>Ga0113563_10000342_pt1 | contig 21556 bp, 15 predicted proteins | sample Mud3Dept3metaG_FD_80117 | JGI IMG/M metagenome (GOLD analysis project Ga0113563, IMG submission 80117) | Freshwater wetland microbial communities from Ohio, USA, analyzing the effect of biotic and abiotic controls - Mud 3 Core 4 Depth 3... | ecosystem: Environmental > Aquatic > Freshwater >... | reverse complement strand
TATCTCCAGGTCGGGTTCGGCATGACCTGGCTTCACGTCCCGGACTCGGCCGAGCGGGATGAGAGCGTCTACAACGCGACCTATTTAGGCTTGACCGTCAACGGCGGCGGCGGGCTTCTCATCCCCTTGGGTACGAAGGCCTTCCTGACCTGCGGCGCCAGCTACCGTTACTTTGCCTATATGTACGCGAAAGGACCGGGTCGGGCAAGGGACGTGACCAACCTCTATGTCGACCGGACGGGCCCGAAGCGCGACGTCTTCCTCAAGGTCCCCGGGCTCCGGTTTGAGGTCGGGATCAACTATTTCCTTTGATAAGGAACCCGTCGCAGGTCCTGTCCCGGTCGGGTCGCCGTACCACTTCGGGTTTTCCCCGTCGAGATTCTGGGCACGGTCTATGAAAGGTTCCTTGGCAAGGTCATCAGGCTGACTGAAGGCCATCAGGCTAAAATTGAAGAAAAGCCGGAGGTGCGTAAAGCCGGCGGCGTCTATTACACGCCGTCCGATATCGTGACCTCGAGAACGCCTTGACCAGAGACCTGTCCCCCCGCTGTTCACCCAGGTCAAAGGAGTCCGAGGCCTTGGTGATGTAGAGATAGGAGTTGGCGTCAAACCTTTCGACGAATTTTTTCCCCTGGTAATGGAGGTAGCTCTCGACCTGGAAATCGGGGGAGAAATCGAACTTGAAGGCGTCGTTTTCCTGGAGCTTCCGGCCGAACTTCCTTTCCATCGAATGCTCGGAAAGGTAGGTGATGGAATTATGGGGACAGCAACTTTAATTCGTGATTAGTACGACTTTAACCAGGTTGTCGCGTAATGAATTAAAGTTGCTGTCCCCATAATTCAGTAGGGTTTGGGTGGCCGCCCTAAGCCGGACCGCGGGATTGCCTGTTTTTCGCACCCTGACATTGCCGAAGTTCGGCGATTTCGTTGATCTTAAGGGCCAGCCGCTTGGGGGATATGGGGAAGGCCGTCTTGAGCTCCGGGGCGAAGAGCGCCACCTTGAACTCCTCGACCATCCAGCGGTACTCGTCAATAAGCTTCTTTTTTTCCGGCGAAATCTCCGGCGCCTTTGGCTTCGCTCGACCCCTCTCGATGACGTTATTCTCTTCTATTCTCCGCAGGGCTTCAACAAAGGGCCGCGCCTGGTCCGCCTTTTTCCGGTCTTTCTCATAATCGACCTTCCCGCGGCTGAGTCGGATTCGCAGCGCCTCCAGGTACCTCGGGATGTGGATAAGTCTTTGGAGAGCGTAGACCTCCAAGAAGTTTTTGGGTAGGAGGGCCTCGAGTTCTTCCTTGACCTCACGGCATAGGTCGGGCGCGGCGCGGCGCGGCCCCGTTGCCGTCTCGACCTCGCGTATTGCCCGCCGGACTTCCCCGTAGGCGTCCAGGATTTTGAAAACGGCTTCCCTCAGGGCATGGCTCTTTTCGAAAAGCGACCGCAGGATGGTCTCGCCGTAGGACTCGAATTCCCCCCGGCTGCGGAGGTTGATCCGGAAGATCTCGCGCTTGATATTCTCCAGCATTCCGTTTTCAACCGCCTCGGGGCCGCCGAAATAGAGGGCCGTTTTTTTATATTCTTCGAACAGCACAAGATAGCGGCGCAGGAATTCCACATCCTTGGCGAACCTGGCCGCCAGGAGAGTTTCCACGCCCTTGAGGTGGGCGGCCAAGGCCTCCTCGGCCTGACTGAACAGGCGGAGGTTGACGCCCTTATCCCCGGGTTCGAGGCCGGGAAAGGCCGTCATGAACATGCCCACGGGAACGCTTTCGGGAAGCGGACCAAAATCCCAGCTTTCCAGTCTCTCCCTCTCCCATTTGGCACGGGCTGTTTTCCAGTCGGCCGACTGCTCCGGAACAAAGGGAACGGCTCCGGCCCGCCGCAGCACCTCGATATTCCGGCTGGCGGCCAGCTCGCGGCCCTCGGGGTCTACGACCGCCACCCGCATTTTGAGGTGACCGGGAATATCGGCGGCCGCCCACCGCGACGCGGGGATGTCGACTCCGAACCTTTGCTTGACGAATCGAGCCATGGTTTCGTAGAGCGAAGGGCGGGTCAGACGCATCTCCCGGACGATCGTCTCGGCCGTCTCGGCAAAGGGCATCAGGAGCTTCCGGTCCGACTTGGGAAGACCCTTGATTAGGGCGGCGACCTTGTCCTTGAACTGGCCCGGCACCCCCCACTCCAGGGCTTCGGAGGGGATAGCGCCTATCTGTCCGAAGGGGACACGCAGGGTGATGCCGTCGTCCTCGACGCCCGGAGAGAACTTGTAGGATAGCGCAAAGCTTCTCTCCCCGAGAGAGAACTCGTCCGGGAGGGCGCGAAGCTCCGTCTCGTCCGGTGGGAGAAGGATGAGGTCTTTCTCGCTCATCCTCAGGAAGTCATCGTTCCCGACATGGCGGACCCTTTTTTCCAGGCCGCGAAGGTCATAGACACCGGCCAGCCGCCGCGAATAGAAATCGGCGATGGCCGTCTCGGCCGCCATGATATCCCGCCGGCGGAGCTTCTCTTCCATCTCTCGGACTCTTTTCTGGATCTCGAGGTTGTGACGGAGGAAGGGCGGCGGATCCTTGACTTCGCCCTCGACCAGCGCCTCGTTCACGAATATCCGGTGGGCTTCCTCCGGGTTTTTCGGCCCGAAGTTGACATCCCGTTCTGAGACGATCTCCAGGCCGAAGAGGGAGGCTTTTTCTTTGGCGCGCACCTCCCCCCGGTCCCTGTCCCAGCGCGGTTCGGAATAGGAATAGCGGCAGAGGACGCCGCCCAGCTCCTCCAGCCAGGCCGGGTCGATCCTGGCCGCCGTCCGGGCGAAGAGGCGGGACGTGCGGACCACCTCGGCCGCCACGATCCAAGGCCGCGACTTTCCGAAGAGCGCCGAGCCGGGGAAGATCATGACTTCCCGTCCCTTGGCGGCCTGGTACATGCTTTTTTCTCTATGGACGGCGATGTTTGACAGAAACCCGCTGAGGACCGAGCGATGGATGCCGGCGTAGAGCGGCGGGGACGTTTCCCTTCGCTGCCGCGGTCCGGCCGTGATTCCCTGTTCGGTCAGGATGGACAAGATCTGGTCGTGAACGAAACCCCATTCCCGCATCCGGGCGTACGAGAGAAACTTCTCTTCGCAGAACTTTTTCTGCCGGCTTTTTGAAGCCAGGTTTTCGGCCGGATCGTGGAAACGGTCCCAGATCTTGAGGAGCGTCAGGAAATCGGAGTCGGGATGGATGAACGCCGCCTGCGCCTGGTCGGCTTGGGCCGCCTTGTCCGGCGGCCTCTCGCGCGGATCGCGGATGCTCAGGGCCGAGGCGATGACCGCCACCTCCGGCAGGCATCGCTCCCTCTCCGCCTCGATGAGCATCCGGGAAATGCGCGGGTCGAGGGGCATCGGGGCCATCCGCCGGCCCAGCGGCGCGAGCTCGCAATCGCGGCCGCGCTGCTCGATGGCGCCGAGCTCGAGGAGCGTTTCATATCCGTCCTTGATGTTCCGGGGATGCGGCGAGTCCACGAAGGGGAAACGGGCCGGGTCGCCCAATCCCAGGTAGACCATCCGCAGGATGACTTCGGCCAGGTTGGAGCGCAGGATCTCGGGCGGCGTGAACTCGGGCCTCGCCTCATAGTCCTCCTCCGAGTAGAGCCGGACGCAGAGCCCTTCCTGGACGCGGCCGCAGCGGCCTTTGCGCTGGTCGGCGCTGGCCCGGGAAACGGGGCTTATGGGCAGGCTGTTGATCCGGGTGCCAGGCTGGTACTGGGAGATTCGGGCCAGACCGGTGTCGATGACATACCTGATGCCCGGGATGGTCAGCGACGTCTCGGCGACGTTCGTGGCCACGACGATCTTGGGGCCCGCCACGGAATAGACGCGGCCCTGCTGCGAAGCCGGGAGGCGCGCGTAGAGCGGCAGGACGGTCGTGGCCGCGTAATGCTTCCCCTCCAGCTTATCGCAGGTCTCGAGGATATCCTGCTCGGTCGGCATGAAGACGAGTATATCGCCGTGCTGTCGTCGCGATTTGAGCCTGTCGACGGCCCGGACCGCCATCTCGACATAGTCGGCCTCGTCGGTGGAGGCGGAGAAAGATTCGGGCGGCATGTAATCGACCGTCACCGGATACATCCGGCCTCCGACGTGGACGACCGGGGCGTCGCGGAAGGCTTCGGAGAATTTCGCCGTGTCCAGCGTCGCCGAGGTGATGACGACCTTGAGCTCGGGACGGACGTCGAGCAGAATCCGGACAATCCCCAGCAGGAAGTCGATGTTCAGGCTCCGCTCGTGGGCTTCGTCGATGATCAAGGTGTCGTACTCGGTGAGGCCGCGGTCGGACTGGGTTTCGGCGAGGAGCATGCCGTCGGTCATAATCTTGACATAGCCCTCGCGGGCCGTCCGGTCCTGGAAGCGGATTTTGTAGCCGACCGAGCGGCCGGCCGTCTCCCCGAGCTCTTCGGCGATCCGGTGGGCGATGGTGATGGCGGCGATGCGGCGCGGCTGGGTGCAGCCGATCTTGCCGGCGATTCCCCGGCCGGCTTCGAGGCACATCTTGGGGATCTGGGTGCTCTTGCCGCAGCCGGTCTCGCCCGAGACGATGACCACCGGATGGCGGCGGACGGCCCGGACGATCTCCTGGCGCTTGGCCGTGATGGGAAGCGCGGGGGGATAGTGAAGCCGGGGCCGGCGGAGAAAGCGCTGCTCGCGCTCGGCCGCCGATTGCTCCAGCCGCGAGGCCAGATGGGTGAGCTCGGCGATGAGGTCCGCTCTTCGGGCCGTGGGGGCGGATATCTTATTTATTTGATAGGGTTTGTAGACATTTGCGCCATCGGCGAGGCCGTGCCTCCGGAGGAGCTGATTGAGCTTCCGGCCGGCCATCGCCCGGTCGCGCAGCATGGCCTTGGGCAGAAGGGCCCGGATCCCCTGGAGGAGAGGGTCGATCGGGGCCGGCACTTGTGATATCGGGGACATTTGTTTTCTCTTTCCCTATTCTATTATAATCGGGCCGCACTTACAGCAGGAGGAACTCATGGAAAACAACTCATCCGTCCGTTGGGGCTGGCTCAGAGCCATGTATGTCTACACGGTTTTCGGAGCCGGCGGGTTTGGCCTGGCGATGCTCTTATTCCCGGGCACGCTTCTGTCGGCGCTCAACTTTCCTGCTCAGGACCCGGTCACCCTCGGGCTCTATGGAAGTGTGGCGCTGGCCTCCGGCCTGGTGGCGATCCTCGCTCTTCGCTCCCCCTTGAAGTTCGTTCCTTTGTTGTTGCTTCAGTTGATTTATAAGCCCATCTGGCTGGCCTTTTTCGCCATTCCGCTCTTCATCAAAGGGCAGTTTCCCCTCTATGTCGTTTTCATCTCGGCCGTCTTTGTAACCTATATCATCGGGGACCTGATCGCCATCCCTTTCTCCTATCTGTTCTCGAAAAAGTGAGTGGACACCCAGTCCGGATTATATTTGCCGATTTCTCCCGCCCAGGATGACGGGCTCAAGGGGTGAAAACTCATAATCATGTCGTCCTCCCCTTGGGAAGCGTTGCTGCAGTTACCAATCGTTACGGCCAGCAACCCTTGAGAGCTAAGCCATCTCTTTTTCTCCAAAGAATTATGAGGTTGCTTCGGCCGCTCCTCTCCTTGGCATTGACATCATGACACAGTCTCCGGGGGATAGAGGAAGGGGTAAGATACAACTTTTTAGCAGTCCCACTCGTCTTATAAGTGAATCCTGAGTTGCCGGTATCTTTAAGGAGGCTTGGTGTGCTAAAGAAAAATGGCTTTTCTGTCATTGCCTTGAACGCGGTGTTCTGCTCACTTTTCCTGACCTCGGGGCAATCAGCAGAGGTCCGCCCTGCTGAGGAGATTCTGCGCTCTTATGTCGAGGACTTCAAGAGTGATCCGGCCGCCGCGGAGCCGATCACGTTCGGCATCAAGGTCAGCGGCGAAGGCGGAGGCGAATGGCACGTTCTGGTCGGAGGGAAAAAGGAAGCGAATGGTTCTTATCAGGTGGATTTGATCAGGGGATTGCCCACGAATCCCGCCGCCTTCTTTACGCTCGATCTCGCGACGTTGCGCCAAATTGACGGCGGCGCGGTGAACGCCCTGACGGCCATGGGACGGGCCCGCGCCAGTGACCCGGCGCCCATGGATATCGGGTTGATGGACGGGTTCGAGCCGGCCCCGGACTTCTTCGGACGACTCATCCCCTTCAGCTTTCATTTCTGGACCCGCGGGTTCCCGGAGGTCGTGGACTTCGGCAAGAAAAACAGCCGGGAAGTCCATGGCGCGAACATGGTGGTCTTCTACTATCAGGAAGGGCTCCGGTCCGCCTGGGCGCAGATTGAAAAAGGCCAGCATGTCAACGAAGACCCTAAGGACCAGTCGAATCCCTTCCCGACGATGCTCATCGGAATCCGGGGCAGGGCCTTGGCCAAAGTGGGAGGCAAGGAAGTCAAGCTCCAAGCCGGCCAGATGGTTTTCGTTCCGGCCGGAGTCAGCCATGAAGCCTGGAATCCCTATGACGAGCCGGCCGAGGTGATCATCCTGATGTTCGGTGAGGGAGCCTAAAGAAAGAGCTCTCCTAAATAATGAGCGTGCTTGAGAGACTCCCTCTCCCTCGATGGAGAGGGGAGAGGGTGATCCGTTATCGAGCCATCCAGCGAGAGGAGACCAAGGAGAGAAAGCATGCGACTTGCTAAAGAACGCCGCTTCTGCCGATTTCTTGAAACCGCCGTTCCGCTGATTTTATTATTCATCGGATTCTCAGCTGGTATTTTTGGCGGCCAACCTTCCGAAGTCTCTGACCTGGACATCCGTCTCGTGACCGATGAAGCGGACGCCGTCATGTCCATCCTTGCCAAACTCGGAGGCGGGCAGCCGGCCGCCGCCGCAGATTGGGACCGTCTTTTTTCGACGGAGGGTTACGTCCGGCTGAAGAAGCGGGAGGCCGAATTGAAGCGGTCATTCGAGGACGACGATTTTAAAGGCTTCGTCCTTTCTTCGGAACTTTCGGCCAGGACGGCCGCGCTCGCCGAGACGCTTGGCCGCTGGAAGCAGGCCGATCTAAAGTCTGCGGCCTCCCGTGCCTTGGCCTACCTCCCCGCCGGCACCGCCATCCGGGCCAAGGTCTATCCCGTTATCAAGCCGAAGACCAATAGCTTCGTCTTCGAGCTCCAGACCGACCCCGCCATCTTTCTTTATCTCAATCCGGAAATGAACTCGGCCCAGTTCGAGAATACCGTCGCTCACGAACTCCACCACATCGGATTTGCGGCGGCCTGCCTCCCGGCCTATGAAGGCGAAGAATATAAAAAGAAGCCGGCCGAAGTCCGAACCGTGTTCGAGTGGATCGGCTCGTTCGGCGAGGGCGTTGCCATGGCGGCCGCCGCCGGAGGTCCGGACATCCACCCCCATGCCGTCAGCCCCGCGGCGGACCGGGAGCGCTGGGACAAAGACATCGCCAACTTCAACGCCGACCTTAAGAAAGTTGAAAAATTCTTCCTGGACATCCTGGACGGCCGGCTGAAAGGGGAGGAGGCCATCCGCGAGGCGGGTTTTTCGTTTTTTGGCATCCAGGGCCCCTGGTACACCGTGGGTTGGAAAACGGCCGTCTTGATTGAAAAGACATTCGGGCGCGCCAAGCTCATTGATTGTCTTTGCGACTCGGCGGCTTTTCTTGCCGCTTATAATGAAGCTGCCGCCAAGCACAACGCCCGGGCGAAAGAAATGTTGGCTGCCTGGTCGCCCGATGTGTTGAAGCGTCTCAAATAGATGATTCATGGAAGACCCGGCATATTTTCCTCCACCCGCGGTGGGGGAGGATGAAGGAGAGGGGAATTATCCAGGTATCTTCCCCCGATAAGAAACGTGTAGCGTCCCCGCTGTTCAACTCGCTTCTTGGGCTTTCGTATGTATAATTGTGGGAATGGGAATAAAGCCCGGCCGGAGTTTGTAGGAATGTTGATGCGGCGGATTCTACCCATCATCTTCTTAAGGAAATAAACATGAAATCCCTGAGGTTCCTCCTTGTCTTCGGTCTTGTCGTCTCTCTACTTGCTTTCTCCCGGCCCGTCGCCCTTGTCAAAATCGCCAAGGGAGCGCCGGGACTTGTCGACATCCTGAAGGCGCATCAGACAGAAGTCCTCCAGGAGCTTGAGACCTGCTACCTGGCCAGAGCGGACCGGGACGAGCTCGCTTCCCTGAGAAAACACGGTGTGCCTGTCTCCGTCCTGGACAGGGACAGCCGGGGGAAGGAGTATTTCTTGCTCCCCGCTTCTTCTCTCTCCCGGCTGAAGGCCGTCTCCTCCGCGGGCCAAATCCTGCAGGTCGAGCCGAGCCTTTATGTTTTCTGGACGGATGGGGAGGACCTCCAAACCCTGCTGCCCACAGATATCAGAAGAAAGCCCCTGTCTCGCTCCTCCATCCTCCCGTTTCTTCGTCCGGCCCGAGGTTCTGAAGGCCTGACTTTCGAACTCAAGGCCAATGATGTCATTCAGACGATCGTCAGCCAAGTCAGCCGGGCCAACCTTAAGGCTTATGTTCAAGCCCTCCAGGACTTTGAGACGCGCTACACGACGACGGCCGGATGCGACGCGGCCGGCCAGTTCATCCTGGGCCGTTTCCAGTCGCTCGGCCTGGAGGCCTGGTTTCAACCGTTCACTGTCGGCGGCATCTCTTCCCGGAATGTGGTCGCTGAAACAAGAGGGGAAACGGACCCGGATGAAATCGTCATCATATGCGGCCATTACGACTCAACTTCGAACGAGCCGGAAGTCCGCGCGCCCGGAGCCGACGACGACGCCAGCGGCGTCGCCGCCGTTATGGAAGCCGCCCGGATCCTGGCCGGGCATCCCCATGATTTCACCGTCCGGTTCATCGCCTTCTCCGCCGAGGAGCAGGGGCTTTATGGGAGCCATTACCATTCCTCGGTGGCGAGGGAAGGTTCGGAGCGGATCATCGGGGTGGTCAACCTTGACATGATCGCCTATACGGAAGACGCCTCCGAAGACCTGGACGTCATCGTCAACGACGCTTCCTGGTGGCTGGCGGAGATAGCGACTCAGGTCGCCGGCCTCTATACCGGACTTGAGGTCCGAGAGGTAGTCGATGCCTCCTTCGTTTACTCCGACCACTCTCCTTTCTGGGATCAGGGATACGCCGCCTTCTGCGGGATCGAGGACGCCAATCCCCAGAATCCGTATTACCACACTACTGGAGACACGGTGGACACCCTGAATTTCGATTTCTTTGAGGACGCCGCCAGGACGGCGCTGGCGGTGCTGTCCGACCTGGCCCAGCCGGTGAGGCTGGGCTATCCCCGGACACCCGCCGGTCTGGAGGCGGAATCCACAACTTATGCCTCGGCCTTCACGGCGATTAAAAATGTCACCCTTAGCTGGCGGGCGGTAAGCGGCGGGGCCGGATACAATATTTACAGGTCGAATTTTTCCCGCGCCGGTTTCGTCAAGATCAACGGCTCGCCGGTCGAGGCGACCGCCTTCGCCGACCGGGCGCTGGAGGCTGGCGCCGCTTATTTTTATGTTGTCACCGCCGTCTGGCCGGGCGGGCAGGAGAGCAGTTTTTCCCGGGAAGTCGAATCGCCGCCCGAGGCCACCCGATATGAGCAGGAGGGAGCGGAAGCGGAAACTTCGCCGGTGATCTGGAGATGGAGATGACAATGAAAAGAGCAGTCCTCCTCGGGATCGTCTGTCTTGTTCTTGGCGCTGGTTCGCTCGCCGGGATGGACTGGGGGGTCTCGGCGGGGGCGAACATCCTCACGCTCCGGCAAAAAGACGTTCAGGATATGTACGGCGCGGGATTCCCGGTCGGCGTTCGGGCCTGGTCGGGGTGGAAAAACTGGAGGATTTCGGTCGGATGGGAATATCTCTCCGAGCGCGGGCAAGCCCTGCCCCTCAGCGGAGGCTTGGAAGAATTCCGCTTGAGGCTTCGAGTCACCTCGATCCCCATTGTTCTTTATTACCAGATTGGGATAAAAGACGTCTTTTTGGCGGCGGGCGGCGGCGCCAGCTTTGCCTGGTATGAAGAGAGCTGGGAGGACCTGGACATCGTCGTCAAGGGCCAAAAATGGGGACCCATTCTCTCCTTTCTGGCAGGCTATCGCCTGAGCCGGCGGCTGTCCGTTTTCGGGGAAACCCGCTATGAGCCGATACCCACGGGGAAGAGTTCGCTCTTGGTGCCGGAGGTCAAGCTCGGGGGGCTCAAAATCGGCGCCGGGGTGATGCTCACCCTTTAATCGTTCGAAAAAAATCTGCCATTCTCTGCGCTCCGACCCGCGCTTCGCACCGTCCGCGGCGCGGTCACATCGGCCTGCAAGACCTGAGCGAAAGTGGAGAGACGCTCACTTTCCGCAATGTCCGCATCGCCGAGATCAAGTAACCAGCGATACCCCCACCCCGGGTCCGCACTCAAAGTCCGCTCCTGAAAGAGACTGCGTTCGGCGCTTTTTAATCCAGGAGCATCTATGATATATATAGCTCGTGAAAATCGTTGACGGTCCGATCTCCTTGGCCGAAATCAACGCGATGGCTGAGGGACGCTTTGGGAACCTCGTTAAAGCCGTCGTCGATGTGGAACGAAAAATCATGGCCGTCGACGGGGAACTTCATGCCGACGAGGAAGCACTTCTCTTAGAAAATGGCTCCAGGCAAGACAACTTATGGGGGATCAATATCTATCCCGAGCTGGAGGGGCCGGACCGGATCGAATTTGATTCGGTCATCAATATCCGTCCCTCGCACGGGAACCGCTCGCGAGGCGTTGACGACCAGAGGATGCGGGAAAAGATCGTTGAGGTCGTGGCCGAACTGATGAAATGAGCGACGTTCAGCATTCGTCGTTGGCGGCGGGCCGATGGCACAGTTTTTCCCTGATGTTCCAGCTGGCCAATGTCGGGAGCGAGGTCGAGAGAGCCCTGAACTGGCGCAACAAAGGGAATCCTCAATACAGTCAAAGGGCTTTTCTCCGGGGACTCGAGCTCCTGGATCTGACGATCGCCGATCCCAGGCATCGGCATCGACTCAAAGAATTGACCCGATTGCGGGAAGCTCTGCTTGATTTTTTTCTTGGGGACAATGAGTTCCGCTCGACAGAGAAAAGCTGGCGAAGCTATTTCTTTGCTTTTGCCTATGCCTCGGCGCTGGAAAGGCGCTGACCCAGCGGCCGAGCAGTTATTTAAAAAAGCACGGCGCTTGCCCTTGCTCTCCGAAGGCGTCAATCTCTATCCCGCCCGGCTGATCTCCTCAAGGTGGATGAGGGCAGAAACCTGGATACTGGCGGATTTCGGTCTGAAAAACTTGAATCTCATACGTCTCTCACTGAGACGAAGATGGGCTATTGACATCATGAAGCGGCTCATTTAGACTAGTCTTAGACTAGTCTAAGGAGACCGCAATGGACCGCGTAGGCGCCTATGAGGCCAAGACCCGGCTATCCAAGCTTCTGGAGCGCGTCATGAAGGGAGAGCGCATTACCATCACTAAACATGGAGTTCCTATAGCCATCCTCCAGCCCCCGGACTCCGGGAAATCGAGCGATGCTAAGACCGTTATCGCTGAAATCCGAAGATTCCGGAAGAAGCGAACTCTCAAGGGACATTCAATCAAGGATTTGATTGAAGAAGGACGGCGATAGATGGAGAACCATTTTGTCGTCGACAACTCGGTCGTCATGTCCTGGTGCTTCAAAGATCAAGCGAATGTCTATGCAGATTCCGTCCTGGAAAAGCTCGCTGACGCCGTGGCCTACGTTCCCTTGGTTTGGCCGCTCGAGGTGGTGAACGTGCTTCTTGCCGCGGAGCGCAAAAAGTATGTCAGTCAGGCGGATAGCGCTCACTTTATCAGCCTGTTGTCCGAGCTGCCCATATTTGTCGAAAACGAAAGTCCCGAAAAAAAGATGAAGGAGCTCCTCGCGCTGGCGAGGGCCCATGGCCTCTCGAGCTATGACGCGTCGTACCTGGACCTGGCCATGAAAAAGGGGTTGCCATTGGCGACTTTGGACGAAAAATTGCGGAAGGCGGCGGCCAATACCAGTGTGCCTATCTTTATTGCCTAACCTCCCCTGAGCGTTCAGAGCAGCTTTTTGATCTTGTCGACCGCCGCTTGAGCTTCTTCGCGGACTCCGTCAACCGTCAACAGCGACTCGGCCAGTGCCAGCGCCTCCGGGCAGGCGAAGTCGGGCAGCGCGCCGAGGACGAGCTTCTTTTCATCGGGCCGGGTTGTGAGATCGAGGGCCATCTTAAGGGAATGCACGGCCGCCTCGGGCGACTGATATTTTTCGAGGCCGACCATCCTTATATACCCCCGGAGAGCCAGCACCTGCTGGGTCAGGTCCTGCGACCCCCGGGCAATCCCCAGAACGTCCTCTCTTGGAGTCGGATTCGGCCAGTCGGCCAGCGTCCGGATGGCAGCGTCCTGGATTTTGGCGTCCTGGTCCTTGAGAGCCGCGCGAAGGAGCGGAAGCGAGCTGTCGTCGCCTATCTTTCCGAGCGTCCTGTAAAGCAGGCAGCGCCTGGAGATTTCAGTGACAAGCACTGATTTCGAATCCGGCGCGGGAGCCAGCAAGGTTTTGATATCCCTGGCCCTCGAATTAGGATCAGAAACCCCTTGGGCGAGCGCGCCGATCGAATTTCCAAGCTCCTCCTGAGCCTGTTCGTCCCTCGTCCCGAACATGACTTCCAGGAGAGCGGGGATATCCGACGCCGACGCGGTCAGGCGGAGCGCCCGGGCCGCCTCCAGGCTGTTAGTAGGTGAGCCCGATGCCGCCAAGGCCATCAGGTTGGCTTTCGCCGGGCCGATCCGGCGCTCGCCCGCGGCCTGGATGAACTCATTCTTGACTGAGTCGTCCGGGGCGGCGAGCAGCCAAAGCAAGACGGCGTCGTCCACATCTTTCCCCGAAAGCGTCCAGAGGCTCGTCCGGGCGGCGAGCTGTTCTATGCCCCCGGCCGCGGCGGCGTGTTCAGCCAGAAGCGGGACGGTCGAGGCATCGCCCACTTTGGCCAGGCCCCTGAGGGCGGCGACCCGGATATCCCTCGAAGCGCTCTTGGCTGCGGCCAGAAATGACGATTGGACCGCGTCCTTCGGATATGTCGCCAGAGCGGCCAATAGTTGGATCTGGCCGGTCTCCGGAAGCTTGGGCAGAAGCGCGCAGGCCTGGCCAATATCAGCGTCCTTGAAAACCATCGGCACCAGTCCGATCGCCGGTTCGTGCATCTCCCGCGGGCCGCGGGTCAGAGTATCAATAATCAGAGCGCGGGCGGCGTCCTTTTCGGCCGCCCGGATCTTTCCTTTGAGCGCAGCCTGGCGGAGGACGACGGGAGTGAGGGGCGGCTGGGAGCCCAGGAGTTTTCCGAATATTCCGTCGGCCGAGACATAATCCCGCGAGGAAAGAAATCCGTCGGCGCAAAGGAGAAGGCAAGAGGCGATCTCAGGCTTGAACGCACCCTGGGCCTTGTCATAGACGTCCGAGAGAGCGGCGGCCGCTTCCTTTCCGCCGATCCGTCCCAAGGCGGTTGCCGAGGCGGAGGCGACGGTTGGTTCCGGACCATTGAGCAGGCCGGCCAATGCCTGGACTGCTCCTGCCGCTTTTCGGTTTCCCAGAGAAGAGATGATCCCGAGTTTCATTTCGCCCGTCGCCGCGTTGAGCGCCTCGAGAAAGGCCTTGTCCGAGGCCGGCCCCGGTATCTTCTCGAGCGCGTAGCGCGCCAGGTCGGTTGTCTCAGTCAGGAGGAGCATCCGGCCGAGCGCCGGAGCCGATCTTTCGCCCCCGATGAGCCGGAGCTCGCGGCAGACCGCCAGCTTGGCGTCGAGGTTGGAAGTGGAACCGAGAAACGTCAGGAGCTTGTCTTCGCAGGCGGCGCGGGATTCTTCGGTCCCTCGATTGTTCAGGATATATTCCCGGAGGCGATAGAGGATCTCCTCATTCTTGCTGTAGGCGAACGAATCGAGGTCCCTGAGGACGGCCTCGAGCGAAGGTGGACGGAATCCTGGCCAGCGCCTCACGTCCTCAGGCGTCGTGAAATCCCGTGTCGTCGAGGGGAAATCGGCGGGGATTTTCTGCGTCACCTTTCCCGTGGCCGCCCACTCGGCGCCGCGCCGGAAAGTCGTGATAAACCCGACGCACTCGAGCGCGGGCTGGGAGCCTTCCGGCCGGGCGTGGCCGAGGACAGTATGAAAGATGCGGCCGGCCCCATGGGTGACGGTGAAAAGGACGGGCTCATGCCGTCCCGTGCCGTTCTCGTCCGGGGCGAAGTAGGCCGTCGCCAGGACGGTCAGGTTCTTGGCCGGCCCCCTCAGAAGCCCGTAGAGCTCATCGCTTCCATGCATCCAGCGCTCGGGCAGGTCCGCCGTGATCGGGTGGCCGGCGTCGCGGTTGACGACGAGAAAGGGGTGCTCGGGTCCGTGAAAGCCGCAGATGCCCGGCCCGGAATCCCGGACGACCCGGCCGTCCTTCCAGAAAACATAGGGACCGGCCGTGTCGGTCCGCTCTCCCCATCCGGCCAGGCCGATGATCTCGTTATACTCCGGCCATTTCGGGAACGTGTTGTTGGCCGAATGGTAGACGACGACACCGCCGCCGTTCCGGACGTAGGAGACGAAGGCCTTTTGGGTCGCCGACGGCCAGTCGTCGCCGCTGTAATCAAGGACGACCAGCCGGTAGGCGGCGAAATCGGGCCTAAACCCTTTCATATTCCCCTTGGCCGGAGGGCTGATAGCGATATCCACCCGGAAGAGACCCGTATCCTCGAGCATCAGCTTGAGCGCCCCGCTCGTCATATTGAAGGGATGGTAGTTCTGCCCGGTGACGATGAGGGCCTTGATGGGCGCGGGTGAAGTCTGCGCGTTCAAAGCCGGGGAGAATACGGTCGATAAGAGGAGAACCGCCGCCAGGGCTCCGCTCCAAACCGTTCTTTTATGCGTTTTCATATTCGTCTCCCTTCGGCCTTTTAAAGCGGCAGGACCCAGGGCTTCCGATAGGAGCGGCTGAGAAGCCGCTCGGCTTCGGGGTCGTCGAGGACCGTCTCGGTCTCCGGCTCCCAGCGGATCTTCCGGCCGAGCTCAATGGCGATGACACTCAGGTGGCCGACGCTGGCCGAGCGGTGGGCCACTTCGGCCGGCGTTATGGTCGGGGTGCGCGTTTTGACGCAGTCGAGGAAGTTCTGGTAATGGTCGGTGCTTTTATAGAGCTGGACCTCGTTCGGACCGATGACCTCGTTGACCATGTCGGCGGGGGATGTCTCGAACCGGCCCCGGTCGACATAGACCCACCCGTATTCTCCGACCCAGCGCGTGCCCATATGGATATCCGGGTGGCCGCCGGCGATGACCATCGGCGTCCCGTCGCCGTACCTGGCCGTGACGCGGTAGCGGAGGGCGCTGTTGTAGATTCCTTTTGTCGGGAACTCGCCCCGGCCCTCGACCTCAACCGGCCCGGTGTATTCCCAGCCCATGCCCCAGTGGGCGATGTCGCCGTGGTGGCCGATCCAGTCCATGAGCTGGCCGCCGCCGAAATCCATGTTCCAGCGCCAGTTCATGTGGACGCGGGCCTTGCAATAGGGAGCGTAGGGAGAGGGCCCGACCCACATATCGTAGTCAAGCCCGGGCGGCGGGGGAGTGATGGCTTCCTGCCCGAACGTCCGGGCGAAATCGTAATGGCCCTCGGGGAGACCGACTTCGATCCTTTCGATTTTCCCGATCCGGCCGTTGCGGACGAGCTCGCAGGCGGGACGGAATTTCTCGACCGAGCGCTGCCAGGAGCCCGTCTGCCAGATGCGTCCGTAGCGCTTGACGGCGTCGCACATGGCCCGGCCCTCGCGGAGGCTGTGGGAGAAAGGCTTCTCGCCGTAGATGTCGCAGCCGGCCCGGAGGAAAGAGATCGCCAGATAGGCGTGCCAGTGGTCGGGGACGGCCAGGGAGACGGCGTCGAGGTCGCCGCGGGCGAGAAGCTCGCGGAAGTCGGCATAGGCTGCGCAGTCCGTATTTCCGTATTTTTTATCGACGATTCCCTTAGCCTCGGCCAGGTGGTTCTTGTCGAGGTCGCAGACGGCCACCCACTGGACTTCGTCCTTTGCCAGGAAGGCTTCCATGTTGGGGATGCCCATCATGCCGAACCCGATGCCGGCCATGACGATGCGGTTGGCCGGGGCGACGGCACCCTGGCGGCCGAGGGCTGAAGCAGAGACAATGGTCGGGAACCCGGCGACACCGGCCGCGGCAATGGGCAGTGTCTTAAGGAATTGGCGGCGTTTCATCCTCTTTCTCCTCTCTCTCAATGGCGGCCAGCACCGATTTCCCATGGTGCCGGACCACGTCTGAGATTATCTTCAAAAGGACCCGAAAATAGCAACCTTTTCTTCCCCCTCCTCCCCACCTCCTCCCACCGCGGGGAGGAGAAAATAAATGCAGGCGCCTTGCCAAAAATAGATATGAGACGCGGGCCCATTATGAACCAGAGCCTTTTGCCCAAGAAATGGCAACGCTTTGCCATGCGGACCGGTCCACTCATAATTTCTCCCCCGTTGGAGATTGTGTCGCAATAGCGATGTGTTTTGGCGAGAGACCGCGGGGAGCGCGGCAATCCCGCACCTTGGGACGTCCCGAGCCCGGCGAGGGATCTCTTCCAGCGGGATTATTATGAGACCGCCACGGTTCGCTCGCGGTGATTACATCGGATGGCCTCGTTCGCCTCGCTCTTTCGCAATGACCTTATGACATAGCCTCCTAGGGGGAGGGAAAACGGGACGTCGCGTCGACTTTTCCAAGTCGTCTACCCAATTTTATCGCCACGTGGATTGCTGCAGCGCCCCAAAAAAGCCGGGCGAAAAATACCCGGCCGAATCCCGCTTCGAGCAGAAGCTTTCGGAGCTCCTCGGCGTTGTAATAGTGGCTCACCGAATCCGCCAGGTAGGCATAGCTCTCCCTGCTTCCCGAGATCAGCCATCCGAGCCTGAAGACGAAGTGGCGGACATAGGCTTGATGGAGCCATCGGACAAGTCTCGCCCGCGGACCAGGCCGGCTGGATTCGACGATGACAAACCGGCCGCCCTTCCTAAGCACCCGCAGCACCTCCGCGAGATACCGGCGGGCCAGGGGGTTGTGATATGTGAGGTTGCGGAAGGCGAAGGAGATGCCAACAGAATCAAAGCAGTCATCGGGGAAGGGGAGAGTCGCGGTATCACCGCAGATAAAGTCCGGCGCCGGTGTTCCGGCCCTTGCGGCTTTTCCCGCTGCCTTTGTCAGCATCGGCCGGCTGTAGTCGATCCCCAGGACCTTGGTTTTTCCGCCTCCCAGGGCGGACATCGTCAAGGCCAGGTCACCGGTCCCGCAGCAGAGGTCAAGGGCTTTCTCCGGAGCATTGGCCAGGCTCTCCCTCGCGGCGATCCCCCGCCACCCGATATCCTTCCCCAAGGTCATGAGGTGGTTGATCAGGTCATAACGGGGGGGCACCGTGGTGAAGACGCGATGCAGGAAGCGGCTCTGGCCGTTTTCTTCGGGACCTGGCTTCATCCGGTTCCGCGGCCTCTCAGCAGCCCCGCCAGAATATAGCCGAGGCCCAGCAGCAATTGGGTAAGCAGTACAACCATGACATTGGCGGCCAAAGCCGGCACGAGCTTGCTCCTGTCCTGATATTGCCGGGAGCCCCGGATAGCGCCCACAGCCCAGGGAAACGTCAGGAGGGCAAGCAAACAGAAAACCGGCATAATACCGGCAACCACGGCGCCGATCGTCCACAGATAAACCAGAAGGGTCATCCCCGTATAGAAAAGGCTGGCCTTGGCCGGGCCGATCACTATGGGGGTGGTGCGCCGGCCGGCTCTTTTATCCGCTTCTATATCCGGGAACTCATTGAGGAAGAGCAGATTATGAACCAGGATGAAAGACGGCACGGAAGCGATGATCAGAGGCCAGCTGTACCGGCCGGTCTGGACAAAATACGCTCCCATGACAGGCAGCAAGCCCAACCCCAGTCCGGGTGACCACTCCGGCCAATAGGTTTTGAGTATGACCGGCGTGTAGAGGATGACGCACACGGCTCCGACCAGAAGGAGCGGAACCAACGCCCAGCCGCGGGTCATAACAAAGAAAATACCGATGGGTATCGCGAGAAGCAAGCAGACCGTGCCCAGCCAGAGGACCTGGCGCGGCCGGAGCGAGCCGGATGGCAGAAGGCCGCTGCCGCCGCTAAAAGGGGTTCTGACGACCGCCAGGTCCACTCCACTTTTATAGTCAAAATAATCATTGAGGATGTTGACGCTGGCGTGGGTCAGGATTAACCCGACGCAGCCGAGCAGCGCATAGCCAAGATTGAACGCGCCGTCGTACCAGGCGATGCATGTCCCCAAAAAGGCCAGGACCACGGAAAGCAGCAAAAATTGCGGCCGGGTTTCCAGGAACAACGTTTTTAGAATCATCTTTTCCTCCGGACGGGCCAGCTCCTTATATACCACAAATCAAACGGTTTAGGCCAGCCCGCAGACACAATGGCAGCCCCATAACTTTTGGACCCGGGGCCCGTAGGTATATAATGAAGGGTGATTTGCAGGCTTTACGACGCAAGGGTTTTTTTCTTAACTTCTCACGACCCTGCGGGCCACCCGCGAACGATGAAAATCCCCCTCCTCCGCACCTCCTCCCACGGCGGGGAGGAGCATATGAATGTGGATTCCGGATCCATAAAGCGGCCAGGCCTTCTTGCGACAGCGGGGCTTCCTATTCATCCTCCCCCCTGGCGGGGGAGGACGAAGGAGAGGGGGATATTTTGAGGAATATCTCATCAGAGCGAGATTCTTTGAGGAGGGATTTATGATCAAGATGACCAGGCGCTCTTTTCTGAAGACAGGCGCCACGGCGGCCGCGGCGACGGTCGCCGTCCCGACTGTCTTGTCCAGGGGATTGTACGCCTTCGCCCGGGCAGATGCGGCCGGCTATTTTGAACGGGAATTCGGCATCACCGAACGGCTGTGCCGTGAAGTCCTGGCCAAGGCGCTCGCCAAAGGCGGCGATTTCGCCGACCTCTACTTCGAGCACACCATCAGCAATTATCTGATCCTCGAGGACGGGAAGGTCAACCGGGCGGCGTCGGACGTGGCCCTGGGTGTCGGCATCCGGACGGTCAAGGGAGACCAGGTCGGGTATGGATTCACCCAGGACCTGGGCGAGAAGGCCATGCTGGCCGCGGCTTCAACGGCCGCCACGATCGCCGACGCCTCGGGCAAGGAACCCGCGGGGAAGTGGGTCTCTCTTAAAACGAAGAACTTCTATCCCATTACAACGCTCTTCTCGTCCGTACCCCTGGATACCAAGCTTCCCCTGGTCCAGTCGGTCAACGATAAGTGCTTCGCGCGATCTCCGCTGGTAACGAAGGTCAATGTTGTCTTCCACGATCAGGAGAAGCGCATCCTGGTGGTCACAAGCGATGGGACGAAGGCCGAGGACCTTCAGCCCAGGAGCTTTCTGGCCGCTTCCGTGGTGGCCGAGAAGGACGGGAAAAGGGAGCGGTCCGGCAATAGCTACGGCGGCCGAAAAGAGTTCTCTTTTTACACCCCGGCGCTCGTGGATGACCTGGTCAAGCTGTCGGTCGACCGCACGCTGGTCCTCTTCGACGCCGTCCAACCTCCGGCGGGCGAAATGCCTGTCGTGCTCGGTCCCGGTGTCACGGGTGTGCTTCTCCACGAGGCCATCGGCCACGGCATGGAGGCGGACTTCAACCGGAAGAAAATCTCAACCTACTGCACGATGATGGGAAAGAAGGTCGCCGAGCCGTTCGTGACCATAATAGACGACGGCACGGTCCCCCACCAAACCGGGTCGATCAATTTCGACGACGAGGGGACCCCGGGGCAAAAGACTGTCCTGGTCGACAAGGGGATCCTGACAAGCTATCTCCATGACAAGATCTCGGCCCGGTTTTACGGCGTCAGCCCGACCGGGAACGGCCGCCGGCAAAGCTACCAGCATTACGTCATCCCCCGGATGCGGAACACCTATATGCTCGCCGGCGAGGCCACGCCCGAAGAGGTTATCAAAACGGCCGGCAAGGGTATTTACGTCGAGGACGTCGCCAACGGCCAGGTGAAAATCGGCGAGGGCGACTTCGCCTTTTATGTTTCCCAGGGAAGGATGATCGAGAACGGGAAGCTCGGCGCTCCCATCAAGGACATCAATATCATGGGCAACGGCCCCAAGATGCTCACCAATATCACCATGCTGGCCGACGATTTTAAGTTTCATGAGGGCGGAGCCGGGGCCTGCGGCAAGGGCGGGCAGTCGGCGCCCTGCGGCTTCGGCCAGCCGAGCGCCCTGGTCAAATCGCTGACGGTCGGCGGAATCGGCGGCTGAGGAGAGGAGGACAATCATGAAACAGGAACTCTATGACCTGGCCGAAAAAGCGATTCAAATCGCCAAGTCCTCGGGAGCAGACGACTGCCGCGTCTCCGTCGGCGGGCAGCGATTCGTCGAGATCAGCTATCGGGACAGAAAGCCGGAGAATATCAAAGAGGCGTCAACGAAAGGGTTGCGGGTTGAGATTTTTGTCGACAAGCGGTATTCGAACCAGAGCACCTCGGACCTGCGTCCCGAGTCCTTAAAAGCGTTCATCGGAAACGCCGTCGCCTCCACAAAGCTCCTGGCGGAAGACCCCTTCCAAACGCTCCCCGACCCGAAATACTACCGGGGCCGGGCGGCGGTCGACCTCCAGCAGATCGACCCGGATTATGAGAAGGTTTCTCCCGAGAGCCGTCATGCTTTCGTCCGAGCGATGGAAGAGAGCTGCCTGGCCCGGGGAGGCGCCAAAGCCATTTCCGTCACCGCCCGCTGCTATGACAGCCGCCGCGAAATGATCCTGATGACGAGCAACGGCTTCGATGGCCACCAGGAAGCGACGGTCTTCTTCGGCGGCGCGGGAATAACCGCCCAGGACGAAGGCGATCGGAGGCCGTCGGAAGACGCCGGGGCCGTGACGTTGAGCCGCCGGGCCCTGCCCAAGCCCGAGGACATCGGCGCCGAGGCGGCAACCCGCGTCCTCAGCCTTCTCGGGGCGAAAAAGATCAAGACCGAAACCCTTCCGATCATCATCGAAAACCGGGTCGTCGCCCGCTTCGGCGACGGTCTCATGCAGGCCATGTTCGGGCCCTACATCCAGCAGAAACAATCATTCCTGGCCGATAAGAAGGGCCAAAAGATAGCGAGCCCGGTGATGACGCTTATCGATGATCCGTTGCTCCCCGGCGCCATGGGCAGCGGGACGTTTGACGAGGAGGGAATGACCGCCAGGAAAAGGGTCATGATCGAGGCCGGAGTGCTCAAGGAATTCTATGTCGGCTGGTATTACAGCCGGAAGCTGGGCTGGGAGCCGACGACGGGACGGCCGACCAACTCGATCGTCCCGCCGGGAAAGCGCGCGGTCAAGGAGATCATGAAGGACCTGGGCCGGGGCATTTTCATCACCGGGTTCATCGGGGGCAATTCCAATTCGACGACCGGGGATACGTCGATCGGGATCGTGGGACAGCTCTTCGATAAAGGGGAGATCGTCCATCCCGTCTCGGAAATGAACATCGCCGACAACCACCT
>Ga0113563_10000341_pt1 | contig 21565 bp, 17 predicted proteins | sample Mud3Dept3metaG_FD_80117 | JGI IMG/M metagenome (GOLD analysis project Ga0113563, IMG submission 80117) | Freshwater wetland microbial communities from Ohio, USA, analyzing the effect of biotic and abiotic controls - Mud 3 Core 4 Depth 3... | ecosystem: Environmental > Aquatic > Freshwater >... | reverse complement strand
TTCGCCAGCGTTAAATCCTCAGTATCGCCAGGTTATTCGTACTTACCATGATGGTACTGAGGTTCAAATCGTAGGCGATAAAATTGATGAGGATCTGAAGGATGGCCTCCAGCCTCTGTTGGAACATATCGACCAACAAACCGCTCTCGTAATCGTTCAATACCCCGACTTTTTTGGGCGGATTTATGATTTCACCGCTCTCGCCGAAGCGGTCCATAAAGCAGGGGCATTGTTGGCTGTATCGGTAAATCCTCTTTCTCTTGGGTTACTTACTCCTCCTGGTGAGTTCGGCGCAGATATCGTCACCGGAGAAGGGCAATCGCTTGGCTTACCGCTCTCATATGGTGGTCCCTACCTGGGAATCTTCGCAACCCGCCAGGAATACGTGCGAAAAATGGCTGGACGCCTGGTAGGCGAGACCATTGATAATCGCGGCCAGCGTGCATATGTTCTCACGTTAACCGCCAGAGAACAACATATTCGGCGCGAGAAAGCCACTTCTAATATATGCTCGAACCAAGGGGTGATGGCGCTGGCATCTACGGTCTATATGAGCCTGTTGGGCAAAAATGGTTTGCGCCAGGTGGCGGAATTATGTTACCAAAAAGCCCATTATGCCGCTCAACGCCTGGCCGAAATCCCTGGCTTCTCCCTATGGACTGAGACGCCTTTCTTCCATGAATTTGTCGTTCACTGTCCAAAACCGATCAGCGAGCTGAACGAAGAACTTCTCGATTACGGTATTATTGGCGGGTATGATCTCAGTCAGGATTACCCCGAGCTTCAAAACTGCATGTTGGTCGCAGTTACAGAGATGATTTCTCGTGAAGATATTGATTTGTTGGCGGAAACCTTAACGGAGGTGTGCAATGAGTGAGCCGTTGCTTTGCGACTTATCTATACATGGTCGCCAGGGAATACGTTACCCACAACCAGACGTTCCATTATCTGCGCTGCCTGAAAAATTAACCCGCAAAAGTTTACCGATGCCGGAGCTATCTGAGATTGATGTCGTCCGACATTTCACACGCCTCTCCAAACTAAACTATTGCATTGATGAAGGGATGTATCCGCTTGGGTCGTGTACGATGAAGTATAACCCGAAGGTCAACGAGGAAACCGCCCGACTTCCTGGCTTTGCTTTCCTTCACCCACTGCAGCCAGAAATAACTACCCAGGGAGCACTGGCGTTAATGTACGATCTCCAGAGCTGGCTTGCTGAAATTGGTGGATTTGCCGGGGTAACCTTGCAACCCGCGGCCGGCGCTCATGGCGAGCTGACTGGGATTTTGATCATTCGCGCTTACCATCAGGCTCGTAATGACGTACAAAGGACAAAAGTCTTGATTCCTGACTCTGCCCACGGCACCAATCCGGCGACATCCGCCATGAGTGGTCTGGATGTAGTACAGATTCCTTCAGATGTTCGTGGAAATATCGATCTGAATACCCTACGTGAGCACTGCGATGATACGCTGGCTGGTTTAATGCTGACGAATCCGAATACATTAGGTCTATTCGATGAGAATGTGATCGAAGTTATTCGGATGGTCCACGAAGCGGGTGGGTTGGTATATGGCGATGGGGCGAATATGAACGCCTTGCTCGGCATTGTTCGTCCGGGTGATCTTGGGATTGATGCTCTCCATTACAATTTACACAAGACTTTTTCTACTCCGCATGGAGGCGGGGGGCCTGGCTCTGGCCCTGTAGGTGTTTCCAAAGCCCTGGTGGATTTCTTACCTGGGCCAATCGTTGACGCAATCGATGAAGGCGATGAAGAGAACCCACCCTTATTCGGTTTTGTGATGCCGGCTAAAAGCATTGGCCGCGTGAAGGCATACAACGGCCATTTCGCGATGTTGGTGCGTGCCTATACCTATATCCGCATGCATGGTCCCGAAGGGCTGCGAGCAATTTCCCAATATGCCGTGTTGAATGCCAATTATCTCCTGCAACTATTGAAAGGAGCTTACAATCTGCCTTATGATCGGGTTTGTATGCATGAGTTTGTGCTGGAAGGCCGTTGGCCGGATGTACCAGATGTACATGCATTAGATATTGCCAAACGAATGATGGATTATGGGCTACACCCACCGACCAATTACTTTCCCTTGATCGTCCATGAAGCGCTGATGATCGAACCAACCGAGACTGAGAGCAAACAGACCCTGGATTCCTTTGCAGAGGTTCTTTTGAAAATCGAACAAGAAGCGCATTCAGATCCGGAACTCCTGAAATCTGCCCCACATATCACGCCGGTTGGCCGCTTAGATGAGGTAAAAGCTGCCAAGGAGCTTGTATTGTGCTGTGGCGTCGAGTCAGTCCTGACCGATCCAATTCTCCAGCCGGTTTAGCCATGAATTAAAACTGATTGCACGCCCCCTATTCACCAGGTTGGTGGTGGGGGGTGTTTTTATTTACGTTTATGATTGGATGATACAATACACGCTGTTATTTCCATAACAGAAAGCATTGAAAATGCCCCTAAATCTATCAGAAAATTTCGCAATCACTAATCCGCGTAGCAGTGTTGAAATACATTTACCAGATGGTCGCGTTGTCTCCGGGCCACGTAATTCACCAGTCGGGAACTTTTTTAATGCGCTTAACCAGACAGGCGTCCCCCCAATTATTTGCGCGATTGTTAATGGTGAGCTTCGTGAATTGACCTATCCGATTCAGATGGATGCTAAAGTTCAGCCAATTACGATGGCCGAGCCTGACGGTATGCGGATTTACCGTCGCTCATTGGTGTTCCTGGCAGAAACTGCTTTTGATCAGCTATTCCCAGACGGGGTACTGACTGTCGACCACTCGGTAGGTTCTGGTGGTTATTATTGTGAGGTCTCAAAATGCGAGTCATTCTCACCGGCCGTATTAGCCCAACTTGAGGGGTTGATGCACCATCTGGTTGAATTGGATCTACCTTTCGAGCGCCAGATCGTGCCATTACGTGAGGCGATGGAAGTCTTTCAATCTGAAGGCGAGGATGACAAGGTCAATTTAATCATTCACCGCCAAAAACCTTATCTCACCCTCTATAAACTTCAGGGCCACCGAGACTATCACCATGGTTATATGGTACCTTCGACAGGCTATTTACGTTGGTTTAAATTGACGCCGGCCGGGGATGGCTTTACTTTACGATTTCCGCGCAGCCAAGCTCCTACAGAAATCATGCCGTTATCCGATTATCCAAAATTACTGTCCACTTTCCGCCAATATGGAGATTGGTTAAATCGCCTGGGTATTTCAAGCGTCGGCGCCTTGGATAATGCAATTAAGAACGACCGGATCAAGGAAATAATCTTAGTCTCAGAAGCCCTGCATGAGCAACGCGTCTCGGAAATTGCAGCTCAAATTGCCGATCGCCATGAGTCTGTGCGGGTTGTATTGATCTCGGGTCCATCATCTTCGGGAAAGACAACTTTTGCGAAGCGTCTTGCCATCCAACTACTCGCACATGGTATTTCACCCTGTCCATTGGAGATGGATAATTATTTCCTGGATCGGGATGCGACGCCGCTCGGCGAGGATGGTAAGCCTGATTTTGAGTCAATTGCCGCCCTAGATCGGGCACGTCTTTCAGATGACCTGATGCAACTCATTGCCGGAAAAACCGTAAATATTCCCTATTTCGATTTCGTTAAGGGTATTCGGTCGGGTGGAGAAGATATTCGATTGACTTCAGATCAAATTATCATCCTGGAGGGTATCCACGGCCTCAATCCGGAATTGTTGAATGCATTGCCTAGCCAGAAGGCATTTCGTATTTATGTCTCAGCCCTTACTCAATTAAACCTGGATCGCCATAATCGCGTGTCAACAACCGATACTCGTCTGATCCGACGAATTGTTCGCGACGCCAGGGAACGTGGATATACTGCCCAACAAACCATTCAACGCTGGGAGTCGGTCCGGCAAGGCGAGAAGAGGTATATCTTTCCCTATCAAGAAAACGCAGATGCGATGTTCAATTCTGCTTTGGTCTATGAGATGTCCGCTTTAAAACCGATCGCTGAACCGCTACTACGTCAGGTACCTTATGGCACATCCGAGTATGTCGAGGCAAAGCGTCTCCTGGCATTCCTGGAATGGTTCTTGCCAATCGACTCTGAATTGATTCCGGATAACTCGATCCTCCGCGAATTCATGGGAAATTCCATCCTTAGAAATTTTGCATTATGGCACAACCATAAAATTTAATACAGTTCGGGCGTGACATTCGTGGGGAATTCAATACAGCTAGCCGGAGAGAGTGGCTGATCACGAACGTAATTGGTGGGTTTGCTCTGGAATTTATTGCCGCCCGCTTTCGTTAGAGGGACAAAAAGTAGTTTTCGATATTTGCGCCCGAAATTTACTGACATCTTTCGGATTACGTTGTCTTGGAGCGGGTGAGGCTGGTTTTATTGGCCGGTATTCTAGCGACTGTTGGCAGCGTGACGCTGCTTATTATCAGGGAACAGTCTGGGGCTGGTTAATTGGGCTATTGGTAAACGCCTACCTCCGGGATTGTCACAATCCCCGAGGAGCCTGGCGTTATTTACAGCCATTTTATTAATCATCTTTCCGATCATAGTCTGGGCTCGATCAGCGAAATCATTGATAGTAATACCGCTTTTAATCCTGGAGGCTGCACCGCTCAAACATGGAGTGTTGCGAAAGTCCTTCAGGTAGGGCGTGAAATCCAGTTATTTAGTGGAGATGTCTTTGAGAGAAATAAAACCAGACGCCTAAACCAATCCAAATCAGGATGACTAACCCTAGTGGTAATAAACTCAAGAGACTATTTAAGCCCAGAAAGTCATTGTTGTCTGAGAAGGCTGGAAGCGGTGCAGAACTTTTTGTCGTTTGAGCATAGGTTATTGTAACAGTTGGGAAAGGGATCAGAGTAGCTGTCGGGCCGGTAGACAAATCATTCTGACCAGCCTGTGGAGTAATAGATAGCGAATCTCCCAAATTAAGCGGTGTCGGACTTGTGGATAAATTATTGGCTTGAATGAGCGTGGGAGATGGTGGGTTAGGCGACAGCGATGGCGACGGCCTGATAGTGCTGGTTAAAGTAGGCGATGGCTGAATTATATTGATTGGCGTGGGTGTTCGTGTATTTGTTGGGACTGAAGTACCACCTGTCATTGTTGGCGAAGGAGTAGGCGTCAATGTGGCAGTTCCGGTGGCAGATGCAAATAAAGTAGATGTAGTCATTGAGCCGGGAATAGCTGATATTACATCTGAATATGTAGATTGCTGGCCTGAGTCGATCGATTCCAGACGGTACCAATACTGCGTCCCATTCATCAAGCCCGAATCGACATACTCATAAGTCGCCCCGGTGGAACCATTTCCTTGGGCATGGATGATCTCGGTAATGATCCGAGTATAAGTACCATTACGTTGAGGGCTGCGTTGTACAAAAAAGCCAACATTGTTCAATTCAGTCGCAGTCGCCCACTTCAATGTTACTTGATTAGTCTCACCACTGACCGCAAGAAAATATTGCAGGCTTACCGCTGCCTGGACGCAAAAAATTGGAACACTCATAATTGCCAGCAACAATACGAAAATTATCCCTTTTATCAGAAGAGGAACACGTTTAGACAAACACCAGAATCTTTTTAACTTTAACATTCTATTGTCGATGAATTGCTCTAAACAATTATAATAATATTAGATAAGATTATCTTGGGTTTTAATATGGTATATCCAACAATACCGCTCGTCAATAAACGCATCCTCGTGGTAGAAACCAATCCCCAAGTACGCCAATTAATTGCGCGCACCTTGGAAATCGAGGGATACACCATCTTGCAAGCCAGTGATGGCGCCGTTGCCATCGCTTTTTTAGAAAAGACCCTTCCGGACCTGATTTTATCAGACATTCACTTACCCAACCTGGAAGGTTTTGACTTCTACAAAACCGTTCGCCAGGATCGACGGTGGATCACAATCCCCTTCATATTTCTTGTTAGTAACGAATCCAGTGAGGTAATCCGACAGGGAAAAGAATTAGGCGCAGAAGACTTCTTAATAAAGCCGGTCGACAATGATACCCTGGTGAAGATGGTCAGCGCACGCTTATTGCGCGCCTCCGCCTTGCAGATTGCACTTATCGACCAGGCATATCTTGAGACTGTTACAGTATTAGCAAAAACAATCGAAGGAAGGGATCATAACACTTACCAACATATTGAGCGGGTCGCAGAATTGACGCGCCGAGTGGCGAAAACATTAAATTGGCCGGAAGACCATTTAAGGACCTTAGAATTCGGCGCCCGTTTACATGATATCGGTAAGATCATGATCCCTGACCATATTCTGAATAAACCTGGTCCACTGACAACTGAAGAATTTGATGTTGTAAAATCACATACTTTGGTAGGAGCTAAAATCCTGCGGGAGATTAACCATCTACGCGGCGCGATTCCTTATGCACTATACCATCACGAACGTTGGGATGGAACAGGTTATCCATATGGACTGACTGGTCGAGATATCCCGCTCGAGGGTCGGGTCCTTGCCCTGGTAGATGTCTATGACGCATTGACCTCAGACCGTCCATACCATCCAGCCCGATCTATACAGGAAGCCATAAAATTCATCGAACTGCAGACTGGATCCCATTTCGATCCTGATTTGGTCCCGATCTTTATCGACCTGATAAGGGATGATGTCTAGAGTGGTATACTACGGACGTCTCAAAGAACCAGTTGATCGCTCAGAAAATCCTTTGAAACTAATTATCCAGATCCCTTGTTATAACGAGGCAAAGACTCTACCCGAAACAATCCGGGCCCTTCCTACGTGGATAGAAGGCCTTGATATTATCGAATACTTGATCATCGACGATGGTAGCACCGATGGTACCTCCGATATCGCCAAGACGATAGGCGTAAATCATGTCATAAATCTACCAAGGCATTCTGGATTAGCTGCGGCATTTGTTGCTGGTCTCGAAGCTAGCTTGAAGCTTGGCGCAGATTTAATCGTTAATACAGATGCTGATAACCAGTATTATGCAGAAGATATCCACACACTGGTTCAGCCTATCCTGAACGGGCAGGCTGACATTGTTGTCGGTGATCGTGGAGTCGGAACACTACCCAATTTCACACCAACAAAAAAAATACTTCAAAAATTTGGCAGTTGGATCATCTCACAGGCATCAGGGATCCATACACCCGATGCGACAAGCGGTTTCAGGGCAATTAGCAGGGAGGCTGCTATCGAAACCCTGGTTCTCAGCGAATACTCGTACACATTAGAGACATTGATACAAGCCGGTGCACGCCGGATGTCTGTTCTTTATGTACCTGTTCGCACAAATCCGGCAACACGACCGTCACGGTTAATGAATAATATTCCTCAATATCTGGCTAATTCATCAACGACGATCCTGCGAGCCTACACAATGTACCGCCCATTGAGATTTTTTACTATTTTAGGCACGTTGGTAACAATACTCGGGTTGATTTTGGGCTTGCGTTACATCTATTTCCTAGCCATCGGGCTTGGCGGAGGAAAAGTCCAATCGTTGATTCTTGCCGCAGTTTTGATGATTATCGGTTTTCAGATTTTCCTAATCGGACTATTAGCAGATTTAATCGGTTTCAACCGCAAAATTCTCGAGGACATTTTATTCCGTTTACGGCGGAATGAGCTGGATCCATCTGAGAGTCAACCAACATCCGAGCCCAACCCAACCACCGAAAATGAGATTTAAAGCACTATTTCTGACACTGGGGATAGTTTTGATTCTGGCAGGTTGTAGACCACTGACAGAGGACCTTCAACCAGCCCAATCAGATTTTGTCCCCTTACAGAGTGGTCAAACGATTGGTCAAACTTTTGCCGCTCATTTCGATGGCCTGGGTGGAGTGGGTTTGCTGATCAAGCCAGAAACTCCTGGGACCGGTGAAATTAAGCTTATCCTCCATACAAGTCCAGAATCCTTGGATCATTTAAGAGAAGCCAAGCTACCAATTTCATCTATTGCTTACCCTGGGTACTCTTATTTCTATTTTCCGCCACTCAGCGATTCAAGTCAAAAGGATTATTATTTTACACTGCGGCTGGATGGCGAAGGCAGTGTATCAGTTGGAACAGCCGGAGCTAACACTTACGTCGATGGGGCTATCTATCAAAATGGCCATCCTAAAGATGGACAGTTAACGATCCAACTTGTTTATGGCATGCGAAGATTGATCGCAGGACTAGTGCCAGAAGTACTTTATTGGTTCCTCTGGATCCTCATTGCCATCTTCCTTTTTATCTTACCCGGATGGGGGTTGCTCAGTATTACTTATCCTGATTGGGATACATTTGGATTCTGGTGGAAATTTGGTCTGAGCAGCTGTCTGAGCCTAGCTATTTATCCTCTTTTTATTCTCTGGACTGACCTGATCGGCGTGCACCTGGGCATTCTGTATGCCTGGCTGCCAGGGGCGGTCGGTTCTACAATCATCCTTTTCCGTAATTGGCAAAAAATTATTCATGTAAAACCAAAATCTATTCGATCTATTCGGGTGGATTTCCCGGCAGTCTCGTTGCTCATTTTAGTCTGCCTGGTCACATTGGTACGTTTTTGGGTCATCCGCGGATTAGATATCCCGATGTGGGGAGATTCTTACCAACACACTATGATCGCCCAATTGCTGGTTGATCATGGTGGTTTATTTAAATCATGGCAACCATACGCCGAACTGCAAAGTTTTACATATCATTTTGGCTATCACAGCCTGGTTGCCGTATTTCACTGGATTAGCCAGATGGCTCTTCCACAGGCTATGCTTTGGACCGGCCAGATTATGAACATTCTGGCTGTCGTTGCGTTATATCCGTTAACCCTTCGGATCACAAAAAACCCCTGGTCTGGGGTCTTCTCGGTCTTATTAGCGGGATTGCTATTTTCAATGCCAATGTTTTATATCAATTGGGGGCGGTATACCCAGCTAGCCGGGTTGGTTCTCCTGCCCGGCTTTGTTTTACTCGCCTGGGAAACCCTGGAGAGCAAAAAAACGAATTGGCCAATGATGATTTTGAGCTGTGTAGTGCTCGGTGGATTGGCCTTGACGCATTATCGAATTTTGATATTCGCAATCGTATTTCTCGGCGCCTATACTTTGGTGAACATACCTTCAGGCCATCTCGTCCAAAAAATCATGCGGATAATCATGATCTGTGTTGGTGGCATGCTATTAGCCTTGCCCTGGTATATCAACACCTTTGCCGGAAAACTTGTTATGGGATTTTCCAACCAGGTTACCACCCCGGCCAGCCAGCTAACTCCAACAATTTTGGAAAGCAACGCGATCGGCGACCTTTTCACCTACCTTCCAGCCTGGGCATGGCTATCACTGCCACTCATCATCGGTTGGGGCCTATGGAAACGCCAGAAAGGGATTGCGTTGATCAGTTTATGGTGGTATTTGATCCTGTTGGCTGCTAACCCACAGTGGCTAAAATTACCCGGTGCAGGTATCATCACCAGCTTTGCAGTCATGATCGCCGCTTATTTTCCGGCCAGCATTCTTATCGGTGCAGCGATTGGCTGGATCAGTGAGACGCTACTAAGGCTTGACGGACAAAGGAAATCGAACCGTCAAAGGACAGCTTCGATCGGCAACATCGTAATTCCAGTTGGACTGATTGCCCTGTTGCTGATTGGCGGTCTTTGGGGAGCGCAACAGCGCTTGAAAGATGTCGAGATATCCCGGTATGCATTAGCAGTGCACCCCGATCTGCACGCCGCTGAATGGATCAAGGAAAACACCTCATCAGACGCCGGGTTCCTGGTAAACTCAAGTTTTGCTTATGCCGGATCGGTTATTGTTGGAACCGATGGCGGTTGGTGGCTGCCATTATTAGCAAACAGGCGAACTACATTGCCACCTTTACCCTACAGTACAGAACAAGGGCCTCGACCAGATTATCGGGAATGGATTAATCAATTAACTGAAATGATTAAGACTAAGGGAATTAATGACCCCAAGGTGCTTGACGAATTATCCAAACGTGGAATTAATTATATTTACATCGGTCAGCAACAAGGGCTGGTAAACTCGAAAGCCCCTTTAATTAACCTAGCCGAAGTATTAATGAATCCGAATTTCATCCCAATCTTTCACCAGGATCAGGTCTGGATATTTGAGATTCTACCAGGGAAATAAGTTGAGGATTGTGTTGATAGGTCCGGTATACCCATACCGGGGCGGAATTGCTCATTACACCCACTACCTGGATCAAGCCTTGCGAAATACAGGCAATGAATCACTGGTTATCTCATTTAGGCGCCAATACCCAGGCTGGCTGTATCCGGGAAACTCCGATAAGGACCCTAGTCAAATGGTTCTGCAAACTCAGGCTGAATTTATCCTTGATGCTCTTAATCCATGGACATGGTATAAGGCAGTTCATACGATAGTAGCCTGGAAACCAGACTTAGTGGCTATTCAATGGTGGACGACATTTTGGGCTATACCATTCGCACTAATTTGCAGGAGTTTACGGCGAAATGGAATATCCACTGCGTATATCGTTCACAATGTCCTGCCTCATGAGGAAAGACTTTATGACAAACTGCTTGCCAAGTTTGCTTTATCACAAGGGAATACATTCGTTGTCCATACTCTACAACAAAAAGAGCTTTTATTAAAGCTCATTCCGAAAGCTTGCCTTAAAGTATGTCCTTTCCCGATATATGCCAAATTTAAAGACGAAAAAATGCCCAGACGTGAAGCGAGGCAAAAACTGGGCTTACCACAGGAACAGGTTATCTTACTCTTTTTCGGTATTGTACGACCTTATAAGGGACTGAGTGTTTTGCTTGAAGCCTTGCACCAGCTAAAAATGCAGGCTGTAACTCCTTACCTCGTTATAGCGGGTGAATTTTGGGAAGCTATCGAACTCTATAAATATCAAATCAATCAATTTGGCCTGAATAATCAAGTGATTTTAATAAATAAATATATACCAAACGAAGATGTAGTTTTATACTTCTCTGCTGCGGATGTCATGGTCGCACCATATATCGAAGGCACCCAGAGTGCAGCGGCTGCGTTAGCGAGAGGCTATGGATTACCGTTAATCATTACAGAACAGGTCGCGCAAGGAATGGGGAATATAAACGACGAGGAAGTACGGGTTGTTCCAACCCGAGATCCACAATCACTGGCGAAAGCTATCAAAACATTTATGGAATCAGATCATTCAGAACAAACTACTAATTCTGGAAATGGTTTTGACTGGCGTGACCTTGTTGAAGTAATGATCGGTATAGCACGGGAGTGATCTTGATCACTTTTTCAGTTGTAATACCCAACCTTAACTCACTAATAATCCAACATACTATCGCATCCTTGGAACAACAAACCTATCCCCATGACGATTTTGAAGTATTGGTGGTAGGTATAGATAAATATAATCTGATACGCGAGAGTAATCTTATCGGTTTCGATGCATCGGACCAGCCCTTGTCACCTGCAAAAGCCCGTAATCGTGGGGCAGCGAAGACCTCAGGTGAAATTATCGTATTCACCGATGCAGATTGCATTCCCCATGTCGATTGGTTACAAATGCTTGCAGTTCGTTTTACAGAACCAGAAGTGACAGTTGTTGGAGGTGGAGTATGTTTCCAGTCACAAAATTATTGGACTATCGCCGATAATGTGAGTATGTTTCATGATTATCTGGCAACACAACCCCCTGGATATCGGGATCAATTACCGAGCCTGAATCTCGCCATTCGCAGATATGCATTTGATCAAATTGGTGGATTCGATGAAAGATATCCACGACCTTCGGGGGAAGACTCTGATCTTACTATCCGGCTAAGATATGCTGGATATAAACTATTTTTCGAACCGCGTGCAATGATCACCCACGCACCCCCTAGAAACAGGTTAATTGATTTGATCCGCCATAGTTATATTCAGGGAAAGTATTCGACCAAAATTGATTCTCGTTACAATGAAGTGGTAGGCCTTCCCAAGTTGATACGTACCCGACTAGGCGTTATATTATTTTCACCATTGTTGGGTATATATACCACGATGAAAATTTATATGGATAAAGAAATTCGCCATCATTATTGGAAATATATTCCTCCTATATTACTATCCAAAATTGTATGGTGCTTTGGAGCGTCTCAGCATCCAAAATGGTGAATGATGTCTTCTATGATGTTTCAACGAGTATAATTAATTCTTCGCCTGATACGGTGAAATTATCAATAAATAAAATTTTTGAGAAACTAAAATATGATCCCATCTGTATCTCCAACTCATCGAACCGCTCTTGTAACTGGTGGAGCAGGTTTCATAGGAAGCCATCTGGCTGATCGATTATTGAATATAGGATTTAAAGTTATTATTATTGATAACGAATCAACCGGTTTACGGAAAAATGTTCCTCCTTCTTCTGAGTACTTTATTGGCGATATCTCAAACTTAGCTGATCTTGAGCAAATCTTTCAACAGCCAATCGATGTGGTATTTCATATAGCGGGCCAAGCATCAAACATTCGGTCATTCGATGATCCGGAAAACGATTTGTTAATTAATGTAACCGGCACTTTAAACCTTCTCAAGTATTGTCTTCGATACCATGTAAAACGTTTTCTATTTGCCAGTTCAATGACAGTCTATGGACTACCAGAGAGCCTCCCAATCAACGAGCGCGAAATTCCAGTACCGATTTCGTATTATGGGATTACGAAATATACAGCTGAAAGGTATATCCTGGCAACGGCAAACAGAATAGACCTTAGCTATCAATTTCAGGCGACTTCCTTCCGAATGTTTAATGTATATGGTGAACGTCAGCGTTTGGATAATCCATATCAAGGTGTGCTCGGATTTTTTCTGGGTAATATATTACGAAACGAACCGATTACAATTCACTCTGATGGCGAGCAGACCCGAGATTTTATATATATCCAGGATATAGTTGATGCCTGGATATCTTCCATAGATAATCCAGCTACATACGGACAAGTTTTTAATTTAGGGTATGGGGAAGGAACGTCAATAAATCAATTGGTTGATGAGATATTAATCGCCAACGGGACGGCACGACCTGCTTATCCAGTAATCTATGGACCTTGTCGACCAGGTGATCAGCGCTATATGGCGGCAGATACTTATAAAGCAAACAGTGTATTAGGATGGAATCCAAAAGTCCCTCTTTCGGTTGGGATACCGAAAACCCTCGCCTGGGCACGGAAGGAAATGGAGTCGTCATATGGAGAATAATTTGACTTTGATTACAGGTGGAGCCGGCTTTATAGGCAGCAACCTTGCAGATAATCTCCTTAAAAATGGTCAGGATGTTCGAATTTTAGATAATCTTTCCCGCCCAGGAACAGAAACTAACTTGGAATGGTTACTTAAGCGTTATCCCAATCATCTGCAATTTATTAAAGGTGATATTCGAGATTTTGATCTGGTTAAAAAAGCAACACAAGATGTACAGGTGATATACCACTTCGCCTCTCAAGTAGCCGTTACCCATTCCGTTAACGATCCCCGGACCGACTTTGAAATCAATGCACTCGGTACTCTCAATGTTCTAGAAGGTGCAAGGCTGAGTGGTAATCAACCAATTATTGGTTTCACCTCAACAAATAAAGTATATGGCGGATTAGAGGATTTAAAAATTGATGAATTAAGTGATAGATATGCCCTTCGCGATTTTCCTGAAGGAATATCGGAAACTCGACCTTTAGATTTTCATTCCCCCTATGGTTGTTCAAAGGGGGCTGCTGACCAGTATGTTCGTGACTATTTTCGGATTTATCAACTACCAACTTTCGTATTTCGCATGTCTTGTATTTATGGAACTCACCAATTTGGTGTTGAAGATCAAGGTTGGGTCGCCCATTTCGTGATCTCCACGGTTCTTAACCGACCTATAAAGATATATGGAAGTGGAAAGCAAGTGCGGGATATCCTCTGGGTCGGAGATCTGATTCAGGCATTCAAACTCGCTACCCAAAAAATCGATTTGACAGCCGGGCAAATTTATAATGTAGGGGGCGGATTGGCAAACACTATTTCTATATGGATTGAGTTCGAAAAGATTCTTGAGGGTTTGACCGGGAATGCAATTCCTATATCATATCATGATTGGAGGCCAGGAGACCAACTTATTTATGTAAGCGACACGACAAAGATATCACAAACCCTTGGATGGAAACCAACCATAAACCCGCCTCAAGGAATCGAAAAGCTCTTTCGATGGGTTCATGATAATAAACATCTATTCCAAGGCTAATCCGATTATTGATGACAGTAGCTGTTGCAATTCCTTGTTATAACGGTGACTTATATATCGGCCGTTGTATTGAGGCAATCCTAAAACAAACCCATTCACCCAATCAAATTTTGGTGGTTAATGATGGATCAACAGATGGCAGCGAATCCATAATCAACCAATACCCTGTTCGGCTTCTCCGCCATTCACATAATCTTGGTCTTTCAAGCGCAAGAAACACCGCACTGGCAGAAGCAGATACAGATTTTATAGTCTTTGTTGACGCGGATGCATATGCTTCCGATCAAATGTTGGCCGTTCTATTGAAGGAATTTGAAATAGGTCGGGTTGATGGTGTAGGAGGTCAAGGGATCGAATCCATCCAAAAGACTGTTTATGATCGTTGGAGAGGTTTACACGCCCAACAAGGATATGGTGCGGCTCCGCGCCAGGATTGTCCTCATCTTTTTGGATTATGTATGGCTTATCGGTGCACTGTACTCCGTTCGGTGGGGGGTTTTAACCCATTATTTCGCACAAATGCTGAAGACGTGGATATTGGTTATCGGCTTGTTGACGCAGGCTTCAAGCTCATTTACACACCCGCAGCGACGGTTCATCACCAACGGAGAGATGATCACACCTCTCTTCGGAAGATGATGTATCAATGGTATTTTTGGGGTGGAATTGCGAGAAGAAAGAACAATCGTTCACTATCGAATCTTGTTGTTGGGACATTCCGTCGTCTGGTTTTATCGGATACCTGGCGAGATCTCATAGACAGGCGGGATATGGACCTGGTCAAGCTGGATATAGAACTTACAACAGTCAAACTTCGTGCGATACGAGCAGCAGCTGAATTCGACCTGGCAAAAAACGATTTGAAGACAAACCAATGAATGACCTTGGAGTCTGGCTTATAAAGGTAATTAATAAAGTCGTTCCTCCTCCAAAAATGTTAGAGGAATTAGATATAGCCAAGCTAAGAATCCCCGATTATCAGGATTGGGAATATAACGAAGCTATCCGAATAATCCCAGAGTTTGGTCGCCTTTGGCAGATAAAAAATAAAAATATATTAGATGTCGGTTCAGGTCTTGGTGGAAAACCCCTTTTTTACGCCGAGCAAGGCGCAAAGATTGTTTCTGCCATTGATTTGAGGTTTGTGAGTTCAACTGCAACACTTAACCTGGCGTTACAACATGGCTATCAGAATATTCTATCTATAAATTCAAATGCTGCCCAAATACCATTCCCGAATAATTACTTTGATGTAATTGTATCCATCAACGTAATGGAGCATGTAGATGATCCTTTATCAAGCTTGGCAGAGTGTAAGCGAGTTTTAAAACCTGGCGGATTATTTTTTTTACATTTTCCACCGTTTTACAGTCCATGGGGAGCTCATCTGGAAGGGTGGATAAACTTCCCTTGGCCACACGTAGTCTTTTCTGATAAAACGTTGCTCAAGGCTGCTGACCAGATTGATCAGGAGAAACAAAAAAACACGGACTACATTCCTACAGCACGATTTAAATGGATTTCCTACGATAGACTCCCGGAGCTCAATCGAATTACAGTGGATAAATTTCTAAAGTTAATCAAGGAAGTCGATTTAATCGTACTCGAATCAACTCTATTGCCATTCGGAAGGCATTACCTTACCAGTAAAGGGATATTTGGTCGGTTAGTTTTTAGCCTGCTTAGATTTCTTGGACAACTCCCTCTCCTGAAAGAGATTATCACTACAAAAATGGTCTTTGCACTAACAAAATCATCAATAAATTCAAAGAAATGAAAAATCGTTCTAAATATAGTGGCTTAACCGCTGTCCTGGCTATACTGGTGTTGGTTATTGTTGCTTCTATTCTTGCTAAGAATTGGAATCAAATTTTAATCTTTCCCTGGCAAATTAACTTTATATATCTTTTCCTGGTCGTCGTTTTTCAGTTTATCAGCCTGGCAATGACCTTTTGGGCCTGGCAATTAATGGTAAATCGCTTAGGTGGGTATATAAGTTTATTGACTGGAATACGCCTTTATTACACATCCAATCTAACTCGCCGGTTGCCAACTATATTTCCCCAAGTTGGCAGCCGACTTGTATTATATAAACAGGCAGGAATTTCCCGAACTTCAATAATGAATTGTATCCTGCTTGAAACAGTGTTGACTATAATTTCAGGAATCCTTATATTTTTGATTTTCTTACCGTTTTATTCCACCGTTAAACATAACCTGGTTATACCGATGATAATCACCGGGGTGATACTGTTACTCGCATTCCTGCTAAAACCCGAGTTATTGGTCCAATTAACAAATTATTTCCTGGCGCGGCTCAAACGCTCTGGATTAACCCAAATGCCAAACCGCAAAGATATTATTATCTGGATTTTGATCTACATGTTGGCTTGGTTCTTTGGGGGTATATCATTTTATTTTCTTCCAAGAGCTTTAGCAGCGATACAGGGACCAGGTTTTTTTGATGCATTAGGCATCACTACGTTATCGACCCTGTTCTCAATATTGGTATTACCTTTACCATTTAGTTTTGGAGTAAAGGAAATTACTGGAGCTGCACTGTTAATTCCATGGATGCCTGTGTCAACTGCAATTATCATCACGATCGCTTATCGCATAATATTGACGATTAGTGATATCTTTTGGGCATTAGCTGCATCGTTGATACCATCAAAACATGCTCACATATCAACAGATTCAAATGATCAGATACAGCAATGAAAAATAGACAATATTACCCGAAGGTATTATTGAATATTATTATAAACTCTGTATACTTAGAATAAGATATATCGATCAAAAACCAAAACTAACAGTTATCCACTTACCAGGTACAACCAAAAATCTGGAAAGAATTAAACCCATTTTCATGATAAGGAGATTGAGAAATGAAGAAAAATATCAAGGCGGCGGTTTTTATTACAATGTTATTAGTTATCCTAATAGCTAGCACAGTCAGCGCTCAATATGCTGGGTACTACTGGTCTACATCCTACCAAGTGATGAACATTGGTACTGCAGATACTAACATTGATGTTGCTTATTATGATACTAACGGAAATGAAGTTGTAGCTGCCCATAAAACATTCCAAGCTGTACCAAAAGGTGGTGTCCGGGTCGTGGTTCAATTTACAGATGATCCTGCTCTGACTGGTGGTTCCTACTCTGCCGTCGTGTCGTCAACCGGTCAACCAATTGCAGCGAATGTAAACCAACAATTAATAGCTAATAGCTCTTCATCGTTTAGCCCACAACCTCCGTTCTCAAGCTATAATGGCACAGACTCAACCGGTACTTCCACGACAGTAACGATACCTGAGGTAATGTACAACTGGTACAATTACTATTCCGAAATATTCATCATGAATGCATCAGGTACGCCAGCCACAAACGTAGATATTTCCTATACGCCGACTACTATAAATGGGGTTGCCGCCGGGGCTACTGGCAAAACCGATCTCAATAACAGCATCCCAAAATATGCGACCATTGTTAAGAGCCAGCAAAGCCAAAGTTCTCTCGGCGCACCAAGTGGTACTTACTCAGGGCGCTTCCTGGGTTCAGCAACGATCACATCTGACCAACCGATCGTCGCTATTGTTAATGAGCATAACGTCAATCAAAGGAAGTTGATGAGCTACAATGGATTTGCTCAGGGAGCCCCAATAGTCGCGGTTCCTCAACATCTAAAGAATTGGTATGGTTACTATGGGTCATTGCTCATTGCTAATCCAAGCCCGAGTCAGACTGCGAGTGGTTCAATTACTTATACACCAGATCCAATCAACCTCCCTGGTAAGAGTCCAGTCACTGTTCCATTCTCTGTACCACCACAGTCCATGTTGAATAGATATGATGGACCTGGAGCTACAGCACAACAATCTGACCTAGGTGGGTTTACACGCTTTATTGGCTCCGTTCAAATTAATTCCAATATCGCGGTCGTTGTCAAGGAAAACATAGAGGCGGTAAATCCTGGTGCCGGACAGGCTGGGTCTTACAACGGAATGGCATTCACTGATGCAACACCGAAAATCTATGTACCCATGATTCAAGCCGATTATTATGGGTATTACACCAGTTTAACGGTCCAAAATACGACAGGTGCTATTGGATCATGTACCATTACCTATTATTCGGATAGTCAGTATAGTGATGTTAAAAACCAATCCAAGTCCTATTCCCATACACTACCAGCTAATGGATCATTCAATGTTTATGAGGGTCATGGCAGTTACGGTACAACCTATACTGGCGACATAAACACTGACACATTCTGGCGTGCGGGCTCGGGGAAAAAATTCATTGGTTCGGCAATCATCGACTGCGGCTCAACTGCAGCAGTTGCCTATGTGAATTCCGAAAAGGATATAGCGAACGCAGATTCAATGTACACCTTCAACGCGATTAATGGCCAGTAGCTTTTTGTTCAGATGGTGGGTGAGAATTAGAAACTTACCCACCATCTCCCAAATCATCAATGACCTTAGGTTGAAATAGATTATCCTTCTTCTTATACGAGTACAAACAGACCGTTAGAGGAGACCGCCAGTCCATAGACAAACGGTCTCTTTTATATCGATCGCTCATCAGTGTATTTGCGTTTAATAAAGGATTCGTTTTATGAAATTTAGGAATTTTGGCCTTGTTTTCTTGTTGTTTGTTATGCTCTATAATGTCAATTCATGCCAAACTCTTCGCCCCCAGCAAGTACAAAAGCAATCTGTAGGAACTTTAATTCTCTTTTCTTCAGATCGAGACAACAGGAATGCTATCTACACAATGCCGACGGATGGAAAAAGCGTGACGGAACTCGATTTTAACCAATTACCCGCGGGTTTGACGATCGACCAACCCACTTGGTCAAATAATCTGAAAAAATACTTCTTCTCCGGATTCATAAACAAACAGAGCGATCTATTCTCTATTAACCAAAATGGAAGTGATTTGAAGAATTTGTCCAACACACCGGGTATATTCGAGGGGAATCCCGTATTATCTCCTGATAATAAATATATTGCTTATCTGAGTGTTGAATATGGACCGCAAATAGCTTTGATGGAAACGAATGGTTCAAACCGTAAGCTACTGACTGAATTTGCCGGTGAAAATGGAAATCTTCAATGGTCTCCAGACAGTCAGCGAATATATTTCACCTCAAATCGATATGGCACACCAAATATATTTTTTATCAATATCGATGGTACCGGGCTCACCAATGTATCTAAAGGGAATGGATTAGATGCTTCATATTCATTGTCCCCAAATGGTGAGAAGCTCGTATTCGACAGTGATAGGGATGGAGCAATGGATATTTTTGTCGTCGATTCCAGCGGGGGAACTGCCACCAATATTACAAAAAATCCTGCTAGAGATGCAGAACCTCTCTGGTCGCCAGATGGGAATAATATTGCTTTCCGTTCGGATCGTGATGGAACCTGGGATGTTTTTGTTATGAAGTCCGACGGGACTTCACCAAAAAACCTGACTAAAAAATTCAACTTGAACCCAACCACGGTTGTTTGGATGCCTGACAGCGAGAATTTGTTAGTGACAGCACAAGTAAATAATCAGAGCGAAATATTCCTTTTACCGATTGATGGTTCTGATCCAATCAACCTGACCAACAATCCTGCCAACGATTATGGAGCAGTGCCTATACAGATAAAGTGAAACCCTATTACTTAACAATCACAGGCATGTTGATCAAATAAATCGCTTGATAAGATAAATTTAGATCTGATGGGTTTTCCCCATACTTTCCACCAACGATATAGAGTTTAGTCCCAAGCGGTATTATTCCCAGATTCGTTAGAGACTGGTTACTCATACTACCCAACTCTTGCCATTCATTTGTAAAAGGTAGGAGCCGCAAAGAATCAGCCTGGTCATTTTTATTACTTTTTCCACCAATTACTTGAATAGTATCTGCGATAGATGCTACCCCCATCGCGTATAGACCGTATGGAAGGGAGGGGCCAATTGACCAAGGATTTATTGATCCAATATCCTGGTTAGGTTGGTATACCTCATTCAGAGGCAATATTCCAGAATTATTGATGCCACCTATTACGAAAATCTTTTCACCGACCGATACCGCACCCAGCATACTTCTTTCGGTGGGCATAGGAGTTTTAGATTGCCATTGATCCTTAATTGGGTCGTATTCCAAAACAACATCCAAATAATCCCCCCCATCCTTTCCACCAAAAAGATAAATTTTTCCCTCAAATGAAGTAATCCCATATCCACTCGTTGAAATTGGCATCGGCTGTCCATCCGACCATGTATTCGTTTGGGGATCGTAAATCTCTAAAACATTGCTCATTTTCCCGTTTGCGAGTTGGCCGCCTGGAACATAAATCTTTCCTCCCAAAACCGCCGCACCGATATCCTTAACAGCGGTTGGCTTGGAGCGAAGAGCCTCCCATCGGTCGCTTACTGGATCATATTTCTCAACCACATTTGTTATATTTTCTCTCGTTTCACCCCCAATCGCATATATAAAATTCTCTATTCCGGCAACAGCCAATCCAGATCGGGGAGTTGGCATTGGTGTGAGAACTTTCCACCTTGGTTGCTCGCTATCCTGTTGAGGAACGGCTGTAGTTGCGCGAGTTGGTAAACGATTTACTATGATTGAAATCCCAAATGTTCCAATCACCAATAAAGGTATTAAGATTAACCACCATGTACGATCTCGGATCTTCTCCCTCAATTTTTTTTCTTTGATCAAATCCGCCCCGTTACCAACTTCTTCAGCCTTCTGGACTGGTATAACGTCACTTAGATCACTTGTTGGCAGAACGCTGGACGATTTGATTGCTAGTGATTTATTTTGATCCCACTCAGAATTAATCACAAACAAAGCGGCTTCAGTACGTGAATTGACGCTGATCTTAGAAAAAATATTTCGAAGGTGAACCTTTACAGTATTGGTGCTGATAAAAAGATTTTGGGCGATTTCTTTGTTGCTTGCCCCCGTAGCTACGAGCCGTAGAATTTCAAGCTCCCTCTCACTTAGATCGTTATTTTCAGGCATAATCGCATCTTCATCATTGAAATCCAAAGATCTCGAAATTATTATAACATGTGGTACTCTCATGCAGAGGATAGGGCAGAGCTGGAGAGCGACCCAAGCTATAGGTAGCATATTTCATGCCCCTTTCAAAGGGGACTCTACTACTTTGCGCTAACACTAAATCGCGTTTCCTTGACAGCATTAGATGGGGTGGCTATAATCCCTTATACATGCGGGTGTCGCCAAGTGGTAAGGCATTAGCTTCCCAAG
>Ga0113563_10000340_pt1 | contig 21581 bp, 34 predicted proteins | sample Mud3Dept3metaG_FD_80117 | JGI IMG/M metagenome (GOLD analysis project Ga0113563, IMG submission 80117) | Freshwater wetland microbial communities from Ohio, USA, analyzing the effect of biotic and abiotic controls - Mud 3 Core 4 Depth 3... | ecosystem: Environmental > Aquatic > Freshwater >... | reverse complement strand
GCCACCGGGCCCGGGGCGGGCGCGGGCTTCGCGGGCGCCGCCGGGCTCGCCGCGGGCGGAGTCTGCGGCGGCGCGGCCGGCGCCGGCGCGGGCGCCGCCGCGGCCAGCACCTCCGCGCGCTCGATGCGGCGCGTGGGGGCCAGCTCGGCGTCGGGGGGCACGATCGCGGGCCGCGTCGAGGCCACCGCGGCCTCGATCTCGGCGCGGCCCAGCCGCCGCGTCGGCTGCAGGTCCGCGGCGGGCGCGCTCTCGGTCTCGACCTCCTGCGTCGCCGAGGTGTCGTCGAGCTCGTCGGCGCGCTCGAGCGCCGAGCGCAGGTCGCGCGCCACTTCGTTGGCGCGCGGGTAGCGCCGGTTCGGGTCCTTCTGGAGGCAGCGGGTGAGCACCGCCGAGAGGCCGGCCGGCAGGTCCTGGACGGTCTCCTCCGGCGGCACGAAGGGCTCGTAGACGATCTTGTGGGTGACCTGGGTGAGGTTCTCGCCCTGGAACGGCTTCTTGCGGGTGAGCATCTCGTAGAAGACGACCCCGAGCGAGAAGATGTCCGCCCGGTGATCGACGTCCTTGCCCTGGATCTGCTCCGGAGCCATGTAGTTCGGAGTGCCGAGCAGCTGGCCCTCCATGGTCAGGTTCGAGGTGTCGAGACGGGCGATGCCGAAGTCGGTGATCTTGACCTTGTTGTCGGCCGTGATCAGGATGTTCGCGGGCTTGATGTCGCGGTGGACGACTCCCCGCGAGTGCGCGTAGTCGAGCGCCTCGGCGATCTGCGAGATCACCTCCGCGACGAACACGTGACTGAACGGATCCGGCCGCTGCAGCAGCTGCTTGAGATTCGTCCCCTTCACGTACTCCATGGCGATGAAGCAGATGCCGCTGGCGCCCTCGTCCACGACGTCGTGGATGGTCACGATGTTGGGGTGGGAGAGGATGCCGGCGCTCTGAGCCTCGCGCACGAACCGGCTGCGGAACTGGACCAGCTCGTCGTCCTTGGCCGCGAAGCCGACGCGGAAGGTCTTGAGGGCCACGAGGCGACCGATCAGGGGATCGCGGGCGAGGTAGACCACACCCATCGCTCCCTTGCCGATCTCCTCGAGAACCTCGTACCGGCCGAGCTTGGGAGGGGGCGTGGCGCTCATCGGCGGGTCGTCGGGAAGACGCCGTGATTCTAGGCTCGCGCGCCGAAACCCGTCAAACCGCCTTTGTTATAGTTTCGAGGCCCGCCGTTTTCCCTTCGCGAGGAGGCCAGAAAGCCATGCAGGTCGATAGCCCCGCCCGGATCCGAACCGTCGCCCTCGCCGGCCACAACGACGCCGGCAAGACCACGCTGGCGAGCGCGCTGCTGTTCACCGCGGGCGTGACCCCGAGGCAGGGCCGGGTCGAGGACCGGACGGCGACCACCGACTTCGATCCCGAGGAGCAGGAGCGCGGCATCTCGATCGGGCTCGCCACTTGCCGGCTCGGCTGGCGCGACCACGTCGTCCAGCTCGTCGACTGCCCCGGCTATGGCATCTTCTTCTCGGAGACCAAGGCGGGCCTGCGGGTCGCGGACTCCCTGCTCCTGTGCGTCAACGCCGTCGCCGGCGTCGAGGTCAACACCGAGAAGACCTGGGAGTACGCCGAGGAGATCGGCCTGCCGGTCGCCATCTACCTGGCCAAGATGGACCGCGAGCGGGCCGATTTCGAGCGCGCGCTCGAGAGCGTCCAGAAGACCTTCGGTCGTCAGGCCCTCCCCGTGCAGGTGCCGATCGGCGTGGAGAAGGGCTTCCGGGGAGTCGTGGACCTGATCTCCGGGAAGGCCCACACCTTCGAGGTCGGCGGCGCCGGCAAGGGCACGGTGGGGCCCGTGCCGGCCGAGGTCGCGGCCGCCGTGGAGGGCTGGCGCACGCGCCTGGTCGAGGCCATCGCGGAGAGCGACGAGGGCCTGCTCGAGCACTTCTTCGAGGAGGGCACCCTGACCGAGGAGGAGCTGGTGCGCGGCCTGCGCGCGGCGATCGTGGCGCGCAAGCTGTTCCCGGTCACCCTGGGCGCGCCGGGCCCGAACGTGGGCAGCTCCAGCCTGCTCGACTTCTTCGTCGAGCAGCTGCCGGCGCCCACGGACCGGGGCTTCCCCGCCCACCTGCTCGACGGCAGCGAGGTCCGGCTCGCCGCGGACCCCGCCGCGCCGCTGGTCGCGCTCTCCTTCAAGACCCTGAACGATCCCTTCACCGGCCGCCTCACCCTCGTGCGCCTGCTCGACGGCACGCTCTCGAACGACGCGCAGGTGGTCAACGTGCGCGCCGAGGAGTCGGAGAAGGCGCACGGCATCCTGCACGTGCAGGGCAAGCAGGGAACCGCGACTCCCAAGCTGATCGCCGGGGAGATCGGCGCCGTTCCGAAGCTCAAGGAGACGCTGACCGGCGACACCCTGGTCTCCAAGGAGCGCACGGTGCGCGCGGCCTGGATCCACGTGCCCGAGCCCGCGATGTCGTTCGCCATCGAGCCCAAGGCGAAGGGCGACGAGGAGAAGATCGGCGACTCGCTCAACCGGCTGATCGAGGAGGACCCGTCGCTGCGCGCCGGGCGCGATCCGCAGACCGCCGAGTTCCTGCTCTCCGGCACCGGCCAGCTGCACGTCGAGATCGCGCTCGCGCGCCTGAAGCGCCGGTCCAACGTCGAGGTCATCCTCCATCCGCCCAAGGTCCCCTATCGCGAGACCATCCAGCGCGCCGCCGACGGTCACGGCCGCCACAAGAAGCAGACCGGCGGCCGCGGCCAGTTCGCGGACTGCAAGATCAAGGTCGAGCCGCTCCCGCGCGGCGGCGACTTCGAGTTCGTGGACGAGATCTTCGGCGGCGCCATCCCCCAGAACTACCGCCCGGCGGTCGAGAAGGGCATCCAGGAGGCGCGCGCGCGCGGCTTCCTGGCCGGGTTCCCGGTGGTCGACTTCCGCGTGCGGCTGATCGACGGCCAGTACCACGACGTCGACTCCTCGGAGCTCGCGTTCAAGATCGCGGGCTCGCTGGGCTTCAAGGAGGCGATGGAGAAGGCCTCGCCGACCATCCTCGAGCCGATCATGAAGGTCGAGGTCCACACCTCCGAGGAGTTCATGGGCGACATCATGTCGGACCTCTCGCACCGGCGCGGGCGGCCGCAGGGCATGGACTCCAAGAGCGGGGTCCAGATCGTCCACGCGCTCGTGCCCATGGCCGAGATGCTCAACTATGCCCCCGCCCTGCGCTCGATGACCCAGGGCCGCTCGTCGTTCCACATGGAGTACTCGCACTACGAAGAGGTCCCGCGCCCGGTGCAGGAGAAGCTGGTCGCCCAGGCGCGCAAGCACCACAAGGAGGAGCAGGAGGCCTGAGCCCCCGCTCCGTGTCAGGGAGGAGTCCCGCTTGATCCAGGCCAACGCGCTCCGCTCGGGGATGTGCATCCTCCACGAGGGAGAGATCTGCCGCGTGATGACCGTCATCCACCGCACGCCCGGCAACCTGCGCGCTTTCGTCCAGGTCCGCATGCGGAATCTGCGCACCGGCAACAGCTTCGAGCACCGCTTCAGCTCGACCGAGTCGGTCGAGCGCGCCCACCTCGACACCGTGCCGATGGAGTACCTCTACTCCGACGCCGACACCCACCACTTCATGAACCAGAGCACCTACGAGCAGCTCGCCCTGACCGACGAGGTGTTGGGCGACGGCATGCTCTACCTGCTGCCCAACTCGGTGATCAAGGTCGATCTCTACGAGGGCAATCCGGTGGGCGTCGAGCTGCCGCAGACGGTGGTGCTCCAGGTCGCCGAGACCGAGCCCGGCATGAAGGGCGCGACCGCCTCGTCCTCCTACAAGCCGGCCAAGATGGAGACCGGGCTGGTCGTCCTGGTGCCCCCGTTCATCGAAGCCGGCGCCAAGATCGAAGTCGACACCCGCGAGAACAAGTACCTGCGGCGCGTCTAGCCTGCCGCGGGCACTCCCGGTCGCTCAGTCGCTGGGCCGCAGGACGAGCGTGTCCTGCCCCGCCGGGGGTGCGGCTCCGCCCGGGTGGAATCCGGCCACGAATCGTTCCTCCTCGAGGCCGCTCGCGCCGGCCAGCGCGGCGAAGCTCTCGCGCGCCCAGGCGACGGCCGCAGTCGGCCGGGCCGCCCGGCGCCAGCGGACCTCGGCGTGCGCGTCCGGGCACGGGAACCAGGGCAGCGGGCGGCCTGCGAACGTGGCGCCGTCGAACAGGAAGGCGGTGACGACGGCGCGCCCGCCGGGGGCGAGCGCGCGCCGGATCTCGGCCAGCGCGGCGCGCGCCTCCTCCTCCAGGAGGTGGGTGAACACCGACTTGGCGAGGACGAGGTCCCAGGCGTCCGCGGCGGCCGGCCAGGGGCGGGACGCGGCGGGCTCGAGCCGCTCGAAGCGCAGGCGCGGGTCCCCCGCGAAAGCTTCGCGGCACCAGTGGATCGACGCCGCGTGGAGGTCGAGCCCGAGGTAGGCGCCGTCCGGGCCGAGGCGGCCGGAGAGCAGCGGCACCAGGCTCCCCGGGCCGCAGCCGAAGTCGAGCACCCGCAGCCCCGGCCGGACCAGGCCGAGCCGATCGAGCAGCGCCAGGGCCTGCTCGGCCGACGGCCGGAAGGCGCGCACCGGGCCCGCGTGGCGGCGCAGCCAGAGCGGCGGCAGCGGCGCGCCTCCGGGCCCGCCCCGCGCCCCGAGCGCGCGCTCGAGGGGCGACAGCGCGCGCAGCGCGAGGGTGCGTGCGGCGACCGCGAGATCGGCGACGCTGGCTGCCGTCGGGAGGCCCATCGGCCGCGATCCTATTCCGCCGCGCGCCGCCGCCGGCGCTCTGCCGCCCTACCGCCTCGACGCCCGGACAGGGAAAGGGCCGGCGAGACTTCCGCCGGCCCTCGGACCCCAGGCTGGAGACCGACCGCGCTGCGCTACGAGCCGCCGGTCTTCTTCGGACCGGACGACTTGCGCGTGGCGGCCGGCGACTTGCCGGTGTGCACCTTCGACTTCGGCTCCGCCTTCTCGACCTTGGGCGCGGCCTTCTTCTTCGCTCCGGGCCTCGCCGCAGCGCCGCTCTTCGCCGCCTTCTTCGGCTTCGCTTCGGACTCGGCCTCGCCCTCGCCCTCGGCCGTCACGGCCTCCTTGCCCTTGCCCTTCCCCTTGGCGGCCTTCTCCTCGGGCGCGGGCGCGGCCTTCTTCTTGAGCTGGAAGTCGACGAACTCGAGCACCGCCATCTCGGCGCCGTCGCCGATGCGGGGCCCGAGCTTGACGATCCGCAGGTAGCCCCCGGCGCGCGTCGAGAAGCGGGGCGCGATCTCGTCGAACAGCTTCTTGATCACGTCCCGGCTCTGGATCCAGCGGCCGACCAGCCGGCGCGAGTGGATGGTGCCGCGCTTGCCCTGCGTGACCATGCGCTCCGCCAGCGGACGCAGCTCCTTGGCCTTCGAGAGCGTCGTGACGATGCGCTCGGAAGCGAACAGCGAGGCGAGCTGGTTCCTGAACATCGAGAGTCGGTGGCTGGTCGTGCGACCCAGCTTCCTGCCGGCGCGGTTGTGCTGCATCGTCGCTCTCCCCTCTTCCTTCTCAGGCGCCGGTGCCGGCGCCGCTCGTGTCGTTCATGCCGAAGGCGAGGCCCAGGCGGGCGAGCAGCTCCTGGAGCTCTTCGAGCGACTTCTTGCCGAAGTTCTTGATCTCGAGGATGTCCTTCTCCGAGCGTGACACCAGATCGCGCACGGTGGAGATCGAGGCGTTCTTCAGACAGTTCGCGGTGCGCACCGAGAGGTCGAACTCGTCGAGGCTCTTGGCGAGGACCGTCTCGAGCTCGGAGTCCGCCATCGGCCCGAGGGAATCGGGGCGCAGGCCCTCCTCGCTGGTGACGAAGGTCTCGAGGTGCTCGTTGAGGAGCGTCGCGGCCAGCGACAGCGCACGCTCGGGCGAGATGGTGCCGTTGGTCCAGATCTCGAGCGTCAGCTTCTCGTAGTCGGTCATGCGACCGACGCGCGCGGTCTCGACGCGATAGTTGACCCGGCGCACGGGGCTGTGGATCGAATCGATCGGAACCCAGCCCACGCCGAGCGTCTCGTCCACGTTCTTGTCCGCGGACACGTAACCCCGGCCGCGCCGGACCAGCGCCTGCATGCGCAGCCGGCCCTCCTCGTTGACCGTGGCCAGGTGCGCCTGCGGGTCGCAGATCTCGATCTGCGGGTCGCCGCCCAGGTCCGCGGCACGCACCTCGCGCGGGCCCTGGAGGTCGATCGAGAGGATCTTGTCCTCCTCCGAGTGGAGCAGCACGGGGACCTGCTTGAGGTTCAGGACGAGGTCGGTGACGTCCTCCTTGACCCCGGGGATCGAGGAGAACTCGTGCATCACACCCTCGATCTGGATGGCGGTGATCGCCGCGCCCTCGATCGACGAGAGCAGGCTGCGGCGCAGGGCGTTGCCGACCGTGGTCGCGTAGCCACGCTCGAACGGCTGGGCGACGAACTTGCCGTAGGTCGCGGTCAGGGTCTCCTGCTCGACCTCGACGCGCTTCGGGCGCTGGAAGTCCTTCCAAAGCATCGTTTCCATCTCCTGTGTCGGGCCCGTGGCCGCGTCAGCGGCTGTAGAGCTCGACGATCAGCTGCTCCTGGATGGGCAGCTTGATGTCCTCGCGGCTCGGAAGCGCCTGGACCTTGCCGGTGAAATTCGCTGCGTCGAGCGTGAGCCACTCGGGCACCCCGCGCCCGCTGGCCGACTCGAGCGACGACTGGATCTGGGTGTTCGTGCGGCTGCCTTCCTTGACCGCGATGGCCTGGCCGGCGCGCACCTGGAAGGAGGGAATCGAGACCTTGCGGCCGTCCACCACAATGTGGCCGTGGCGGACGAGCTGGCGCGCCTGGGCGCGCGACGACGCGAAGCCGAGGCTGAACACCACGTTGTCGAGGCGCCGCTCGAGGATCTGGAGCAGGTTCTCGCCCGTGATCCCCTTGCGCCGGTCGGCCTCCTGGAAGTAGAGCCGGAACTGACTCTCGAGCACGCCGTAGATGCGCTTGACCTTCTGCTTCTCGCGCAGCTGGATGCCGTAGCCCATCGCCTTGCGGCCGCGCCGCTGGCCGTGCTGGCCGGGCGGATAGCCGCGCTTCTCGATGGCGCACTTCTCCTTGAAGCAGCGCTCGCCCTTGAGGAAGAGCTTCATGCGTTCCCGCCGACAGAGGCGGCAGACCGGACCGGTATAACGTGCCACTCTGGTTCTCCTTGCTCGTCTTCTCCCCGACGCTACGGGGACGCCAACCTGGTGAAGACGCTCTCGACCCGCCGGTGCACGCCACCGCGCCGAGGCGCTATCGGATGCTGCTCCTGCCCTGCGACCTCAGACCCGCCGCCGCTTGCGCGGCCGGCATCCGTTGTGGGGGATCGGCGTCACGTCGCGGATCGACTTGATCTCGACCCCCGACGCGGCCAGGGCGCGGATCGCGGACTCGCGGCCGGAGCCCGGGCCGCGCACCTCGACCTCGAGCGAGCGCACGCCCATGTCCTTGGCCAGGTTCCCGGCGTTCTGCGCCGCCACCTGCGCCGCGAAGGGCGTGCCCTTGCGCGAGCCCTTGAACCCGATGCGGCCGGCCGAGGACCAGCAGAGGACGTTGCCCTCCGGGTCCGCGATCGAGACGATCGTGTTGTTGAAGGTCGCCTGGATGTGGGCGATCCCGTGCGGGACCACCCGGCGCTCCTTCTTCTTGGCGCCCTTCTTCTCTTTCTTGCCGCTCGTCGCGGCCGTCGTCGCTGGCTTCGCCATCACAGGACCCCGATCACTTCTTCGTAATCTTCTTCTTGGTGGCGACCGTGCCCTTGCGCGGACCCTTCCGCGTGCGGGCATTGGTGTTGGAGCGCTGGCCGCGCACCGGCAGACCGCGCCGGTGCCGGACTCCCCGGTACGAGCCGATCTCCATCAGACGCTTGATGTTCTGGGCGATCTCCTTGCGCAGGTCGCCCTCGACACGCCCCTCGTCCTGGATGATCTTGCGGATGCGCTGGGCCTCGTCCTCGGACAGGTCCCGCACCTTCGTCGTGTCGGGCACCCCCGCCGCGGCGAGGATGCGCCTCGAGCGCGTGCGCCCGATGCCGTGGATGTAGGTGAGCCCGATCCAGACCTGTTTGTTCTGGGGCAGATCAACCCCCGCGATGCGTGCCATCGTGGTCCCCTATCCCTGACGCTGCTTGTGCTTCGGGTTCGAGCAGATCACGCGGATCACCCCCGCGCGGCGCACGATCTTGCACTTCGGGCAGATCCGCCGGACCGAAGAGCGAACTTTCATGGCCCTAGCTCCCTCCACTCACTTCAACCGGTAGACGATGCGTCCACGGGAGAGGTCGTACGGCGACAGCTCCACCAGGACGCGGTCTCCGGGCAGGATGCGGATGAAGTGCTTGCGCATCTTGCCGGAGATGTGCGCCAGCACCTGGTGCTTGTTCTCGAGCTCGACCCGGAACATCGCGTTGGGCAGCAGCTCGATCACCGTCGCTTCGACTTCGATCGCCTCTTCCTTGGCCAAGATCCGGTCCTTCCTCGCTTCCACCCTATCGGCCCAACACCCGGGCGCCGTCCTGCGTCACCGCGACCGAGACCTCGAAGTGGGCCGACAGCGAGCCGTCCTTGGTCCGGGCCGTCCAACCGTCCGCGTCGACCGCCACTCCCGGCCCGCCCGCGTTGACCATCGGCTCGATGGCCAGCACCAGCCCGGGCCGGAGACGCGGTCCCCGCCCCGGGTCGCCGAAGTTCGGCACCTGCGGGTCCTCGTGGAGCGACGTGCCGATCCCGTGCCCCACGAAGTCGCGGACGACCGAGAATCCCTGCGCTTCGACGTAGCTCTGGACCGCGTGCCCGATGTCGGACAGGCGGCGGTTCGGCTGGACCGTCTCGACCGCGATATCGAGCGCCTGGCGCGTCACCGCGATCAGCCGCTCGGCCTCGGGCCCGACCGCCCCGACCGGGAAGGTCCTGGCGGCGTCTCCGTAGTATCCCTTATAGAGGACGCCGCAATCAACCCCGAGGACGTCGCCCTCGCGCAGCGGCTGGTCGCCCGGGATGCCGTGGACGATCACGTCGTTGACCGAGGTGCACAGCGTCGCCGGGTAGCCCTTGTAGTTCAGGAAGGCCGGCACGCCGCCCCGGGCGCGGATGTGGCGCTCCGCGAACTGGTCGAGCTCGCGCGTCGTGACGCCCGGGCGCAGGCGCGCCGCGATCCCGTCCAGCGTCTCGTGGACGATGCGATTGGCCTCGTTCATCAGCTCCAGCTCGCCCGGGGTCTTGAGCACCATGGTCAGCTCCGCCCCAGCGCCGCGATCAGGCTCGCGGTGATCTGCTCGATCGCCCGGTGTCCGTCCACCCGCCTGAGCAGGCCCCGCCGCTCGTAGAGCTCGACCAGGGGCTCGGTCTTCTGCCGGTAGACGCGCAGGCGCTCGCGGACGACCTCCTCGCGGTCGTCCGCCCGCCGGCGCGCCAGCGCGCGCTCGACCAGGACGTGCTCGGGGACCTCGAGCAGGAGCACGGCGTCGACGGCCTTTCCGGCCTCGGCGAGGATCTCGTCCAGCGTCCCCGCCTGCGCGGGCGTGCGCGGGAAGCCGTCGAGCAGGAAGCCGGCGGCCGCGTCGGGGCGCGCCAGGCGCTCGCGCACCACCGCCGCCATCAGGTCGTCCGCCACCAGCTCGCCGGCCGCCATCACGCTCTTCACCCTGGCTCCCAGCTCGGACCCGTCGGCGACCGCCTGGCGCAGCATCTCCCCGGTCGAGATCGAGGGCAGCCCGAGGGCAGCCGAGAGCCGCTCGGCCTGGGTGCCCTTGCCGCTCCCGGGCGCTCCGAGGAGCACCGCGCGCAGGCCGTTCGCGCCCGCCATCTCAGCCGCGCCGCCCCCGGATGCGACCGCGCTTGAGGAAGCCGTCGTAGTTGCGCATCACGAGCTGGCTCTCGATCTGCTGCAGCGTGTCCATCGCGACCCCGACCACGATGAGCAGCGAGGTGCCGCCGAAGTAGAAGTTGATGCCCATGCCCTGCGTCACCCACTGCGGCACGTACGGGTCGATGGCGGGGCCGATCCAGGGCAGGTTCTGGAGCCGGATGCCGTTGAGCAGGAAGTCCGGCAGCACCGAGACCAGCGCCAGGTAGGCCGCGCCCACCAGCGAGATCCGGGTGAGGACGCGGTCGATGTACTCCGCCGTCCGCTTGCCCGAGCGGATGCCGGGAATGAAGCTCCCGTACTTGCGCATGTTCTCGGCCAGGTCGACCGGATTGAAGATGATCGAGATGTAGAAGTAGCTGAAGAAGACGATGCCGATCACGTAGAGCAGGTAGTGGAGCGGCTGCCCCCAGGCGAGCGCGTCGGCCAGTTTCTGCAGCCACGGCGCCTGCGCCATCTGCGAGACGGTCGCCGGCAGGGCCATCAGCGAGCTGGCGAAGATGACCGGGATCACGCCCGCGGTGTTGACGCGCAACGGCAGGTAGGTGCTCTGCCCGCCGTAGACCTTGCGCCCGACCATCCGCTTCGCGTACTGGACGGGAATCCTGCGCTGCGCCCGCTCCATGTAGACGATGAAGCCCACCACCAGGACCATGAAGGCGATCAGGATGAGAACGCCGATGATCGAGAGCTCGTTGGTGCGGATCTTGCCGATCGTGTCCGCCACGGCGCCCGGCAGGCCGACCACGATACCGGCGAAGATGATCAGCGAGATGCCGTTGCCGACCCCCCGCTCGCTGATCTGCTCGCCCAGCCACATGATGAACGCGCAGCCGGTGGTCAGGGTCAGGACCGTCATCAGGCGGAATCCCCAACCCGGGTCGGGCACCAGGGCCGCGCCCGCCGGCGTGGTGGTCTTCTCGAGCCACAACGCGATGCCCGTCGACTGGATGACGGACACCAGCACCGTGCCGTAGCGCGTGTACTGGGTGATCTTGCGCCGTCCGAGCTCGCCCTCCTTGGACAGCTTCTCGAGGTAGGGGACGACCACCGTCATCAGCTGCAGGATGATCGACGCGGTGATGTAGGGCATGATGCCGAGCGCGAACACCGCGACGCGTTCCAGGCTGCCGCCGGTGAAGGTGTTGACGAAGCCCAGGAAGGTGTTCTGCACCGCGTTCATGAACTCGATCAGCGCGCGCGGGTCGATGCCCGGGGTCGGGATGTGACAGCCGATCCGGTACACCGCGAGCAGGGCGAAGGTGAACAGCACCCGCTTGCGCAGATCCGGGATCGCGAAGATGTTGCGGACGCTGTCTAGCACCTCAGCCGAGCTCCTCGCACCGTCCGCCCGCGGATTCGATCTTCTCGCGCGCGGTGCGGCTGAACTTGTGGGCGGACACGGTCACCGCGCCGCCGACCTCGCCGGACCCCAGCACCTTGACCGGCCTGCCCCGCCTCGCCAGGCCCCGCTCGACGAGCAGGTCGGGAGTCACCGTCGCGCCGAGACCGGCGAGCTGGCCCAAGTTGACGACCGAGTACTCGACGCGGAACTCGTTGGTGAAGCCCCGCTTCGGCACGCGGCGGACGAGCGGCATCTGGCCGCCCTCGAAGCCCGGCCGGACGCTATAGCCGGAGCGTGACTGACCGCCCTTGTGGCCGCGTCCCGACGTCTTGCCGAGGCCGGAGCCGGTGCCGCGGCCGACGCGCTTGCGGGAGTGCGTGCTGCCCGGAGCGGGAGAGATCTCGTGCAGTTTCATGTCAACCCTCGATGACCTCGACGAGGTAGGAAACCTTCGTGACCATGCCGCGGACGGCGGGAGTGTCCTCGCGCTCGACCTCGTGACGGATACGGCGGAGGCCGAGGCCGCGCAGCACCTCGCGGTGCGCGGGCACGGTCCCGATCGAGCTGCGGACCTGCCGGATGCGGATCGTCTTCTGCTGGCTCATCGGTTCGTCTCCCGGACCTCTCAGGGGGCCGCCGGCGCCGCCGCCTGGACCTTGCCGCGGCCGGGCCGCCGGATCTCGACGCGCAGCTTGAGCAGCGCATCGAACGTCGCCTTGACCACGTTGTGCGGGTTGGTCGTGCCCAGGGACTTGGTCAGGATGTCCTGGATCCCCGCGGCCTCGATCACAGCGCGCACCGGACCGCCCGCGATCACGCCGGTACCGGCCGAGGCCGGCTTGAGCAGGACGAGCCCCGAGCCGAAGTGGCCGAGCGACTCGTGCGGGATCGTGTTCCCGCTCATCGGGACCGTGATGAGGTTCTTCTTGGCGACCTCGATACCCTTGCGGATCGCCGTCGGAACCTCCTTCGCCTTGCCCGCGCCGTACCCGACCCTGCCGCTGCCGTCCCCGATCACCACCAGGGCCGAGAACGAGAAGTTCTTTCCGCCCTTGACCACTTTCGTCACGCGGTTGATGTGGACGACCTGCTCGACGAACTCGCTCTCCTGCTCGAAATCCCTAGCCAACGGTCATCTCCTTCAGAACTCGAGGCCCTTGGCGCGAGCCGCCTCGGCCAGTGCCTTGATCTTCCCGTGGTAGCGGTAGCCGCCGCGGTCGAACACGACCTTCTTGATGCCCTTGGCGATCGCCCGCTCGGCGAGCGTCTCTCCCACGGCCTTGGCGGCGTTGCGATCGGCGCCGGTGCCGGCGAGGCGGCCCTTGAGCTCGGGCTCGAGCGACGCGGCCGAGGCGAGGGTCCTGCCCTGGTCGTCGTCGATCACCTGCGCGTACACGTAGCGCTCGCTCTTGAACACTGCGAGGCGGGGGCGTTCCGAGGTGCCCACCACCCGCTGGCGCAGGCGCTTGTGGGCCCGCTCGCGCCGGTAGCGCTTGTCGATCATCTTCTTCGTATGCAGATCCGCCATCGAAGCTCTCCCGCCGGCCGCGACTACTTCGCGCCAGCCTTGCCGACCTTGCGGCGAATGACCTCGTCGGAGTACTTGATCCCCTTCGCCTTGTAGGGGTCGGGAACCCGCAGCTTCCTGATCTCCGCGCAGACCTGGCCCAGGAGCTGGCGGTCCGCCGAGCTGAACGTCAGCCGGTTCGCCTTGGGATCGAGCTCGGCCTTCACGCCACTCGGCAGCGGGTACACCACCGGGTGCGAATAGCCGAGCGCGAAGTGGATCACGTCGCCCCGGATCTCCGCCTTGTAGCCGACGCCCACGATGTCGAGGGCGCGGGAGAATCCGTTCGCGGCTCCGCTCACCGCGTTCGCGAGCAGGGCGCGGAGCAACCCGTGCTTGGCGCGAACGGGGCCTTCGTCGCCGGCGCGCTCGACCCGGATCACACCGTCCTCGACCTTGACCGGGAAGCCCGGGATGAGCTTCTGGCTCACCTTCCCCTTGGGCCCTTCCGCCGTGAACACGTCGTCCACGATCTGGATCTTGACCCCCTTGGGGACCACGATCGGCATCTTTCCGACTCGCGACATCTCCGCCTCCTCACCAGACCTCGCAGAGGATCTCGCCGCCCACGCGCTGTTCGCGCGCCTGGGCGTCCGAGAGCACTCCGAGGTTGGTCGAGATCACGCCGAGTCCGCGTCCCCCCAGCACCGGCCGGATCTGGTCCGCGCCGCGGTAGATCCTGCGCCCGGGCTTGCTGATGCGGCGCAGGTGGGAGATCGCGGGCGTGCCGTTCTCGTCGTACTCGAGGAAGATCCTCAGCACCGACTGCGGCCGCTGCTCGACGAGCTTGTAGTTCCGGATGAAGCCCTCGTCCCGCAAGATCCGGCAGATCTCGGTCTTGAGGGAAGACGTCGGGACATCGACCCGGTCGTGCTTGGCCAGGTGCGCGTTGCGGATCCTCGTCAGCAGATCCGAAACCGGATCCATGTTGCTCATGTCCGTCTCCTCACCAACTCGCCTTGATCACGCCCGGGAGATAGCCCTGACGGGCCAGGTCCCGGAAACAGATGCGGCACAGCGCGAACTTGCGCATGTACGCGCGCGGACGGCCGCAGCGCTTGCAGCGATTGCGCGAGCGGATCCTGTACTTCAGGGTCTTGCGGGTCTTCGCCATCCTGGCCGTGGTCGCCATCGCTTCTCTCTCCGGCCTCAGTTGCGGGCGAACGGAAGGCCGAGCTCGCGCAGCAAGTGCAGCGCCTGCTCGTCGTTCGCGGCGGTGGTCACGAAGGTCACGTTCATGCCCTTCGGCTTGTCCACCTTGTTGAAGTCGATCTCCTGGAAGATCAGGTGATCCCTGATCCCGAGCGTGTAGTTGCCGCGGCCGTCGAAGGCCTTCGCCGGCACGCCGCGGAAGTCACGCACCCGGGGCAGCGCCACCGACACGAGACGGTCGAGGAAGTCCCACATGCGGTCGCCGCGCAGCGTGACGCTGCAGCCGATCGGCATTCCCTGCCGGACCTTGAACGACGCGATCGACTTCTTGGCGCGCCGGATCGAGGGCCGCTGACCGGCGATCTGGCCGAGCTCGTCGGCGGCATCGTCGAGGACCTTGATGTTCTGGATCGCCTCGCCCACGCCCATGTTGAGCACGATCTTCTCGAGTCGCGGCACCGCCATGAGGTTGTCGATGCCGAACTCCTTGCGCAGCTTCGGCACCACCTCGTCGCGGTACTGCTGTTTCCGGCGCGGAACGTACTTCTCCGCCTTCTCCGGCTTCTCCGGCCTCTCCGCCTTCGCCGGCGTCTCCGCCTTCGCCGGCTTCGCCGGCGTCTTGGCCTGCTTCTCGGTCGCCATTTCCCTCATCACTCCTAGGCCAGCGTCGCGCCGCTCTTCTTGGCGACGCGGGCGCCGGAACCGTCCGGCAGCCGCTTGCGGCCGACCCGGGTCGGCTTGTCGGTCTGCGGGTCGATCACCATCAGATTCGAGAGGTGGATCGGCGCCTCCCTCTCGAGGATGCCGCCCTGGATGCCGCGCTGCGGGTTCGGCCGCGTGTGCCGCTTCACCATGTTGACGCGCTCGACCACCGCCATCGAGCGCGAGGGGATGACCCGCAGCACGCGGCCCCGGGCGCCCCGGTCCCGGCCCGAGATCACCAGCACCTGGTCGTTCTTCTTGATCTTGATCTTGGTCTTCGCCATGTGCGTCACTCCGCCCTCAGATCACTTCGGGAGCGAGAGAGATGATCTTCATGAACTTCTTCTCACGCAGCTCCCTCGCCACCGGTCCGAAGACGCGCGTCCCGACGGGCTCCTTCTGCTCGTTGATGAGCACCGCGGCATTGGTGTCGAAGCGGATGTAGCTCCCGTCCCGTCGGCGCTGCGCATCCACCGTGCGTACGATCACCGCCTTGACCACCTGCCCCTTCTTGACGGTGCCGTCCGGTGTCGCCTCCTTGACCGACGCGGTGATCACGTCTCCCAGGTGTCCGTACTGGCCGAGCGCGCCCTTGAGGTGGATGCACGCGATCTTCTTCGCACCGGAGTTGTCGGCGACCTCGAGAATCGTCCCCATCTGGATCATGGTTCAGCTCTCCTCGGCGCGCTTCACGACCTCGGCCACGCGCCAGCGCTTCAGGCGCGAGAGGGGCCGGCTCGATACCAGCCGTACGACGTCGCCCACCTTGCACGCGTTGGCGTCGTCGTGGGCGTAGAACTTCGAGGTCTTCTTCTGGTAGCGCTGGTAGAGACGGTGCATCACCGTGTACTCGACCTCCACCACCACCGTCTTGTCCATGCGGTTGCTGACCACGACGCCGACCTTCTCCTGGCGTCGTCCGCGAGTCGCCGCAGCTGTCGTCTCGGTCATCGTCCTTCCCTCGTCAGCCGGTCTTGCGCTTCTCGCGCAGAACGGTCAGAACGCGGGCCAGCTCGCGCTTGGCCTCGCGGATCTTCGACGGCTTCTCGAGCTGCCCCGTCGACTTCTGCAGACGCAACGCGAAGAGCTGGTCGGCCAGCTCCTTCTCGCGCAGACGCAGGTCGGCCTCGGTCCTGTCGCGCAGGTCGTGCAGCTTGGCGGTCACCTTCATCGCCGGCCCCCCCTCACTTCGGCTCCGCGTGCCGTGACACGAAGCGCGTCTTGATCCCGAACTTGTGGGACGCCAGCTTCATCGCCTCCAGCGCCACGTCCGTGGTCACTCCCTCGATCTCGAACAGGATCCGGCCCGGCTTGATCACCGCCACCCACCCCTCCGGGTTGCCCTTGCCGTGACCCATGCGCGTCTCGAGCGGCTTCTTGGTGAACGGCTTGTCGGGAAAGACCCGGATCCAGATCTTGCCGCCACGCTTGACGTGGCGGGTGATCGCGATTCGGCCCGCTTCGATCTGCCGCGCGGTGATCCAGCCCGGCTCCAGCGCCTGGAGGGCGAAATCGCCGAACGCGATCGTGTCGCCCCCCTTGGCGCGGCCGGCGCGGCGCCCGCGGTGCTGCTTCCTGAACTTGACCTTCTTCGGCATCAACATGACGCGGAACCTCGCTTAGGCCGAAACCCGTCGGGCCTTCTCCTTGAGGAGATCGCCCTTGTAGACCCAGACCTTGACGCCGATCTTGCCGTACGTGGTGCGCGCTTCGGAGAAGCCGAAGTCGATGTCGGCCTTGAGCGTGTGGAGCGGGAGCCGGCCTTCCTGGTACCACTCCGTGCGCGCGATCTCCGCGCCGCCGAGGCGGCCAGCGACCATGATCTTGACGCCCTTGGCGCCGAAGCGGAACGCCGACTCCATCGCCTTCTTCATCGCGCGCCGGAACGAGACCCGGCGCTCGAGCTGCCCGGCGATCGACTCGGAGACCAGCTGCGCGTCGAGCTCAGGGCGCTGGATCTCCTGGATGTTGATGTGGACCTCGCGGCCCGTGCGCTTGATCAGATCGTCGCGCAGCCGGTCCACCTCCGCCCCCTTGCGCCCGATGATGATCCCGGGGCGCGAGGTGTGGATGGTCACGCGCAGGCGGTCGGCGGCGCGTTCGATGTCGATCGCCGCCACGCCCGCGTGCCCGAGGCGCTTCTTGAGGTCCTCGCGGAGCTTGAGGTCCTGGTGGAGGAGATCCGAGTAGTTCTTGCCCTGGGCGTACCAACGGGAGTGCCAGGTCTTGTTGTAGACCAGGCGAAAGCCGTAGGGATGCGTTTTCTGACCCACCGTCACTTCCCTCCCTTGGCGTCGCCCTTGCGGGTGTCGAGCTTGATGGTCACGTGACTCTGCCGCTTGAGGATCCGGAACGCCCGGCCCATCGTGTTGGCGCGGATCCGCTTGAGCGCCGGACCTCCGTCCACGAAGGCCTCTTTGACGTAGAGGCGGCCGACGTCGACGTTCTGGTCACGGTTCTCCGCGTTCGCCACCGCCGAGCGCAGGAGCTTGGCGAGCGGGCGCGCGGCCGCCTTGTTGGTCGTACGCAGGATCGTCGCCGCCTCCTCGACGCCCTTGCCGCGAATCAGATCCACGACCAGGCGGACCTTCTGGGCCGAAGCCTGGAGGTGACGCAGACGTGCGATGACTTCCATGGCGGTTCCCCTCAACCCTTCTTCGGCGCCGCGGCCTTCTCGGCGGCCTTCTTGCCACTGTGGCCGCGGAACGTGCGGGTCATGGCGAACTCCCCGAGCTTGTGGCCGACCATGTTCTCGGTCACGTAGACGGGAATGAACGACTTGCCGTTGTGGACCGCGAACGTGTGACCGACCATGTCCGGGATGATCGTCGAACGGCGCGACCAGGTCTTGACCACCCGCTTGTCGCCGCTCGAATTGAGCGCCGTCACCCTGGCGGCGAGATGCTCGTCGATGAAGTAGCCCTTCTTGAGCGAACGCGACACGCTCTCCTCCGTCCCTACTTCCGGTTCCGGCGGCGGACGATCATGTCGTCCGTCCGCTTGTTGTTGCGGGTCTTGTAGCCCTTCGTGGGCACGCCCCACGGCGTCGTCGGGTGACGGCCGCCCGAGGTCTTGCCCTCGCCGCCGCCCATCGGATGATCGACCGGATTCATGGTCACGCCCCGGTTGTGGGGACGGCGGCCCCGCCAGCGCGTGCGCCCGGCCTTGCCGACCGAGAGATTCTCGTGCTCGAGGTTGCCGACCTGGCCGATCGTCGCGTAACACTCGACATGGACCTTCCGCACCTCGCCGGAGGGCAGCTTGACCTGGGCGTAGTCGCCCTCCTTGGCCATGAGCTGCGCCGCCGCGCCGGCCGAGCGCACCATCTGGCCGCCCTTGCCGCGCTTGAGCTCGATGTTGTGGATCATCGTGCCGAGCGGGATCAGGCGCAGGGGGAGCGCGTTGCCGACGTTGATCTCCGCCTTCTCGCCGGAGATCACCTGCGTGCCCACCGCCAGCCCCTCCGCGGCCAGGATGTACCGCTTCTCGCCGTCCGCGTAGTGGACGAGCGCGATGCGCGCGGACCGGTTCGGGTCGTACTCGATGGTCGCGACCTTGCCCGGGATGCCGTGCTTGTCGCGCCGGAAATCGATCTCGCGATAGCGCCGCTTGTGGCCACCGCCGCGGAACCAGATCGTGATCTCGCCGCGGTTGTTGCGTCCGCCCGAGGAGCCCTTGCCCTTGGTCAGCGACTTGAGCGGACGATCAGTGGTGACCTCCGCGAAGTCGGCGTAGGTCTGGAACCGGCTCGAGGAGTTGACGGGTCGAATCTGGCGGATACCCATGTTTGGCGGTCTCCTCTCAGACGCCCTCGAAGAAGTCGATCATCTTCTCGCCTTCGGCGAGCCGGACGTACGCCTTCTTCCAGTCCGCCCGGCGTCCTGCGAAGCGTCCCTGGCGCCGCACCTTGCCGTGGCAGGTCGCGACACGCACGTCGGCGACCTTGACCTTGAACTGCGCCTCGACGGCGCGCCGGATCTCGATCTTGTTGGCCCGCGAATCGACCTCGAGGGAGAGCACGTGCGCGCTCTCGCGCTGCGCGCTCGACTTCTCCGTGATCAACGGGCGGCGGATGACGTCCTGGATCCTCATCGCGCGAGCACCTCCACGAGACGGCCGAGGGCCTGCTCGCTCACCACCAGCCAGGGGCGGTCCACCACGTCGTAGACGTTGACCGCCAGCGCGTCGACGGCCTTGACCCTGGGGTTGTTGCGCGAGGCCAGCGTCAGGTTCTCGTTGTCCTTCCGGTCGACCAGCAGCACCTTGCCCTCGGCGCCGAGGCGCGTGAGCAGCGAGACGAGCTCCTGGGTCCTGTGGGTCGGCACCTCGAGGCTGTCGAGCACGATCACCTGCGACTCCTTGAGCTTGCGCGAGAGCACGGACTTGAGCGCGCTCTTCTTCTCGCGCGCCGAGACGTCCTTCGCGTAGTCGCGGGGGACCGGCCCGTGCACGGTGCCACCATGGCGCCAGATCGGGCTGCGCACGGAACCCATGCGCGCCCGGCCCGTGCCCTTCTGCTTCCAGAGCTTCTTGCCCGAGCCGGAGACCTCGCTCCGCACCTTGGTCTTGTGCGTCCCGGCGCGGAGGCCCGCGAGGTACGCCTGGACCACGGTGTGGATCAGGTGCTCCTTGTAGGGATAGGAGAAGACGTTCTCCGGGAGATCCAGCTCCCGGACCGTCGTGTTCTCGAAGTTCTTGACCGCGATCTTCATGGCTTCCTGCCCCTCGGCCTCAGCCGCGCTTCGCCCGCTTGATCGCCACGTAGGCGTTGGGCGCGCCCGGCACGGCGCCGCGCAGGTAGATCAGGTTCTTCTCCTCGTCCACCTTGACCACGAGGAGGTTCTTGACGGTGACGCGCTCGCCGCCCATGCGGCCCCCCGAGAGCATGCCGGGGTAGACGCGGGACGGATAGGACGAGCCGCCGATCGAGCCCGGCGCGCGATGGAACATCGAACCGTGAGTCGCCCGGCCGCCGCGGAAACCGTGGCGCTTGACCACGCCCTGATAGCCCTTGCCCTTGCTGGTGCCGACCACGTCGACGTAGTCCTTCTCCTGGAAGATGGTGACCTTGACCTGGTCGCCGGGGTTCCAGGTCTCGTCCGCCGTCACGGCGAACTCGACCACGCGCCGCGTCGGGGTCACGCCCGCCTTCTTGAAGTGCCCCTGCTGGGGCTTGGTGACCCTGCGCGGGGGCCGCGCTTCGACGAGCCCGAGCTGGACCGCCTCGTAGCCGTCGCGATCGGTCGTGCGCCGCGCCACCACCACGCACGGGCCCGCTTCGACGACGGTGACCGGCACGGTCGCTCCGTCTTCCGTGAAGATCTGGGTGATCCCCAGCTTCCTGCCGAGAATGCCTTCCATGACGCGGCTCCTACTTCCCGAAGGCCTTGATCTCGACGTCCACGCCCGCGGGGAGCTCGAGCTTCATCAGAGCGTCCACCGTGTTCGACGTCGGCTCGTAGATGTCGAGCAGGCGCTTGTGGGTGCGGACCTCGAACTGCTCACGCGACTTCTTGTCCACGTGCGGCGAGCGGTTGACCGTGTACCGGGTGATGTGGGTCGGCAGCGGAATCGGACCGACCACCCGGGCGCCCGTGCGGCGGGCGGTGTCGACGATCTCGTTCGTCGACGAATCCAGGATGCGGTGATCGAACGCCTTCAGGCGGATCCGGATCTTCTCGTTCAACATGACCTCGCTCCCTGCCGATCCCGACGGGCGCTTACTCGACGACTTCGGTGACCGTACCGGCGCCGATGGTGCGTCCACCCTCGCGGATGGCGAACCGGACGCCCTTCTCCATCGCGATCGGGGCGATCAGCACGATGTCCAGGCCGACGTTGTCGCCCGGCATCACCATCTCCGTGCCCGACGGCAGCGTCGCCACCCCGGTCACGTCCGTGGTCCGGAAGTAGAACTGCGGACGGTAGCCGTTGAAGAACGGCGTGTGACGGCCGCCCTCCTCCTTGGTCAGCACGTACACCTCCGCCTTGAACTTCGTGTGCGGCGTGATCGTGCCCGGCTTGGCCAGTACCTGGCCCCGCTCCACCTCGTCCTTCTTCGTGCCCCGCAGCAACACCCCGATGTTGTCCCCCGCCTGCCCCTGGTCCAGGAGCTTGCGGAACATCTCCACGCCCGTCACGATCGTCTTCTGCGTCGGACGGATCCCGACGATCTCGATCTCCTCGCCCACCTTCACGATCCCGCGCTCCACGCGGCCCGTCACCACCGTGCCGCGGCCCGAAATCGAGAAGATGTCCTCGATCGGCATCAGGAACGGCTTGTCGATCACCCGCTCCGGAATCGGAATGTACCCGTCCAGCGCCTCGTACAGCTTCAGGATCGACTGCGTCCCCAGCTCCGAGTCCTCGCCCTGCATCGCCTTCAGGGCCGAGCCCCGGATCACCGGCGTGTCGTCGCCCGGGAACTGGTACTGCTTCAGCAGCTCCCGCACCTCCAGCTCCACCAGGTCCAGCAGCTCCGGATCGTCCACCACGTCACACTTGTTCAGGTAGACCACGATGTACGGCACCCCCACCTGACGCGCCAGCAGGATGTGCTCCCGCGTCTGCGGCATCGGACCGTCCACCGCCGACACCACCAGCACCGCGCCGTCCATCTGCGCCGCGCCCGTGATCATGTTCTTCACGTAGTCCGCGTGACCCGGGCAGTCCACGTGCGCGTAGTGACGGTTCGCCGTCGAATACTCCACGTGCGACGTCGCGATGGTCAGGATCTTGGTCGGATCCCGGCGCCCCTGAGACTCCGACGCCTTCGCCACCTCGTCGTACGAAACGAACTTCGCCCATCCCTTCGCCGACGCCACCTTCGTCAGCGCCGCCGTCAGCGTCGTCTTGCCGTGGTCCACGTGACCAATCGTCCCCACGTTCACGTGCGGCTTCGTACGATCGAATTTCTCCTTGGCCAT
>Ga0113563_10000339_pt1 | contig 21619 bp, 15 predicted proteins | sample Mud3Dept3metaG_FD_80117 | JGI IMG/M metagenome (GOLD analysis project Ga0113563, IMG submission 80117) | Freshwater wetland microbial communities from Ohio, USA, analyzing the effect of biotic and abiotic controls - Mud 3 Core 4 Depth 3... | ecosystem: Environmental > Aquatic > Freshwater >... | reverse complement strand
TGATGGCACAGTTCCAATTCGAAGGCCATTAAGCGAAATTGGTGGAAGATTGGCAGCCCAAATAGCAGCGCGTCTTCTACAAAGCAACGAAGGTGGCAAAGGAATTCTGGTTGGAGGAGTTCCCGGTGTTCCCCCAGCAGAAGTAGTGATTTTAGGTGCAGGTATCGTTGGCATCAATGCAACTCGTGCTTTCTTGGGTATGAACGCTCATCTAACTGTCCTAGATACAGATCTCAATGCTCTACAGAAATTCAGTGAGCGGTTCCCTGGGATTGTTACCATGATTTCTAATCACGTCAACGTCACAAAATGTTGCTCTTATGCCGATGTTGTAGTTGGAGCAATTTTAATCACCGGCGAACATCCCCCCATTGTTGTGACTCGCGAGATGGTACAGAAGATGAAAGAAAGATCGATAATTATGGATATCAGTATTGATGAAGGTGGATGTATAGAGACTTCACGACCGACAACTCACGAGCATCCCACTTTCATTGAGGAAGGAGTTATTCATTACTGTGTCCCTAATATGCCGAGTGTGGTTGCTCGAACAGCTACTCATGCCTTCATCACGGCTGCTTTTCCATACATTTCCCAAATAGCTAATGATGGGATAGAAAACGCATTAAAGAATAATCCTGCAATTGAAAAAGGTGTAGCAACATATCAAGGTGAGCTCAGACATATCTCCACACTTTCCCCACTGGCGCAAATGGAGTAAGTTATGGACTATACCAAGCTTTATCAATCAAGAACCATTACTGCTGAAGAAGCTGTCCGCTATATTAAATCTCACCAAAGAATTTTCTTGTCAGGCAATTGTTCTGTCCCCCAGGAAGTTCTATCCGCCTTAGTCGATTTTGCTCCTCAATTAGAAGATGTTGAGATTTGTCATGCACTCACGGTAGGTCCCGCTGACTACGTGGCTCCAGATATGGAGGGGCATCTGCGGGTGAATACGATGTTCATCAGCAACAATATCCGCAAAGCAGTTCATGAAGGTCGGGCTGATTTCACTCCAATTCTCCTATCTGAGTTCACTTTACTCTTTAAGAACAAAGTCCTACCATTAGATATCGCCTTAATTCATGTATCACCTCCAGATGAACATGGCTTTTGTAGCTTCGGAATTGAAGTCGGTTTAACCAAATCTCCTGCTGAGTCAGCAAATATCATAATAGCAGAAGTTAACCAACAAATGCCACGAACCTTAGGCGATTCTTTTATCCATGTAAGCAGGTTGAACTATCTCGTCCCGGTTGATTATCCACTCCCAGAAACAATTATGAGCGAAGGTGGACCAGATCCAGTAATTGATCAGATAGCAGCATATATTGCGGAATTGATACCTGATGGAGCGACAATGCAAATGGGCATTGGGGCAATTCCGAATGCAGTATTAAAATACCTTTTCGAAAAGAAAGATTTGGGAGTACATACAGAGCTTTTTTCAGATGGTGTTATTGACCTGGTTGAATCAGGCATCCTGACAAATGCCCGGAAGACCCTGCATGTTGGCAAGATCGTGGCTGGATTTATTATCGGTAGCCGACGCTTATACAAATGGGTTGATGACAATCCCATTATTGAATTACACCCCACCGAGTATATTAATGACCCATTTGTTGTCGCCCAAAATGAACGGATGGTAGCGATAAACTCAGCTATTGAAGTGGATTTGACCGGGCAAGTATGTGCAGATAGTATAGGTCCGAAATTATATAGTGGTGTTGGTGGACAATTGGATTTCGTTTATGGTGCTTCACGGTCAAAAAATGGCGTCCCAATTATTGCCCTTCCGAGTACCGCAATTATGCGAGATGGGAAGATCATCAGTCGTATTGTCTCAATGTTAAAACTGGGGGCAGGTGTGGTTACAACCCGTAACCATGTTCGCTATGTTGTCACCGAATACGGAATTGCAGATTTATATGGAAAGACAATTAGACAACGCGCTCTGGCTCTAATTAACATCGCACACCCGGATTTTCGTGAACAGCTCTTAAACCAAGCAATGGATTTGAATTACTTATAATTAAATATCGAATAATCATTGGATTATTGTCGAAAATAGATATACAATCAGCCTGATGACTGTCATGACTGATGGTATATCCTTTATACCAGGAATTTTTCCCTCCGATCCTGGACTGTTGGCAAGATTCTTACCTCCTCTACAGACAGGGGTTGTTGAAACTTGGCTGAAAGAGAACATTGCACCTGGCTCCTGGATATTGGATCCCTTTGCAGCGTCACCACATTTGATAATCGAAGCCGCTAAAGCTGGATATCGTGTGCTAGTAGCAGCCAATAATCCGATCATCAGATTCTATTTGGATATTTTAAGTAATCCTCCAAATCCCAATCAAATCCAAACTGCATTGGTAGAACTAGCTGATTCTTATAGGGGGGAAGATCGCCTGGAACCGCTAATTAAGTCACTTTATCAATCTACTTGCGTGCATTGTGGTAAACCGCTTTTTATTGAGGCTTTTATTTGGGAAAAAGGTCGAAATGTACCTTCCAGCAAAATATACCAGTGCCTAAATTGTGGAGATACGGGAGAACATCCTGCTAATGTCTCCGATACTTTCCTTGCTGAAAAGTTCGGTACACATGGATTGCATTGGGCAAGAGCTTTAGAACGCGTAGTCACCCTAGATGATCCTGACCGTGTATATGCTGAAGAAGCTCTATCTGCTTATCTCCCGCGAGCTGTATATGGTTTATTCATATTGATCAATAAGCTTGATAGTTTTCCGGCTGAACAAAAACACATTCTTGATTTGATTTTTCTTACAGTGTTCGATCAGGTCAATTCTTTATGGCCTCATCCCACCTCAAGATATCGCCCAAAACAAATCACATCGCTAAATCGATATCGTGAAAATAACCTCTGGTTAGCATTAGAAGATGCAGTTGACTATTGGAAAATCGATACTGAAAATTCAACGAATCAAAGATTAATAGAATCCACACGTTGGCCTGAATTGCCAAACAATGAGGGTGGAATCTGCATATTTGAAGGTCGGCTTAAAGAACTCAATAAATTGATCACCGAGGATAACCAACAACATATTTCAATCGACGCAGTAATAACTGCCATTCCTCGCCCAAACCAGGCTTTTTGGACGCTCTCCGCACTTTGGGCGGGATGGCTATGGGGAAAAGATGCAACTGAATCATTCAAGACTGTATTACGCCGCCGACGTTATGATTGGTCTTGGCATTGCACAGCGCTTTTTACTGGCTTGAAATCTTTGTATCAAATCCTCTCATCTGGAACTCCAATTCTTGGATTAATAGGAGAAACCGAAGTTAACTACTTAACTTCAACACTAATTGCAGCTTGGATAGCTAACCTTGAATTAAAGGGTGTTGCACTTAGGTTCGATATTGGTTTAACTCAAATTCTATGGCAAAAAACAGGGTCGCGGATTTTACAGCGCACAGGTTCCTCTCAGCTAGAAGATGCTCACAATATCTTAAGAGAATCTGCTCAAGAATATCTCCAAATTAGAGGTGAGCCAGTTCATTTAATCTATCCACTGACTGCAGCAATCTTAAATTTGATTGAGAAACCTGCTGACGAAGTCTTACCTCCGGATTTTCCCGCGCATGAAGCAATTAGCGCAATCAACAATTTATTCCAAAAGGTTTTTTCTTATCAAAGTGGATTTGTTCGATACGGAGGAGGCGAACATTCTATCGAATCGGGTAGCTGGTGGATCAGGCAAGACCAATTACAAAAAGATCCGACTAATGAATTCGGATTATCTCTGTCAGATCAAATTGAAATCGAAGCAGTGCGTTTCTTCATTTCTCACCCTGAATTTACATCACTAGAATTGGATAAAAACATTTGTGCTTCCCGTTCAGGTTTATTTACTCCGGAATTCGAATTAATCCAGGAATGTCTGCACTCGTACAACGAAAGTATATCTCCAGTGAGCGATCTCTGGAGGCTGCAATCCGTGGATTATCCCCGAAACCGTATGAAAAACCTGGAAGAAATGGTTAAACTACTTGAGATGATTGGGAAAAGGCTCGGTTTCCTGATTGAAAGAATTGCGATTTCAGATTTTACCGAGACAAGTGAAGAAAATTACTCAAATCCATTGTCGTTTAAACCCCTCCTGATTTGGAAAGATCACAACGAGAACATTTGTTACACCTACTTGGTGATTGCCACCGGTTTAATTGGCAAGATCATCGACATCTTTAAGAGAAGTGCTATTGCAAGTAATATTGGTGGAGAATCCGCATTAATCCAAAAAATAATTGTTATTCCCGGTAGTCGAGCTTCTCTCGTACGTTATAAAATGCGCAATGATCCCAGATTGAAACAGGAGATCGAAGCTGGATGGCAATTTCTTAAATTCCGCCACTTGCGACGCCTTGCCGAGGCGACTATTCTCACTAAAGATAATTTACAAAGCCAATTGACACTTGATCCAATCGCTTCTACAGATCCCCAGATACCACTACTGTAATTCGGGAAGAATATTTATTGTATATTACAATCAAGGTGGGGGAATTGGGAATTCTGGGGTTGGTGTTTCTGTCTCTGTCGGTGGTGGAGGTAGTGTATATGTAGGTGTTGATGTTGGAATAGGTGTATTGGTAGGCATCGGAGTATGCGTGGGGGTTGGAGTCGAAGTTGGAGTAAAAGTCGGCGTTGGCGTCGGAGTTGGAATTCGGAGATTGAGATGAATCCTTCTTTCGGCAAAACCATCTTCCGAACTTTCCATGTATAATCTTAACGTTACAACTCCTTCTTTCAAATCATCCAGGTGCCATCGGTAGATTAAATCTGGCTGTTTGATTGGGTCTCTGCTACGCGTTAAGGTCTCCCACTTAACCGGATCATCCCCTCTCCCGAAATCCAATTGAAAACCATGGAAATCCGCAGTAGCATCCGCTATTCCATATATCCCTAATGGATTCTCGGTTATTACTTCATTCTCGCGTGGTGAGGCAAAAGAAATATTAGGTCTTGGATCATCCGATCGACATTCTCGTTCAGGAGAAAAAGTAATTCGTTTGGAAAATCCCATGTCATCAGCCCAACTTATTCCATCAGAATTGCCCTTAATCCACTTTCTCGCCCAAGGATCTTGAACATTGAGCACAAATTGTTCTTCGATAAAATCAGGGCAAGCTGCTGAAGCTCGTAATCCTGTCCAGGTGTCGATCTCAATTTTTTGCCAGAGATCTTCTTCCTTCGGCAAAGGTAATTGATCAGCAGCAAATATTTCGGTTTTTTGCTTTGGACACCATTGAGAAGGCATTGTTCCAGACACTTCACAAATTACCTGTTCAACGATCCCGCCTGGGCGGGTAAATTGTGAGGGATTACCTCCCGTAATTTGTTGCACAGCAGTCTGCATCAGAGTTGCCCAGACAGGTGCAGCACCTTGCACTCCACTAATATCCCGCATTGGTGAATAATCCGCATTTCCCAACCATACTCCGATCGCAATATCCGGTGTAAAACCTAGCGTCCAATTATCACGAAAATCATTCGTCGTTCCCGTTTTTGCTGCTGCGGGGAAAGGCAAATTCAACACAGAATCACTACCGAAAGCGGGTGTGCGTGCACGATTGTCAGATAAGATTGAAGTAATAAGATATGCGTGTTCGGGACGTACTACCTGGGAACCAGCAGGTCGACTATATTCATATACAATATTTCCACTATAGTCCAGTATTTTCGTAATCGCATAGGGTGGAATGCGGAGGCCATTATTTGCTAGCGAAGCGTAGAAACTAGTCAATTCAAATAAAGTGACTTCTCCTCCACCTAGGGTTAATGAAAGACCATAATCTGATCTATTTAAGGTTGTAATTCCAACTCGTTTCGCTAATGCCAACAGACCATCATCGCCAGCTCGATTAGGATCGTCATAAATACCGGTAAAATCTAAAGTTTTCACTGCTGGAATATTAAAAGAATTCGCTAAAGCTGAACGTACAGTTACGGGTCCGTGAAATCTGCCATCGTAGTTAACTGGCACATATGGATCTCGATAATCGTCGGACCTACCCGAAGGGGGAAATTCAGAGGGAACATCCCATATCAAAGTAGCTGGTGTCCATCCTTTCTCAAATGCCCCAATATAAGTTAATGGTTTAATCGCTGAGCCTGGTTGGCGAGGATTGATCGCCATATTTACCTGGCCGGATATCTGCTCATTATAGTAATCTGCCGATCCTACCATAGCTAGGATTTCACCAGTTGCTGGACGGAGTGCAACCAATGCAGCATTATTTGCATTATTAGGCTTTAATGCTTTAACTTGTTCCTGCACTACCGTTTGTGCAGCATCCTGTAAACCCGGATCAAGAGTAGTGTAAACTGTGAACCCAGACCGATATATCGTTTGTGCATCGAATTGAGTCTCAAGTAATGAGCGTACATAATTCACCCAATGCGGGTATCGCATCTTTATGTTTGGTGAATTGAATTGGTAATCCTTAATCTCCTCTGAAGCTTTAGTAACCGCAATTGGATCCAAACAAATCCGCCTGGGATTATTACTAACATAAATACAACCTTGTTCCTGGCTGGCTTCATACATCAAAACCAGTACATCCTCCAGTCTTTTAAAAGTCGCCTCGGGATTTGTATAAACGTCATATATCGAAGGAGCCTGTGGCAATCCAGCTAAAAATGCTGCTTGACCTAACGTCAATTGATCTGCACGGGCACCAAAATAGGTTTCAGCAGCTGCTTCGATTCCATAAGCCAAATTACCATAATAAATCTCATTTAAATATAATTCCAGGATTTCATCCTTAGAATAACGACGTGTTATTTCTGCTGCCAGGATCGCTTCACGGACTTTCCTTTGGTAAGTCTGTTCAGATCTTTCTTCAGGTGTAAATAATAAAGTACGCGCTAATTGCTGGGTGATAGTTGAAGCCCCTGAAACCGTTTCACCACTGCTATAATTCTGATAAAAAGCCCGAAAAATCGCTGTCACATCAAAACCGGGGTGACTGTAAAATCCTTTATCCTCAGTGGAAATTGTTGCCGCGACCAAATATGGAGAGATATCTTCCAATGGAACATACGTTCGACGCCCAGCGGACGGGTCCAATATTTCATAAAGCACATTACCATTTCGATCCATAATTCGGGTAGTCTCAAATTGAGAGGCGCGCTGTCTTAAATCGCTAATATCAGGTAATGCACTGGCAATTTGATAATATTGATAAAACGCAAAAGTAATTCCACACAGTAGGATTGATATAATAATAAACAGACCTGCTACTAAAGAACGAAGAAAACATCCCATCCCTTGGGAACCTTGCTTTGACCGCTTTTTTGGAGCTTTGTTTACCCCAGTAAGGGATTTCCGAACCGGAGTTGTCCTCGTTACAACTGCTTGTCTAGGACCTACCTGATTAGTCACAGGCTTAGGAGTATATTCTTTGTTAGAGATTGTGTTCTTCGAATAGGGAGACGAGCTATTATAAGCGATCGGGGATGTCGATTGGAGCATGCTCGCTTGCTGTTCTTCTGCATGATTTTGATTTTTTATATTCTTAATGGTTATTGGTGAAGTATCCTCCAAATTTGGGCTTGATTGATTTATCGGTTGAGCTTTTACTTCTATTGGTTTTGTCTCTTCCCATACTCCAGTCTCATCTAGGAGATCTGAACTATCTTCTTCAGGTACATTATCCAGTACTCCATTTTCGTCTTCATTACTGATTGTTAAGCGTCGAAATCGATTTTCTGGGCTTTCACCATCTGGAGCTATTAGATCAACGGTCATAGAACCCTCACGGACAAATATTTATTAAGACTGCTCAGCAGTGCTCTTAGAAGCCATCAATACATTCCAGACACCCTTCATCAGTGTTTCATCCTTTTGGTTTTTTACGCTGAGTTCGATTTCAACTGATCCGCCACCAATCCTTCGAATTTCCTTGGTACCTATTACCACCATCTCTACATAGATTGTGTCACCAATAAAAATGGGCTTGATAAACTTCCAATTTTGAATCTCCCGAAACGCCATTACCGTGCCTTCCATGAGACCAGTTCGAGTTGCCAATCCAGAGGCAATCGCCATCCCTAAAAGCCCATGGGCGACTCTCTGTCCAAAAGGAGTATTTTTACTAAAATTGGCATCAACATGAATTTGATTGAAGTCACCAGAAAGACCAGCAAAATGAACAATATCCGCTTCTGTTATTGTTCTCCCTGGAGTTACAATTTGTTGGCCAGCATTAAATTCTTCAAAATACAAACCACGTCGAAAAGATGATGAAATCATCATGATTTGCTCCTTTTTCAATTACATATCGCTATATTTTGAACATTCTAGCATATTTTGTTATAAAAACCTTTGACCAACTCGTCAAGTTACCATACAATTTAGCATATGCGTGAATGGAATCTTAAATCCAACGATCCGATAACCCTTACAATAGCAGCCGATGCACGATTAGGACCAACCGATTATTGTAATGATCAAATCTGGGGAATTTCAATTGGAAGTGGTGATCCATCTGCCATAGCTCTGCACACCACATTCGGTCTAAGAGCCAAAATATTCCGACTATTTCCACGTTTCTCAGAAGCCGATCGTTCATTTTCGAGTCCATCTGAATTCTACCAACAACCTTTAATTAAAAATATTTTTCCTAATTACTTAAGAATCATTTACTCTCCCTTTATCGGTATAGACGTAGAGAGTGAATATTGGGTTCCAGAATCACACGGTGTAGTGGGATACATAAGTATCAACAACAACAGCCAAGAGATCCGGCGGATTAATTTTGAATGGATTGCTCAGCTTAATCCAATTAATGGAACTCGAATGGCTGCTTTTGAGATTGAATCAACCACGATTTTGGCTGGCAGAACCGACGATATTTACCCCTCGGTATTCTTAACCGGTGGCTCAAAAGTCGGTTCCGGGCCATACCCTTCATTATGTTTAGATATCGAATTGGAACCGAATACTTCAAAACAAATTATTTGGTCGCATGCTGCTTTGAACAACCTTGAAGATTCTTTCAGGTTGGCTCGAGATCTTGCGAATCGATCCTGGAAAGCCATATTGTCCCGAATACGGATGACAAATGCAGGTCAGGTAGAGATTTTTACTGGTAACTTAAATTGGGACTCAGCTCTAATGTTATCTCAACAGATAGCCCTTGAATTGGTGCAAAGTTACTCAGAACAAATGCCCTATCCCACATTTGTATCTTCTCGCCAACCAAATCACGGTTTTTCTATTAAAGGAGATGGCAGTGACTACGATCACTTTTGGGACGGGCAATCTCCTTTAGAAACCTGGTACATCATAAATATAATTCTTCCAAATGCGCCAGATCTTGCCAAAGGATTCATTTTGAACTTCTTTGCCAACCAAAAAGAGGATGGATTAATAGATTTCAAACCCGGTCTGGCGGGTCAGAGATCCCACTTACTGGCAACACCAATCCTTGCTCATATGACCTGGCGTATCTACGAATTCACTCGAGATAAAGATTTCTTACGAAATTGCTTTGAGGGATTATGTAAATATATAAACAACTGGTTTTTATTCGATAACGACCGAGACCATGATCAGATTCCTGAATGGAATCATCCCATCCAAACTGGATTGGATGATCACCCCATATATTCCTTCTGGCAACTGGAGGCAATTGGCATCAATATTCAAACATCCGAGAGTTCTGCACTTTGTTCCCTTCTCTATCAAGAAATTCAATCTTTAATTCAAATCGCATGTGAATTGGACTTAAGAGATTTGGTAGATGACCTATCAGAAAAAATTAATGTCCTTACCGATACAGTAAGAGCTTCTTGGCGTCCTGAAATTGCCATTTTCCAAGATCGAGACCGTGATACACATCTGAGCACAAAAATCAGATTAATGGGTAAACTGAAAGGTTCTGGTCTTATTCTAAACAATGATCCATTGGAAAATCCATCCCGGATATTGCTTCATATCAAAACAGAATCGACGACCATGCATCGTCTGAAATTATTTATTCATGGAAGACGTATAAAAGGCAACAGCTGTGTCGATCAGGTGAGATATGATCAATTCAAATGGCATCTGGGATATGGCAAGTTTACGAGCGAGAAAGTGTATCAGGCGATTGACCATATTGAAATCTTGGGTTTAAACCCAAAAGATGAAACAACTGTATTTATACCTGGATACGATCATCAAGACATATCCATGCTTTTCCCCATCTGGGCAAATATTCCAGATAAAGACCAGGCTCAATTACTTATCCAGAATACGATCACTGATCCAGACCGGTTTTGGCTTCCATATGGAATACCAAATTATATAGGCTCAGTTCACTCTCTCTTGCACACCGATCAGATGATAATGAACCTGATACTAAACGCAATAATCGGTGAAGGATTGATTAATTATGGTTATCGTAATGAAGCAGTTCAATTGATTACTGGAAACATGAACGCAATTCTGAACAGTCTTAAAATTGACAATGCCTTTCGACAATATTACTCTGCAGAAACCGGACAGGGAATCGGAGAACGAAATGTGATCTCAGGTCTGGCGCCCGTCAATTTCTTTTTAAATGCACTGGGAGTGAAATTGATCTCCCCTAAAAAGATCATTATTGAAGATAAAAACTTATTTCCCTGGCCAGTTACTGTGAAATACCGAGGGATGACGATCCTACGCCAAACGGACAAAACTCTGGTGACATTCCCGGATGGTCGTATCGTAAGTATCGATGAGACTAAACCTTGCATAATTTCTTCGGAATTTGAAGATGGCTTTCCAAATTCTTGAATTTCTTATCCTTCTACTCTCTTTAGCATCTTTAGTTGGATTTGCTACCCATTATTTACGCATTCCATACACTGTTGGTCTTGTTTTAATGGGTTTGGGGATTGGTGTTTTAAACCGCCTTGGAGTATTCCCACTCCTTCATCTAAACGTCGATATTGTGGATTTCGCACAAAAACAAATCACACCTGAGCTAATCCTTGGATTGTTTGTTACCCCACTAATATTTGAAGCTGCATTTCACCTGAATTGGGACGATTTAAAAAGAGATCTGGGTTTCATCCTGGCGTTAGCAATTCCAGGTGTAATCCTAACATCATTATTTGTAGGTTTCATGATTTATCATGGTTCAAAAGTAACTGGAGCGTACCTGCCTTTTCTATACACCACACTTTTTGGAGCAATGATTGCAGCAACCGATCCTGTATCTGTGATCACTTTATTCAGGCAATTAGGTGTGCCTAAACGTTTACAAGTGATCATGGAAGGGGAAAGTCTATTTAACGACGGAACTTCAATTGTTGCATTTGGTCTCGTCTTAAGTTTAATTGTAGGATTTACAACGATAGATGGGATTTCTACTCAAAGGTGGTTGAATCCAATTGCCGATCTGATTCGCATCATAGGAGGAGGATTATTAGTTGGATTTATCTCAGGATGGCTTGTATCACAAATCATCGGATTCGTAGATGATCCTTTTGTTGAAACAACACTAACTACAATACTGGCTTTTGGAGCCTATGTGATTGCAGTAAATCTGAATACCAGCGGTGTTCTCGCTGTTGTAATTGCAGGTTTAATTAATGGAAATATAGGTCCAAAAGGAATGTCCCCAATCACCCATTTATTAGTAATAGATTTTTGGCAATTTTCTGCTTTTATTGCTAACTCACTATTGTTTCTATTGATAGGATTAGATATTGATATTTTCATGATATTTCAATTCTGGCAGCTAATCTTATTAGCGATCATAGCGGTCCTTGCATCTCGAGCCATTATCATCTATGGATTCTATCGATTTGGGAAAAAAATTCCATTTCAATGGAATCATGCATTATTCTGGGGTGGATTGAGAGGGGCAATATGCCTTGCTCTTGCCCTTAGTTTGCCCTTTAATATTGATGCTGGATTGCGCAGCCAACTTCAGGGGATGGTCTTCGGGGTCGTATTATTCACTATCTTGGTACAAGGTTTAAGCATGCGCCCCTTGGTAAAGCTGCTGCATCTCATCGATTATAGGGAGATCCAGGAAGAATACGAGCGTCGTCATGCACGTGCGGCCACAACGCGTTCAGCATATCATCACCTTGAAGCGCGATACCACGAAGGATTAATTTCTGATCATGCTTGGGAAGTGATTTCGCCGATATATAAAGAGCGAGCACATTCATTAGGTGCTGCTGCAAAAGAGATCATGCAATTTGACGCTGAAGTTGAAAGACAAGACCTGGAAACTGCAAGAAGAGAAGCTTTATTTGCACAACGTCGATCATTGAATGAATTGCTTCGTGGTGGAATGATATCCGAAGAAGTCTTTTCGCAATTAATCCGGGAGATTGACGAACAGCTTCTTCTGGATTATTCTACTTGGATGCAAAGTGTCTCTGAGACGATAAAACCGAAAGAACCTGTTACTAAATTAATTACTGCAATCATCCAGGCTCAAGATGTTGAAAATGCTATTCACGCTCTAAATAGCATAGGAATAAGTGTCACGCGACTCTCTAGTTTTGGAGGCTTTCTTGGTAAGCGTAATGTTACTCTGTTGATTGGGATTTCAGGCGGACAAGAAATAAATGTTGTGACCCTTCTTAGAAAAACATGTCGACAACGAGTTGAATTTGTAACCACAAATTTTGAAGCAGCCCCTTATCAATTACCAATCTCCACACCGATAACGGTGGGAGGCGCAACAATATTTACACTTTCCGTAGAACGATTTGAGGAAATCAAATGAAATTGATCATCGCCATTCTACATGACCAGAATGCTGATCCAGTTCTAGAGAATTTATTATTAAAGGGATTTCGTGTGACTTCTATCGCCTCTACCGGCGGATTCCTTCGCCGCGGTTCCTCTACCTTAATGATCGGAGTTCAAGAAGATCAATTGGATGAGGCGATTGATACGATCCGAATAAGCCTTAAAGTTGAACCCCCCGCTAAAAGAAAGCGTGCGACGCTATTCGTTTTAAATGTTGAGAATTTTTCTCAAATCTAGTAAAAGCAAGCGTTATTCGTGAAACTCCTCCACTTGATAGGTTTGAACCGAGAGCATATTCTTAAGCCAAATATCAGGTGGTGCACCCATTTTCATGCATAAATGACTTAAAAAAGTTGCTTTATCGGGGATCTTCTCCCATACTTGAGGAAGAAATGTCGCTCGATGGATTCCTTCACGCAAGATCACCCCATCAATCCCTGGACGTAATCGCTCTAATAATTCTTGCGGGGTTTGATAGTGTAATTCTTCTGGTAATGTCAGACGAGATATTTCAATTTTTATATCATTAAGTTCACCGGGACTCACCGGGGGGAAACGAAAATCGTTTAGGGCTGCAGCAATAGCATGTTCACGGACATCTTCAACTAACGGCTGATAGGGTTCTAACGCTCCAATGCAACCTCGTAGCTCGCCTTTTCGTGTCAAAGTGATAAAAGTTACCCCTGGTTCTGAAAGCTTGGGAGAAAGCTTCGATTTATCAAGTACGGGAGGTTGCTGGCCCCGAACGACGCTCTCGATAGCTTCTCGTGCTATTTTTAATAGGAGAACTCGTTCCGTTTCTGTAAGAAAATCTTCCATAGCAACCTCACATTTGCCACTATTTATTGTCGCCTCTCTCTAACCGAATATACATTTCCATACTATAAGAGTCAAGAGATAATTGATAGGAATATTACACTTTACGAGAACAAAAAAACCTTTCCCAATTTCAGAGATGATATTCCCTTCCCAAACATTTATTAATATGATAAACTCCGTGTTCGCATCGCCTAACATTGGCTTGCTTTCCGCTCCTGGATAGCCAACGGCAATACCAGGGGCAATCCCATGGAAAGGAGCGCTCCCATGCGCGAATATGAATTAGTATTTATAACTCAACCTGATCTTGATGATAAAGCTTTAGATGAGGTCGTTCAGCGTGTAAAAAGCTGGATTATCGATGACGGTGGAGAAATCTCACGGACGGACCTCTGGGGTAAAAAGAGATTAGCCTATTCGATTCGTAAACAAAACGAAGGGCAATATATATTTATGCGTCTCAAAATGCAACCCAATATGGGGGTTAAACTGGAGAGAAATCTACGCCTTCAAGAGCTGATTCTACGCTTCTTACTCACCTTTAGGCAATAGTAATCAATCTGTGATTAAGGTTTCCCCCCAAGGAATAGCACATGACACGTGGATTAAACAAGGTCCTCCTGATCGGTCGATTAGGACGTGATCCAGAAATGCGCTACACACCGTCCGGTCGACCAGTCACCACTTTTAGCATAGGAACTCGCCGCAGTTGGAATACCTCTGATGGTGAAAGAAGAACCGAAACCGAATGGTTTAACATTGTCGCCTGGAGTAATCTGGCTGAGATATGTAAACAATATCTTTCTAAAGATCGATTAGTCTACATAGAAGGCAGATTGCAGACTCGACATTGGGAAGATCAGGAAGGTAATAAACATTCTACAACGGAAATTGTTGCCAATGAAATGATCATGTTGGAAGATCGTCGAGAAAGTAATGGTTCTCTCCCGAACCTCGACGAAGATATCCACAACGATGAATTGAATTATTAAGTATTCTTATGATAGGAGATATTGAGTGACCAATCAATCGTTCATGAATGAAACCCAGGAAACTTCTCGCAGATATTTCACACGTCCGCGAGTCTGCCAATTCTGTACGGATAAGAGTATAAAAATTGATTACAAGCAGGTTGAGGTTTTAAGAAGATTTGTAACCGAAGAAGGGAAGATCAGACCTCGTCGCCAGTCTGGGGTATGCGCAAAACATCAACGCGAGCTAGCCAAAGCTGTAAAACGCGCACGTCATATAGCCTTACTTCCATTTTCAGGTGAGATCCTACGTTAAAAGAACTCCTGCATAGGAAAGAGCTCAGGATATCCAAAAAGTAAGGGCACAGCGGAGCCTCAACAATTAATTCTGTAAAGGTTTTCGATGTGCCTCTACTTGTAGGGATAGCTCTCTGGAAATTTATACTTTTAAACTGCATTATTAATTAATTTGGATTAAATTATAAATGAGACCGCAAAATGGCGAAAAATCCTTCTAAACAAACTATTCCTACCAAGAAACATCTCGCTCGTTTAGAGCGTGAAAGATTACAAACCCGGTATATCCTGATTGGTTTCACGATTGTTGTTTTATCTGTACTTGGACTAGTCCTTTATGTAATACTTAACCAAACCATTCTCAGAAACACTCGTGCTGTTGCAATTGTTAATGGTGAAAAGATCTCATCAAGAGATTTCCAAGCTCAATCCCGTTATATACGCTACCAAACAATTCAAAATGCACTCCAAACTTACCAGTTTGCCTCCATGTTTGGGAATAATCCGGAAATGGTTTCTTCATTTGTTGGTCAATTGCAGCAAATTGAAGGTCAATTGGAGCCAGAACTCCTTGGTGAGCAGGTTATCAATAGAATGGTAGAAAATCTCCTCATCCGTCAGGAGGCAGATCGTCGTGGAATCTCTGTTACGAAAGAAGAAATTGAAAAAGGATTTGAAGCTGGTTTTGGTTTTTTCCCTAATGGAACACCAACTCCTACACCGACTTTAGAGATTGCTCCCACTTCAACACTTTCACCACTTCAATTGACTTTAATCCCACCAACCGCAACTGCGACCATAACACCAACGGCAACTTTATCTCCAACTCCAACCGCAACCCTAACCGCCACAGTTCAACTGACACCATCCGCCATTCCAACATTGACTCCTACTGGTGAAATTACACCGACCTTATCTCCTACGTCCTTACCAACACCCACACCTTACACTTTGGAAGCCTATCAAAAACTATACCAGGATGCTATTGATAGTCTTAAAACAGATTATCAGATATCAGAGAAGGATCTGCAATATGTTATTGAGTCTGACATCTATCGTCAAAAGATTTTTGATGCTGTAATTAAAGATGTACCATGTAAAGAAGAACAAGTTTGGGCATACCATATCTTAGTCGATGATGAGGCATTAGCAAAAGATCTACGCAATAGGCTTATAGAGGGGGAAGATTGGGCGGCTCTTGCCACCTTGTATTCAAAAGATACAAGCAATAAAGATCAAGCTGGCGATTTAGGATGGTTTTCTCGTGGTGCGATGGTCCCCGAATTCGAGAATGCGGCTTTTTCTCTTGATATTGGTGAGATCAGTGAACCCGTAAAAACCGATTTTGGATGGCACATTATTCGAGTGATTGGTCATGAAGATCACCCTCTCGGCTCTGAAGCGTGTGATCAATTTCATAACCAGAAGTTACAAGAATTCTTAGATAAACTTCGCGCGGATTCAAAAACTGAGATTAATGAATTTTGGAGAGAAGTTGTACCAGCTGATCCCCAACTCCCCTCCCAAATTACTAATTTTATACGAAGTAACCTGCAAATTACCCCGACCCCACCTTTGGTTATAACTCCACAACCTTAGTGATTTCTTTTGCCTATGTGATTTTATTCCACCAAGTCACCTATTTCATCTAACTTCAAGCTTAATACTTGACTGATTGAATCACGTCCCATGGTAACACCGTAGATCACGTCTGCGACCTGGACTGTATTGCGGTTGTGAGTCACCACAATGAACTGGGTATTCTCACTCATTTCCTTGAGCAATTCCCGAAACCTCGCGGTATTCGGTTCATCTAGCATCGCATCTACCTCATCCAATAAACAAAAAGGTGTTGGTGAAACTTTCAACAAGGCAAAGATTAAAGCCATTGCCGTCAAGCTGCGTTCTCCACCCGATAATAGGGAAAGCCCCTGAGTACGTCGCCCCGGCAAACGAGCGTCGATATCAATACCACTAGTCGTTAAATCCTCAGGATTCGATAGAATCAGATGAGCTGAACCTCCGCCAAACAAACGCGAGAACATAATCTTGAATTCTTCAGCAACTGCTTCATAAGTTTTTCGAAATTCCATTTCCATTAACTGGTCTAATTCATTAATCACCTGCCTTACATCCGCTTCTGCTTTTTGCAAATCAGCAATTTGAGTCTCTAAAAACTCGAACCTTTGCTTGACTTCAATGTATTCAGCTTGAGTCTCAGTGTTAATCGGACCAATGCGACGCAACTGAGCGCGTTGGCGTTTAATCGCATCATCAAGTTCCAATGAAAGGCTCTCCACCTTGGGCAATTGTTCAACCAATCCTTCAAAAGGCAACGGCGTTGGTCCTGAAACCTGATCCAGGTAATCAAAAGCCACTAATCCATAGTCATCTTCAATCCGGCGACGTAAACTCTGTAAGCCTTCTTGCAAGCGTGCCAAAACGATCCTTGACTGTGCATGTTGGTGTTCAGCAGAGTTCAAAGCTTTATGAGCTAATGAGATTGTTTTTTGCAGTTCTACTTCTCGAAACTCGATTTCCCCCAATTCAACTTCGAGCGGTTGGATAGTCTTTTGTATTTCATCTATCTTTAAACGTAGCTCGGCCTCCTCTTTAAATACAATATTCTTTTCTTCAACCAAGTCTTCTAATTGTTTATTCAACTCACTTAAACGTCTCAATTGACTCTGGCATAAACGATCTAATTGCGTCCATGATGAATTTCTTTCTTCCTGTCTTGTAAGTCCCTCCGTTACTGCCCTTTCAGCAACGGCTGCTAGAGTGTTCCATTGGGAAAATTGATCTTGATAGTCGGCAATAGATAACTCATTCAATCTTAAAGTTAATTCAGTTACTTGCAATTGAATATTCTGTAATTGAATATTTTGCTCAAAAAGTTCTTGATTAAGGTGATCGACATTCTCGTTGTTTTGAATGATGCTTGCCTGTAAACGATCTTTTAATTCTTTATTGAGGTCTAATTGCTTGCTGATTTCTTCGGCTTCAATTTTCGAGCGTGTTAAAGAACGCGTATACTCATCGATCGCCTGTCTTTCCTGTACGTGATTTGCTTCAAGTTGTGCTATCTCGACATTCTTTTCCTGAATTATGTTCTCAATATTACTCTTACGAGTTCGTGATTCCTCATAAAACTCATTCTTGTCCACTAGCTCCGCTTTTAAATCCTTAATTTCACGCTTCCTACCCAGAATAGACTTTCCCTTGTAGGTATCACCACTTCCACCAGCTATGATTACTCCATTCGAGAGAAAAACCTCACCATCCAGAGTTACGACGGAATTACTAGGATTCTGTAAGCGAACTCTCTTCGCGACCTCCCGGTTTCTTACAATAAGAAAATTACCTAATAACACATCCACTACCGGTTGAATCTCTTTTGGGGTTTGAATCATATTTGATACAACGCCTATAATATCTTCATTAGGGACAAGATTATCCATCCATGAATGCATCTTAATTTGATCAAGTGGAATGATCACACCACGCAATGCACTTTCTTTCAGGAGATTTAATGCATTTTCGGGATCTTGCTCCAGGATTATCGCGTCTAAATACTCACCGAGGATCGATACAATAGCAGGTTCCAAATATTTTGGTGCATTTATATAATTATTTAACGAACCTCGAATTGCTCTTAGAACTTTCTTGCGTGCGGATTGCAATAAGAATTGTGTGCCCTCTGTATATCCAACAAAATCTGTTTCAGCTTGTTCTAATACATCAACACGCGCTTGAAGCTCTGAAATCTGTCCCATAAGATGGGATTGTTCATTAACTATCTGGTTTCTGAGTTGACCGTTTTCATCAACAAACTTTCTAAGCTCATTTATGGTTGAATTCAATTCGAAAGTTTTACTTTCACTTGTTCGAATTAATTCTTCCATAGTAATACATTTATCCCCAGCTTCTTGTAATTGTATAGAATAAGAACTTTCAAGTTTTTTCGCTTCGTCAAGAGCAAGTTGATCATGCTTTAATATAAGGCGGATCTCGTTTACTTGAGCCTTTTTATCAATTATTTGGGTATTGAATACTGATTTGTTCTCTTGAATCGATATTATTTCTTTTTCTATAGTATTCCTCTCTTCAATCCGCTGGCTAAGCTCCTGCTGTACAATTCCCAATTGTTTTTGTATTTCAATCAATTCAGACTCCAATTGTTCTTGTTCTCTTTCCCCCGAAATAATTTGATCCTTTTTTATGCTCAATTCTGTCTCAAGATTTTCCAATTCTTCCTTGATGTCTCGGACTTGTTCATAAATTACCTTAGACATTTGCTCGGCGATTGCCAACCTACGGTTGAGTGATTCCCGTTGTAGATGGATTTGAGCGCTCTCTCGATGCCAACGATTGAGTTCGGTTCGTAAATTATGACTCCGGTCACTGATTGATATCGACTTCTCCTCCAAAGAAGCAATCTTGCGCTGTTCTTCCTCCAATTTTGCCTCGTAAAATTTGGCTATTGCAATCGCTTCAACTACTTCCTTCTGTGAGAAATGCCAATGGTAGCCATACCACTCTTTCAGGAGTTCTCGCAACTCTAATTTAACCTGCTCATATTCTTCAGCGCGCTTTGCCTGCCTCTCCAAGCTGGTGAGTCTTGGTTTCAATTCCACAAGAATATCCTGCACTCGCTCCAGGTTACGTTGGGTAGCCTCCAAACGTCGTAAAGCTTCTTCTTTGCGCGAACGATGTAGACTAATTCCAGCAGCCTCTTCAAATAATCTTCGGCGCTCTTCTGCCTTTAAGGCGAGTGCTGCATCTACCAAACCCTGACCTATCACCGTATACGTCCGTTCTGCCAGGCCTGCTTGTGAAAGCATCTCAGAAATGTCTCTTAACCGAACACGTTGGTTATTTAGTAGATATTCATTTTCACCATCCCTGTAAGCGCGGCGGGTAATGGCTACATCACTAAAATCAATCCCCAACCAATCTTGACTATTATCAAATAAAATAGTTGCAGATGCCATCCCGGATCGAGGGCGACTTTCTGATCCAGAGAAAATCATATCCTCGGTCTTCTTACCTCTCAACAGACTATATGACTGCTCCCCGAGCACCCAACGTATACTGTCAGCAATATTGGATTTCCCACTTCCATTAGGACCGACAATACATGTAACTGTATCTGAGAATTCAAATACTGTACGGGTGGCAAATGTCTTGTAACCGATAAGCTCAAGAGACTTTAAACTTGCTGGCATTTTTTACCTAATCTAATCCTAGAGATTTTAAAGCTGCGCGTGCTGCCGCCTTAGCTGCTAATTGTTTGCTGGAGCCAATACCATGCCCGTAAACTTGGCCATTTACCAATACCTCTACTTCAAAAGTTTTATTATGTTCAGGCCCACTGGCTTGTATTGTGGTATAACGCGGCGCATTGAGGCCTTGCGATTGAACCCATTCCTGGAGCATGCTTTTTGGGTCTTGGTCCTTATGGGATTCCAATATTTGGTCAACCGCTGATTGTAGAAGTGGTTCAACAAACTTCTTAACTGTCTCCAAACCCGCATCAAGATAGAGCGCGCCGACTAATGCTTCGAAAGTAGCGCATAATAATGCTTTTCTTTGCCGGCCACCGCCTTCACCCTCTCCCTTGCCTAACCGCATAGCTAAACCTAACTGTAATTGCATCGCAAAAGTTGCTAGTTGTTCCGTTCTGACCAATGCAGATCTTAGACGCGTTAGATCGCCCTCTGACATTTCAGGGAAACGGTTATACAACCACGCAGCCACATAGAAATCCAAAATAGCATCACCCAGAAATTCTAAACGTTCATTATCTTCCAAAGCCTCAGGATGCTCATTTAGATATGAGCGATGCGTTAAAGCTCTATTTAAAATTGAATAATCCTTGAATGGTAACTCCAATCGTTTGGCTAATTCTTCAGCTGTTTCTGGTTGAAAAGATACTTCACTGTTTTCTACCATAGTAAATCATCAGTATTCACGAATTATTAATGCTGCGTTGTGTCCCGCAAAACCAAACGAATTACTCATTGCTATTCGCACCCGTTGTTCACGCGCTTGATTTGGAACATAGTCTAAATCACATTGAGGATCGGGAGTGAGCAAATTAATGGTCGGAGGTAGGATCCCTTCCCGAATGACAAATACACAAAAAATTACCTCAAGTACTCCTGTGGCTCCAATCATATGACCGGTCATCGATTTTGTGGAAGAGATTGGAATGTGATATGCAAAATCACCAAAAGTCCTTTTTATTGCATGAGTCTCCGCAAGGTCATTCAACTTAGTAGCCGTGCCATGTGCATTGATATATCCTACATCGGATTTATTGATTTTCGCAGAGTTCAACGCCAGATCCATCGCTCTTGCAGCGATCTGTCCGTATTCTGTCGGAGCAGTGATGTGATATGCATCTTCTGTCGATCCATAACCAGCTAGCTCTGCTAGAATTTGAGATCCTCGCTCTCGTGCATAACTCTCGGTTTCAAGAATTACTACTGCGGCTCCCTCTCCCATAACAAGGCCATCACGATTTAGATCGAAGGGTTGCGGTGTATTTGAATAATTATCTCCTCGATGTGATAACACTCCCATGCGCTCAAACGAAGCAAGCCCAAAACTTGTAATCAATGCATCTGAAGCTCCAGCTACAACTGCGTCAACAATCCCAGCTCGCAGCATCACCCAGGCAACACCTAAAGCATCAGCTCCTGAAGCACACGCAGAGGCAATCGAAAAGCATGGGCCTTGAAAGCCATG
>Ga0113563_10000338_pt1 | contig 21634 bp, 17 predicted proteins | sample Mud3Dept3metaG_FD_80117 | JGI IMG/M metagenome (GOLD analysis project Ga0113563, IMG submission 80117) | Freshwater wetland microbial communities from Ohio, USA, analyzing the effect of biotic and abiotic controls - Mud 3 Core 4 Depth 3... | ecosystem: Environmental > Aquatic > Freshwater >... | reverse complement strand
TGCTCATGATAGTAGCTGTTCTAATCGGGTGGATCATTGTCCAATTCAATCCAACTGGGTCAGACCGGATTGAGAAGTATCTACTTGGATTGAAAGACCCTACCCAAGGTTCCTATCACGTGCAACGATCTCTGGAAGCCATCATCCGTGGAGGCTGGTTTGGGGTGGGCATTGGTAAATCAGAAACTAAGCTCAATGGTTTGCCTGTGCCTCCGACCGATAGCATTTTCGCCGTTGTCGGTGAGGAGACAGGTGTTCTAGGAGCTTCCTTGTTGGTGATATTGTTTAGTATTTTGCTTTGGCGTGGTTTACGCATCTCCCAACAAGCACCGGATGAATTAGGAGCGATGCTGGCAGGTGGACTGTGTATTTGGATTGCACTGGAAGCATTTATTAACATGGCTGTGATGGTCAATCTATTACCATTTGCAGGAAACGCGCTTCCATTCATTAGTGCAGGAGGGTCTAACTTGGGAGTTACCCTTGCTGCAGTAGGGATACTATTGAATATTTCGAGACTATCTGTACAAAAACGAGAGGAGCAAGGGAGACAATTCAATGCGCTTGTTGACTTGCGCTGGCGGGACCGGCGGCGGCGTGTATCCAGCACTCGCCGTACTGCAAGAAATGAAAAATAATCTTGCGGATATATCGGATACTGAGAAACGGTCATCGTCTGCGTTAGTGCCAAAGAGTGTTAACATGCAAAACCGGGTTCTCTGGGTAGGAAGCGTGGGTGGCATGGAGAAAGAACTCGTGGAACGCAGTGGAATACCGTTTAAGTCGATTCCTGCAGCGGGATTGCATGGTGTTGGTTGGCGTGCTTTACCGGGAAACTTGCTACATATGGTGCGTGGCTACAGGCAGGCGAAGCGTATCTTGGATGAATTCCAACCGGACACCTTGTTTTTTACAGGTGGTTATATCGCCGCGCCGGTGGCTTTAGCTGGTCGAAATATTCCATCACTGCTATTTGTGCCGGATATTGAACCCGGCTTGGCTTTGAAGATGGTGGCACGATTTGCAAATAGGGTTGCCCTCTCAACCGAAGAATCCCGCCAATATTTCCCTCATCGGAAAGGAATTGTTGTTACAGGTTATCCAACTCGTAAAGATTTACAGAAGTGGGTTCTTGCTACCGCCAGAAGATTGTTTGATTTGTCCTCTGAACTGCCCGTTTTGTTAGTATTTGGCGGCAGCAAAGGCGCCCGATCAATCAATCGAGCATTGCTGTTGGCTCTGCCGGAGCTATTGCAGGAAATGCAGGTGGTGCATATTAGCGGAGACTTGGATTGGCCAGAAATAGATAAGGCACGCGAAGAGCTTCCCACAAGAACTGCATACTCCGAGAGATACAAGGTTTTTCCATATTTACATGACGAGATGGGAGCTGCATTTACAGTCGCTGATCTGGTCGTCTCCCGTGCGGGTGCTTCCGTTTTAGGGGAATTTCCAATATTCGGTCTGCCTGCGATTTTGGTTCCTTACCCCTATGCCTGGCGTTATCAACAGCTCAACGCTCAGTATCTTGCTCAACGAGGCGCAGCTGTTATTATTAATGACGCCGACTTACCAGTAAAGTTGTTAACCGAAGTCAAAAAACTAATTCATGATAAAGACCGCCTGGAGAAGATGAGTATCGCCATGCATGCTTTTGCCCGGTTAGATGCAGCGCGAGCGATTGCCAATATCCTGAAGGAGATGGCGGTTTCCTCAAATGGGGAAAGGAAATCATAATGATAACGCTTGTGGTGACCTTTTATATCCTGCTTTTTATATTTGCTTTGATTGGTGTGATGCGAGGGTGGGCTAAGGAGCTTCTTGTTACTTTTAGCGTGCTGGTAGGTATGGGAATCATCTATATTTTTGAAGACCTTGTGCCTTTTACAAGGGATTTATTGGTTGATGGATCTACCTCTCAATTCTGGTTTCGCACAATTACTATATTGTTCATGGTCTTTTTTGGTTATCAGGCACCTAGGTTATCCAAAATCAGCCAAGGTGTAGAGAAGCGTGACAAGATCCGAGATGCAATATTAGGCTTTCTGTTTGGTGGCCTTAGCGGTTATATGATCTTTGGCTGCCTATGGTATTACATGGCGGAAGCTGGGTATCCCTTTGCACCTTATATTACTTCTCCATCGAATGACCCGGTTACGGCAGATGCAGCAATGCGATTACTCAATTTATTCCCACCGGCTCTTCTGACCGGCTACTGGACTCTTGTCGCAGTTGTATTGGCATTTGTATTTGTTTTGATGGTGTTTATTTAATCTTGAGAGAATAGGAATGAAGCACGTGCATCTGATTGGCGTTGGAGGAAGCGGATTATCTGCGATCGCTCTTATCCTGTTGGAAAGAGGCTATAAAGTCAGCGGTTCGGATCGCCAGATCTCCCCACCTGCTCAACGTTTACAAACTGCAGGCGCTCGAATCTTCATTGGACATGATGCAGCCAATATTGCCGGCGCTGATCTGGTTATTCGTTCTTCTGCAATACCAGATGATAACGTCGAAGTTCAAGCGGCGCGAAATGCAGGCATCCCAGTGCTTAAGCGCGCAGAGTTCTTAAATCAGCTTACAGAAGGTCATCAAGTGATCGCCGTGGCTGGTACTCACGGGAAGACCACAACTACGGCAATGCTTGCATGGATTATGGTGTCATACGGGTTGGATCCATCATTTATTGTCGGTAGTTCTTCGTCCAATCTGGGTACCAATGCACATTCAGGAAAGGGTGTTTATTTTGTGATCGAGGCTGATGAATATGATCGGATGTTTTTGGGGTTACAGCCCGATATAGCAATAGTGACCACTGTTGAACACGATCATCCAGATTGTTTCCCTACTCAAAAGGATTTCGAGCAGGCTTTCGTGGAATTTGTGCGTGGTATTAAATTGGGCGGTAAATTAGTACTTTGTGGAGAGGATCCGGGTGCAGCACGTTTGATGAAAGGCGCGATTTCAAGAGGAATCCAATGCATCGTTTATGGCGTTTCTTCAAATGGTCATGAAATCACTTCTTCGATAAGCGGATTAGGTTACGACTACTTTGCCTGTAACATCACCCGCAACCGGAGAGGATGTTTCACTTTTGATGCTCAGGACAGAGAGGGAACAATATCGGTTGAAGTAGCCTTACAGGTTCCAGGTTTGCATAATGTCAGCAATTCGCTAGCAGCGTTTGCAGTAGCTGATCGACTCGGATTGGATATGGAGAGAGTCGCTAAGGCTTTGAGTGATTATCGTGGTACAGAGCGACGGTTTGATATTAAGGATGAGGTAGCAGGAATTCTAATCATTGATGACTATGCTCACCACCCTACAGAGATTAAGTCGACTCTGGCAGCGGCCCGTTCTCGTTTTCCAGGCCGCCCTCTTTGGATAGTCTGGCAGCCGCATACTTATTCTCGCACCAGGACTTTTATCGAAGATTTTGTTGCAGCATTCGATGAGGCCGACCACGTTGTTGTAACCGAGATCTATCCTGCACGGGAATCACCTCCTGAAGACGGCTTTTCATCTAAAAAAGTGGTAGAGATGATGCTTACCCGGAAAACACCCAACCGATATGATATTCGATTTATCCCGACCTTATCCATGGCCAGGGATTTATTGTTGGAAGAGCTGAATTCCGGGGATATTCTTTTGGTTTTATCTGCTGGCGATGCTGACCAGATGAGCGCTGAATTGTTCAAATTGTTGAAGAACCGGATGCCGATGTCCTCGACAGGTAGACCTTGAATGACAACGTGTAACAGAAAGAACATCCTGGCAGAAAGATTTTAAGAGATGTTTGTTAACGAAGAGCTTATGACGGTGGATCTAAGTCAATTGCGTGAAGTGTTTGGGAAACGATTACGAGAGGGTGTCCTGCTCTCGCGATATACCGCTGCGCGGGTTGGAGGCTCTGCCAGGGGCCTATTAGAGGCTACCTCCTCGGATGAGCTTGCTGAGTTTGCTGGAAAGCTCTGGAAAATGGGAGTTCCCTTTGTAATTTTAGGTGGTGGCTCAAATGTATTAATTAGTGATCATGGATACAGCGGCGTAGTTATTTTGAATCGGGCGAGACAGTATAAAGTCGACGAAAGGTCAATTTCTCCGTCGGTATGGGCCGAGTCTGGTGCAAATTTCGGTCTGTTGGCTCGGCAGGTAGCCCTACTTGGTTTATCAGGTCTGGAGTGGGCTGTGGGCATACCTGGAACGGTCGGAGGAGCTATAGTTGGAAACGCTGGTGCTCATGGAAGCGATATAGCTGGAAATTTACTAATGGCCGAAATCTTGCACCATTTCAATTGGGTATCGAGTGAAGATATCATTCGAGAATCATGGCCGGTGGAACGTATGGAATATGCCTACCGAAGCAGCCTGCTGAAGAGCCAACCCGGAAAAGCTGTCGTGCTCTCGGCCATGTTGGCTCTGGAAACGAGCACAATCGAGCAGGTTCAGGCTCGAATTGAGGAATTCACCTCGCTTCGGAAACGGACTCAGCCACCAGGGGCAAGCATGGGCTCAATGTTCAAGAATCCTGCTGGTGATTATGCAGGACGCTTGATTGATGCGGCAGGTTTGAAAGGAACACGCATTGGCGATGCTGAGATTAGCCAGTTGCATGCCAATTTCTTTATGAACAAAGGACGGGCCTCTGCGAAAGATATTTTTAGATTGATTCAATTCGTTCATCGAACCGTTCTAAAGCGCTTCGGTGTTGACTTGGAATTGGAAATCGAATTAATCGGTGATTTTACAGAACTTGAGTAATTAAAATTGATGGTTTGCTGATGTTTAAGTCTTCTGGAAAACTACGTGTAGGTGTCATCTTTGGAGGTCGCTCTGGCGAGCATGAGGTTTCACTCATGTCGGGGCGTTCAGTCCTGGAGGCGCTCGATCCAGACCTTTACGAAGTGATCCAGATTGGGATTACACATGAGGGTATGTGGTTGGTTGGGGATCAGGTTCTACAAGCTATGCTGGATGGAGAGATGTCAAGGTTAGATCTGGCTACCCTTCTCCCAGACCCGACTCGCCGAGATCTATACATGGTTCGATTGGAAGATCAAGGTCAGCTTCTGCAGTTTTTTGCTGGATTAGATGTGGTTTTTCCAGTGCTACATGGTTCTTTTGGCGAAGATGGCACTCTCCAAGGTTTGCTGGAAATGGCTGACCTGGCGTACATCGGCTCGGGAGTTCTCGGTTCAGCTTTAGGAATGGACAAAGGCATCTTCAAGGACGTCATGCGTGCGCATGGGATTCCAGTAGTCAGTTCAATCGTCTTTACACGGAATGAGATCGAATCCAACGTTGATACTGTTATCCAGAGAGCTGAAAGCCTGGCTGAATATCCTTTGTTTGTCAAACCAGCCAATTTAGGTTCCTCTGTTGGCGTATCCAAGTGCCGGTCGCGGTCGGATTTGTTAGAGGGATTGATCGATGCTGCTCAATATGACCGCAGGATCTTGGTTGAACAAGGCGTAACAGCACGTGAGATTGAGGTTGGTGTGTTAGGAAACGAGCATCCCATTGCTTCAATCCCGGGTGAGGTTATCCCAAGCCGTGAATTTTATTCTTACGAAGCTAAATATCTGGATGAGAACTCGCAGTTGCTCATTCCAGCCCCGATCTCTGAAGAGTTAGCGGAGGAGGCAAGACGATTATCTCTGGCAGCATATCGGGCGATTGATTGTGCAGGCATGGCACGCGTTGATTTTCTCTTATCCCCTGATGATCCTGTGAAGAACTTGCCAGAGAAGCTTTATCTGAGCGAGTTAAATACCATTCCGGGATTTACCAAGATCAGCATGTATCCGAAGCTTTGGCAGGCAAGCGGGATATCCTATCCGGCTCTGATCAACCGCCTGATAGAGCTTGCCATAGAGCGAAAAGCCGAGCGTGATCGGACTGTGCACCGATTTCGGAGGGAAGAATGAACCAAGCTCGTACAAGAGCTTCTGAACGAAGAGCAGATATTGCTCGTAAAAAAAGGATTAACCGACCTGCGAAAAATCTCCAGACTGGGAAAAGTACTGTCCGCGCCAAAGCGCCTCGCACTATCCCGCCCGTGATGGCACGAGCAATTTACCCTGGGACAGTAGGCAAGGGCAGCCAGGCTAAGAGGAAGGTTAAGCGGCGATTTGATGTGGCATTAAATGTCCCTGGAGCGGAGATTCGCCTGCCATCTGTACCCCGCGTGCGTTTGGGCTGGAGGTTGATTTCATTTGTCCTGGTCGCTGCTTTAGGCTTTGTTATTTATCAATCCTTCTCCGCACCACAATTTCTTGTACAAGATGCTGAGGTGAATGGATTAAGGAGAATTTCCAAGGATGAAGTGAATGCGGCATTGAATCTGTCAGGAAAGCCGGTATTTATGGTGAATCCAGAAACCATGAAGCAAGACCTGCTAAGTGCATTTGCCGAATTCACAGCGATATCTTATAAGGTTGAATTGCCCAACACAATCGTTTTGACCGTTACCGAACGAGTGCCAGTATTGATCTGGCGTCAAAATGGACAGGCACAATTAATCGATCGTGAAGGGGTAGCATTCCCTCTCCGAAATGAAGCTCTAGAAATGACCAAGTATCCTGTTGTCGAGGCTTCGCAATCCCCTCTCCCAACAGTAACTCAGGCGAAGGATGATTTTGCACAGGATGGAAGCCAAGCTGAAACCTCACCTAAAATCACAAACAGAACAGGAAGCTCTGATGCTTCAGCTAAACCATTGCTACCTCCAGATATGGTTTCATCTATCGTAGAGGTAGCCAAACAAGCGCCAGATGGATCTACATTGCTTTTTGACAACTTACATGGGTTTGGCTGGAGGGATCGCCGTGGTTGGATTGTCTATCTGGGTGAATTGAAAGATTTTTCTGTTAAGTTGAATATATATAAATCGATTCTTGCTAATCTTAGAAAAGAAGAGCAAACACCAATCTTAATCAGCGTGGAATATGTGCATGCTCCGTTTTATCGTGTACAAGAGCAGCAATAGGTCCAGGAGTTGAGCCATGGACGAACAGGTATTAGTTGGAATTGACATCGGTACTACAAAAATCTGCACATTGGTTGGGCGGGAGGAACCTCCCAACCACCTGCGCATAGTTGGGGTAGGAATTGAGCCCTCACAAGGTATCCGCAAGGGAGTGATTGTGGATTTGGAGGCTGCTTCCCAAGCTGTTACCCGATCGATTGACAAAGCTGAGAGGACTTCGGGATTGGAGATCAACTCAGCTCTTGTTAGCCTTGCCGGCTCAAACGTCTCTTCAACAAATAGCCGTGGCGTAGTGGGAGTGTCTGGGCAGATTATCGACCAGGAGGACATCATCAGATCTGTGGAGGCGGCACGAGCAATTGCCATCCCTCATAACAGAGAGATCGTGCATGTTATCCAGCGCGGATTCAATGTGGATGGACAAGAAGGAATCCGTATGCCTGTAGGGATGCATGGCTATCGACTTGAGGTGGAAACTCACATCATCAGTGCAACTGCAGCAAGTGTTGAGAACGTTCGCCAGTGTGTAAATAAATCTGGGATAGAGGTTTCCCAATTTGTGCTCAATCCACTAGCATCAGGAGAGGTCGTACTGACAGAAACCGAACGACAAATGGGTGTGGTGGTGTGCGATGTGGGCGGGGGAACGACGGATATGGCTATCTATGTTGATGGCGACGTGTGGCATACAGCTGTTCTGGCAGTGGGAGGTAACCATATTACTTCCGATATCGCACAGGGATTGCGTCTGCCAATGTCCCAGGCTGAGGAGATCAAAATCCAACATGGGCATTGCATGGAAGGCGAGGTGGACGCGAGACAATTCTTCAATGTTCGTCCTTTCGGGGAACAAGACCCGATTCAAATCAGCCTGAAAGAGCTAGTAAATATCATTAGCGCCAGGGTTGAAGAGATATTTAGCCTGGTTGTACAGGAGATAAAACGGTCTGGTTATGATGGACTTTTACCGGCTGGTATGGTACTTACAGGCGGTTCCAGTGTATTGCCTGGTATGCGTAACCTGGCGAGTAAAGTTTTGGGTGTTCCAGTGCGCGTCGCCCAACCCGAAAATCTGGTAGGAATGACTGACCGCCTTAACTCCCCAGCTTTTTCGACCAGCGTTGGACTGCTTCGCTGGGGTTTAATGATGAGCGAAGTGATATCTCAGGATGGGCAGGGGAGACGCCGGATAAAAATTGAGACGAAAGGGGGCGAATGGGAGAGTGTTAAAAGTTGGTTACGGCGATTATTGCCATGAATACATTATCTTGACTTGGAGGAATTTTTACAAAGGTAGTACATTCTTGTGAGGAGGAACCTATGACAACAAACTATAATCTTCCCAACCAAATCGAATCCTTCGCACGGATAAAAGTTGTAGGTGTAGGAGGAGGCGGGTGTAATGCCGTCGATCGCATGATCGATGAAGGCCTGCAAGGTGTTGAATTTGTAGGTATCAATACTGACGCACAGGCATTGATGCTGTCCAAAGCTCCTACCAGAGTTCGCGTTGGCGAAAAACTAACGCGTGGACTTGGCTCGGGTGGAGATCCGGATGTTGGCCGCAAAGCTACCGAGGAATCTGCGGAAGAGCTGTATGAGGTGCTGAAAGGCTCGGACATGGTATTCATTACCGCGGGCATGGGTGGAGGCACTGGAACCGGAGGCGTGTCCATTGTGGCGCAGATTGCCAAAGAAGTGGGTGCACTAACCATCGGTGTGGTCACTCGACCATTCACTTTTGAAGGCGCCCGTCGCATCCAATCTGCTGAAGCGGGTATTGCGAAACTGAAGGAGCAGGCTGATACATTGATCGTCATCCCAAACGATCGGCTGTTACAGATCGTTGATAAACGAGCTAATCTGCAACAGGCTTTCCGCATGGCGGATGATGTTCTCCGCCAGGGTGTCCAGGGCATATCAGAGTTAATCACTGTGCCAGGATTGATTAATCTGGACTTTGCAGACGTACGTACGATCATGTCTGAGGGCGGAGCGGCATTGATGGCGGTGGGCTTGGCAAAGGGCGAAGACGCTGCCCGTGTTGCTGCTGAGCAGGCGATTTCCAGCCAGTTATTGGATATCACCATCGATGGAGCGCGAGGCATCCTGTTTAATGTTACAGGCGGTCCAGACCTGACTCTGTTTGATGTCAACCAAGCAGCCGCGATAATTAAGGAGACTGCTCATCCAGATGTGAACCTGATCTTTGGCGCAGTCATTGATCAAAACATGAAGGATACTGTACGTATTACGGTGATAGCCACTGGTTTCGAGCGTACGGGGATGCCTCGCCGGGTAGTCGAAACACCGGTAATTGAGCATAGAGAAACATTCGATGCGCGGGAAACCGCTACCTTGTCACAGTCGCGTACACCAGCTATGGATTTCCAGCCGCGCGCTTTTAACACAGAAGACTTGGATATCCCAGCCTTCCTGCGTAACCGCGGCCATTAATAGTTTTAAACCGTTTGGAAATTCCTAACCTGTCCTCCTCGACCATGCCTTCGCACGGGGCGGCAGGTTGCTGTTGTGCTGGGTCTGGTGTATCCAGCGCCAGACCCAGCCTGAGCCTATAAATATCATTGTGCATCCATTCCTGCCTTCTTAATATTGTAAAAAAATTTGCGGACTTATAATATTTTAAGGATTAAAAGGTGCTAGTCTCTCTTGCAACACCAGCGCCCTTATGCTAGAATGCAATCCCCCAGGCCTAGATATAAGGGTATGAAATGTCATACCGCCAACTATGGCGGTTACATTTGTTCTAGTTAAATGGAGGTGGTATGCGTTGTCCATATTGCGGAAAGCAAAGTTCTCGGGTGATTGACACCTCCCATGATGCTCGAGGTGGAATACGACGAAGGCGCGAATGTGAATATTGTGAGCGTCGTTTTAGCACCTACGAAAGGCCAATTCTGGCTACTCCGATGATTGTGAAACAAGATGGCACACGTGAGGAATTTGATCGCGACAAATTGTTACGTGGCATTCGCATATCCTGTGCAAAGCGACCAGTCTCGGCTGCGGATATCGAGCGTTTGGTTGGGGAGATTGAAGCCAGATTACAAGCAATGGGTAAATCAGAAGTATCTTCACGCGTGGTCGGTGATATGGTTATTGCTGGATTAAAGGAATTTGATCAGGTCGCCTATATTCGCTATGCTATAGTGTATTTAGGATTAGATGACCTGCAGGCAATTCGCAAAGAGATCGATCGGCTGTTGGAAAGTGAATCATCCAAATAACTATCGATGGTATTGACCATTGACCGGATGTCGAGATGCATTTATTTGGAGGTGCTGTTATGTTAAGGGATTTCGACAAACAAATTGAGGATCATGGATTATTGCCGACACCTCCATTGCCCAATGACCTGGAACGTATCGAATTATCGGATAACGCACGCCGTGTTTTGGTGAAGCGTTACGTTCGTCGTGGTAAAAATGGTAGACCAGTTGAGACTGTTGAAGAAATGTTTTGGCGTTTAGCTTATCATGTTGCTGCTTGCGAGAAGGAATGGGGGGGGGATGTAATAGTGCGCTCCCGGCAATTTTATGAACTACTCACCGGGAAGCGATTTTTTCCTAACTCGCCTACTTTCACTGGCGCCGGAACACCTCTTGGCCAGCTTGCGGCCTGCTTTGTGCTACCTGTCACGGATGATATGGGACGAGATCCTTCTGGCATCTTCCAGACACTCCGCGATGCAGCGTTGATACAGCAAACCGGGGGGGGAAATGGATTTGCTTTTTCGCGCTTGCGACCAAAAGGCGCATTGGTCAAATCATCGGCTGGTCAGGCGACTGGACCAGTAGGATTCCTGAGCGTGTATGATAAGGCTTTCGGTGAGATAGCTCAGGGGGGTACACGCCGTGGGGCGAATATGGCGGTTTTGCGCGTCGACCACCCGGACATTGAAGATTTCATCACCTGTAAAACAGATGAATACGCGATCACTAATTTCAATATATCTGTAGGCATTACAGACCAATTTATGCAGGCCGTTCAGCGTGATGAAGAATGGTCATTACGGTTTCCTGACGTAGAATCTGAACAATATAAAGGATTTAATGGAACAATCGAACAGGCTGAAACTGTGGGCGTGCCGATCAAGGTTTATAAGAAAGTGCGCGCTCGTAAGCTTTTCGAGAAAATAGTCCACCAAGCGCATCACAACGGTGAACCGGGTATGCTCTTTCTAGATGCTGCAAATAGGGCAAATCCAGTCCCGCATTTGTATCCTTTGGAGGCGACCAATCCTTGCGGTGAGCAGTGGCTTGGTCCCTACGAGAACTGCTGCCTGGGTTCAATTAACCTAGCTCAGCATTTTGGGCCCAATGGAACGGTGGATTGGGAAAAGCTTCGCCAAAGTGTTGTTTTAAGCACAATCTTCCTGGATGACGTTGTGCAGGCGAATGCCTATGTACCAGCCGTGCCGCAACTGAAAGATGCTGCCAATAAAGCCAGACGAATCGGTTTAGGTATTATGGGCCTTGGAGACTTGATGTATCATGTGGGTATTCGCTATGGTTCAGAGGAGGGTCAGGAATTTGCTGCTCAGGTGATGGAATTTGTGAGATACCACGCCATGCAAACTAGCATTGATCTGGCGAGAACGCGAGGACCATTCCCAGTTATCCAGGGGAGTATTTACGATCCCAATCACATCCAGTGGCAGCCTCCAGAACCTCTAGATCCTTATCGCCACGATTGGGGACGTCCGGCGTTGGACTGGAGAATCATTCTGGAAGAAATCCAAAAACATGGGATACGTAACGCTGCACAAACCACAATTGCGCCGACAGGAACAATTGCCACTGTAGCCGGATGCGAAGGTTACGGTTGTGAGCCGGTCTTTGCCCTGGCATATATCCGCCACGTAGATGATAACGGCAATGACATGCAGTTAGCCTATACCAGTCCACTCTTCGAAGAAGCGATGATCAAAGCTGGGATAAGTGAGGAAACACGGCATGAAATAATCGAACATACAATGGCACAAGGGAGTTGTCAAGGATTGATCGAAGTACCAGATTACATTCGCAATACATTTGTTGTCTCCCAGGATATCAGCGTTGAAGAACACGTACGTATGCAGGCAGCATTGCAAGTATTCGTGGATAATTCGCTTTCTAAGACAATCAACTTTCCTTCTGGAGCAACAGAAGAGGACGTGGCGACAGCATATCGTCTTGCATGGAGTCTGGGTTGCAAGGGGATCACTGTTTATGTCACGGGATCTCGTCAGAAAGTTGTCCTGGAAACTAAAGCCACGGCAATGCAGAAGCAAGAAGCGGCTGAAATTGAGCCAACAATAGAAATAGAGCAATTACAAATCTGGCAAGATGCTAAGAAACCCCGCCCACGCCGTTTACCAGGTTATACCTACAACGTCAGCACGCCATTAGGTAAAGCTTTTATCACCATCAACGAAAATGGTGGTGGACAGCCTTTCGAAGTCTTTGTGAATACGGCAAAAGCCGGTTCAGATACAGCGGCGGTGTCGGAAGCGATAGGTCGCTTGATATCTTATATCCTGCGCTTGGCTTCACCGTATGCGCCTCGCGATCGTCTAAAAGAGGTCTGGCGGCAGCTTTCGGGAATTGGCGGCGGACGATCTTTAGGATTTGGACCGAATCGAGTTCGATCCTTACCGGATGGAGTTGCGCGTGCCCTGGCAGAGTACCTGGAGGCGGATACTCTCGAGGATACAGATAAAAGGGATGAGAGCAACCATTCTGCGGGTGATAATGGAAATTACTTGATGAGTGAACTGGCTCTTTCAGATTTATATCTGGATGAAACATTCCCGGAATCGATGCATAAAATTGGAGATTTGTGCCCAGAATGCGGTCAGGCAGCCGTGGTGAATGAAGAGGGCTGCCGTAAATGTTATGCTTGTGGTTACAGCGAGTGTTAAATGACTAAGCGCATAATTGTCGTTGCAGGAAATATCGGAGCAGGCAAGACTTCACTTTCCGAACGTATTGGGGCCAGACTCGGGTGGCACACAGCCTTTGAATCTGTTGCGGATAATCCCTATTTGCCAGATTTCTATGCAGATATGCGCGCCTGGTCTTTTCACCTGCAAATTTTCTTTTTAGGTCATCGCGCCGCTCAATACCTTGATCTCGCTTCGTCTACCGAATCTGTGATCTTCGACCGGAGCATATATGAAGATGCTTATATCTTCGCGCGAGCTCTGCATCAATTAGGAAATCTCAATGAACGCGATTATTATTCCTACCGGCGTGTCTTCGATCTGGTTGTTGCGCATCTCCCACCACCGGATTTGCTTATCTATCTTAAAGCCCCAGTTCCGGTTTTAATGGATCGCATCCACAGCAGGGCGAGGGCTATCGAGAGCGGGATCACCGCTCAGTACCTGGGTTTACTTGAATCGTATTATGATGAATGGTTACAATCCTATGATATATGTCCTGTGTTGACCGTTCGCACCGACGATTTAGATTTTGTCCATCGGGCGCGACACTTAAAAATCGTTGTTGATCGCATTCAGGACAAGCTAGCGGGTAAAGAAGAGGTTATTTTTCCCCCAAATTCAGTGGAAAAATAATCAGTAGATTTATTCTTACGGACGTTCACGGGCAACGAGCTTATAAGATCTCTCGAAGAGCACTACAGACAAAATCAACCTGATCTTCTGCCATCACACCCGAAAACGGGAGTGCCAATCCACGCCTTCCAAGATCTTCAGTTACCGGGAAATCTCCTTCCTGGTAACAAAAGCGTTCAACCATATAAGGTTGAAGGTGGATGGGTAAAAAATAAGGGCGAGCAGGGATACCACGCGCCTCTAATTTACTGGCAATCTCATCTCGGTTTATACCGGGTAAAAAGCGAATTACATAAACGAACCAACTCATGCGAGTTGTAGTTGGTGATATCTGAAGTGTTTCCACTCCTTGGAGTATATCCAACCGTTGGTTGTACCATTGTGCAACCTGGGCGCGTTTTAAAAGCATCTCATCGATCCGCGCCATCTGCACTCGCCCCAATGCTGCGCTCATTTCATCTAACCTGTAGTTATATCCCAGATGAGTATGTTGCAACCAGGTATCTCCCGGGGCACGCCCTTGGTTACGTAAAGCGAGCATAAGCCTCGCTGCCTGGTCATCATCCGTGACAATCATCCCGCCTTCGCCAGTAGTAATTTGTTTGTTAGGATAAAAGCCAAATGTGCCATAATCGCCTAGGTGGCCGGCTTTGCGCCCTTTGTATTCAGCTCCTAACGATTCGCAGGAATCCTCGATAACTATTAATCCATGTTGGCGAGCGATATCCAAGATGGCATCCATATCTGCTGGCTGCCCGAAGACATCAACTGGTAATATCGCCCTGATTTGAGAATTCGGATTACTACCTGAGCGAGGTAACCAACGACCCGCTGCAACTTCACCCTGAGCCAGGTCGTGAACAGCCTGGCGAAGAAGCGAGACATCTATGTTACCTGATTTCGTTTCGACATCAACGAATATCGGGATGGCGCGTTCGAATAAGAGTACATTCGTAGAGGCGACGAAAGAGTAAGGAGTGGTGATAACCAGATCACCATCGCTAATCCCGGCAGCGCGCACGCAGAGATGTAAGGCAGCGGTGCCTGAATTTACTGCAATCGCGTGACGACAACCAAGATAGTCTCGAAATATTGCCTCAAAGGCTTGAATTTCTCCCCCCATACTCAAATTCGGGGTTCGCATGACAGCAGCGATTGCTTCCCGCTCTGCTTCGCTCAGGTCGGGGTAGGACATAGAAATGTTGATTGTGGGATTCAAAGATTTCCTCTCGAAAGGATAATTATCGATAATCCGGAAATTATTTTGGCCAAATCGTGCCTGCCTGAACAATTCCTTTTTCTGGCACATCGGCTTTCACTGTAGCACTATTTCCGATTCTCGCATCGTTTCCGATTCTTACCCCCAAATTAATTGTGGCACCCATTCCAATTAATACTCGTTCACCAATCTGAACATTGCCTGCCAGGATTGCCCCTGGTGAAATGTTGGCAAATGAATTAAGTACGCACTCGTGAGAGATGATTGCCCCAGTGTTCACAATACAACCAAAACCGATTGTTGCTTCACTACCAATATAGGCGTGGGCAAATACCTGTGTCCCCGCTTCCAGTTGTGAGCTGGATTCCAGATACGCCTTGGGGTGGATGATGGTTGGGAAACGGAAACCTGCCTCAAGCAGAGTTTCGAAAACTTTCATCCGAAAGTTGATATTACCGATACCACCTACAGCATTTGTCGCTAGCCTGACTCCGTCAGCAAATATTTCCGGTAGAATCTCAGCTCCTCCTAGAATCGATAGTCCAGAGATTGCCTTGCCGGCTGGGAGACCGTCATCGATCACACCAATGATGTTATACATATGTATGGCGCGCAGCAGATCGATCACTGTTTTACCATGCCCACCACCACCGTAAACCACGATAGCAGCGTCATTATGAGATTTGGAGGAAAATAGGATTGGCTGTTCTCTGGACGTAATTTTCTGACCTGGAGCGGTCTTCAGTTCTTGAAGGATTTTTCGAACGACTTCCATTGTTACAAATTTACTGGTGGGGAGCGAGCCTAAATCTAAACCGGATTGTTTAGCTAAAGCCAGCGCAGGTTTTGTAATCCGCAGCCCAGGGGGGATATCGATGGATGACCTAACTTCTATGCTTGACTTAACCGGCTTGAGTTGCACATCTGCATCAGCCAAAAACGGTGAAGGAGATATATAGCCGAGGATATCTCCAGCGGAAACAGATTCTCCTTGCAAGTATTGAAGCCCAATTATATAGCCTTCACTTTCGGCGTGAACATCCTCGGCGGATTTGGTTGTCTCCAAAGTGCAAATTACATCCCCAATTTGGACAAGCTGCCCCTCCTCTACTGTTAGCGAGACCAGCATGGCTTCTGGTTCATTTGGATTAAGTAGCGGGATCAGAATTGGTTTTGCTTTTTCCAAGAAAGGCTCCCAGGAACATCATAAAGTGAAGGACATTATAAAACCATTTTGCGTGCGGTTTCAACGATGAGGTCTACGTCCGGCAGCATGGTTGCTTCTAAGGGTTGGCTGGCAGGGATTGGCAGGTTATAAGCTGCCAACCGGTGAGCGACCTGTAAGTGATTGCCAAGATGTTCAGCAGAGTGGGCGATTACTTCGGTTCCCCAGCCCAAGTTGAGTGTGCCTTCTTCGACTGTTAAGAGCCGTCCAGTACGAGTGGTTGATGACAGGATGGCTTCGAGCTCAAATGGAGCGAGTTGCGTTTGCACAACCAATTCGACGAAGATTTCGTGATCATAAGCCAATTGTAAAATGGCTTGCCTTGAAAGCTCTGCCATATACCCGTACGCTGTTATAGTGAGCACCGGAGGCGGTGCGTCACGAATGGTTATCGAAAAGGAGGGTGCATATGAGATCATTGGCAGCGAATTGGGGGATGGAGTTATGTGATTCGGTGTAGGAAGAACGGGTAATGATGTTTCTTTGATAGGGGAAATAACCAGATCACCCTGAATGGCATCATCTTGTAAGGATAAGTAATAGAGCAATTTATTCTCAATAAATATGACCGGATCATCATCAAGGATCGCATGTTCTAACAAGTCACCGGGATCGCTAAACGCACAGGGAGCCAGCACACGCAATCCAGGTACTCCCAAGAAAAGTTTCTCCAGAGTCTGGCTGTGAGTCGGGCCATAGCCACGCCTCCCGCCCATCGGTGTGCGCACCACCAATGGTACACTTACCTGATTGTTGTACATCCAGCGAAATTTCGCGGCATGGTTGATCAATTGATCAGCTGCCAGAGTGAGAAAATCACCAAACATGATCTCGACTACAGGACGCAGCCCGCGCAATGCCATACCGATCGCAATACCGACGATACCAGCTTCAGAAACAGGGGTTGTGAGCACGCGATCGGGAAAAGCAGTTGATAAGCCACGCGTTACCTTAAAGGCACCACCGTAAGGGTCGAGAATGTCTTCTCCGATCAGAATAATGCGTGTGTCGTGCGCAAGGGTGTGTTCGAGGGCGCGGTTTAGAGATTCGATGACAGTGGGCATTTTAGCTCGCTGATAGTGACCTTCACTCAAATTAAAGCACCTGGGAAGAAATAGATGGATCCCATGAGGCTAATGGATCGTCGATGGCTTGTAGAAAAGCTTGTTGGATTTCGCGGTCAACTTCCCTTTCAATCTTCGCTCGGTCTTTGTCTTCCAGACGAGCAGCCTGAATTTGAATTGGGTCTCGCTCAAGCCGCATTTGTTGGATAACTAGATCGCTGCGCGTATCGTCCCCTTTTGAGTGTGGCCCAAAGCGACAGGTATGGAGGATCAAAGCCTGTGGAACGTTTTCAATACGGATATCGTCTAACAATCCCCCGGAGATAGATAGGACACTGAGTACATCGCTGGTATCGATCTCATAAACTGGTATACCAAAAGCACGAAATCGATAGGCAATATCCCCTGCCACTGAGAGATGAACCGGCGTAGTCTGGGCGATATGATTGTTCTCAAGAACGTAGAGAATTGGCGCTCTCCAAAGAGCAGCCATGTTTAATGTCTCATAAACGATACCCTCGCCAAGAGTGCCATCGCCGAGGAAGGTGATCACGACAGCATGGCTGGCTTTATGTTTTTCAGCCAGCGCCATGCCAGTTGCCATTGGTAGTGTCCCACCCAGGATTCCATTCGAATAGAAATTACGCCAGTGTAAATGTTGTGAGCCACCTCGGCCGGCACATACCCCGGTAACCTTACCCATCAGCTCAGCAAAGAGAGAGCGCAGTTCTCCGCCATAAGCCAGATAGTGACCATGGCAGCGATGGTTGCTAACAACGATATCTTCACTTTGGAGATGATATAACACCCCTACTGCGTTTGCTTCTTGCCCCAGGTAGGTGTGTGTTGTACCATAGAAGACGCCTTTTGAAAAATTTTCCAGGACGGTTTCTTCGAAGCGTCGTATGAGATAAAGAGAACGATAAAGGGACTTTTGGTCTACCATTCTGGCGAAGTATAGCACGGATTACTGGTCGTTACCTTGGCTCCCCATAAACTCTTCTGCGGTCGCGTGACCAGGCTGGCTGATCCCCTCCCGCTTTAACACTTTCCAGAAAGTAAGTAACAGGATTTTTATATCCAGCCAGAACGACCAGTGGTCGACATACCAAACATCGTAATTAAACTTTTCTTCCCAGGTAATTACATTTCTCCCGTTGATTTGCGCCCAACCAGTGATCCCTGGGAGCACATCATGCCGGCGAGCCTGTTCTGGTGTATAACGCTCAAGATATTGCATCAATAATGGTCTGGGGCCGACCCAGCTCATTTCACCACGCAAGACATTAAATAATTCAGGCAATTCATCCAGGCTAAGGTTTCGTAATGATGAACCCAGTCGAGTGAGGCGTTCTTTGTCAGGCAAGAGATTCCCTTGAGAGTCACGTGCATTGGTCATCGTGCGAAATTTAAACAGCCAAAAGGGTTTCGTTCGGTATCCGGGGCGCAACTGGCGGAAGATGATTGGTCGTCCATGATAGAGCCAGACCAATAAAGCAATTAAAACCAGCACAGGCGAGATAAGTATCAAACTTAGAGTGGTAGCTAGAAAATCAAATATTCGCTTAGAGAGGGGAACTCCGGATGAGAACATAAAAGTAAAGCTCTTCTATGAATTTAACCGCATTAGAACATCCGTCAATTCTTCAGTCCATTTAGGCAACGAAGTGTAAGGCATCCATAGAGCGATCTTACCTGTACGGACGAGTGGGCCTGGATCCGGTAATCCAGGAGGGATATGATCATCAGGAAAGCGCATGACAATTTGTCCATTTTCTGCGCTTATCGAAGACAATCCGGCTTTTTCGGCAAGCAATTTTAGTTTTAACTGATAAAACAGGTTACGCACCATAATTGGTGGTGGACCAAAACGATCCTGGAACTCTTCAGCCAAGGAATCCAGCTCATCCAAGGAGCGGGCATCTGCAATTCGCCGGTAGAGGCTCAAACGGACTGCCTTATCGGGTACAAAGTCTGCAGGAATGCTAATTGGTAATGGGAGATCGATGGTAACCATGTTGGCCATTGGCTGGTCGGTGATAAGTCCCGGAGTGGTGGGAAGGTTGTGTTCAGTGCGCAACCGCCTGACCGCCTCCGCTAACAAGCGTGTGTACAGGTGGAAACCGACCGCAGCAATATGACCATGCTGGCGGGTGCCCAAAATATCGCCAGCACCTCGGATTTCTAGGTCTCGCATGGCAATGGAAAAGCCCGCTCCCAACTGTGTATTTTCGGCGATCGTTTCAAGGCGTTGTCTTCCTTCGAGAGTAGGCGCTTTACGATTATGGCGAAAGAAGTAAGCATAGGCGCGTTGTGCGCCGCGGCCAACCCGGCCACGTAATTGGTAAAGTTGCGCCAGCCCAAATGTGTCAGCCCGGTCGACGATCAAGGTATTGGCGTTGGGAATATCCAAACCGGACTCGATTATTGATGTTGTTAGAAGGATATCAACTTCACCATTGGTAAATTGTTCCATACGACTGGACAATTCAGTCTCCAGCATCTGTCCATGGGCAATAGTGATGCGTGCTTCGGGAACAATTTGCTTTAAATGGCCGTGCATGGCATCGATGGTATGGACTCTATTGTGGACGAAAAATACCTGGCCGCCACGTTCTAACTCTCGTAAGATTGCTTGCCGAACCAGTCGTGGTGAATATGGGCCTACGTGGGTGACAATTGGCAGTCGTTCTTCAGGTGGTGTGTTAATAGTGGAGATATCCCGTACCCCGCTAATTGCCATATACAACGTGCGTGGAATAGGAGTCGCGGTGAGGGTAAGGACATCTACTTCAGTACGCATTTTCTTCAAGGCTTCTTTATGGGTAACACCGAATCGTTGTTCTTCGTCGATGATTAATAATCCTAGGTCTTTGAACTTTACGTCGGCTGACAATAATCGATGCGTACCGATGACAATGTCCAATTTAGCCTGTGCTAACCGCTCCAAAATTTCGCGCTGTTGTTGGGGAGTGCGAAAACGGGATAACATTTCTAATTCAACGGGAAAGGGAGCCAGTCGCTGCGAGAAAGTATTGTAATGTTGTTGCGCCAAAACGGTGGTAGGGACCAATATGGCAACTTGTTTCCCGTCCATGGTGGCTTTGAAGGCTGCGCGCAGAGCGACTTCTGTTTTCCCGTAACCAACATCACCGCAGATCAAGCGATCCATTGGTCGCAGGTTTTGCATGTCGCGTTTCACATCCGAGATTACGCGCATCTGGTCATCTGTTTCTATGTACGGGAAGCTGGCTTCTAGCTCTTGTTGCCAGGCGGTATCTGGATTAAAACTATAGCCTTGAACGACATTACGCCTGGCGTAAAGCTCTAGTAAATCGTCGGCTACCTCTTTCACGGCTTCTTTAACCGATGACTTTGTCTTGCGCCATTCAGAGCTCCCTAAACGGTTAAGGGAAGGGTTGCGGTTGTCTGGGCCAATGTAACGTGTCAATCGGTCCGCCTGATGAACGGGGACAAACAATTGAGCCTCGTTATCGAATTCGATACACAAGTATTCCCGCTCCACTCCTTCAACGATACGGGAGACCAGTCCTTTGAAACGTCCTATACCATGATCGATATGCACTACCCAATCATCTACTTGCAGGTCAGCATAAAGGGCTTCGGGGGTTTCTGTAATTTGGCGGGCTCGCTGGCGAGGTTCTGGTCTACGCCAACCAAAGATTTCACCATCTGTAAGAAGATGAACGAGTTTATCTTCGGATGTACGGAATAGCCAGCCTTCTGCCAGACTCCCCTCAATGAACTGCGGCAATAACTCTTTTCCAGTTGGCTTCTGCTCCTCCCAAAGCTCCCTGAGGCGAGCCGTTTGACGGGATGCTATAAAGGTTTGCTCTTTGTCCTCATAGGCATCCAACAGATACTCAAGTAATTGCTTCAGCCGCCCACCAAATCGTGGTCCAGCAATAAATCGATCCGACAGGATGGATAATTCCAACTGAGTGGGTGAGTCAGTAGCTACTGTATCGAGGTTATTTAAAAGTGGGGGACCTAAATCGATAACCGTTTGGCTACTGAGGGCATCATTGATCTCGGGAAGTGTCAGGTAGGGGATTGGAAAGTCATCAGGTAACGTCCCTTCCTGGATAAAGTCTGCTCGCAATTTGATCGATTGTTCTTCAACCTCTGCAATGCTTTCTTCTAAAGCCTGGCGATCATCGATTAGTACCAAGGAAGAGCGTGGCATATAATTCAACAGGCAGGCTGGATTCGAGTGGAGCAATGGGATATGGAATTCAGCCAGGCCAGTTTCTTGTTTGAATCCTGTATCGCTCTGTGGAAGGATTAATTCACGTGCGGGGGTCACCAGAATACGTTCTAATTTCCCATCGGATGTGAGTTTGCTCGTACGCTGAGTAGAAGGTTCAAAGGGGCGAAGGGTCTCAATTTCGTCGCCAAAGAATTCCAACCGAACCGGGAGAGTTTCCATTGGTGGCCAGATATCGAGAATGCCACCTCGCCGGGCGAAGTGCCCGGTGGCAATTACCGTGTTCACCGATTCATAGCCTGCAGAGACACAGAAACGGATGATGTTTTC
>Ga0113563_10000337_pt1 | contig 21641 bp, 19 predicted proteins | sample Mud3Dept3metaG_FD_80117 | JGI IMG/M metagenome (GOLD analysis project Ga0113563, IMG submission 80117) | Freshwater wetland microbial communities from Ohio, USA, analyzing the effect of biotic and abiotic controls - Mud 3 Core 4 Depth 3... | ecosystem: Environmental > Aquatic > Freshwater >... | reverse complement strand
TGAGAACCGTACAGAAGGGATTTGTAGTTCAACTGTCTGGCAAACTCACCGAATCCGCAGTCCTGAATGGCTTTAGAGAGTTTTCTGTTATGTAACATTCCCTTAACGTTCAAGGTCTCAACTCCAATATGACTGAAGTGCTTGACCAAGAAGGTGGTGAGTTTGTGCAACGCATCCTTGCGCACGCAAGCAATCCTGTAGTGTAGCTTCGCTACGGCCTGTTTTGCTTTCTGCCTACGCTTGGAGCCCTTTTGCTTCCTACTCAAGGCTCTCTGTAGCCGTCGCAACTTCCCAAGCTTTGACCTTAATGCCTTGGGATTCTCAAACACCGTGCCGTCGCTAAGAGTCGCCAGCTTTCTACTACCTAGATCGCAGCCCACAGACGCTTGGCTTTCGCGTGCAATGGGCTTGACTTCGGTCTCTATGAGGAAGCTAGCGAACCACCTGTCGGCGGTACGGGAGACTGTGACACTGAGTATGCGACCTACGAAGCGCGGCATTTCGCGCATGCGGATCCATCCGATTCGAGGGAGTTTCACTCGGAAAGCACGCACTTCTACTGCAGAAGATGAAGGGCTCTTAGGTCCATCATCCGCTCGGAAGCTATCGTGAATGCCTTTCTTCTTGAACTTAGGTCTCTTCGATTGCTTCTTGAAGTAGCGCTGAAAAGCTTGCCCTAGATGCATCAATGCATACTGCGGAGCAGTCTTAGTGACCTGACTCATCCACGGAAATTCCGTGATCTTAGAAGAGTTTAGTTCTCTTCTAAGCTTGAGTTGACTGGGCTTTAGACCAGCTTTGTACTGGCGATCCCATTCAGCTAACCCCCAGTTCCAAGCGAAGCGCGCCACTCCGCATGCCTGCGCGAAGTAGCGCGCTTGGGCAGCGGTAGGGCTGAGTTCAATCTTGTGGGCTAGATGGGTCAATGAGATCCTTTACACCGGTCAACCTTCCCGAGCGTTGGCCAAATACTCCAAGGCCAAATCTCTCACGTCGCTAGCAACATCCTGCAGCGCTCTAATGTTGTCCTCAGCGGACTGCTCAGAGTCAAAGGACGAGTCGTTATGCAGTAACAGAATGAAGTCCTCGATTTTGTTCAACTCAGCATCGGCTCGTTCCTTGCGCTCCATATCGAACACATCGGAAGCTGGAGCTACAATGAGAGGGATGGTCTGAATGAGAGGCCCTGTGGCCTCGAACTCGATAAGGGCCACTTGCGGAACCCGCATGATGTTTTCATGGGTGAGGGCGCCCCGGCTGACAGCGCCTTGATTCACGAACCACTTGCCCCCCACTTGCATCACTCCCTGATCCCGATGCCAATGACCAAAGGCCCACACATCTGGGCCATCCGGAGTCACCAGATCGGAGTATCGGAACACCGTCTCTCCAAAAAAATCGTCTAGCTTAGAAGGAGGGTTTTCTGTTGCGAGGGCATGCACAATGCACACTAGGAAATCGTCTCCGGGTTGTTTTTGTACGGCCCTGAGTTGATCCAAAGTGCGTTTAGGGTTGTAAGGTACCCCGACAACTCGAACCCTGAGGTCTCCGTCCTGAAACACTTGATCTCGTAGATGCTCGAACACCCCGCAGCCGTAAAGCACTCCCAAAGGTTGGCGCTCAATCAATTCCAGGTTGTTGTAGGGCATATCATGGTTGCCCTCTACGCAGAATGTTGGGCACGGATAACCCTTGTGCAGAGCGGCCGTGCGAATCACGCTGGCATGCGAAGTCTTGTTGGCTGTCTTGATGTGAAAAAAGTCCCCGCCGTCCAGTACTGCAGAAACCTCATGGCGCTTCGCGAGCTGTCCAATCTGTTCCAGGTTGCTCCAAATCTCTGCGGGATAGTCGCCTTTCCAAGAAACTGGACCCTTGTCGGCTAAGTGTACGTCGGTCCGAAACAAGAAAGCCTTCCTAGGCATGAGCCACCTCTAAGGAATGAGTTGATACAGCACTTCCGCATGTAGGGCACACAAAGTTGTCCAATTCTTTCCCCAGTCGTTTCTCATCCGCTTCCGCAGTGGCTAGATCTTGCTTGATGGACTTGGCCCCCAGCAGTATCGCGGAGAGTCTCGAATCCAAGACCTTAAGTTGCTTAGCCTGATCCGTTATATCTAGGAGAGGCTGGATTCCCTCAATCTGGGTGGCGTCTGCTCTCTCAGCTCCAGTCAAAAACTCTTTTAGGATCTTGAGTCGCGCATCCCATCTCCCCAAGGAGTCTAAGGAGGACAACGTGGTGTCTGCCTCTAATGTGGGGATCTTCACATCGGAGGCCGGTTCTAGCAGATCCACAACTCGCTGCTTATCCGCATATTGAGCTGCAAGTCGCTGGAGTAGGATCAGATGCGCATGTAGGTTTACAGATTCTATATCAGGAACCTGGACGCCCTCTACAGGCGTTAGCTCGCGCACCCGTTCTGCACTTGCTTGAAGCGTGATCTCAAGATGGGCTAATCGAGTAACCTGATCCTCCAGGCGCTCAATCTCTCCGTTCATCCGTTCCACGGCTTCTACCTGGGACAGGTACTCGTCCAGTCCCTCGTAGAGTATGAGTCCCGTCTGCAGCTGCTCTCGGTCCTTGTCACGTATCTTCCTAGTAGACGCCGCCTCTTTACGGTCGCGCTCAGACATGCGCATAGCCACGTTGATCTGATCTAGCTTGGCCACATCAGACAACGTATCGGCCACCACAGTGCCTGACTTGTCCAGAATGAAGATCGGATCAAATTGGTCGGACACCTGGAGTAGGACCTTGTCCTTGCCCATTGTCACCATCGCAAAAGGATCCCCCAGGAATTCAGGGGTACCAGATCCTGCAGCGGTGTGATCTACTCCGTTGTAAACATAGTGGTTGACCGTATCGCCCTTTTCCCAGAGTAGGTCCAAGTCTGGAGCTGTGATGCGTACGGAGCAGTAGCACTTGCAGGACTTGGCCCCCTTTACTGTGCGAGGGCAGTCCTTGCTGTGGCGGACGTAGCTATCAGCTGGAGCGCCAGTCAATGCCGCTTTGATAGCGCGGACTAGAGCACTCTTGCCGATGTTGCTACGTCCAGCCACAGCACTGAAGCCATCTATATCGATGATTTCATGTACAATGGACTGGAAGTTCTTTACTTCCAGTCTAATCACAATCAAACCTCTTCTAGCAGTTCAGATTCCACAGCAGAGTCGGAAGTTGCTGCATCCAGGCCCATCTCTGCTAGTTCCCCTTCGAGGATCTGATCTTCCTCGCTCATCTCTTCTGGGGTGATCACGCGAGCGCTGGCATTGATGGACTGCGATAATGCCATCTTGAGTGCTTGATAGATCGGCGGGTTTTCCATGAGGTACTTGCGCATCTTCTCACGGCCCTGGGTTCGTACGTCCTTCAACTCATAAAATGAGCCACTCTTTTTCATGAGACCCTGAGTCACTGCACTCTCAATGACTGAGTAGTGGTCATCCACACCCGTACCAAAACGAATGAAGATCTGGGTGGAGTGACCCTGACGGCCATCCATCTTGTTCTTGATGCACTTGACGTTGGTGATGTTGCCGAACGGAGAGTTCACATCCTTGCCCGTGATGGGGTCCTTGGACTTGATGGACTCTGCCTTGATCTTTTGGACCTTCAAACGCAGGCTGGCGTAGAACTTGAGAGCCTTGCCGCCTGTGGTGTTATCATCATCCCCACCGCCGGCACCACCACCGTAACCACCTGTCTGGATCTTGGCGCGGGTCTGATTGATGAGTACGAACGCCGTACCTGGGTGAGACGGATCAGATTTCTCTTTGTCCCCTTCAATCAAAGGGTACTTGGAAAGAAACATGACCATCTTAGGCAGAAGCTGAGACAGCTTGGCTGCAACCACACCGATTTTGGCCAATTCATCGAAGTCGCGATCCAACTCCGCTTTCGGCACCATCGCCGCTACAGAATCCATCACCACCATATCTACTCCCATCCCGATACCGATGAAAGCCATCTTGAAGCCTTCCTCCATGTCATCGGGCTGTACGAGCGCAAATCTGCTAGGGTCGTCTACAACCAACCCCTGAGAGCGGGCGTAGTTCAAATCGAATGCGTGCTCATAGTCAATGAACAGACACGTGCCACCAGCGCGTTGGCATTGCACCATCGTGGATGTGGAGAGTGTGGTCTTACCGCTGGACTCGGGTCCAAACAGCTCCGTGATACGACGCCGTGGGAAACCCAGACAGATTGGCTCTCCGCCTAGCTTGATGGAGCCTCCGATCAGGTTGTCAACTGGGAAGGATCCCGTAGAGACTGGGACGTAAACGGTCTCAGCCATCGGCTTCTTGCCGGTCTTTTTCTCGATAGCGGCAAGGGCCTTGGTGAGCGCGTTCTTGCCTGTGATCATTTTCGTTGCTGCTTTGGGTGCCATGTTACCTCGGAAGTAATGAGAATTTGAAAAACCGTTTGCCCTCCTTGAACAGGGCTCCGGATTGAATTGTTTGGCCAGCTCGTTCGCCTCGTGTGAACGTGTGTTCACGAGCAAACGCTCTGTATTCGGCTGGAGTGAGATCTGTCTCCTGAATCTCCCCATTCACGAGAGACCAGAAGCGTGCCGCAAATCTAGCCACATGATATGCATCCGCTTCATCGGCATTCCACCGCCCAACACCTGTGTCTGCCTTAGCTGCATCGATCATATCACTCTTGAACATCTTCCCCTTACGTTGGGCAGGATTGATCTTGGCCAGCATTTTGACTGTGCCAGGATCGAAGTACACCACATCCTTGCGGCGGCTCCAGAGTGCCTCATTGACCATTAGGAATAGTGCGTACAGACCTTCGCTGTACTGCTCTCCAAACGGTGGAGATTCAACTCCCACCGCAGAGATAAGCGGGTACTTGTCGAGTAGGTTCTTCACTTCCTCTCGCAAGGTGACATAGCGTTCTACCCAGATGGATTTAGGCGAAGTGCTCCACCTTCCTTTAGCAAAGACTCGTTCAGAGCCAACTGCCTCGGAATTGTGAATACACCACCCGAAGCCCCGCAAGCTGGGGTCCAGTCCCAAAGAATAGCTCATTGGAAAACAAACGGGGGCCAGATGTCTGGCCCCCGTGCCCCTTTACTCAGACGCTGTCCAACATATCTTGGAAATCAGAGGACGAGATGTCCCCGGAGTCGCTGGAGCCAGTTGCAATGCCAAAGTGTTGGCGGAGACCATCAGTGGTCATCTGCCGGAACGGCTTGAGCTTGTCGTACATGGTAACAGCGGCGTTCAACACAGCGTTGCGGCTAGCATCTGCCTTGAGCCACGTGGCTGGGCCGGATGTAGAAACCTGGACCGTCTTGTACTGAGTGTTGTCGCATTCGAAAAGGATGTCCTTTTGCGAGATGGACTGACCTTCCTGGCGAAGACTGTTCTGCGTCTTCCAGATCTGATCATACACTTTGCCCTCAGCGAAACGCCAAGGCTTGAGTACCAGTTTGCCAGACTTGATCTGTTGAGCGAACTGTTCGCCCTGCAGATTGCCTTCATCATCCGTGGGGTAAACCAAGACAAGCGTCACAAGATAGGACTTAGGCTCAGGCAACCGGCGCCACACAGCATCGGCTTCCGGACCGTCCTTGCCAAGACGAGACTCTACATAACCGAGCCCTTCCTGGTAGTGACCACGCAGAGCCTTGAAGTGAGCTTGACGAACATCAAGCTTATCCGCTGGAGAGAGTTGATCCAAGCTCTTGCCGAGTTCCTCAGCACGCTTCGCCAACGCTGCTTTGCCAGCCATTGCAAGCTCTTCTTTAGTTGCTTTCTTACCCTGCTTAGCCGCTGCCTTATGTATGGCAGCAGCCGCATTGTGGTCCAGCGTTTGGAAGTACACGAACGCTCCACGTACGATCTGGCCCTTATGGGTGAACTTGAGCCAGTCTAGATTGGAACGGGTGATGCTCTTCTGATCCGGTTCAAGGGACACATCATCAGAAAAATCATAGTCGAAATCAGTCATTGTATTGTCTCCGTTACGGGCTAACCTGATTGTCACAAGGTGTGTGCCAGAATGGCGTGGGTGACCAGGTTAGCAGTTTGATGGTTAGGGGAGTCTTGAACTGGAGGGGGAGTCGAAACATCCCTGGGTCAATACCCACCTAAATTCCTCTTACACCTTTCACAAAAGCAAACGCTATTTTTCGCTCAGAAAAGACTCGATCGCGGCTTCATCGCCATCTGCAGTCTCCACCGTGTTTACACCAACACTCTCGCCCCCATCAGACTCTGACTCTCCAGGATCTGACAGTAAGGCGGCAAGTTCTTCTGCTGAAATACCCAGCGGTGATGAGCTAGGCTTTGCGGGTACAGGGTTACGTTCATCCCCGTAGAATGAGCCGCTAGTGATCTCCATCTGCATGGATCGTTTCTGATCCTTGATAGCAGTCATGGTAGAATGCAGCTCACGATTGCGATGGGTCACAACCTTGTGGACTGACTCAGCAGCGGCCAACTGATCTTTGACTTCCGTAATGGCCCCCCGCTGATCCCGCAACATGTAGTTGGCCGTAGACTTACGATCCTCAACACTACTCAGAGAGCGGACCCGAGGGTCGTTAGCCATGAGATTGTCGTATTCAAGTCCATAGGCTGCCTCTAGGCGGCGCAGCTCAGAACCCAGTGTAAGACGCATCCGATCCAGCTCGGACAACACCAGGCTCACCCGATTCTGGTAGTTGCGGCAGATGGCAATCAGGTCTCTGAAGTACTGTGGGCCAAGGGCGGTGGGGTCGGGCATTAGCTCCAACACGTACCCCTCCATCTCCGTGAAAATCGCATCTACTCGTTCTGGGGTGAGCATACCGATCTCTACACCAACCCCCGGACGATAGTGCTTCGATAGGCCCTCACAATCATGGGGTCCAAGATCGTAGCCAGGTATCTGCGCGCAACCGGAGACATGCGCGTCCTGGAGCCCGTGGTAGACACCACGGTAGATCGCTTCATCAACCTCCTGGTGGATGAAGACCCCCTAAGTGAGAAGAAAGTTTCTCATGTCCTTCAAGAGGTTGGGGTGACCCCCGACATGGTAAACAGCTCCGATCCCCACAATAAAGAAGCTGGGGAATCATTGGTTGCCCTCGGAGGGCTTGTCAGGAAAGCTCTTTGGTACGTGCTCATTCGGCCGTTCAAGCTGGTTGCCAAGATCCTCACCAGCTCTTCTTTTCGCCAAGGGCTCAAGAAAACAGTGTGGAAAGCTCTGAGCCGGGACGCTGAGGCCACCCGTCGCTTGGTGGAGGTGTTCGGCAAGCATCTCTCTGGGGAACCCATCCGACCACGGGAGTTGCAGTTGGCCAAGAAGCAACTCGTATCCCTCATAGCGCGAGCTGCACTCCTGTATTTCGCGGGTCCTCAACTACTGGGTGCCTTTGGGGGTCCCATCTGGACCACCGTGGGCAAGCTAGCCGCCCCTGTCACAGAGATTCTGGGGACCCTATTTGTGGCCCCCATCAATGCGGTGTCTAGGCGTCTGATGACTGAGGACCTAGGCTGATCACGTCACGTAGGACCGTGTTCCTTTGCACAACCTTGTCATTGGAGATAGCGCGCAATACCGCGTCTTCCTCTCCGATCAACCACACCATTCCGCGTGCCCGAGTGATGGCTGTGTAGAACAAGTTACGTTGTAGCATTCTACCTTGACTCTTGACGAGAGGGAGAATGACCGTCTCGAACTCTTCCCCCTGGCACCGATGGACCGTAACCGCGTACGCCAGCTTGAGCATCACATCTGCCTCAGTCTTAGGGATGTCCACTTCCATGTCCGGGGTGTTGCCCAGTCCATGAATACGCAACCGTAAGCTTTCAGGGGAGATGTGGATGAGCTTGCCAATGTCTCCGTTGTACACATTCAGCTTGTAGTTGTTCTTGACCACCATGAGGCGGTCGCCCTCTCGTATGTGCGTATCCAGTAGCTCGTAGGAGTCTTGCCCAACGTCTGGATTGAGAGCGTCACGGAGACGATCGTTCAAGGTGTTGACACCAACGGCCCCCTCATACTTCGGAGACATAACCTGGAAACTGCCTCGCTCCTTGTCCTTCAAGGTGATAGCTAACTTGACAATCATGTCAGAGATCTTCGCTTCATCGGATACCTTGAGGAACCGGAACTCAGTCTGGGCTTTTGCAGGAAGATTCAGAGGTGATCCACCCTTACGGATCTCATGTGCGGCAAGGACTATGTCACTTGTTTCCGCTTGCCGAAACACGTGCTCAAGGCGGACCATTGGCACATCCTTGCAAGCCAACAGCTCACGCAGAACATTACCAGGCCCCACAGAGGGCAGCTGGGCATCATCCCCAACCAGCACCAACATGGTAGTGGGCTCCAGCCCCGACAGGAGGCGATAGAACAACTCTTGATCTACCATAGACAATTCGTCCACGATGACAGCCCCTACCTCTAGGGGATTGGTCTCTGTCACTCCCCAGGTAAAGCCATCGTACTTGAGAGCGCGGTGGATGGTGCTAGCCGGTGCCCCTGTGACGTTCGATAGACGCTTGGCAGCGATTCCCGTGGGGGCCATCAAAGCGTGAGACACCCCGAGAGTGCGAAACAGGTGAACAAACGTTTTCACCAGCATGGTCTTACCTGTACCAGGCGCCCCCGTCACCACTAGGGCGCGGTGGGTCATGAGTTTGATCACTGCCTCTCGTTGGCGATCTGACAACTTGATGTCGTGGGCAGTTTCATAATTGTCCAAGAACTTCTCTAGATCGATCTTCAAGTCTGACGGCTGTAGCATCGCGGACAGCATCCGAGCAGACTCGCGCTCGTACTCAAAAGTATCATTCAGATAGACACCTGTGCCCAACACAACCCTAATCGCGTGGTTATACTCCAGAGTCTTGAGAGCCTCTTGAGTAACTGCTTCCAGCCCCTCTGTCGGGAAGCCGGGGACACCCTCCTGAGTACCAAATGAGGTCATCAACCCCACTAGATCCCCCTGCCTCACAAACAAGTGACCTTGCTGCTTCACCTGTTGGCGGATGGACCACAGGACGGCGGCGGCCACACGCCTCGGATCCGAAACAGACATCCCTCGATTCAAGGCGATGTAGTCAGCCCTCTTGAATGCCAAGTCCAGTTCAATCAATCGATAGGGATTAGCTTGCAGAATATCCACTGCGTCCAATCCGAACTTGAGGTAGACAGCTGCAATTACATTCGCCCCTAGCTTGTACTCTTCCAGGGACTCGGCTAAATTGGCAATTCCACGGGCAAGCGTCCACTCTCGCTGCACTTCCTCCAGTGCGGCTGTCTCCCCTTCATCTCTACCAATCGCGGCGATGTTACCTTCCTCCAACATCTTGTACAGGTCTAGTCCGACTGTGTCTATGGCAAGTTGCAGGAGATTAGCGTCTCGGAACACGGGCACGCTGTAGGTCAAGAATGACCTCACATCGTAGAAGCCAGCGCCCCAGGGGTGCCACGTCTTGATACGCAGCTGCATTCCATATTTAGGGTGTTTGACGATCTTACCCTCAAGCTCAAAATGAGTCCCTACCATCACCTGCACTCCAAATAGGTGCCCGGTGGCGGTGGTGTTCTTTCCCAGCGAGGTGCCATAGCCTGTGTGCTCTTCAACGTGAATGCCAAGGACATGGTACGTCCCATTCACGTGAAATATCTTGGTGACCCTGCCCTTAATCCGTGTGCTCATGCCCCTACCATCTTCAGTAGCTCATCCTCTGCGATGCACAGTGTTCCATTCTTAGCCGCAGCTTGTGCTTTGGTACTTGTAGACTTGGGATCGGCCATAACCAGGTAGGTGAGTTTCTTGACTACCGAGTTCTTCACTTCTCCGCCCGCGGCCTTGACGAGTCTTTCCAGCTCTGCGCGTGGAGTCTTAGTTGAACCTGTGAAACACACGCTCTTTCCCGTCAGTGTTCCATACACCTTTCCTTCGATCTCCACTCCGTACTTCAACAACTTGTCGACAATAACACTGTGCCGTTGCATCCAGGTTGCAATGGACTGAGCCTTGACCGGCCCTAAGCCATCCACAGTGGCGAGTTGGTCTGCCGTAGCAGACTTCAACTTGTCCATCGTATCGAAGCCAGCGTCCATCAACAGCTTGATCGTACTTGCTGCAGCCATCGGAATAGACAAGGCTCCCAGCAGCATATCTAAGGGGACTTTCTTGTGTGCGTCCAGTTGCTTGATGACTTTGGCAGCTGACTTCTGACCCATACGATCAATCGCAGCTAACTGTATTTCAGTCAGTTGATACATGTCTGACACATCTGCTACAAGCCCCAGGGACACCAGCTTCTCAAGAAGAACGTCTCCCCACTCCTTGATGCCCATCCCCGTTACGTATCTCTTGAGGCGTCCAATCGCCTGTGCGGGGCAGTCAGAGGTGTTAGTACATACGAGGTATTCCCCGTCCATCTCGGTTGGAGCAGAGCACGTAGGGCACGTCAATGGGTGGAGGGCTACAGAGCCTGTCCCTTTGCGTACCGCTACCACTCGGGGAATCACATCTTGAGCGCGAGAGATCAAGATCGTAGCCCCTACATCCAGGCCCAGGCCCTGGATGTATCCGACGTTGTACAAGCTGGCGTTAGTGATCTCCGCACCAAGAACCTTGACGGCCTTGAAGATCGCCACTGGGGTGATACGACCGCTCGCCCCAACCTGCCAATCGATACGCTCCAGGACAGTCTCCCGAGTCATGGGAGCAAACTTGAACGCCACAGCCCCCTTGGGACGCGAGTCCACTTCACCCAAAGATAATTGGGTGGCCAAGTCATTCAGGCGGACCACCAAACCATCAATCTCATAGTTTAACTCTGCTCGCTTGCCTTGCTGGTACTGCAGCCACAAATCATGTGGTGTTGGAATTCCTGGGGTCATAGCAGTAACGTACCAGTTAGGAACATCGAGTCCCATCTCTTGAAGCCACGTGAACACTTCCCCCTCAGAGCCGACTTCCAATCCCTCAGCCACCTGATAGAACTTGATCGTAAGATGCTCGCACCCTTGCCCATCAAGTCTCTTAGCGATGCCACTAGCCGCATTGCGCGGATTAGCGTACGTGGGAAAGTGCGTAGCGTGGTTCGACTTGGTGAGGATGATCTCACCTCGTAATGTTCCAGTGAAGGGTTTAGGCAACTTGCCTGGGATGCCTTTCATTTTGACCACATTTACAGATATGTCTTCCCCCATCAATCCATCGCCTCTGGTAACGGCCCTCGAAAAAGCTCCCTGCACGTAGTCTACCGCAATAGAGATCCCGTCCAGTTTCTCTGTCACCAAGAGGGGAGAGAACTTGTTGACCCCCATCCCAAGGATCCAATTCGTGAGTTCCTCAAGTGTGTTGATCTTGCTCAAGGAGCCCATCGGAATGAGGTGCTTGGCCTTGACCCATTCAGAGACGGGCGTAGCTCCCACCGCAGTGACTTCTACGCTGGTACTCTTGAGGCCCTGTAGCTCATCCACCCACGCATCATAAACATCGTCTGAAACCGAGGATGTCCCCTCGTTGTAGTATTCATGGCGAGCTTGCCGAATGCGTCCTTCCAGTTCGATAACGCGATCCGTATTAACTTCAGAGATCAGATCAAAGAGGTCTGCCATTCCCGTGTTTACACCGAAGATGACAGACCGTTCTCAAAACCTAGTAACTGCGAGCTAGCCTCAGCTCCCGTACTCACCCACAAGTTTGGCAAGTTCTGAGACGGCTTTCATGGGAGTGCAGATGAATCTCACTTCCTGACCAGTGTATCGAAAAAGAGCCTCTTGTACTAGATAATAGGGCTATGGCTTCACCCTTAGATAGATTCCAATCTCTGCCTCTAGCCTTAGCATTATGAATATAGGTACATAGCACATGATTGTATGCAGGGATTTCCGGATCTGAGTATCTAAAGCTTACAGGAGGGTTCACATCTGTTAGCTGTTTTGAGTTCTCTCTTCTGAGACAACCGCAACTACGGGTCTTCCCATTTCGCAAGTGCTCCGAGGTTACGAGAGTCACTTCTCCACAAGAGCATCTGCATACCCAACAAGCGCGCCTCCCTTTGTTGGGACCTCTTTCGAGAACAGTGAGTCTCCCAAAAGAGGACCCAATCAAGTTGATCAACTGTTTGCCCATTAGACTATAGAACAAAGTCCGCCAGCACATGCTGGTTCGGCCGTCAAAGAAGTACCATCTTCCGTTTCTATCAGAGATGAGTAGTCCACTGGTTGATAGGCTAACACCAATTCTCTCCAGTGTTTCTCATCAGCCGGAGTAATGACCGCCTCATTAGGACTAAATGCAAAATCCTTATCTCCAGTAACGGACAACAAAGAGACCCCCGTGAAAAGATCACGATTTAACCATAGATAGTTAGCCACCTCATCCCATTCATCTGGTCCAACAGTAACTGTGTTGGACACATTATGATTCAATCCGGGAGATCTAATGCTATCCGCAGTTCCAGGCACCACCCAATTTTGTTGAGTGGATTTCACCATGTCTAAGAATTGGATCGCGCTCAAATCTTCCTTAATCGTAGCCCCTTCGGGAGCCTGAACCGGAAACTCAATGACCCATTTACCATCTGGTTTCCTTTGGCACAAGGAGGGGTTCACTGACTTAAAGTGCTGGAACATCGGCTCCAGCTCATCCGCCGTGACTCGGCGAATATAGCGACGTGCATGGTGCGCATGGATGCCCGAGCCCACGCACCCCAACTCTAGGCTGGTAGTGCCCGATGGCTTTACGCAAGTTGTGCGCGACGCGGGCCTAATTCCCAGCTTCGCAGCGAACTCAGCATTCCATTGCTTGATCTTGAGAGCGACTTTAGTCTGGTACTCTGGATTGAGGGATATGTGTGGGGCATCCATCATACCAGTCATTCCTATGCCCAAGAGCGCCTCCTGTTTGGCAATCTCTTCTGACACCCACCCCAGGTAAGGCATCTGAGTGTAGGCAGCCTGTAAGGTTCCAATCAGAGTTGCAGCTTTGGCAGCGGCTTCAAAATCTTCGTAACTGGAGAACTTAGCGGCGTTGATCTCACACAGATTGCAAAATGCCCAGCCAGTGTAGTGGTCTCCCACCTGAGTTCTGATACCACGTTCTAAGAGTTTGATCTGTAGAGGCTCGTCTATGGTCAACTTGGGATTGAGCCCAATCTCCGCACATTGTCCGGTTACTAACCCATTGGCAATCACACAGTTAGTCTCGTCTTGTGTCAAGCAGTAGACATCAGATTCACCAGCTGGTTCTATGCTCAGTACCGTAGTGATGAACCGTTCAGGTTTACGGCAGTCACTCCCGCGCTGTCCCATGCGAGACTCTAGGATTTCCGCTTTAGGTCCAACCAATCCAATCCTCTCCATGAATGTGATAATGTTTGGTCGGTTCACTACCAACTCATACGATGCTTCACACCAGTACGGGGCGACATCTCCCGCTGTTTTATGTGTCGGCATATCTCTGTACCCAGCTTCACGTCGGAGATAGACACGAGACTGAACTCCGAACATCCCCAAAAGCATCTGTACGTCACGCAGTAATGCATCGTTCGATTGAGTCAGGCGCAAGGATAAGGTAGCTTTCTTACCAGATCCCCCCAGGAGTACAGTCCCATCGGTAGCGAATAGCCCACGCAGGTACCCGATCACAAAATCTCTAGAACCAGTCCATACCGCCTCTGGTACCCTCTCCTTCAACGAAGATCTTTGCTCATTGTCAGAGACAGAGTCCAACCACCGCGAAAATCTAACCGCCCCTGCACGCACCTTCTCAACACTAACGTCTTCCGACACGACTTGAGTCTGCCAACGGACAGGACCGTAGTCCTCTCGTGTGCCATAGGTTGGCACCTTAGAAATAAGGTTGTTCAACGAATCCAACATATATGACTTCAAAGAAAAGTCCTCTTCCCACAAATCCAGGTATGCAGCACCCGTATCCGAGGTCCCATCACCCACGTAGGCCCCCAATAGGAACCCCTCATCCAAGGTGCCCCCAGATCCGAACGTACCCTCCCCAGATGGAAGAAGTAGCACATCACCAGATTTCAAATCCTGCAGCTTTCTGCGTCCTTGGGGAGTGGGGAAGTCATGAGTGCCAGTAACCCTAACTTGGTGCCCGTGTTCAGTTGTCAGCTTAAAAATAGGGGCCTTACGCTGAGTCAGGAACACAGGAGTAGCCTCTGCAGTGTTAACCCCCAATACAGTTGTGCGGAAAGATCCACGATCTAGTGCTCCGTGTATGATGTCCCCTTTTCCGACCCTGACATCCCGTATTACCTTATTGGGACCCCCAAGTTTGAACAAATCTCCGACCTTCTCATACCCCTTAGAGGTCCATAATCTGGTATCAGGGTGAAAGCACGGGTTGGTGCCGTAGTCATAATCGGCTGTGAAATAGAAACCCGGCTCTCCCCACTGCTTAGTCATCTGGAAGATGCGCTTGAATTGCTTCTTCTTTACCTCATCCCGCTTGAGCACCACAGAGTTGTTGGCGTTCGCAAACCACGGGTCACTGCTGTACCACGCCCCAGTCTTGGCGTACATCATCTCCGAGTCCTCATAAGAGAACAGAGCGATCATAGCAGATCGTCGAATACCACCTGACAGAACTGCATCCGCGCTATGGCACAGGATCCTGTGAGCCTCGATAGGACGCAGCTTGCGTCCTTGAGCAGCTAACAGAACGGTGCGAATTCTCTCCAGAGAGTCCTTGAGCTTGAGGTGTCCAGGTGCACGTCCGCCGCTGGTTTTCAATGGTATCCCGGCTGCACGGATCTGATGGTAGCTGAACTCCAGGTTCGTTCCGCGCTGAAAAGAGCCGAACAAAGTACGGAGAGCGTCCGCCCATCCCTCAATAGTATCTCCAACTACATGGTGCTCTACTTGTTTGGTGTCTATGTACCCAATGGCTGGCATCTTATCTACGTGGTCAAACTGAATCGAATAGCCCACACCACAACCAGAAAGCAACAAGAAGAGAGCCTCAGAGAATGCCTCGAATCGATCGATCAGGGTGAAGCTGCAGTTGTAGATGCGATTGTGATTGGCCTTGATGGCCGCCCCACCAAACTGCATGGATCTCATAGAGGGCAGAACGCGCTTGGCGTACACAAGCTTGAACGCATCTCGGATCTCAGTTTCCATGTGAGGGAACTGGTGAAGGTGCATGCCCTCGACGCGAGCTACGGTCTCTTCATAGACCTCACGCCGCAACAGCTCAGGTACATAGCGAGCGTACTTTCCCGCGTGAATGTAGTCAGAGATCCCGGTCGAATCAACGGCCTTGTCTGTCATCTGGCGTAGCTCTGTACGATGCGCCCGGTACAGGATGTAAGCCTTAGCGACAGCAAACTCCTGATGGTACATGAGAGCTAGTTCTACAGCATTCTGCACCGTCTCGACTCCAACCACTTCCGAGGTCAAGGATGAAAGTACTGTCTTGACCACATTGGTCAGGCTCTTCTCATTGATGGGCTTTACCCCAACCCACGCGGCCTCAATGGCGGAGCGTAGCTTGTTGATATCAAAGTCTTGGGTGGTGACTCCATCTCGCTTGAGGATGGACCTTACAGTGCCCATACGTGGATGACTGTGCTCTTGGTTGGTTTCTACGACTGACTGGTGCATAAGGTTGATGACCCCGACTGAATTACTGAGAGCATGAACAGCTCTATTCTGGTTCTCTTGGAGTTGCCGAGCTTCACATATGAGTTTAGTTTACATAATTGACCCATGTGCTTGACAAGGGCTTGAAGATTGTGCTTCTTAACCGTGTTGGCCCACAGCTTGTACTTGTAGGGCTTCATGCCCAGTAACTCTGCGATAGAGTCCTGAGCCAATCCCTGACCCTGTAGAGACAACGTTTGCACGGCTGCATCCACTTTGTTCATCAGAGCCGAGCAGGTGAGAATGCATGCCGTGGTCTCATCATGGAGTGTGCACAGCGTTGAGAACTTCCTAAAGCAGGACGAGTCGCGCTCCAACACTGCCTCTGCCACTTGAAACTGAGTGGCAAATGGGGTCATGGTGGTGACTTGCTTAATATGTTCCTCCTTGATGGTACCAAGGGGTCCCACCAGGAGTGCCAGTTTGCGCACTTCGTTGGCTATCTGATACAGATCCACCCCGGTGAACAGAGCTAGCTTCTCAGCCACCTTCCGCTCAATCCTAACCTTGTGGCTCTCAGCCTCACGTATCACGAAATCCACACGCTTGTCGGAGTCCCACCAGGCGATCTTTTCACGCTCGTATCGAGCACCTTTTGTAGCAGCCTTGGCCCACAACTCAGGGAGACGATCGCCCCGATAAGCTACCACCACAATGAGAGACCAGTCGTTGGGGTCTCGATTCTCAATGAACTCCTGGATGCCTTTGAGCTTGGAAGCAGACTTCCCAGTGCCCAGAGCTTGGGCATTGTCCAGCACGATCGTACGCGGCTGATCACTGGTCATCTCGCAGTACTCCAGAAAGCGATCCTCGGTAAGGGATTCTCCGTCTAGGCTCAGAACAGATCTGGTAGGGCTCCGACGATACTTGTACAGGTCCCTATCGATAAAGATGTTCTCACCACCAAAGATCACAATGAATTGCTTGAATGCCGATCCAGCCACGTGAGCACCCCCTCAAACGAATGTTTCAGCTAAGATGGTTTTGGCCATGAACCCGAGGTCCACAACCAGCTCACGACTCTTGACCTTACGAACGGTCCCCTGAAGTCGGTTGAACTTGTGCGCACATTCTTGCCATGACTGTGAACTGGTTTTCTCGCCGATGTCTTTGATTGTCTGGGGCACATCTACGTTGACCAGTTTCATGGGATCTAGAGCGACAATAAGGACATCATGAAGGGCCTGTTGGATGAACGTGATGGCAGTAGTGATGTCATCCTCCATCGCATCAATCAGCCTGAAAGCTGTGTAAAAATCTTTGTTTGCACTTGCTTGCATGGTCTTCAAGACTTGATTCCGTAACGTCAACTTCCCCGCCATTCCGTACGAGAACGCAAGCCCTATCGAGCCCTCACCCATCCGTGTGTAGACAAGTGCTTTAGACAGATCTGGCACGTACCGTTGAACTACTGATAGGATGAACTCGTCCGGGACGAGTCCGTAGCGCACTACACCACAGCGAGACGCAATGGTGGGCAACACACGTGATCGATCCTCAGCTAACAAAATGAACCGAGCGTACGCAGGAGGTTCCTCCAACGTTTTAAGTAGTGCGTCCCCTGCCTTGTCGTTTAGATAGTCAACACCATCAATGATGAAGCAACGAAAGGGTGCGTCGCTAGGGTAGGAGTCAGCCTCCTTAACCAGCTCTCTCACTTCGTTGATGCCTGTCTTGTCCAGAGAGACACTCAGGGTGGACACATCGGCGTGCAGACCACGGGCTAGTTGATAGCATGGAGCACATTGGCACTTGTCATCACGAGTGCCCTGGCACAGCATCTCCTGCAGAGCTTGCATGACAGAGAAGCGTTTTCCCACACCGGGAGGCCCTAACAGCAGAAGCGGATCAGTCCACGTCCCCTGAACCAGATGATTCAGAATCTTCACTGCCTCGTTCTGATATTTCACGTCCGCAAGCATCGACCAACAACTTCTCACCTGCGCGCTCCCTTGGGAGCACAGGAACTAGTTGCAGTACCGCGTGATAGTTCTGACCGCAGGCACCGCAAACGACTCTGTGTGGCTCTACACCACTTGGCAGAAGTTGTTGGCCGCATTCGAGACAACGCATGTAAGAGCCCTCAATCACAGATTGATAGCCCCTCCGACGTTGATGACTCGTGTCATCTTGCATTTGATGCATTGGTACATACGTGTTCCCGGCCCTGGGCTAGGCAACTCGATAGCAGTGATGGAGTCACAGTTGCCGTTCCTGCATCGCATGTTGTGTTTGGCGGGCTCATTCTCTTGTGGGGTGAGTCCTGGCTTAGTTCCGGTATGATCTATGTTTGACATGTTGGTCTCTATGTTCGGGTTGGAAAACCCACTGGAAATACTTGCTGTAGAATGTTGACCAGAGTGTTGAAGCTCCGATCATCCACCCCGTCATGTTTTACAGTGGAGGGAATGTAATCATCTATCTTGGAAGCGGATCCATTGTATAGACGAGAAGCAGTCAACAATCTTTGGAGCTTGCTGTACTGATCAAACGGAAGCCCCTCAAAGAATGTAGTGATTCCCTGTCCTGGATTCTCTGGGGGAGGGGCCTCCACACGATTAGGTTGTCGAGAGGGGATTGGGGCTGGTGGATTATCTGGTGGAAACACGGGCTTAAAAGGCCCGGAACCATACCGTAAGAATAGAAAAATCTTTCTCCAGTCATCCCCTCGGATAGCCAGAGAGTACATACCAGCACGCTCAAACTCGACGTAAGGCACCGTGCCAAACAGGCCGTAGGAGACCCGGTTGACCCCCGCTAAGTTGTCTAAAATAGCTTGCGCTACTCGGGGAGCATCCGAATAGCGCAAGCGTCGTAGCCGATCTCCGGCTAGGCGTGAAAGTCCTGAGTCCATCCCTTATAGGGATCTCACAGAAAGACTAGTGGGCCGCTTTGGGCTTCTTGATGATCATGGCCTCAGTGGTAAGGATTGTTCCCGCCACACTGACGGCGTTTAGCAAGGCAGAGCGCACCACCTTAGCGGGGTCTACAATGCGAGCATCCATCAAGTTCTTGAACGTTCCGTCTGACGCGTCCAAGCCCTCGTAATAATCCATCTCCTGCACCTTGGCGACGTACAGATCCCCCACCAAGCCAGCATTATTGGCGATCTGACGTAGAGGCTCCGAACATGCAGCCAGGACTAGCTTGAAGCCAGCTTCCTCATCCTCACCCTGGGGTATTTCCGAGGGATCAAACTGTTCCCCAAATCCTTGTTCCCAAGTGTGCAGCACATCATCCGCAGCCCGCAGAAGCGCAAGGCCCCCGCCGGGCACAATGCCCTCATCAATGCTGGCCTTGGTGGCGTAGAGAGCATCCTCCATACGACCCTTCATTTCCTTCATGGCCAGCTCGCTCATAGCGCCGACGCGGATCACGCATACGCCGCCCAAGAGTTTGCTCATACGCTCACGGAGCTTGTCCTTGTCGTATTCTGAGCCAGATCTCTCAGCCTCGCCCTTGATCTGGGCAATGCGCTGCTCGATAGCCTCGGGGGTGCCACCACCGTCCACCAGAGTGGTGTCCTTAGCCGTCACGCGTACGGTGCCAATACTACCCAAGGATTCCATCGTGACCGACTCCAAATGCATACCCGCCGTCTTGGTGATGAATTGGGCGCCCGAGAGAGCAGCGATATCCTCCAACATAGCTGATTGGTTCATGCCAAACCCAGGGGCCTTAATGAGCTGGGATTTGAGCTGTTGCAAGTTGCGGTAGAACGTCGGGCCACTCTCGCCTTGGAAGTCGGGCGCAAAAATCACCAAAGATGCGTTCTCTTGTACCAGTTGTTCCAAGATGGGCAACAACGGCCGCACACCACCAATCACATGGTCTGTCACCAACACGTACGCATTGGTGAGTACGCTCTCTTGGCGGTCCTCATCCAAACAGAAGTGAGCATTGAGCCAGCCGCGATCTAGCTTCATGCCGTCCGTAGCCTCCACCTCAGTGATCATGGCTTTGCCTTCCTCGATGTTCACCACACCGTCACGCCCGACTTTAGCCACCGCATTAGCGATAACGCGGGCGATGTCCTTGTCTCCGTTGGCGCTGATTAGAGCTACGCTTTCAATATCCTCTTGCGTCTTGACTTCGAAAGACGAGTCGCTGATCAATTCGGCAATCATGTTAGCGCCTTTATTCATCCCGCGTGCGAAGCGGACCGGGGCGTAATTGGAACCGATGCGCTTGGATCCGTTCACTACCAAGTATCGAGCCAAGAGAGTTGAGGTGGTGGTGCCGTCTCCAGCATCATCGCTAGTTTTGCTAGCGGCCTCACGGATAAGAAGACACCCCACATTCTCCGCCGGATCGGCCAGCTCGATTTCTTTTGCAACCGATACCCCATCCTTGGTAACCGTTGGAGGTCCAAACGTCTTTTCCATGCAGACGTTGCGTCCCTTGGGTCCAAGGGTGACTACAACTGCGTCTGCTAGTTTATTGATGCCTGAGAGAAGAGCTGCGCGAGCGTCACTGCCGTAGGTGATAATTGCCATGCCACCATATACACCAGATCAGATCTTCCCCTTGTACAGCTCTGCGATCTCTGTTGGATCTAGATCAGGAGGGTCCGGATAATGGTTTTCGCGTGGGAGCCTGTGAAGTCCAACATCAGATGACCGTGGCCTCCAACGTGGTGCTTTCACGGTATGCTCGCGCACCCGTAGCCAACCTATGGTGTCCAAGAATACCATCTTGGGGTCAACCCCTACGTGGGTGCATTGAGTAGACCCCTCTGAATCCCGTAGCTCCACCACAACAGCATCGTATACAGAGATGACCCACCCCTCTGGAACATTTTGCTTTAGGTAGAGTAGGGCATCATCTGCAGACCATGTCTGTGCCTCTGCAAGAGTGAAGGGCTTCATTCACTCTTGCCTCCACCCGAGCTATAGCCGTCTGAGTACCAGCCGCTGCCTTTGAGTACAAAGTTACCACTGCTGATCATTCTCTGTGCAGTGTCTTTCCCACATTCAGGGCAGATCTTGATTGGGTCTGCGTTGATGCTTTGCACTTGCTCGAACTCTGCCTTGCAGCTCTGACAACGATATTCGTACGTGGGCATGATGATCCTCTACACCGATCAACCAGCGTCAAAGAAATGTTTGCCATGGGGAGCCGGAATGCTGCGAGCTGGTTCGATACCAAGCTCCCCCATGGCCTTCTCGTCCCACTCGCACTTAGGGCGGAAATCACCATCCCCGTCCGCGTAGATCGCGACCTCTCGACTTGAGCCCATACTACCCAAGCTCTGTATCGTCTTGAGCATGCCTAGGAACTGGCGTGCCCACCGTGCGTTCATGGTGCACTTGATGGTAAAAGTGATCTTGGGATCAGTACTGGCCATAGAGGAATTCTACACCGTAGAAGATGCCTACGCATCCTGAATGGATTTTTTCGCCCCAAACCCATCTCTTCTGGCTGACCCACTGCATGAGCACGTGCGTACCCTAAAGATTTTGTTGAAACGTAGGATTATGCACATGAAGAGAACGATAGAGGCTAGGTACGGCAGACTAACCATCATAGGAGAAGGGGAAAAGAAGAGAAAAGTTCTATGCAGGTGTGACTGCGGTTCTTAGGCAAGCCTCGAAGTTCTGCTCCCTCATAGAAGAAGTGGTTAGCCGTCTGCCAACCGTAGCCGCGGGAACCGCAGTGCACCATGATCCAGACCTCTCCAGAATTATGTGCACATAATAGCTCACAGTAGTGGTTTCCGCCACCGACACTTCCGAGCTGATCCTGCACCTTGGAGTGTGAGCGGCGATTCATTCCGATCCCAGACAGCTTGGATCTGAACAAGATTGAGATGGCACACAGCGCCTCATCGATCCCGAGCGCCTTCGCGCCATACCGCAAGATCTCGTCCACCTTGCGATGGCTGACCTTACGCATGAGTGCCGGCTGGTGCGAGCCCTTACCCGTCGCGACCCGCTTCTCCACTTCCTTGACCCAGCGCACGCGCTGATCCCAATCCGCGATCGCCGCGGCCGTGATGTTAGCCTTC
>Ga0113563_10000336_pt1 | contig 21645 bp, 18 predicted proteins | sample Mud3Dept3metaG_FD_80117 | JGI IMG/M metagenome (GOLD analysis project Ga0113563, IMG submission 80117) | Freshwater wetland microbial communities from Ohio, USA, analyzing the effect of biotic and abiotic controls - Mud 3 Core 4 Depth 3... | ecosystem: Environmental > Aquatic > Freshwater >... | reverse complement strand
CGTGGCGCACTCCTTCGATCGGTGAAGAATCGCCCCGGTTTTCATTAGGCTTTTGGCATGGACCCCCGCTCGCCTGGTTCCCCCCGCTCCGTCGCACTCGCCATCCTGTGCTTCATCTTTCTGGGCGCGTGCGCACGCGAGGAGCCGCCCGCCGCCGCGGCCCGCCCCCCCTCGCTCCCGTCCATGATCGAGCTCGTCGACAAGGAAGGAGCGGCCCCCACCGACGCCCAGGGGGTCGAGTTCACCCTCACCACCCCAGAGCGCCACGGCGTCGTCGACTTCTATCGTCTGGTCGGTGGCGATCTCGCTAAGCTCGAACGGGTTCCCTTCCACCAGTCGCCAGTCAAGAGCTTCGTCCAGTACCGCACCCCCGCCACGGCCAGCGAGAGCGTGCTCCTCGCGCACGTCTCCACCTTGAGCGATGCCCGCCCAGGCTCTGCCGAATACGTGTGCATGGCCCGCATTCCTCACACCGGCAACCGCCACAGCGTCGCCCTGAACTGCGACATCCCATCGACCGTCACCTTCTATATGGCGGCCGTACGAAACGGCCAGTCCGGGGCGCCGCCGTTCCACGACATCCGTGACCGTCTGCCGCGCTGGGAGGCCCTCTATGGCGCCCGCAGCAACGACCTGATCGCCTTCCTGGTCTCCATGTTCGGCACGGTCCAGAACGCACTGCTCGACATGGGCCGCGAACGCTTCAATCCGAATGGGCAATCGATCCGCCCCGTCATGGAGTCGCTCGTGGCGCAGGCGCTCGAGCAGTACCAGCGCAACGGCCAGCTCTCGGCGACGCAGCTCGTTCAGCTCGCCGATGAGATCACCGGCGGCTCCCTCCCGCTCGCACGACTCGGACGTTTCGCAGAGTCCTATGCCTCCGTCGCCTACGTCGAGGACGTCACGCTCAGCGATCCGCACGGTCACCTCACGCGGCGCGATCGTGCCGTGGATCTGCCCACCCTGCAGGCGGAGCTTCAGCGCTTCTTCGTCCGCGGCGCCCCGCTCGAACTCTCCGATCCGCGCACGCATGTCCCGCAGGGCGTGCGCCACGAACGCTCGCCCGACGGCGTGATCGTGAGCTGGCAGCCTTTGCCGCACATGGACGGCTACAACGTCTACCTGAACGGCGAGTACCTCCGCGCAACCCGCCAGCCGCGGGTGCTCCTGCCGCCCGACAGCATCGGTACGGTGATGATTCGGGCGGTGGGTTACGGCGGTGAGTACGACGGGCAGCGCCATGCGCTTGCCGAACAATCCGCGAAAGAATCACCGCTGGAGCCGCCCGCATGAGTCGACCCGCCCCCCGGACGCTCACCGCCTACGATCACCTAAGCGGCCCCCCAGGCAGCGGTAAGACCGCGGCCCTGGCGGCACAGATCGACGCCACCCTGCGGACTGGCGTCAACCCCTACCTCCTCGCCATCATCACGCCGAGCCAGGCGGGCGCCGATGCGTTGCGCCATCGCGTGCAACGGCTGAGCGGCACGCAGCGGGTCGAACGATTTCAGTTTCGCCCGATCGAGGAGTGGCTGCGCTTGAGCGCGAAGCAGCCCCCGGCGATCCGAGTGATCAACCCCACGCTCCTCGAAAGCCTCTCGACCGCGGCCTTCGCCGGCGCGGGCCTGGACGCCGAGTTCGGCACGCCCGCAGAACTTCTCGAGGAGCCCGTCCAGTCGGTCCATCGCCCGGTCGCCGAGCGCCTGGATGCGGCCCTGGCGCGGCTGGACCTGCGCCGCCCGAGCGCCATCGGACGCGATCCCGCCGGCCGCATTCCGCCACTTGATTGCGTGTTCGTCGATGACATTCATCTGATGAGGACCCACCGTCCATGGCTCGAACGCTGCCTGGCGTCCGCATCGCGCGCCGTGATTACCAGCGACCCGGAGTTCCCGTCGGCCATCGCACCGCCCCCGCTTCAGCACTTTCACACCACTACCCTGCGTGCACGCGAACGACGCAGCGCGCCCCCCTCGCCGCTTTCCCTCCGAGCAGCAGGCGACGCCGCGCAGGTTACTCACTTCAGTTCGGTTGACCTCGAGATCCAACACATCCTCGAGGCACTCGGCGGCACGGCCGCCCCGCACACGGTCGTCTGTGCGAGCGCTCGGGTCGAGGCGCGACTCCTGATCCGAGCCGCCATCACCGACGTTCCCATACGCTCGCCACGCCCCGACAGCGTCTACTGCTCGACCGAACTGCGTCTGGTGTCACTCGCGCTGCGCGCCGCCGGGGGCGACCACTCCGCGATGGCGCAGTTGCTGCTGTTGCGTGGCGTCGAGCGCTCGCAGTGGCTGGGCGCTCGCATTGACGGCCACTATCCGACCGTCGCCCAAGCAATCTGCCAGCCCGAGGACGGGGTGCGTCCTGCCGCGACCGTCAGGATTCTCGCTGAGTTGTCGCAGACCCTCGCGAGCTGGCGTCGCCCCGATTTCAACCACGCCCTCATCGAGCGCATCGCCGCGTGGTGCGTGGCTCACGCCAAGCTCGAGCGCCCGTGGATCTTCGCGGTCCTGGCGTCCGAAGCCGCGTGCGTCGCCGTCTCTGTCACCGAACTGAGCGCCGCCCTCGAGGACGCCCTGCTGCACAAGCCCGCCGCCGACGCGCCGCTGCTGCTCAGGCCCGAAGACCTCGATGGACACTCCGTCCCGACGCTCTGGCTCAGCCTGACGCACGAGCATGCGTCCGATCGCGCCGACGCCTTCGTCTATCGCGCCACCACCCGTGCCACCTCCGGCGTGGTCGTTTCGCGCGCCGACATCCACGCCGCCGCGCCCACATCATCCGCGAACACGGCCCCATGACCACGCTCACCAAGGAACTCCTCGATTACGCTTATTCGGCCTGTCCCGAGCGCCGCGAGCTGTTCGAGCAGTTCTACGTCGCGCCTTTCGATCGCGTCGCGCGCTGCTTCGGTCCCGCACTTTGCGAGTCGCGCATTCCAGGCACGCTGCACCGCGAGCAGCCCGTCTCGCACGTGAACGTCGCGCTCTCCGTCGCTGCGCAGTCGGTGTTCATCATCACCGCCGACTCGAGCTACCGCGCGTGGCAGCAGGCGCAGAGCAGCGGCATTACCGCGATCTGGTCGCGCGCCATGTGGCGCTTCGCGCTCACGCTCCCCGTGGGCTACGTCGTGGCCCGGCACAGCGTGCGAGTGAACACCAACTCGCCCACCTGGAACCCCGCCCTCAAGGATCTCCCGGACTACACCAACGGGCCGGCATTCAACGTGCTCGACTCGGCGCGCAGCCTCGCGGCCTCGACCATCTCCTTTGCAACCTACTACCGTCTGTTCGCCGAGGACATTCCGACCGATCCGATGCTCAGCTTCGCGCTCGCCGATGCATTCTCGGCAACCCCGAATCCCGACAATCCGCTCGCGAGCGCCTTCAGACGCGCGCTGCACAAGGTCGTCGCGCCCCACCGCCACCTTGGCTATCCCTATTGGTGGGTCTTGCTGCACAACGAGCAACTCGCACACCGCGACGACTTCCGGCCGCTGCACATCAACGCCCCCGCGACGGCGCCGCCTGCGGCTGCCGCGGCATCCGCGCCCGGCTCCCCCTCACCCCCCGGCCCGCCCGCGGTCGACGCGTATCCGAGCGTGCCCGTCTTCCGTGCTGCCCCGCGCGAGTCGGCCGAGGCACCCCCCGATGCTGGACCGCCTGACTCCGTGGCGCTCGCCGCGCTCGAGGTGGCCCGCCGCTGCATTGACCAGAAGATCTTTCTCGTCAACTGCAAAGGCGCGTTGTTCCATGTGGTCGATGGCGCGCTGCATCTCGTGGTCCCGGGCGGCTGGGATCGCCTGGCCGCACAGATGCAACGACCCGGCCTCGACGGCCAACGCCTGGAGTCGCTGATGGTCGCCTCTGGCTTCGTCGTCGCCGATCCAGCCACGGGTGAAACAACCATCCGGGTTTACTTTCGGGCACCCAACAAGGGTCCATCGATCGGCACGGCGACCTTCTCCAGATTGTCCGCCGGCGCTGCCGCCATCATCTTCCCCGGCGGCAGTCCCTTTTCCAACAACCCCTCAGTGGAGCGCACCGCAGCCGCGTAGACCGTCATCGCTCGCCCACGCACGCTTGCGTTTGCCGCGCGTGCGGCCTACTATTTTTTTAGGCGCAGTCTGCGCCCCACCCTCCCCCTGCCACGCAGGGCACGCCCGGCCGTCGCGCCACCCCAGTCTTCGCGTTCGTCGCGCCCTCATTGCGCGTCGATTTCTTGAGTGTCGTCAATTTGACGTCCTCTCAGCCAGCTGAGGCTCTATTTCAGCTACCCGCGTAACCGCAGGGAACTCGTTTCCCTAACCGGGATGCGCATTCCTCGCGGTTTTTCCAACCCTCGAGGAGACCCACCATGTCCACCGTCTATACCGAATACGGCGCCTATCGGCCGCTGAGCGATCGTTTGCCCGAATTCCTCGACGCCTATCCGCCCTCCCAGGGCTACGGCATCGAGATCGAAGTGAGCGATTTGCTCTCGATCAAGCCCGGTTTGCGCAGCCTCTACGAGGCCGCGATCAAGTCCGGTGTCTCGATCAAGTCAGCCGGGCTTCCCCCGCTGCCATCCCCCTCGGCGATCATCGTCCGCGCCTTTCTCACCAGAAACGGCACGCGATTGACGAGCGCCCAGACGTACCAGCTCGTTGAGTTCGAGAAGGATCTGGAGTGTGCGGAAACCCGTGCACGACAGCGCCTCGTCGCCGCCCTCGGCTTCGATGGTTCGATTCTCGATCGCGATGAACTGGTCGCCCTCCCCGCCACCACGCCCGTTCAGCACTCGGCACCCGCCGCCGCTGACCCGAGCGTGCCCACCGCGGACGCCGTTGCGGAGAAGAGCCTCGAGCACAGCGAGCCCGCGTCGCCTGCTCTGCCCGTCCCCGTCGCAGTCTCCGCTTCCGCCACTGACCTGACCCCTGCACTGCGCAGCCAGGTGGCCATGAAGATCCAGATGCTCCGCGCCGCCGGTATCGACCCTGTCGAACCGACCACCAAGCGCGAGGCCCTGGAGCTCCTGCGTCAGCCTGTGCCCGTGAAGGAGCCCTCATGATCACGAGGATCTCCTACACCCGCGCGCAGTCGATCGGCACCTGCGGTCGAGCCTACCGATTCCGGTACATCGATCGTCTTGAGCCGGTCGCCACGTCCATCGCCATGCCCTTCGGCAAAGCGGTGCACGGCCCCGTCACCGACTACGTGATCGCTCACGCCCTCTCGAAGCCCTTCGACATCATGGCGAACTTCGAAGCAGCGTGGGTTAAGCACACGTCGGATCAGCAACTGAAGTACCCCATGAACTGGGATGCCGACTCGTCGTATGCCGCCGCCAAGCGGTTGGTCGAGTTGTTCCCTGAAGCCTGGGAGAAAGCCCAGTTGGTCGCTGTCCTGGATCAATCCGGTGCCCCCCTCGTGGAGCGCTGGCTTGTCGTCCCCGGTCCGCCCGGTGTCGAGATCGAACTTCGAATCGATTTTCTGGTGATGGATTTGCGCAGCGGCGCAATTGGTGTCCTCGACGCCAAGACCACCTCCGCCGAGCACTGCGAGGCATTCGGCTCGAACGCACTGCAACTGACGACCTATCAGTACGCAGTCGATCACGCCTTCGCTTCGTGTCTCGGTCCCGTCGCTAACGTCGGCTTCATGGAATTCGTGAAGCGCAAGGTCCCCAAGGGCAGCAAAGGCCAGGGACCGAGCATCGAACCCCCGACGTGGTACCCGCGCCGTTCGGACGAGGAGGTTCGCGAGATGCTGACGGCCTACGCCAATGCAGCTCGTGACATCCGCGACCAGCGGTTTCACCGACCGTTCTTTGCGAGCTTCAACAGCCCCTGCAATCTCTGTGACTACGCACGACTGTGTGTTCACGGCGACCAACAGGGCTACCGGCTCCGCACCACTTCGCGCTGATCGCGTCCTCCGACGCGCCCACCGCGACCCGCGCTTCCAAGGAGAAAACTTATGATCCCCATCAAGCTCAACACCCTGCCCGGACTGGAGTCCCTTCCAGACGCGGTTACGGTGCGTGGCAACCCCCACCCGGTCCCGTTCTCACCGCCCATCGACCCTGACCACGTGTTCAGCGTGGACGTCGTCCGACCGATTCTCGGTTGGATGCTGTACGACAGCCCGGACATGCTTCTGCTGTTCGGTGATCGTGGGTCTGGCAAGTCGAGCACGCTCCGGCAATTCCACGCCTATCTCAATCTCCCCATGTTCTCCGTCTCGGGCCACAAGCGCCTGGAATGGGAGGACTTGCTCGGTGTGAAGGAAATCGTCGACGGTGACACCATCACCATGGACGGCCCCCTCACCCAGGCCTGGCGCGTCGGTGCGACCTTCCTGTTCGAGGAAATCGACCGTGCGCCCGAAGAGACGAGTATCGGCCTCAACCCCATCCTCGATGGGTACCCACTCATCAACGTGCTCAACGGTGGCGAGGTCATTCCGCGCATTGCTGGCGCCCGGTGTGCTGCTACCGCGAACACCAACGGCTCCGGTGACGTTCGGGGTGAGTACAACACCGCCAACATCCTCGACCAGTCCCTGATGGACCGGATGCAGGCCGTACGCGTTGACTACCCCACGCCCGAGCAGGAGTTCGCGCTTCTGAAGAAGAAGCTCGGCGACGCCATTCCCGACGCGATGCTCAACCAGAGCATCTCCATGGCCAACGACATTCGCTTTCTCCACGCGGGGAAGACGGACCGTCTGTCGGGCCATGTTCAGGCGTCGATGGCACCCACGATGGAGACCACGCTCAGCACGCGTTCGCTGCTGCGCCTGTGGAACCTCGTGATCCTGTACGCCGGGGTGGAGAAGCCACTGTTCTATGCGCTCGACATCGCTGTGACCAACAAGTGCAGCGAGGTGTGCGCCGAGGCGATCAAGAAGATCGCGGAGGCCCACTTCGCCGGAGATGCCAGCCCATGATCGATTTCCAGGTCTTCCAAGGACCCGGGAATCGAATCGTTGCGGTGAGCACTCAGCCGGTCGGGGAGCACTGGACCGTCAAGGACGGCACGCAGGGCACTCGCCTGCGAATCTCGCAGTGGCCGCTCACCAAGTACCCGACGCTCGATGCCCTGAAGAGCGCCTTCCTCTCACCCCAGTACACGCACCTCTACACGGGTCACGTGGACACTCACGGGAACTCCGCTTCGGTATCAACCAAGTCGGTGATCTTCTGGGAGATTCGGGGTGCCGCGGTCGAATCGCTGCGCCGTGATCTCGTCCTGCTCGCCGACGAGCTGGCTGAGCTCGGTTCGACGGTTCGTGTCTCCGACGACGCCATCGGGTTGGTCCTCTGCGGATCTGCCTGGAAGTTCGGCGTTACCGCGAAGCCACAGCACCACTGCATCGCCGCCCAGGATGGGAACGGTGCCGGAACGCTGTTGCTCGCCCAGGCGCCCGAGTTGCTCGCGCTGCTCTGCGCGCTGTCTTCCAACCACCCGTTCGCATTCGCGGATCGGGACGGCAAGGCAGTCAGCGTCAAGCAGGTGCTGGAGCTCGGCTCTCGCTTCGTTCCCACGGCCCTTGTGCCGTTCATCAAGAAGCGCGGCAACGCACCGCTGTCGTTCTACGTCAAAACCGTAGGCCGGCCGCAAGTGTTGTTTTGACCGCGTATCCACCCAAGCCCTGGAGGGGACCTGTGCTTTCCCCACCGGGGAAGCCATGTCCCCTCCCTTATTTTTCCCTCTGGAGGAGTCATGTCCCAGGTTTCTTACACCGACGTCTACATCGTCAACCCCGTGGTGCGCAGCATCGCCGGCCGCCACACCATCAACGAGGCCGATCTCGGTCTTCCCATCGGCACCCTGCCCCCCGAGGACGTCGCGTCCATCGGCTCGCTCATCACCGTCGACAAGGAGGTGCTGCGGCCGTTCAACGCGATCCGTAGCGCCACCAAGCGTCTGTGCGAAAGCAAGGGCGTTCGGGTTGGAATGGGAACCGCGGTGCCTGGTCCCGAGTTGCAGGCCACGATGGCTGCGCTCGAAAAGCTCAAGGACGAGTTCTACGAGGCCAAGCGGTCGTTCCTTGCGGACTTCCTGCGTCACCTCGACGAACGCGCCGAGAGCCATCCCCAGTACGCAAGCCTCATCAAGGCCCGTGCGCCGAGCTTCGACTACGTCGACCGTCGTATGCACTACGACATCGATGTCTACAAGCTCGCCGTGCCCAACGCCGACCCGAACAGCACCGTGCTGTCTCGGACCCTCGCGCGTCAGGGCAACGACATCGGCTCGCGGCTCTTCGAGGAAACGGCCGAGTTCGTCAAGGACGCTTACGAGCGCACCATGAAGGACTCTGGAACGGTCGTGCGGCGCAACCTCGCGCCGTTTCGTGACAGCCTGCTGCCGAAGCTCAGAAGCTTCCAGCTGCTCGACTCCCGCTGTCGCCCGGCTGCTGACCTGCTTGAGCAGATGCTCACCCAGGCCGAGCACGTCCTGAACCAGATCCCTCGGGGTCAGGAACGGGGTCTTGCCGGATCGGACTACGACCAGTTCATGGGCGTGTTCCGAGTGTTCCTCTCCGCCGACCTGCTCGAAGCCCACGTGGCCGCGCACAGGTCATCCACTCCCACCCTAACCGCCATGCCGACGCCGTCGCTGCCGCCGACACAGCCTGCGAACACCGTGCGCCTTACCAAGCGTCCGATGCCCGCGGCACTGCCGTCGCCCGTCAGCTCGGTGCCCCGTCGTCCGGTCATCAGCTTCTGAGGTTCTCATGTACTCAGACACCCAACTCGGCGCTGCACACCTGGTAGCTGCCGCCCTCGGACGCGCCCTTGGCATCCGTGTGGTTATCGCCAACGTCCCCACGGCCTGCACGGATGGCAACACCATCTATCTGCCGCCGCTGCCGGTCACGGTGAGTACTCAACTCATCGCGATGCTGTGGGGTTTCATCCACCACGAAGCTGGGCACTGCCGTCACTCCGACTTCTCGGTGCTGCAGGACCTCGCTTCGGAGCAAGACGCGCTGCTGCTCAATCTCGCTCGGGTGTTCGAAGACATCCGGATGGAGCGGGCACACATTGCTCTCTACCCCGGTGCTCACCGGATCCTGTGCGAGCTCGTCGAGGTGCTGGTCAAAATCGGGTTCTTCAAACCACCCGACCCGGACCACTCCCCGGCATCGCTCGCTGTCGGCCTGATCCTCAAGTCACTCCGCTCCTCGCTCCTCGGACAGACTGCGTTGTCCGAGCAGGCTCAGCTTCATCGCGAGCTTGTTGAGCAGGCACTGGGACGGGGTTCGGTCATCCGCTTGCTGGCGATCTGCCAGGAGGTGTGTGATGCGCGCTCGTCCGAGGACGCTCTGAACCTGGCCTACCGGGTTCGTGAGTATCTCGAAGAGGAGCAGAAGAAGGCCGACGAACCGCCTGCGCCATCCCCCGAGGCCTCCAAGACCTCACAGGACAGCGCATCCGGCGGCTCCCAGCAGTCCGATCCCAACGGGTCGGACGACGCGGACGCATCAGGTCAAGTCGGCAACGCCGACGACGCCGATGATTCGCTGTCTTCTCCCCCGGCGGACGATCCCGAGCAGTCGGATTCGTCGCAGCCGCCCAACTCGAGCAATGACCCGGCGTCCGATCCGACGGACGGCCAGGATCGCTCGAGCAACCCGCGCCCCGATGGTTCGCCAGCAGACGGTTCTGCGTCTGGAGCGGACGATCAGGGTGACCCCGCGCCCCATGCAAGCTCGGCCTCGAACGATCCCTCAGGGTCGGACGTTTCCGAGTTCCTCCAGTCCGTGCTCTCTGGCATCGATCTCTCCAAGGAAACTCAGGATCTCGGCGAAGCCCTCGCCGAACTGATCAACCAGGAAGTCGACCAGGTGGACGATACGGAGCGCATGGTCCTCCCCGGCACGGTTCCGGTGGGCTCGGCCCAGCGCGATGCCGAAGCCGTCCACAACGCCTTGCAGGTCTCGGCCAAGCTCTCGATCCAGCTCAAGCGTCAGTTGGAGAGCGAGCGTCGTCTGCCGTCGATCCCGAGATCCTCGGGTCGTCGCGTCAGCCGTCGTCACCTGCATCGGGTTGCGTTCAAGGACTACCGGGTCTTCGAGCGTCGTATCGTGCAAACCGCCGTGAACACCTCTGTCGTGTGCCTGCTGGATTCCAGCGGGAGCATGGCGTGGGATAGCGGCGCAGGCCGACCGCCGATTGAGATCGCCCGCGCCGCCTTGCTCGCGACCATGATGGCCCTCGGTTCGATCAAGAACCTCAAGGCCTGCGCCGGCGCCTTTCCCGCACGCGGTGACTCCGAGCGCGTGCTCCTCCTTGCTGACTTTGGCGAGGCGGCTCCCAATGTCAGTTCCAGGTTCGCGCTGAATGCTGCCGGCGGTACGCCGATGGCCGAAGCCATTCTCTGGGGTTGTCAGCAACTCGAGTCCCGTCCCGACGACGAGCGAAAGATCATTTTCGTCGCCACGGACGGACAGCCCGACCGACCGCAGCTCACTGCTCAGGTCATCCACAGTGCCGAGCGTTCTGGCATCGAGGTCTACGGCCTTGGTATCCAGACCGCCGCGGGTCGCGATCTCTTTCGCTCATTCGCGGAAGTCCACGATCTGTCCCGTCTCTGTGAGGCGTTTCTGGAGGTATTCCAGGGCGTCTTGACCCGCCAGCGAGCCTGACCGTTTCCACCACCACCACCCACGAGGGGACCGCGTTCCCCTCACGGGGTCGTCGTGTCCCCTCATTTCTTTTGAGGAGAACACGACATGTCCGCCCAGTTCTTTCCCATGGAGCCAGTTGCACCCTCTCGCCACCGCGAGATCTGCAGCTGGACCGATCACGACATCGACACCCTCTACGAGGGCTTGATGTTCCGCTCGATGCAGCAGCTGTTCAACGCCCACTCGAGCGTTGAGCTGCGCTGTGATGTCAACGCGTGGATCTTCGACGACCCGCTGCTCGGCCCGAAGGGTTCGCCTCGTGCGTTCTCCTTCGAAGCCTCCTGCCGCTGGTTGCGCGTGGATCCCGTGGAAGTGCGTAGTCAGGTCCTCGACCTGATGATCCGCACGGGGATCATGGATCTCATCGACGAAAACCGCATGGCCGTCGCCGACAAGCGCCGCGCCATGCCGTCCGCCTCAAAGCCCAGCGTCATTCAGATGGGCTTCTTCGAGGACGACGACACGGTGTTCGCCCCCATGTCCCTCACCTTGCCGAAGCAGCGTCGCCCGCACGAGCGTCGCGACTTCGAGGTGTTCATCGACGTCATGCAGCAATCGCTGTTTTGACCAACGCGTTCGAACCGGCGGCTCAGCGTGGGCTAAGCCGCTGGTTCACTCCAACCTCTCCATCCAGGAGGAGCCTCATGCCCCAACCCCCCGACGTTCCCCGCTCTGCGCCATACCTGTTGGCGCAGCAGATCGGAGAACTCATCGTGCGCATCGAGAAGCTCGAACGCCGCGTCGCTCACCAGGGCGAGACGGTCAAGCGACTCGTCACCGAGAACGGGTCTCTCAGCGCGAAACTCGCGCGCCTGCAGCGGCCCGCCCTGGCGCAGACGCGTGCGCCTTCCCGTCCCACAACCGCGCCTGCCGTCGAGACCGCTCGGCCGGCTGACCCCGTCCCTGACTTCACGGGTTCGCTGCGCGAACTTCGAGGCGTCTCGCGACAGGCAAACTGAGCGGTTCCCACCTCACAAACCCCTCGGGCGTTGGCTTTCCGCCAACCCCCCGAGGGGTTTTCTTTTGGCCGCGCCAAGGTCGACCCGCGCTCTGAATATGCTTCAGGTAGAAGCCTTCCAATCGGAGACGGACGTGTTCGGTGTCTTCCGCAAAGCCTCGCGTGCGCCGGCGCCCGCCAACGCGCCGCCCCGACGCACTCTGGCGATCGACTACTTCCGCTTACCCGAATCCCCCGCTCCCGCCAACCCGGAGCCGGCGATCCGCCCGGCCGACTACTTCGACCCCAGTACCCAGCGATTCCGGCCGGTGCATCCGACTGAGCTGCTGAACGTCCATTGCGCCCTGGTTGAACAGATCTACCAGGCGATCGGCATGACTCGCGAGGAGTTCCGCAAGCGCTTCTATCCGATCCTCGAGTTCGGTGCCGCTGCCTACCAGCTCTGCCCGGCGTCGATGTCCCACCATCACCGCGAACCCGGGGGTCTTTTTCTCCACTCCATGCAGGTCTGCCGGCACGCCGTCCATCTTGGCCAGTTCGCCCGCTTCGAGCGCGATCGCACACGTCCCGTCTCGCCGGCCGACCAGAAGCTGTGGGGCGTGGCCCTGGGTTTCGCTGCGCTCACGCATGACGTCGCGAAGCCGCTCACCGATTTTCGCGTGGTGCATCCATCGTTCTTCGCGCCCGGCCGTCTGCTGCCGCGTCTCGATGATGGCCCACCGCCGGAGGACGAGCCCGCGCTGTTCGTGCCTTACGAAGACACCGTCTTCGAGTGGCTCGAGCGCAGGGGCTACACCGAATACCAGGTCCGTTGGCTGAACGACCACTACGCCAAGCACCAGCGGCATGCCCAGGCGCTGATGTCCCACTGGACTACCGCCCTCACACTCGGCTGGCTGCCGGAGAAGATCCGCTCAACCCTCGCCAGCATCGACCCGCCCGAGGGTTCCATCGAGGCCGATTTCTGGGACATCATCAAAAAGGCCGATCAGCGCTCCACCAATCAGTATTTTCCCGCTGTCTCCGGCAACGCCAGCGCCATCATCGCTGACACCCTGCGCCGGCTCGTGCGCGAAGGACGGTGGGCGCCCTCACACGAGCGGTTCCCGCTGCGGATCGGCGTCGATCAGCGGCTGCTGTTGCTTGCGCCGAATGACCTCACGCAACTCGCGGGCCAGATTGCATCCCATCCTCAGGCCTACGCACTCTCGGCCAACGGCCCTCTGTCAGCCGATCAACTGTCTGCCCACCTTCAGTTCGAGTGCCTCATCGAGGCCGACCGCGCCGGCCATGTGCTCTTCAATTCCGCCGTTGCCGGCGCTGCGCTCCCGTCGAATCAGCGGGTGCTGATCCTCAACGAGCGCCTCTCGCGCGAGCTCATGGACCTTGCGCCCTCGGCCCCCCAGGCACCTGCAGCTGTACCGGCATCCGCGGATCCCACCATGAGTGCCACGACGCCGCATCCCGCCGCCGCCACGCCCGCTACGCATGCCGGTCCCTCGACCATTCCGGTTGTGCAGTCCTCGAGCCCCGCCCCCGCCTCCCCGCCGCCCCCGCTCGATCTGCCCAGCCTTGTCTTTGAGTTTCTGGAAGACGTCCAGTCGCTCAATCCGTACGCCATTCACACCGCTGACAAGAACGGTCAACCGCGTCCTTCGCATAAGGTCACGTCCGAACACATGCAGATCGATCGTCAGCTCAAGTCCGGAATCCGCATCGGACGCCCGCTGATCCAGCGCTTTGCCAAGACTCATGCCTATCCACTCGACACCGTGTTTTCGACATTGATCGGTTGCCCTCAGGTTATTTCGCACACTGAACCGCTCCCTCCTGCAGCGACGATCTGGCTCACCATGTCACTGCCGGCCTCGAAAGCGGTCTACAACCAGACGCTCTCCAAGTTCGCTAGAGCTGTCGCTGCTCCCGGTCCTTCCACTCTCATGCAAGCTCCGCCTCCGCTCTCGGCTCGAGGCGTCGTACCGTCCACCGCGCCTGGTGAGCAACCCGCCCACCACTCACCCGACTTCACCGGCTCCTTGCGGCAGCTGCGTGACGTCCCCGTGTCACCGCCGTCTGTCGCCGTCCCCCACGCGGATCTCCAACCGTTGCTCTTTCGGGTGTTCGACCACCCATCCGTCAACCGCCATTTTCGAGCATCGTCAATGATCACACCGCTCTATGTGCGCTTCGACGTTCTTGCCAACGTGCTCGACCAAGCGCGGCTCGACGGTGTCGCCGGTGCCGCCGGACTCGATCCGCCGACCGCGGCCGCGCGCTTTGTCGACGGCGGTTTCCCGGTCGAACTGCACCCGCAAGGCATCGTGCTCACAGAGAAGATCGAGCCTTATTGGGACCGGTACTCCCTGGTCGATGAGACCCGGCCATGAAGTCCACGCACGAGGTCCAGAACTTCTGGCGCCCCGCCTATGAGTTCATCGCTGCACTGGTCTGGTTCGCTGTGGCCCTCGTCTACCTCGGTATCGGGCGCCGCTTCGATGGCCTGATCGCCTATTCCGGTCTGCTCTCGATTCCGCTCACCGGGCTCGGCTTCTATCGACTGCTCCAGGCGGTGCGGATCTGGAACTTCAAGTGCCGGCTCTGGTCACCCAGCCCCGTCTTCAGCACCGTCCAGTCCGTCCTCGCCAAGCAGAAGAAGCGTGGTGCGCTCTGGCTCGGCTGGGGATTCACCTGGGAACCTCTGCACGCGAAGCGCCTGCGCGTCATCTCGTCGCTCGACGAGCAGCAGACCAAGCCGCCGCCTGCGTACCTGCGCCTCCGCCAGTGGTTGAATCTCTCGGTCCCTAACCACACGACCGATGGCTTTCATTACGTCCACGGCGTCGGCGATCGCGAGGAAGACATCTACGTTGATTACGAATCCCTGCGCGGGCACACCTACATCGTCGGCACCACCGGTGCCGGTAAGACGCGCACCTTCGAGATCCTGATCGCCGAGGCCGTCGCCCGCGGCGGCCCGGTGATCGTGCTCGACCCGAAGGGTGATATCGATCTGCGGGACCGCTGCCACGCCGAGGCGCGCCGTCACGGTCGGCAGGCGGATTTCCGATTCTTCAGCCCCACCCTGCCGCAAGCGTCCATGCGCCTGAATCCTCTGCAGAACTACGCCCGCTCCTCGCAGATTGCCAACCGCATCGCCTCGCTGCTGCCGCGCGGCGGCAACTCCTCGGCCTTCCGCGACTTCGCTTGGCGTGCGATCAACGTCGTCGTCGACGGCCTTCTGCAGTCCGGCAGCGACCCCAATCTGATGAACCTGCGCCGCTACGTGGAGGGCGACATCGACGGACTGATCGTCAAAGCCGTCGAACGCTACTTGACCGACATCGCGCACCGGGAAGCGCGCTTCCTCGGCTGGCAATCGGAGGTCCGAACCCTGGTGGGCAGTCTCAAGCAGGGCGGCAGCGTCTCCCTCGATCGAGATACGAGTATCCGGGCGGTCGCCGTGGCGACCTACTACACCCAGTCCGTGAAGCCGAGGTATCCGGACAAGACGATCGACGCGATGCTCTCGATCATGCTGCACGATCGGGCGCACTACTCGAAGCTCATCAGCAACCTCATCCCACTGCTCGAGCAGCTCACTTCTGGGCCCCTGTCGCAGCTGCTCTCGCCCAACTGCGATGACGCCGAGGACGTGCGCACCATCGAGAACTTCCAGAAGCTCATCGACAAGAACTCGATCGTCTACATCAACCTCGACACGCTGGCCGATTCCATCGTCGGTAGCGCGGTCGGTTCCCTGTTCCTGGCCGACCTGACCAGCGTCGCCGCCGCCCGCTATGCCTCCGAGGCCACCAACCTGCCGCCCGTCAGCGTCTTCGTCGACGAGGCCGCCGAGATGATCAACGACGCCTTCATCCAGAACCTGAACAAGGGCCGGGGTGCCGGCTTCGAGCTCTACATCGCTTCCCAGACCATCGCCGATTTCGTCGCCAAGATGGGCGACCCGGCCCTGGCCATGCAGGCGCTCGGCAACACCAACACCACCATTGCGCTGCGCATCAAGGACCCCGACACCCGCAAGTTCGCCTCCTCCCTGTTCGGCGAGACGCACTTCGCCGAAACCAGCAGCGGCCACTCGGCGTCGACCATACACCCTGCCGAGAACCTCGATTTCGGAGGCACCGTCAGCAAGACGCAGCAGCGCAAGGACCTGCAGGTGGTCAGCGAAGACGCCCTCGGCAAGCTACCCAACCTGCACTTCTTCGCCTCCCTCCCCGGCGGCAAGCGCATCAAGGGCCGCATTCCAATCATGCCCATCGCGGCCGACGAGAGGTACCGTCCGACGCAACTGCGGTCGTTGCTCGTCCTCGGTCAGGCGTCTCCCCCAGCCAGTGCCAGCACCGCTTCCGCGTCCACTGCCGCTCAAACCCTGTCGTCATCGTCGCCCCCTCTCGCTCCTGCCCATGTCTCGTCATGGGACCGGGATGGCACGGGATGATTGCCCCACGTGTCGGTGTCCCGCCTGCCCTGATCTCTGCGGAGGAGTCTGCGGAGAAGCCACGCCCTCGGCGCATTCGCGACGCATGCTGCGTGTACGTTCCCAGAGCCCGCGCCACGTCATTCAGCATGCATTCGGCTCGGCCGAGGCGGCGCGGGTTGCTCCTGATCTGCTTAGTAAGCAGCGCACGAGGTTTTGGAGCGCTGTGCTTAGTAAGCAGCCCACGAGGTTTTGGCGGCGCTGTGCTTAGTAAGCAGCGAGCAGAAAAAAGCACCCAAATTCGGAATTCGTTCGGGCTGCTTACTAAGCATTCTAGTAAGCAGCGAGCAGAAAAAAATCAACACCCCTTCCGGTGTGTGCTGTGACTACTCACCAGACGATGCTTCAGACCTCAATGTCCGCCTCAGCGGTCCCAGCATCGAGCAGCGCAGCGCAGATCAGCCGCGCCCATATAGAGCGCCTCGGGGAGTTGCGCTCCCAGTACGATCGGCTCCTGGCTCAACGCGTGGAAGCCTGTCGCGACGAGTACACCGCGCTGTCGTCGAACGTTCTCGCTCACTTGATCAAGACCGCGCCGCGGAGCCGTCCACGCAAAGTGGGTCTCATGCCGTTCAGCGGGCGTCCCCGCTCCCCGCTTGAGTGGGTACGTTTCCCATTGCGCGACAACCAGGCGCTCTGGCGATTTGCCACGGCCCGACTTGGCGTCACGGCCGCCGCCCGCAGCGAACGCGTGCCTCGCGACAAGGCGCGCAGGCCTTCCCGTGAGCCGCACACAGACCACGGCTCCCAGGACTGGCCGTGGCTGTACGAAGACTTCCGCCGCAAAGGCGTGCAGGCACAACCGTGGGAGGCGACCCTTGCCGCCGACTTTGAACAGGCGGTGACCGGGCCGCTCCGACGCGCTCTCCGCGCGTCTGGCAATCTCGCGAACTTCGTCCGCCAGTTGCGCCCCGTCGCCGAGATCCAGTTCGACCCCGCCGAGGCCGAGACCTTCCTCTGCGAGAAATTGAACCTGCCTCGCCCGCAGGACTCGGAGACGCTGCGCGATCACTTCCCGCCGAACCTGACGGAGCCTCGCAACCGCCCTTTGGCGGACGACGACCCGAAAGCGCGGCAGCGACTGCTCGCACTGCTCGGCGCGGCCGTCGGGTCACGGCTGATCGCCTGTGCGACCGAGTACACCACCACGGCAACGATGCTCCGGGACCGACTTGATCCGAACCGGCGTCGCCTCTGGGAGGGGCCCATCCTTGCCCCGCGAGTGCTGGTGCCGCCAGGCGTCATCGACGACCCGATCATCATCTGGCAGTCCACACACCTGGACCATCCATCAGACCCGTCCGATCCTGAGGCCTCCGGGTGGAGCGATCTCCAGTGGCACAGCGCGAGACACCGTGACCGATTCAAGAGCTACACGACATCCTGCAGTGTCCGCGGCGAGCGCTCCGCCCCGGCCCACCAGTACTTCTGGTTCACCGAAGCTCCGCGTCTTGTCAGGGACTTCCGCCCCGCCCAAAGGTGGGAACGATTGTTCGCCCTGTACTACGACCAGAACGTCGTCGCCCCGCTTCGTCGCCAGTGGCTGCTCGCGCGCTGGAGCATGCGCCTGGAGCGATCGCTGCCCAATCCCGCCGAGTGCGTGCTGGCCCTCGACCTCGAAAGATACCGGCCCGGCGCCCTGTGACTGCTCCATGAACCTCAATGGTGAACAGCGGGCCGCCGGCCGCTGGTCTAAGCTGAACGGCCTGTTGACAACTTGACGAATTCGCCCGACGGCATGGCGGCTACGAACTACTTCGACGACCTGTTTCTTCGCTTGAGCGATCACGGTGTGCCGCTACCGGTCGCCGTCGAGCGAGTCGCCACTGCCTATCTGGACGGAAAGCCGCTGCCGGTCGGCAAGAAGAAGCCCTCGAAGAAGGAGCGCGACAGCCTCTTCTGGTCCAGCAACGTAGTGAAGGACTGCCCAGCAGAGTCGTGGCATTCCGAGGCCATGGTGCTCGCTGTGGCGCGATACGTCGGTCAGGAGCCTGTCGCTGCTGAGGGATTCATGACCCGCGTGGCGCGCGAGGCGCCTGACGCGTTGATCCGTGCGGTCAGACACTCCGGGCTCGTTCTTAACCCGCACTCCCCACGACGAGCTGAACTGGACCAAGCCGCGGCGAAAAGCGAAGCCGTGACCGAGTTGTGCCGCGTGCTTGACCTGTTTGGCCTGGCACATCGCGAACGCGTCGCGGGCGTGGAGGCACAGAAGGCGCAGTTGGCGAAGTTGTCGGTCTTCGACCTCTTGCTCTACGCAAGCCTCTACGCCTTCGAGGTTCTGGTGCCAAGGGACTTCAAGGCAAAGGCACCTGCTTCCCCTGCGGGCGCTGATTGCCGGCTCGCCTGGGATGCGCTCAATGATCTGCTCGCCTGGAAGCTCGCCGGCGCCAGCAGCTCGTCCCTCAATCTGACCGACGACAGCATCGGGAGGTCGATCGTTCAGCATCTTCGACCACTCCTGTTCGAATCCGGTACCGCGAATGCCCGCGAGCCCCTTCGGAATCTGCGTGCATTTCACGCGTTGATGGATGCACAGATCGAGTTGAACGAGTTCACCGCCAGGTCGGCGGATGCGTTCTGCTACGACGACGGAATTCGGTTCGAGCGGCGTGGCGATCGGCTCGAGATCGTCGAGGTGAATCCGGCAGTAAGGGCTGCGTGGGAACGCGACGGGCAGAGGCTGGAGCGGCTGCATGGCTACTGGTTCCATCGTGCGATGGACACATACGTCGAGCAGGTCGCCTCCGATCCGGACAAGTGGGCGATCGGTCGACCGGAGAACGCAGACGCGAACCGGTTGGCCTGGCTGCGGGCGCTGCAGGCGCAGCTTCGCTTGCGTGAGGCGTACGGGGTCGATGACCACGTGAGCGCCGAGTCGCGCCAGACCGTGAATCTCTTCCAGGCGCTGCTGTCGCTCAACTTGATGTCGGTCTTCTTCCAGCAGGACTTCCTGGCAGCCTTTGCGGATCGCCTTGAGGCATCGGGGGACTGGGTCACAGCGCTGCAGCGCTTGACCATGGACGGGCTGCGGGACGGTCATCAGAGCCGGTTGCCGCTCACCTGGTCGGATCGGGACGCGAAGGTGACCAACATCACTGGGTGGACCGTCACGGCAGCCGAACCCAAAGGCAACGCCAGAATGGCATCCGCAATCCTGGACTTCTGGACCTACGACATGGTCGCGGTGGCAGCACGTCTCCAGCGCAACGAGCCGGGTCTTCAGCCCAACTTGTTCGAGCGACCGGTCCTGAAGTTCGGCGCGACGTTGGTGCAGTTGCCGTGGATCGTGGGCCTGCAGAACAACAGCTCAGCGGCGATCAACAACCTGAGGCGACTCGGCGCTCGTCGTGAACATGCGCGGGACGAGGCGCGACGGATTGAGGCAGGTCTTGCCCGGCTGCTCGAGACGCGTGGATTCACGACGCTGCTCAACTGGCAGCCCCCGCGCGGCGAGGACGACCCCGGCGAAGTGGACCTGATTGCCACCCTCGGCCACCATCTGTTTGTCATCGAGGTGAAGTCGACGTTTATGCGGGGATCTCAGCGGGAGGCATGGCTGCACGCCACCACCACGCTTCGCAAGGCAGGCCATCAGCTTCGCCGCAAGATCGAAGCGGTGTCGCTGGCAATCGCCTCGGATCACGAGTTCCGCGCCTTGCTGGGCTTGACCGAGGATCGGGTTCCCACTCAATGCCATGGCTGGATCGCCGATACGTCCATCGAGTGCGATCACCAGCGCTTCGGCGGCTTTCTGAAGGTCTCGGTCGAAGAGCTATTGATTGCGCTTCGCGATGATCGTCACCTCTTGAACGACCCCGAAGGTCTGCTTGCCGGGAACGACCGAGTGGACCGGTCCCGTGACGCCGATACGAGCAGAGCCACCTGTACTCTGTATCCGGACGGGTTCAGTGCCGAGCGCTTCATTGCGGTGATCGAGACGGAGGCTGTGTGGCACCACTGACGTCGGACCCGTGGGCACGCGTGAGATCCATTGAAGTGACGGATGAGGCAGAGTCGTATGAGGCGGCATGACGAACTGATTTCTGCGTGCTTCCGACAGAAATTCGGAGTGCCGCCTGCCGCTCCATGTGTCACCGTTCGCGCATGGACACTGACCTCACCGACAATGAACTGCTAGCCGACATGATCGCGGATGTGGCACTGGACGTGCTTCAGCGTATTGGTGACGATAACGAATTGCGGTTTCAGTTTTTCCGTGCGTTTGTTGAGTTGGCGAAACGAACGGTACCCCGCTAGCTCGACTTCGCCGCAGAGCCTGCAGCTCGCCATGTAGGTCGTCATGCCCGCCCCTCCATCGCGCGTTCTTCGCGCTGCCGGCGTAGCGCCTGCAGCACCTCCGCCCGCTGCTCCGGGGGCGGCTGCTTGTAGTCCCGCCCCTCGCTGCGAATGACTTTACGCACCGTCGATGCGCAGACGTTGAGTTCGCGTGCCAGCGCCTGCAGCGTCGTTCGATTGCGATGCCAGGCCAGGATCCGCGCGATCTCCGCCTCGCCCAGTCGTCTGGGTCGTCCCATCATGCTGAATCGTTTCTGCTTCATTGCCGTTGCCCTCCGTTGGGATACGTTCAGCGTCCCACGGACTCGCGCGCCGACAAGCCCGGCCCTCAGGCCACCCGCCGCCGGCCATCCGGCAAGGCGTTGTTGTGGCAGTAGTCGGCGATCACCCGGTTCAACTCAGAACGGCGGCGGGTCCGTCTCGCCCTCGTCATCGCCCATCGCCAGCGCCGGCGTCCGGCGTTCATCGGCGCGCGGGCCGCGCGCTTCGTTGCGTGCCATCGCAGCCCCCGCGTCCGCTCGACCACCGAGCAACTGCATCTCGTTGGCCACGATCTCCGTCGTGTAGCGCGTGCGTCCTTCCTTGTCTTCCCACTTGCGCGTCCGCAGCGCGCCCGCGAAGTAGACCTGCGAGCCCTTGCGCAGGTACTCCGCGGCAATCTCGGCGAGTCGGCCATACATGACGATGTTGTGCCACTCGGTCTGTTCTTTCAGCTCGCCCGTCTGCTTGTCCTTCCAGCTCTCCGACGTCGCCACGCTGACATTGGCGACCGCCGTACCGGTCGGCGTGTAGCGCACGACCGCGTCCTTCCCCGCATTGCCCAGGATGGTGACCCTGTTCACTCCACGCATTGCTTTTCTCCACGTTCGTTGCAGTTACCGGCGCAGATGTTGGTTTGCGCTGCGCCCGGCTCGTTGCGGTACGTTGCCTGACCGCGCGTTCAATCTAACCCGCCGCCGCTTCCCGACAAGCACGCGCGCGCTCGGGCGAAAACCCACGTGCGTGCAGCCATCGCGCGAGCTCCGGACTGAGCCCGCGCTGGCGAGCCACCACCCGTAAGCTCCGCGCCGACAAGCCAAGCGGCACTCCGCGCACGCCGTTGCGCGCGTAGTACGTCGCGCGCGTCATGCAATAGGCTGGATACCCGTTACGCAGGTTGCTCACGCTCACCACCAGCCCGTGGCCTTCGATCCACGCATGCTCGAATT
>Ga0113563_10000335_pt1 | contig 21673 bp, 18 predicted proteins | sample Mud3Dept3metaG_FD_80117 | JGI IMG/M metagenome (GOLD analysis project Ga0113563, IMG submission 80117) | Freshwater wetland microbial communities from Ohio, USA, analyzing the effect of biotic and abiotic controls - Mud 3 Core 4 Depth 3... | ecosystem: Environmental > Aquatic > Freshwater >... | reverse complement strand
GGAAAAGCTTTGCGCTCCTTCCCCTGTGGGGGAAGGCTGGGATGGGGGTCTAAACACCCTGTACAATAATCTATGTATGTGGTTAATATATATGAGCAATGTGACATATTTCATAAATGCGCCTTTATAAGACGTCTTATAAAACGTCTTATAAAACGTTGATAATTTATTTCCAGGTGAATTCCCTGACGACCTTCAGGGTTTCACCGATATTCTCCATTTCGGATATCTGCGTTCGTACATTCTGCTCAAAAAATTTGACGCTGTAACATTTAAGTCGGAATTTTGTTATTAGATTTAAATTAAAAAGCAACAATATGGCATTTACATTACAACCGGGAGAAAAGATCATAGGTTTTAGACTCCCGGCAACGGACGGGAATACATACAGTTTGTCTGATTTTGATAAATATAAATATCTGGTTGTTTTCTTTACCTGTAACCATTGTCCATATGTAAAAGGTTCAGATGAGGTTACAAGAGCAACTGCTGAAAAATTCATAAAAAGAGGAGTTGGCTTTGTCGGTATCAATTCAAACAGCGAAAACACCTACCCGGAGGACAGCTTTCCGGGCATGATCAAACGAATGGAAGAATACAGGTTTCCCTGGTTTTACCTTTACGATAAAGATCAGTCTGTTGCAAAGGCCTATGGAGCCTTGCGTACACCGCATTTTTACATTTTCGATGAGAACAGAAAACTGGTTTATACCGGAAGAGGTGTTGACAGTCCGAGAGACACATCAAGAATGACAATTAACAACCTGGATATGGCTTTGGATGAGCTGACCGCGGGAAAACCGATATCGATTCCCATTACAAACCCGATCGGTTGCAACGTCAAATGGGAAGGTATGGATGCACACTGGATGCCTCCGGACGCATGTGATCTTGTATGATTTCAGTCACTTAATCCTGAATTAAATCACCTGACTATGATATGTAAAAGACAAACTCAAACGCTGGCAGTATTAACTACGGCTTTATTGTTGTTCATCCTGATCTCGTGCACGAAAGAAGCACCGTCGGATCTTTCCAAAGAAAGTATTATTCCCAGACCGGTCTCAGTAATATCTACCGGAGAATATTTTAAACTCAGACCCGGTACTGATGTTTATATCCGTGAAGATTCGGAGGAGCTTAAACAGATAGGGCAATACCTTGTTGATAAGCTGAAACTACCAACAGGTTTCGATGTAGGTTTAAAAGTGACTGATACAAAGCCTCATTCCGGATGTTTTGTTTTGACTACGGATGCTTCAAAATCATCTCTTGGCGAAGAAGGATATGAGATTGCAATTGATAAACGAATCATTTACCTGACGGCCGCCAGCCCGGCCGGATTGTTCAGGGGAATTCAGACCATAAGGCAGATAATGCCGGTAAAAATAGAATCAGCGGAGATGCATGAAGGTCCCTGGGTAATACCGACAGGTACCATAACTGATTATCCCGATTATTCTTTCCGTGGAGCCATGCTGGATGTTTCCCGCCATTTCTTTGGTGTCGAAGATGTAAAACGATTTACTGACATGCTGGCTTATTACAAAATGAACATGCTGCATCTGCATCTGTCTGATGACCAGGGATGGAGAATTGAAATAAAAACATGGCCGAATCTGACGATCCATGGGGGAAGCACTCAGGTGGGCGGTGGCAAGGGTGGTTTTTATACACAGGAACAATATTCCGACATTGTTCAGTATGCAAAGGAACGTTATATTACAGTGGTCCCTGAAATCGATATGCCGGGTCATACAAATGCAGCACTGGCCTCTTATGCCGAACTGAACTGTGATGGAAAAGCGAGGGAATTATATACAGGTACAAACGTGGGATTCAGCACATTATGTACAACCAGTGAAATAACTTATAAATTTATTGATGATGTAATACGGGAACTGGCCACACTGACTCCGGGTCCGTATATGCATATCGGCGGGGATGAATCGCATGTTACCAAAGAAGAAGACTATATACCATTTATTAACAGGGTACAGGATATTGTGGCTAAGTATGGTAAACAGGTGATCGGATGGGACGAAATTGCTCTGGCAACTCTGAAACCAAACACGATTGCACAATGTTGGGCCAATATTAAAAATGCAAACACTGCAGTGGGGCAGGGGGCAAAGATTCTGATGTCCCCGGCAAGCAAAGCTTATCTCGATATGCAATATGACAAATCCACGAAACTGGGCTTACACTGGGCAGGATATATTGAAGTGGATACTGGTTATATGTGGGATCCTGCCACTATCGTTCCCGGTGTCGGTAAGAACAATATCATAGGAATAGAAGCACCTTTATGGTCAGAGACCATAACCAGCATGGAGGAACTAGAGTACATGGTTTTTCCGCGTCTTCCGGGTTATGCCGAGATAGGATGGACCCCTGCCGCATCAAGAAGCTGGGAGGAGTACAAAGTGCGACTCGGAAAACACGGAGAGAGATTCAAAGCCATGGGCATCGATTTTTATCCATCCGCGGTTGTTCCCTGGACCGGTATGTAATAATGATACAATTTTTTACTCGGAAAGCCACTTCTCCGAAAAGCGGGCAAGTACGATGTTTTTTAATGAAGGCTGACCTTCGGAACCCGGTATCTGATTGGTGAAGGAGATGTGTATTATACCGTCCATACCCTGTATAATTGCAGGGTAATGGCCTCTTACTTCGCTTCCTGGTGTACCGTTAACAAGTATCTTACGGTGAGGCCATGTTTTTCCTTCGTCCTTTGAGAGCCAGACCGACAGACGATGCCTTCCCTCTTCAATATCATTATGAACCAGCGCCCAGTTACCGCTTTTCAGAACCACAATATCTGCTGCAGTACCTGGATTGGGAATATCAGAATCCTCGACAGTGCTCCATGTTTTACCCCTGTCTTGTGATATGCTTTTTGCCAGGCGTTTTGGAGGCGGGCCGTTATCGCGCATGAATGCAACTATTGAGCTGTCTTTCCGCAGTGCAAGCGAGGGTTGTATTGAACCGGCGCCAACGATGGGTTCGCTGAAATGCCATGTTTTCCCCCAGTTGTCAGTTATCGCAATCAGTGAAAAATCAAAACCGTCGGAATAGAGCGGCAGCAGCATCCTGTCGCCAATAATCAGAGGCTTGTTCCTGCTCTGCCAGCCAATCCTGCGCATTAGCGGGAAGCCCAGTTCAGTTCTTATTCTTTCTCCCTTTTCATTGACATCAGTACCGGTAGCCATAAACCGGACACCCTTTGCAATGTTAAGATATTGCCGGAGTGCATTATCCCATAATTGTTGGGAAATGGGACCGGTGCCATCTTTACTCAGATATCCGGCTGATACCAGATAATTATAGTATGATTCATATTTTCTGTTCAGCATTTGCACGAACTGGTCGTTTTTACCAATTCCGTCAGGTACACTCCCATCAGGTTTCATATGAATCACATCCTGCCAGTTCCATTCAGGAGCGCCGGTTTGTTGCATATAATTATCGCTGATCCTGTATTTCAGAATTGAGGATTCCCATTGATATGCCATTACAGTATACCATACAAGCCACAAACGCGACTTTCCGTCGATAAACAGAACCGGATTGATATCCGGAAAATCCGGAACATCAGCCAGTACAAACGGTTCGCTCCATGTACCTGATTTATGATTACAGCGTGATCCCATGATTACCACATCATCAGCAGTACGTTCCCCGCTTCCATAGAACCATGCAACCAGGAGATCCTGATTCGGAAGCTCTGTGATTGATGATCCGTGACAGTGCTGTGACTGAAAAGGAAATATGTTTTCCAGTATCAAAGTATCCGGATCTTCAGTCTTTTTTGCTGACCGGTCCGAAGAGCATGAAGCTGTTAAAATGACCAGAAGGCTTATGCTAAGGACATACCGTGTTTTCATGATCGTATTTTTCATAAAGATATGAGAAATAAATCAGCGAAAGTTGTTTAACTTCAACCCGATAGCAACAGGTATAGAATCTGATTTCATGAATGAACCGGTTATTGATATAGAGGATCTTTCAAAATTCTACGGCAAAGCCAGGGGGATTGACCACATCAACCTGGATGTTCACGCCGGGGAGATCTTTGGCTTCATAGGACCTAACGGAGCCGGAAAATCCACAACCATCAGGATTTTGATGAGCCTTATTTTTCCAACATCCGGAAGTGCAAAGATCATGGGAATGGATGTTATCCGTCAGGCGAAGGAGATCAAGCGCAAGGTTGGATATATCCCTTCGGATGCGAATGCATACCAATGGATGGGAGTAAATGAGTTTCTGGATTACTGTTTAAGATTCCACCGGATTCAGGATGGGAGGAAAAGGGTTGATGAGCTGGCAAAGCTTTTTGAGCTTGATCTTACCAGGAAAATCTCCGACCTTTCAATGGGAAACAAAAAGAAAGTATCAATCATTCAGAGCCTGCTCCATAATCCCGGACTGCTTATTATGGATGAACCGACTACCGGTCTCGATCCGCTGATGCAGTCGGTCCTGTTTGAACTGCTGCGGACAGAAAACAGGAATGGCCTGACTATCTTTTTTTCTTCGCATCATCTCAGTGAGGTTCAGATGCTTTGCAAAAGAGTGGCAATTATTAAGGAAGGAAACATTATCAGAGTAGAGGATATTGATACGTTAAGGAAAAAACAATTGAAAAAAGTATTTATTGAGTTGGATGAACCTGTCGACATTGAAACCTTCAACATATCAGGAGCAGAAAACTTAAGCCTGGTGCCGGGCAATAAAATTTCACTCCTGTTTTCGGGAAATATCAGCGACCTGATAAAAGCACTTTCCGGCAAAAGGATAAAGGATCTGACTATTGAAGAACCATCGCTGGAAGAAATTTTTATGCACTATTACAAAGTTTAATTTGTGGGGGAGATGAACCGGAACCTGAATCGAATGGAAATGAAAAGGAACTCGCTCAGCTTGTTCCTGTGGACTCTGGTCATAACTCTGCTGATCTCTGTTACAATGTCGATTTACCCTACATTCATAGAGAACCAGTCCAGGATATTCGGAATGTTGAACCTGATCCCAAAGGGTGTCCTGCAGTTCAAGGGATTTTCGGATTTGAACGATCTGCTTAGCCCCATGGGATTCTATGCAGCCAACAATGTGATATATATGATGGTCCTCGGAAGTATATATGCAATTGTGCTTGCTTCCGGTATACTGCTGAAGGAGGAATATAACAAAACTGCTGAATATCTTCTGACCAGACCGATTACCCGCAGTGAGATTTTTCTGACAAAACTGGCTGTTGTTGCCGGTAATGTGTTTTTATTGAACATTATAACATCGCTGGCAGGATTTATTGCAACAGGACTGGCAGGAAATGAGATTATCAGGTTAAGGCCATTTCTGATCATATCAATCTATACCTTCTTACTGAACATGTTCTTCGCGGCAACCGGACTTTTCATATCAACGCTCATTAAAAGATCCAGGCCGGTTACTACATTTTCCATAGGACTGGTTCTGATTCTCTATTTTATTTATACCCTCTCAAAGATCTCGGAAAGCGTGTCAAAATTAGGGTACCTGAGCCCATTTACTTATGTCGACCAGAAGGTTGTCAGTCCGGATTACAGCCTGGCGCCAGGGAATTTAGCATACTTTATAGGAATCTCATTTCTGCTGATCGCAATCTCTTACAGGCTCTATCTGCATAGGGATATATATGTATAATTGAGGCAGTTGAAAGAGCATTCAGTCTGCCGCTACACGGTTCAAAACCAGATCAGGTCGCATTTGCTACAAACAGGTCGTCGCTACGCGACTCTTATTTTGCAACATGACCTCAATTAATGCTTTAAGAGACCTGTTTGTAGCAAGCAGGCAAAAAAAAGATTTGAGCGCCGTAGGTGCGGACTGTTTGCAGCTCCTCAAACATTTTTCCCGGGTGAAGGTTATATCTTTTGATTGCACGCAAAAAATATCTACCGGAAATATGATAATAATATAGTTATAGAAAGAAAGAAAAAAACCATAATTTTAATAAAAGAAAATTTTACAGGAAAACAGACATATTTTAACAAACATTATTAAAAAATGCAGCAATATGAAAGAACAAATCCTTGAAATAAAAGCAGCCCTGCAAATTCAAAAACCTGTTAATGAGATATTTGAAGCTATAGTTGATCCTGTTAAAATGTCAAACTACTTCATTTCAAACGGCAGCGGGAGAATGGAAAACGGCAAACAGATAATGTGGCGATTCCCGGAATTTGATGTGGAATTTCCAATTCGTGTCGTGGAAATAAAAAAGGATAAGTACATCTCTTATTACTGGGATGTAGAAGGTGCTGAACTTCTGGTTGAAATGACCCTCTCTGCCAGAAAAGACGGTTCAACCCTTGTGACAATTACCGAGAAAGGAATGAAGAATGATGCGGAAGGGATCAAATGGCTTAAAGGAAATACTGAAGGATGGGCTAATTTCCTTGCCTGTCTTAAAGCATACATGGAATATGGGATCAATCTGAGAAAAGGAGCATTTGATTTTATGTCAGATGATAAATTATAATTCCTTAAAAATATCCAATTTATGAAGTCATGTAAATGTTGTTTTTCATTCTTCGGGTTTATTGCCTGTTTTTTATTACAGATAGAAGTGGCAGGTCAATATGTTCCGGTGCAACACAGAGAGCCGTTAAATGGTGAAATCCCGGTAACTAAAGCCGGCAATTACGGAACACCGGGAGCTTCATATATTCTTATGAATGATATCTCTTCACCGCGGAGCACCATCTTCTTAGGTAAGGATGTCACTCTTGATCTCAATGGGTACACAATTACCTATACAGACGGCAATTACGGACATGTTCCCAATTACGGATTTGAAGAAGGCTTGACGGGATGGAACATTTCGAAGGCACCCGGGGCAAAAATAGAAAATACTGAAGAGGTTCATTTATTCATCGGCAAAAAAATACTGCGCCTGAGGGCTGGCGATGAAATAGCCTCCGGGTATGTATTACTGCCTCTCGGGAGTCGGTCATACTATGCCATGTGCGGTGTAACCGGTAATTATTACAACGATATGAAGGGCGATCTTACCAGGGACATGAGGGTAAGTATTTTTGTCGACGATGAACAGGGGAGGGAGATCAAATGTATTACCAGGTATGGCGATTCCACAAGGGTAAGCTGCCCTGTAATAAACCGTTCCACCAGGCTTGGGGGTGGTTTTGTTTTTGCACACCTGAATAACATTCCCGCGGGCAGGTACAGGATCCGGGTAAAGGCTGAAAATGACTGTCTGGTTGATGAAATAGACATAAGACCTGTCATGGATGTTGGAATTGGCATAGTGGAAGAAACACATCCGATGGGTCACTATGACCATTTATACAACATTAGTCATTCGGCTTTTTTTGATTATACCGCTGATGTCTCAACTGGCAAACCGGTTGAGGGAATACCTGTAATAAATGGGACGGGGAGTGTAACAATTAAGAACGGTATATTAAAAAATGCGGCAGAAGCTGTTTTATCCTGGGGTATACAATCAACAGCAGAGAACATAAGAATTATCCTTGACAATATGAAATTCATTTCATCGGGTATAAACACCACAGCAGTTGATGTGGAACAGGCGACCATTTCAAACTGTACCTTCGATATAAAAAATCCATTCATTATTAACCGGCACGGCTCCGAATTCTATGCAGTTGACTTAAGAGGTGATCAGGCTTCGGAGGTTTCTTTCTCCGAATTTTATGGCGGGCAAGGCTGCCTGTGCATAAAAGGCAAATCTTCCTCTGTACATCATAATTTCTTTGCCAACCGTCAGACCGTTACAAATCATTACAGCATAATGGCCATGGGAGACGGATCCCGGATCTTTGAGAACCGGTTTATCCCTGAGATAGGCTCAGGTCTTGAAATATTCAGAAAAAAGAATATTGAAATTTTTAACAATGAATTCCATATCAATGCTGCCCCGCCAAGCTGCGAATATCCCGATCATTTAAGCACAAATGCCATACGCATTGCAGATTATGGAGCAGCGTCGGGGTCACCAAATGGCAGTTATGGCAACAGGATCTATAATAACAGGTTTTACATCAAAGGGAAGAAATATGAGCAGTACCCGGATTATATCCCGATGGCATCCGCCGTTTTTTATAGTGCAAGTGCAGGAGACAATGAAATTTTTGGTAATGAGATTATTATAAGTCAGGAAGACCCTGATTCAGATGCCGAAGCATTTGCTTTTTATATTGGTAATTCAAGAGGAGGCAGGATTTATAATAATAATATTACCTGCAATGTAACCCCGATCTGGGTGTCATGCACTTATGGCAAAGCAGAAAATACAATACTGACAGGTAACACGATTGTAAAGGCACAAAACACAACTAAGGATTTTAAGCCTGTAAGAATGGGATCAGATTACCCTGCAGAAGGCACCGAATTCCACTCCAATGTATTATCAGGTTTGGAATTTGGTATCGATGCATCAGACAGGCCTCATAAATACCAGGTATACTGGACACTCAAAATAAACCTGCAGGATAAAAAAGGAAAGCCCGTTGATGATTTTGAGATAGTTTTGAATAACAAAGACGGAAAGGAAGTTCTGCGTCAGGAAAGCGGCAAAGACGGTTCCCTCAGTGCCGAGCTCCCTGAATATTTTGTGGACGGGAAGGTCATGACTTTTCATTCTCCTTATACCATCAGGGCAGGGAAAAAGAAAGTTGTCCTTGATTTAAAGAAAAACAGTGAAATAAGCCTTATAATAAAATAATGGTCTGATTTAATAATCTGTACTGTGAAAAAAATCTTCTGTACATTGTCTATGCTGGTGCTTATGATCCCTGCCAGGCATGCCTGTGCCTCAAAAACAATAATAATTGATTCAAGGCATTACAGCAATATTTTCGGGGAAATCAGGAACTTCAGGATTTTTCTGCCTCCCGGATATTATGATGATCCGGAGAAGAGATTTCCTGTAATCTATTACTATCACGGATGGTCGCAGCGGTACTTCGGATCCACAAGCGTTCAGGGGGCTGACGAAGGTGAGAGCAATAATGGTGACAACATTGCCAATTTTGTTGCCACACATGATGTGATTATAGTAAAACCTGACGGGTACAACCGGAAACCGCAGGAGGAATATTATTTGCGTCCCTATAACATTTCACCGGTGGAAACATATCGCCAGTACCCGCTCTATTTTCCCGAACTGGTAAATTACATTGATGCAAATTTCAGGACAATTCCCAACCGGGATCACAGGGCAATTTCAGGTCTCTCAATGGGAGGATTCATGACATTCTGGATAAGCGGGAAGTATCCCCACCTTGTTACTGCTGCCGGTAATTTTTGCGGTTCGGCTGAATTCATTATCGGTCCCGCTGATTTTCCGGTTGAATACCGTCACATCGATATGGCAAAGAATTATGAAGGATTAAATGTAAGGCTGAATTTTGGCAATAAAGATTTCATAAGGTGTTATCACCGTGACATGAACCGGGTATGGACTCAACTGATGGATAACTATGTATATAAGGTTTATGAGGCTGAACATACCACCTGTGGACTTGGAGAGATGTTTGAGTTTATCATGGATACATTTAAAGATCCTCCCGGCAAGCCGGAGAAATGGAATCATATTGATGTTTACCCGGAATTTGATGTATGGGATTATCTGGTAAGCACCGACCGGGAAAAGGCAGGATTTACAATTCTTGAGAACGTTGATGAAAAAGGCTTCAGGTGTTCAGTAAGAGAGTTCCTGCCCGACGGCGAATTAATGCCTTATGTCAGACTTTCAGTGACAACAGCCCCGGTTTATGAAAAAAATCATTTATATGTAGTAAATGATTTTGATGAGCAAAGCCTTAAATTAACCAGGAAAAATATTAAAAGTGATAGTTCAGGAAGGTTGAAAATTGAAACAAACGGTGGCATCCATGAAATAGGAATAAATAAAACAAAAGATTCTCCTGTTCTCTGCATAGCCTCTGCGGAAGTAATCAATTTACCATGGGTAACACCGGGGAAAGAAACAGGCGTGCAGATACAGCTACTCAACAAAGGATTTACCAATGCAGGAAATGTAAGTGCAGTCTTGTCTCCAACCCGAAATACTGCAAAAGTGATCAGAAATACTTCATCTTATGGGGTTATCGGCATTGGGGAGACAAAAAAAGCCGTTCAGTCTTTTACATTTATAGTCAGTCCCGACAGCATTGAGGTTGTGAAGTTTAAACTGACTATAAGGGACGGAAAAAACAATGAGTGGACAGAGTACCTTGAAATACCGGTCAGAAAAGATCCTCCTGAGGTTAAGGATTTTGTAGTTGCCGATGGCAGAACGTTCCGTGTAGCTTCTGCAGGTACAGACACTTCAACGCTGTTTCTTGGGACAGGTAACGGAGATGGCATTGCAAATCCCGGAGAATCGCTGGTTATACTGGTTAAGGATCAGGGACTCTACAGAAGAACTGAGATGATTTCGGGTGATCCTTTTATTAATAAGGATGGTATAAATGCCAGGATGTCCGACAACTGGTCAGGTTACGATCATGTTGGCGGATCGCAAAAGTATTCGATCCCGCTGGTGTCCTCGGAATGCCCTCAGGACCATCAGGTTGAGTTCCTTACATCCTGGTGGCTCCCGGCCTATCCGGATCATATAATTGTACAGGGGAAGATCAGAGTAAAGGTAACCGGAAAGGACATTACTCCTCCTGTGATAAGGTGGGCGGATGTTTCAGGAGACAATACTGTTCAGGTCAAGGCTTTTGATGGTTCGGAGATTAAAGAGGTCAAAGCCATATTCACAGATAAGGATGATCCGAAAAGAACAATTGAAATTGTCCTGAATGATGAAGGTAAAGAAGGTGACAGGATTGAGGCAGACAGATTATTCAGCCTGAAGATTCCCGAACAGAAATTCGGCCAGTTCAAAATGGAAATTGAAGTGACCGATTCTTTTGGGAACAGACAAAATGTAAAACAAGATGGTTTTTTTGTTCTGCATTAATTTTCACGCATAACAAAACAGCTAACATTTAACTGATTTTACCGGCACACGGCATAAAATTTACTGTTATTTCGGTTTTATCCATTTTAAGAAAGTCAGGATTGAAAAAAAGGAAGTCATAGACGAAACTTCTCTTAGTGTCTGAAGAAGCATTTTTGGTCTGAAATAGAATTTTCTGTAAGCAAAATCCCTGAGTTTCTTAATTTCTTTAGCTGAAAGTAAACCGTTTCCCATTACCGATTGAGTAAGTTCAAAGCGGGGAAAGTCAGATTCTTCAATCCAGTTATTATCTGCCGCAATTTTTCCAAGTTCTGTTTTCGGATACGGTATTGCAGAATAAAACTGGGCATAGGTAAGATTCCTGCAGGCAAAACGGATTGATTTCAGGGCACTCTCTTTTGTATCTCCCGGAAGTCCAAACATAAAGTGTCCCATAGTGTTCAATCCTGCATTACGTGCCATAATGACAGCCTTGTCGATCTGGTCAGTTGTTATTCCCTTTCGTGCTTTGTTGAGGACCTCCCGGTCATAAGATTCTATCCCGAGACCAAGAAGAATACACCCGGCTTTTTTCATTTTATCAAGCAAAGTCTGATTAAGGGTATCAACCCTTGAAGTTGTTGACCACCTGATTTTGAGTTTTCTTTTTATTATCTCATCACAAATTACCTCACCGTATTTCGGATCAGTGGTAAATGATTCTCCCCAGAACAGGAAATCATTGATATCAAATTCATGAATACACTGTTCTATTTCCAGCATAATATTTTCTACCGAACGTTTTCTGAATTTTTTGCCATAATAAATATTTGCAATGCAGTAAATACATTCTGAGGGACATCCTCTGCCTATGCTAAGCAGGGTAAATTTCTTTCCGTTGACAGGCAGAAGATAAGCATCATTATTCAAGAGATCCCTGGCTGGAAAAGGAAGATCATCAGGATTGTTTTCAGCAAGTTTCTGTCTTTCATTAACAATAATATCATTACCTTTTCTGTGAATCAATCCTTTAACGGAATCCGGTGATATGTTTCCGGAGACAACATCCGTAAGCCGGCTGGTCACCCATTCGGGCTCATCCATCACAGCATAATCAATCTGGCTGAATTTATTCAGGCATTCTTTCTCATAGATTGTCGGAAATATTCCGACGATGCCAATTTTAACTGACGGAAGTATCTTTTTAAGCGCTGATGCACAATTCATGTCGCCCTCAATGGAAGGGATTGCTGTATTCATGATAATCAACTCCGGATTAAATGATGCTGATATTTCACCAAGTTTTCCGGTATCCAGTTTATCAGCGATAGCATCGTCAACATAACCTGATGCCCATTATTTCTTAAAACAGCCGAAATATAACCTAATGACAGCGGCATTCATAATGCGGCCCAGGAAGATTTTGTCTGCATGCATCTTCCTTCCCGTATATAATTCTGCTTTTTGAAAGCAGGTGGATTTATTATTAAGATTTTCATCAGATAAACCGGATCTTAAATAAGCTGAACAGGTTATTAATACCGTCAATGAATATTCTCAGTTTAACTTTACCAATCCTTTTCCTGTAAGTTGAATCTATCTCCCTGGCCCTGAAATTGCCAAATGCCCTGAGCTTTATCTCCTGGCTCAATGACATTAATAACATTTGCACTCTGAGCTTTGGCCAGTTCAACTGTATTATCTGTGCTTCCACCATCAATAACTATTATCTCAGTATCAAATCCCATTTCTGTCAGCCTGTTTACCGGGATGCTGTTTATCGTTTGTCCAATGGACTCCTCTTCGTTAAAGGCCGGCATCAGGATAGTAATTTTCATACAACCAGTTTGTTATTTCTCAGGTTATGAAATTTTATGCCAGGACAGTTTAAACTGTAAAAAAAGAAGAATTATCAATAGAAATACAATTTTCTGATAAATAATGCACTAATAATGTAAAAAAAGCATTAAAATGATTTTGTCAGCTGGGATGATAATGATTATGTTGTTAATAATCAATTAGTAAGGACAAATAGAAATCCGGATTTCAAGGAAATATTCAGGACAGTGGTATCATTGAATTACCATCCGCTGACAATCCTGAGCCTGAGCTTAAATGACAATACCTGCAGCAGCTGTACAAATGGTATTTCAGCAAAACCTTTCATATTCAATAATATAATATTACATGCTTTAAATACGATCCTTGTTTTTTTTCTCATATATATTCTGTTCGGCAGGAAACTGACAATTGCCTTCATTGTTGCAGCAATTTTCGGCGTACACCCAATGCATGTTGAATCAGTAGCATGGATTTCGGGCAGAAAGGATGTTCTTAATAGTTTTTTCCTTTTGTCAGGACTGATCTCCTGGTTATTTTTTATAAAAGAGAGGAGATTTAAGTATTTCTGGTTGCTGTTTTCATTCGTTTTGTTCATACTTGCATGCCTTTCAAAAGCCACCGCAGTGGTATTTCCGGTTATCCTCATACTAATTAATTACCTGTTTACCGATGAGGAAAACATAAATCACGGCAAAGCACTTTTAAAAGCCATTTCTCCCCGCAATATTTTACCTTTATTACCATTCTTTGCCGTGTCGGTTTTTTTCGGACTTATGGCAGTTCAGTTACAGAGTGGTGAGAATTTTCTGGGGATGATGAAATTCATCAAGGATCCTCATGATGTGGTAAATATAGTTGCCCCCTTTTCGGGTTTGCAAAGAATCCAGATCGCCGCCTATGGATTTTTTGTTTACCTGGTTAAGTTCGTCATCCCGGCAAATCAGGCTGCATTTCATCCTTATCCGGAGCTTTCCGAAATTAACGGCGAAAATTTCTCCTTACTTCTCTGGTTAGCTCTTATTGCATTCTTCATACTCTTTTGCCTGGTGATATTTTCAATGAAGAAGACCAGGCTTTTTATGTTTTGTTTTGGATTCTATCTGGTAACCCTGGCACTGGTGTTGCAATTTGTATCTGTGGGGAATGCCATTTTTGCGGAAAGGTATACTTATCTGCCATACATTGGTCTTGCAATAATACCTGCTTATTTCATTTCAGAAAGTCAAGGCCGGATAAAGCAGATTCTGTTAATCATTTCTGCCTTATTTATTTTAATTATGCTGATTCTGGCCAGGAATCAGGTTAAGGTATGGAATAGTACGGAATCGCTCTGGACACAGGTCATTGAAAGATATCCGGATCTCGAAATGGCAAGAGGCGCCAGAGGAAAATACTATTATATGCTTTCAGCCCATTCTGAGAATGAGAAGGATAAAAGGGCGCTTGAAGAGAAAGCCATGACGGATTTCAGGGTGGCGATCAGGGAAAAGTCAGGAACGGCAGAAGTCTATGAAGGGATGGGCGTTATCCTTCTGGGGAGAAATGAATTGAAAAGTGCTCTACAACTGCTGAATGTTGCAATTAAATTAAATCCCGAAAAAGGAAGAACTTATTATAACAGGGCGGTGATCTTTGATCAGTTAAATCAGAAGGAAGATGCAATCAGGGATTATGAGTCAGCATTAACCTTCAGTCCTGATATGGCACTGGAAATTCTAAGAAACAGAAGCGTTTTGTATATAGAGACAGACAGGTATGAGAATGCAATTAAAGATCTTGATGAGCTTATAAAAATTGACGGGAAAGAATTTACACATTATTATAACAGGGCTTTCTCAAAACTGATGCTGAAAGATATTGAAGGAGCAATTGAGGATTATAAAAGTGTTCTGAGATTAAATCCGGGTGATAAGGAAACCCTGGAGCATCTCCGGGTTTTAACGGAGACTCTGAAGAACTAAAAAAAAATGTAAATTTGAAATAATTAATTCAAGAAAGTTCACCTGACAAGTCATCAATGTATTTGCGGTGCCTGATATTCCTGGTACAGCTATTTTCCCTGGGCATCCCCTCGTATACCCCATTTGATCGGTATTTAATACATCAGAACCGGGAGATAAATAATTTTATATCTCAGGCTGTGATTCATAATGAAACAGAGGTTGAGTCATTGAATTCTGACATGATAGTTCAGGTCGGGGCGTTCCGTCTTGAGCCAAATGCTCTGGCTTTGAAAAGCAAACTCTCCTCACTTATCAACAAACCTGTTATAATAGTTCAGAAGGACGGATATTTTAAAGTACAGCTGACAGGATTTAAAAGTTCGGAGGAGATAGAAGCTCTTCTTCCGGCACTCGGGCTCCTTGGGATAAGAAATATATGGGTTGTGCCTCCACAGAAGCAAAAAGAGGTTAAATCTCAGGTTGTTGTACAGGCGGATACTACTATTAGAATGATTATGGTAAAACTCGCGTTACCTGTTGATGAGGAGCTAAAATCCTATGTATCAAGGCCGGTTTTTAATCTGCAGATTGGTGTGTTCCATGACAGATCAAAAGCTTTGCGTGCCTACAAAAAAATCACAACAAAGCTCAATCTGCCGGTTAAAATTGTTCAGGAATGGGAATACTACAAAGTTTTTGTAACCGGGTTTCTTTCTATGGAAGAGACTTTTAGTTACTACCCCAGGCTTGCACATATGGGGTACCCCAATATTATATTGCTTGAGACGAGAGAAAACAGGTAACAGCTGTAATTGGTTAATCAAAATTAACCTTTTTAAAATCAACGAGATCAAGCCCCTTTCTCTGGTAAGCTTTTTTACCGGCTCTATCTCCATAGTATTCGCAAATCCGGCTTAGACCAAGGTATGCATAACCGCAAAACTCGTTGCCATAATCACCGGAAAATGTGATTGAGTTTATACCATCCTCATATAACTGTTTTGCAAGAGTGAAATTTTGGTATTTCTTTTCCTGAAGGATACCATTAAATACCATAACCTGTGCATCGTAGAAGGTATTTCCTGAACTTTTCAGGGAGCTTTTAATCAGATTTTCGGCCTGGTCATAATCTTTGATAATGAGAAGGTTCCTGATATGCATTGCTCTGAAATACAGATTGTCAGGATACATATCGGTCAGTATCTGACTATATTTTAAAGCCTGCGGATAATTATTTTCAAATCCCATATTTATATATGTCAGGATTGAATATGATTCAGCCCTTAAGAAAATGGAGTTTTCTCCTGACCTGACCAGTTCATTTAGTCCTTTTATGATATCACCCGGAGGAAACATAGACGCAAGAGGTTTGTAAACAGGATTCAATTTTGGATATGCCTCCCGGTAATAATTGTATACGCCTGTGAAATAATAAAAATCAGGGAATGATGATACAAAATCAAATGATCTCATTAAATATTTGTATGATCCTGTGGCAAGAGGGATTACTTTGATACTAAGATCATTATCATTATAAAATAAAAGCAATAATCCTCTTGCACAAATGTTAGTCAGCAGACTCTCTGCTTCAAAATCTTCAGAATAGGGTTTTTGAGAGCTCAGGTCGATGCATTTACGTAAATCTTTTTCAAAACGGTCCCGGGCAGAAGAGGTTGGCAGCAGCGGGTAATTTTCCCAGTATGTAAAGATTCCGCTTAAAAGATAATTTACAGGGTGACCGGGATATAGCTTTTCGACTTCAGTAAAAATCTCATTAGCTTTACTTAATTCCAGGTTGTACATTCTGCTGACTCCGGATTTAATAATCTTCGTAGCAACACTATCATAAAGGATTTGTGAGTCACTGCATGAGATACTGGTAAGAATTACCAGTGTTATGGTACAAATGTAATGATTCAACTTTTTTATCATGGCAGTCTCATTTTCATATCATTTATCCACCCGTTTAGCAAAATTTTCAGTATACCGCGAACCAATATTGGGGAAACAGATTAACAATGCTTCTATCTCCTTCAGGTCAGTCACAGTAAGGTTTATATCTGCTGCCCCTGCATTATCTTCAAGATATTTTCTTTTCTTTGTCCCGGGAATCGGAATAATATTACTACCCTGAGCGAGAACCCAGGCCAGGGCAAGCTGGGCGGGAGTGCAATTTTTGCTATAAGCCATATCAGTAAAAGCTTTCGCAAGCTGCTGGTTGTTTTTCCAGTGTTCACCTGAAAAACGTGGCAGCAATTTCCTGAAATCTTTTTCACCGAGCTTTTCGGCATCTAATGTATTGGTAATTAATCCTCTCATGAGCGGACTAAACGGAATAAAAGTGATTTTCAGTTCTTTACAGACAGGAAGTATCTCTTTTTCAACATCACGGGTAAGCAATGAATATTCGCTTTGCAGAGCTGAGATCGGGTGTACAGCATGGGCTTTCCGGATAGAATTCACAGATGCTTCAGATAGCCCCAGGTAACGAACCTTCCCTTCCTTTATAAGATCACTCATGGCACCCACCATCTCTTCAACCGGTATTTTGGGATCGATCCGGTGAGCATAATACAGGTCAATGGTCTCGGTTTTTAATCTTCGTAAACTGGCTTCAACAGCAGTTTTCATGTAAGCCGGCGATACATCAAAATGAAACGGATCATCGGGAGTGGCCCAAAAACCAAACTTTGTAGCAATAAAAACCTTATCCCTGTTGGGGACCAGGACGTTGGAAATAAGTATTTCGTTTTCTCCATTACCGTAAAAATCGGCGGTATCCCAGAAATTAATACCTAATTCTATTGCTCTCTGCAATGTAGCAATGGACTCCTTGTCATCCCTTACTCCATATGCATGGCTCATTCCCATACAACCTAATCCAATCGCAGATAATTGAATTCCAGTGTTTCCAAATTTCCTGTATTTCATGGATCGTATGGTTTATAAGTTAATTAAACCACAAATTGCTCAATATTTTTCTTAAAGGTATGAATTTCAGCAGAGATAAAATCAATATTTTTCAGGCTACCCGGAATGTGTGAATCCGGGTTTTCTGATTTCAGATCGCATCAGAATAGTCCGTCAACCGATAAATATCTCTCTCCGGTATCATAACAGAATGTCACGATTTTTGACCCTTCGGCAAATTCATTTTGTTTTTGATTCACTGCTGCCAGTGATGCTCCTGAAGATATTCCGATGAATAATCCCTCCTCTCTGGCTGCCCTCTTTACGAAGGTAAATGCTTCTTCTTTACTGATTTTAATTATCCCGTCAAGCAATTCCGTTTTCAGGATGGAAGGGATAAATCCTGCACCAATACCCTGTATCGGATGTGGGCCGGGAGTCCCGCCACTTAATACAGGAGACAGATCAGGTTCAACTGCAAGTACTTTAAGGTTTGGGAATTTATTTTTTAATACTTCTGCACAGCCTGTTATATGGCCTCCGGTACCTACTCCGGTAATAAGATAATCCAGACCATCAGGGAAGTCATTTAAAATTTCCTGAGCGGTGGTGCTTTTATGAATATCGGTATTTGCAGGATTATCAAACTGCATCGGTATCCATGAGTCCGGTGTTTTCAGATGTAACTCCCCGGCCCGTTCTATAGCACCTTTCATACCTTTTTCCCGGGGAGTAAGTTCAAATTCGGCACCATAGGCGCTCATAATTTTTCTTCTTTCCGGAGACATTGATTCCGGCATTACCAGTATCAGCCTGTATCCCCTGACAGCAGCCACCATTGCCAGTCCGATACCGGTATTTCCTGAAGTTGGCTCAATAATTACACTGTTTTGCTTAAGAATTCCTCTTTTTTCCGCATCCTCTACCATTGAGAGTGCAATGCGGTCTTTTATGCTGGCACCGGGATTAGCTTTTTCCAGCTTTACCCATACAGAAATATGAGGTTTGAAAAGCCGGTTTATTTTAACATGAGGTGTTTTGCCTATCGTTTCGAGGATTGAATTTACTTTCATAGCTGAATGATTTATTAAACTTTTCTCAAATACTAAAATTTATAGGTTCCTGAAATTTATTTTGGTTCCTCACAATTATTTCACTTTTATGATAGACCACAGAGAAAGGGGCAACACTTTCCGTAAGCCACACATTTCCGCCAATAATGCTATTCCTGCCAACAACTGTCTCTCCGCCAAGAATTGTACTGCCGGCATATAGTATAACATTATCTTCAATTGTAGGGTGTCTTTTTTTAGATGCTTTCTTTTTATCCACACTTAAAGCTCCAAGCGTTACTCCCTGATAGAGTTTAACATGATTGCCGATAGTTGTAGTTTCTCCTATAACAATTCCGGTCCCATGGTCTATTGAAAAAGGAATGCCAATTGTAGCCAGAGGGTGAATATCGATACCTGTAACCCGGTGAGCATATTCTGTAATCATCCTGGGTAGCAGGGGGACTGATAAGATGGCCAGGGAATTGGCTATACGATAGCAAAAAATAGCAAAGAAGCCCGGATATATTGCAATTACCTCGATCAGCCGGGTGGCTGCAGGATCTGATTCAAGTATAAAACCGGCATCCTTAAGCAATATCTTTTTTACATTCTTAAGATTATTGGTGAATTCCTGTGTAACCTCCTCTTTTTTCTTAGTCAGACCGGATAAAAGTTCAAGTAACTTATCCTGCAAATCTGCAGTATTAACATTTATTGCTTTTTCTATTTTAATTTCAGAAACAGGAAAAAGCAGTTCGAATATGGAGTTAATGGTCGTCTCAACGGCATTTTTATTTGGTATGACAATATCCGGCATAGAATTAAAATTGGATGATTTATTAAAATCCTTTTGATTAATATAACTATAACAAATGTAAGGCAATTTGGTTGCCCGTGCCCCTCCTGTGTGGATGATTACGCCTGTACCTGTTTCAAAAGAACCTGAGACCTTGTATTTATCCCGGTTTTTTTCCAGAATTTACGCACAATTTCAGAGACAAGGTCTGTTTCAATCAGGAATCCATCGTGTCCATAAAATGAATCTATTTCAACGTACTCCGCATTTTTGGTGTTTGCTGCAATAAATTTTTGCTCGTCTGTTGGAAACAACAGATCTGATTTTATCCCAACGCACAGAACTTCGGCTTTTATTTTTTTCAGGGCATTGATCACACCGCCTCTGCCTCTTCCAACATTATGAGTATCGGAAAGGCATGTAAGACACCAGTAAGAATATGGATTGAACCTCTTTACAAGTTTATCGCCCTGGTAAGCCTGGTACGAGGATGCTTTAAAATCGGTCAGTTTTTCATCCTCCTCCTCTTTTTGTGTCTGATTATATGCATTAACAGTCCTGTAACTGATCAGTGCAATCGACCTTGCAGCTTTCAGCCCCTTCTTTCCACCCTCCGGGTCATTTGCCATAAAGGTTTGATCTGCCTCCATTGCAAGCCTCATTGATTCACTGAAAGCTAAAGCCCATGGTGTTTGCCTGGCACCAGACGCTAAAATAATAAGCCTCCGGATTAATTCCGGATACATAATGCTGTATTCAAGAGCCTGATAACCCCCAATGGATGCTCCAATGATCGTATGTATCTTATTTATTCCAAGATAGTTCCTGAGTATTTCGTGAACATTAACCAGATCCCTTACTGTTATCAGAGGAAATTCCCTGAGCCAGGGCTTGCCGGTTTCAGAATTTACTGATGCAGGTCCGGTTGTACCATAACATGATCCAAGAACATTGGCACATACAATATAATACTTTGCTGGATCAAATAAGCAATTTTCACCAACCATTCCGGGCCACCAGGCTTCAACATCAGAGTTGGCTGTAAGTGCATGACAGACCCAGATCACATTGTCAGCGCTGTTATTCAAAGTTCCATACGTAGTATAAGCAATCTCCAGTTCAGGAAGGCTAGCTCCTGTTTCTGTTTTAAAAGGATGGTTATATTTTAATGTTTTCATATTAATTTTTTAAGAGCTTGTTCAAAATTTTCAGTTTTGATAATGATTTTAAATTGTGATACCAAATTCAAAGTCATAAAAATGAAGACTTTTAAATTATCGGCAGTAACCCTGAAAAAATGAATGATTACAAATCAAATTTCTACCGGCACATGCACATAGGCATGAGCGGCATAATGAAATTGTTTCTGATCAGATTAAATGACCTCATTGTTATAAAAACCAACCACCTTTTAATGGATGGATTAATTGATTTGCAACTGCAAATGTATAAAGAATTTCTGCAATTCCATGAGTTTTATTCATTTGAAAGCTTATGATATTTAGCATCCATGTCCGGATTTACTGGTGGATGACTAAAGTATTTTTCCCTATTTTTGACCCTGATCATTTTTACTTTTAATAAAAAAACAGGAAGCAGATGATAAACCGCAGACTTTTAAGTTTGAATTTTATATTGTTGATAATAATTACGGTGAGTGTTGCCCGGGCGCAAAACTGGCCTTGCTGGCGAGGTCCAAACGGAGATGGGACCAGTATGGAAATCGACCTCCCCACCAATTGGGATTCAATTACTAACGTTGTATGGAAAATAACAGTGCCAGGCAAAGGTTATTCTTCACCAGTTATCTGGAAAGATAAGCTTTTCATAACTACGGCACTTGCTGAAACTAACGAGAAAGTTCTGCTTTGTTATGATTGCAAAAGCGGAGATCTGTTGTGGCAAAAAAGCGTGCTCAGAACCGCATTCGAAAATAAACATGATAACAACAGTTACGCTTCAGGTACCCCGGCAACTGATGGGATCCGGGTTTATGTCTCTTTTTTGGATGGTAAGGATGTTATGCTAGCAGCTTATGACTTTTCAGGAAAGCAGATCTGGCTGCAGCAACCCGGTACATTTTTCAGTCCTCATGGGTACAGTTGTTCACCAGTACTGTTCGAAGACAAAGTAATTATAAATGGTG
>Ga0113563_10000334_pt1 | contig 21688 bp, 21 predicted proteins | sample Mud3Dept3metaG_FD_80117 | JGI IMG/M metagenome (GOLD analysis project Ga0113563, IMG submission 80117) | Freshwater wetland microbial communities from Ohio, USA, analyzing the effect of biotic and abiotic controls - Mud 3 Core 4 Depth 3... | ecosystem: Environmental > Aquatic > Freshwater >... | reverse complement strand
GAAGAATTCAGAAATATTCATAAATCATACTATGACTGGGAGTGGACATGGTCTTGTGAAAGGATTGAGAAAGAAGCAGGAAAACCAGTCAATAAGTTTACGGTCAATGATGTTATTGGTATGGTTGAAAAGTGGAAGAAAAGTGTAATAGATCTCGATAAGCTTCTTTATGAGGATGCCAGAAAAGAGTTTACGCTTTCATCTATGACAGGCTTTGGAATAGATGGAGGAGAAGAGATTAAAAAACGGGATTTTGAACAGGTCAGAGGCGAATTTGAATCCAACAGCGTTGTTTCTGCAATTCAGGACCATATTAAACAAAAAACCGCTCTCGGAGATGAACTTATAGAAAGAGTAAGTAAGATTAAATAATTATTATTTATCTCCCGGCATACATTGAATCATAATACTTCTCATAGTCACCGGAAATAACATTTTCCAACCATTTTGTATTTGCAAGATACCAGTCAACTGTTTTTTCGAGTCCTGTCCGGAAGTTGTAAGCAGGTGACCAATTCATCTCCTTTTGCAACTTTGATGAATCGATAGCGTACCTTAGGTCATGACCAGGCCGGTCTTTTACAAATGTCATTAGTTTTTCGGAAGTGCCTTCGGGCCGATCAAGTTTTTTATCCATAATCCTGCAGAGCATCCTGATCAGGTCAATATTTTTCCACTCATTGTTTCCCCCGATATTATACGTCTGACCTGGTTTTCCATGGTGAAAAATAAGATCAATTGCATTTGCGTGATCTTCAACATAAAGCCAGTCACGGATATTTTCACCTTTTCCGTAAACTGGAACAGGTTTATTGTTTTTGATGTTATTGATTGCCAGTGGAATCAGCTTCTCAGGAAACTGGTTTGGTCCGTAGTTATTTGAACAATTGGAAATCAGGGCAGGTAATCCAAAAGTATAGTAATAAGCTCTTACCATATGATCGGAACTTGCTTTTGAAGCAGAATAAGGGCTCCTTGGATCATAGGAACTCTCTTCTGTAAATCTGCCTTCTTTTCCCAATGATCCATAAACTTCATCAGTAGAAATGTGATAAAAAAGCTTCCGCTCAAAGTTTTTCTGCCAGCAGTCAAGAGCCGCATTCAGGAGATTTACTGTTCCAACAATGTTGGTAATGACAAATTCATCCGGACTTGTTATTGACCGGTCAACATGTGATTCTGCCGCAAGATGGATAATCCCGTCAAAACCATATTTGCGAAAGAGATCCAGTACAGCCTTTTTATCAGTGATGTCAAGTTTTTCAAAAATATAATTCTTCTTTTTCTCAATATCGGTAAGGTTCTCAAGATTCCCTGCATAGGTTAGCTTATCGGCATTTACAATTCTGTAACCAGGATATTTACTGACGAATCTCCTTACAACATGTGAACCTATAAAACCGGCGCCCCCGGTAATAAGAATTGATCTTTCAGTATTCATTATTATCAGCTTTTTCCCCTTATATTTTTCTCCCATTCCCAGGCTGTACTCATAGCTTCATCAAGAGAGCTTAAAGTCTTCCAGCCTAATTCTTTATTAGCGTAAGATGGATCGGCCCAAATCTTTTCAATGTCTCCTGCTCTTCTGCCGGTAATTCTGTACTTCAGTTTTATTCCGGAAACCCTCTCGAAAGATTTAATTGCTTCCATTACTGAAACGCCATTGCCGGTACCAAGATTGAAGACTTCATAGTTCTTTATATTTTTCTTTTCTATAAGCCGTTTAACGGCAATTACATGAGCTCTTGCCAGATCGACAACATGAAGATAATCCCTTATACAGGTTCCATCGGGTGTGTCATAATCATTTCCAAAAACCTTCAGCTCATCTCTCAGTCCATAGGCTGTCTGGGTAATAAATGGAATGAGATTTTCAGGAATACCGCGGGGCAGTTCTCCAATCAGTGCGGAAGGATGAGCTCCGATCGGATTAAAATACCTCAGGAATATAGCGTTAATCTTGTTGTTTGCAGATACAGTGTCTCTGATAATTTCTTCGCCAATTTGTTTGGTGTTCCCATAAGGTGAAATTGCCGGCTGAGTTGGAGCATCTTCTGTAACAGGAAGTTTCGCAGGCTGACCGTAAACAGTACAGGATGATGAAAAAACCATGGAAGGAATGCCATATTGTTTCATTGCATCCAGCAGGTTCATAAGTGAAACAAGATTGTTCCTGTAATATTCAAGTGGTTTGTTAACAGATTCACCAACAGCTTTATAGGCAGCAAAATGAATAATGGCCGAAATCTCCTTATATTTTTTCAGAAAGATGTCAAGCTTATTCTGATCGCAGATATCAAACACTTCCAGGCGTGGTGTTGTTCCTGTTATTTTTCCAATCCGGTCTGCTACCTCTGCTTCAGAATTGTATAAATTGTCGATAAGAATGACTTCAAATCCCTTCTCAATAAGTTCAACGGCAGTGTGTGACCCTATATATCCTGTCCCTCCGGTAACAATTATTTTCTTTTTCATTTGGATTTTGATTTTCCTGGCAATCAGATTAATTAATGTATTGCGACAGAATTAAATTGTTTTTAAGATTGGATGAAAATTACCTTGCAATCCGATTGGTTTTGCATTCCTTATTGTATATGCAGTTACTACTGACTGTCGTGCCTGGTCTAATCCAAATCCGCGGCCTTCAATAATTTCTTTGTAGGTTAAAGTGTGCAGGTCGGCAAATCCCTCACTGAATTCGACCTCTTCACCTTCAACGGTAACAGACCTGTATGTTCTTTGACCTTTTTCTCTTATTTCTTTCGGTATATCATTGTAATCAAGGCTCAGGAACCATCTTACCCTGGCATTTTTAAGCTCAAGGTAACCTCCTGCTTTTGTTGGTTCGGACAGGTTTACGACATTATTTTTGACTTCACCGAAGATCCAGCCCAGCATATCAAAAAAATGAATACCGATATTTGTTGCTATTCCTCCTGATTTCTGAATATCTCCCTTCCACGATATATAATACCAGTTACCCCGGCTTGTGATGTAAGTCAGATCTACGTCATAAACTTTATCCTTCGGACCATTAAGTATCCTGTCCCTGAGTTCAATTATTTTAGGATGCAGGCGCAATTGCAGTATTGTATAAATTTTATGGCCTGTTTCATTTTCTATTTCATGCAGGGCGTCCAGATTCCAGGGATTAAGTACCAGGGGTTTTTCACAAATGGCTTCCGCACCATGGCGCAGAGCAAACCGGATATGAGAATCGTGCAGGTAATTGGGGGAACAGATGCTGACATAATCTATCTTTGTTCCGCTTCTTTTCAGCTTATCAAAATGTCTGTCAAAGCGTTCAAACTCAACAAAAAAATCACTTTTCGGAAAATAGCTGTCCAGGATTCCGACGCAGTCAAATTTGTCGAGACTTGCAAGCAGATTATTTCCGGTGTCTTTTATTGCTTTGAGATGGCGTCCGGCGATATAACCTGCAACACCTATCAATCCGAAATTCTTTGGAACTGAATCCATTTTTTGACTATTATACGAAAGGTTAAATTAAACAATTTTAGTAACTATGCCATTCTCAAGCCTGTATCTGTCGCCACTTTCGGAACAAACTGCAAATCCCTTGTTATCGAAAATAAGCTTATGTCCGTATTCACTCATCCAGCCCGTCTGTCGTGCAGGATTACCTATAACAAGAGCATATGGTTTGACATCTTTTGTTACAACTGCACCAGCTCCTACAAATGCATACCTTCCTATTATTACACCGCAAAGAATAGTTGAATTTGCACCGATTGAAGCTCCCTTCTCAACAATAGTAGTCTCATAGCTGTCTTTCCGTATGATCTCGCTGCGGGGATTTATTATGTTTGTGAATACCATTGAAGGTCCAAGGAAGACATCATCATCACAGATAACTCCCGTATAAATGGATACATTATTCTGAACCTTGACGTTTCTGCCGAGCTTTACACCGGGAGAGACTACCACATTCTGACCAATATTGCAATTTTCACCGATTTCCGAATCTGTCATTATGTGGCTGAAATGCCATATTTTAGTGCCCTTGCCAATTTTGCAACCTTTATCAATTACTGCTGATTCGTGAGCAAAATATTCTTCTTTCATAATTATTGTTTTTCAAAATATTTTAAAATACTATTGGTAATATAATCAATTTGCTCTTTTTCCATATCGGGATGCATAGGCAGTGAAAGGACTTCCCTGCACAATTCTGAAGTAACCGGAAAATCGTTTTCAGCATAGTCCAGAAAGCGGTATGCCTCCTGCATATGAAGAGGCCCGGGGTAATAGATCATAGAAGGTATTTTGTGCAGCTGGAGATATTTCTTCAATTCATCCCTTTTTCCGTCCTTTACGCGTATCGTGTATTGGTGAAAGATATGGGTAGAATAATCTGATCTTGCGGGAATCATGATTGATGGACATTTTCCCAGTGCCTTATCATAGGAATCCGCAACAGCTCTCCTGGCAGAATTGAACTGATCGAGATATCTGAGCTTGACATTAAGTATTGCTGCCTGGATAGTATCAAGTCGTGAATTAATGCCTATATCATCATAATGATATCTTTCTTTCATTCCATGGTTAGTAATGCTTCTCAGCTTTTTCGCAAGATCTTCATTATTTGTAAACAATGCACCACCGTCACCATAACAGCCGAGGTTTTTTGACGGGAAGAAAGAAGTAGCACCTATAATACCTATAGTTCCTGCTTTACTGCAGGTACCGTCAGAAAAGATATAATCTGTACCTGTAGCCTGCGCAACATCCTCAATAACAAAGAGATTATGTTCCTTTGCAATCTTCATTATATTCTCCATATCAGCACACTGACCAAAAAGGTGAACAGGTACTATTGCCTTTGTATGCGGAGTAATTGCTTTCCTTATTTCTTCAACAGATATATTATATGTAAAGGGATCAGGATCAGTCAGAACCAGTTTTAAACCCAGGAGAGCGACTACCTCTACAGTTGCAATAAACGTGAAGTTTGGCGTAATCACTTCATCGCCGGGTTTCATTCCGAGAGCCATCATGGCAACCTGAAGCGCATCTGTCCCATTTGCACATGAAATAACATATTTTGCCCCCAGGTAGTTCTGAAGTGCTTCTTCAAATAATTTAACCTCAGGCCCTTTAATAAATGCAGCGGAAGAGATCACAGATTTTATCGCTACATCAATTTCAGTTCCCAGCTTTTCATACTGAGCCTTGAGGTCAACCATCTGGATTTCTCTCATAGATGAAAATTAGAATACGAAGATATTACATTAGAAGGAAAGTAAGAAACGGGTTTTGACCAATGAGGTTTGTCCTTACGGCAAAATCAATGAAATATATAATAAATCCTGTCAATAAAAAATTTCTTTCAATAAGTTACTTATCACAGCACCCGGTATATGATGAAAATATAAAGATTTTTCTTATTTTTGTACTGATCACAAGGTGAAAAAGTGGATATAACAGCTTTCATAAGAGAATTATTATTCAGCCACGATTGTGTAATTATTCCGGGATTTGGCGGTTTTATCGGAAATTATACTCCTGCACGGATCGATAAAACCACTTCCACTTTCTATCCTCCTGTCAAGCAGATATCTTTTAACAGGAATCTCAACCATAATGATGGACTACTGGTAGGAAAAATATCAGAATCCTCGAAGGTCAACTATGGAGATGCCCGGGATATTGTTGAGGTGTTTGTCACATCGATAAGAAAGAAGCTTGAAAAAGGCGAAAAAGTCGTATTCGACAATGTTGGAAGTTTTATTAACAATCAGGAAGGTAATATTCAGTTTGAGCCCGACCTTAATGTAAATTATCATCTCGATTCTTACGGGCTTGAATCATTTCAGTTTCCGCCTCTTGAACGATACGATGTCAGGAAACGTGTGGCAAGACATACAGATAAGGAACCGGTACGGTTTGCATCAATGAGGAAGATACTGTGGAAGGCTGCAGTAATTATTCCGATTCTTGCTCTTCTGGTTGCAGTTTCTCTCAGGACAGAGCTGTTTAAACAAAAGATTGAAACAACAACTTTAAATCCTCTGGCTACCGCTGAATTCGAGAATAACAAAAAAGCTGTTGATGAAACTATCGTGACCGAGCCGGTGAAAAAAGAAGAAATTTCAGTAACTGCTCCTGATAATGACAAACCATCCCTGGTTTCTGCGGCTGAAAATGATTTAACATTAACCGAACAGACCGGTGCTTATTATCTTATTACCGGCAGTTTTAAATTAAAGGAGAACGCTGATTATCTTGCAGATGTTTTACTGAAAGAAGGATTCTCTCCGGAGATTTTACCTGCACCGAATGGTTTTTACAGGGTTAGCGCAATGAGATGTGATGACCTTAATACTGCCCTGGGAAAGAAAACCGTCATTAGTAAAAAATTCCCCGGAACCTGGGTAAAGAAAATCTAACCGTTTTTATTTTATAATACTCCCGTTACTTACTTTTTCAAGCGGTGAAACAAGAACCAGTTTTCCGTCCTTGTCTTCTGCCATAAGGATCATCCCTTTTGATTCAATACCTTTGATCTTTCTCGGTTCGAGATTAGCTACAATGGATATCTGCCTGCCGACTAAGTCCTTCGGATCAAAATATTCTGCTATGCCGGATACTATTATGCGGATATCTATACCAGTATCTATTTTAAGCCTGAGTAATTTATTGGTCCTGGGAACTTTGTCAGCTTCAAGGACCGTTGCAGTCCTTATATCTATTTTTGCAAAATCTTCAAAAGTCACAGGATCTTTAGGGGGGACTGTTTTTGTAGCGGACGACTCATTTGATTTTTTTGTAGCCAGCAATCTGTTTACCTGCCGTTCGATCTCCTCATCCTCGATCTTTTCAAACAACAGAGCGGGATTATTTATAAGGTGACCGGTCATAAGAAGATCAGTTTTCCCTGCGTCATCCCATTTACGCAGACCAAAATTAAGCCAGCCCCTTAATTTCTCCATTGAGAACGGAAGGAACGGTTCAAGAATAATTGTCAGGTTTGCTGTTATCTGAAGGGCAATGTTCATTATAGTTTTTACTCTTTCAGGATCGGTCTTAATCACCTTCCAGGGCTCGGTATCGGCCAGGTATTTATTTCCGAGCCTGGCAAGATTCATTGCCTCCTTAAGAGCTTCACGGAATTGAAACGTTTCAAGGCTGTTCTCAACGTTCTCCCTGATCTTTGGGATCTCATTCAGAACTGCATTATCATCCGGACCGGTTTTCCCTCTTTCAGGAACTTTTCCATCGTAGTAATTTTTTGTCAGCACAAGGGTTCTGTTAACGAAGTTTCCAAGGATGGCAACCAGTTCGTTGTTATTTCTTGCCTGAAACTCCTTCCAGGTGAAGTCGTTATCTTTTGTTTCAGGTGCGCTGGCACAAAGAGAATATCTGAGAACATCCTGTTTCCCCGGGAAATCAATGAGATATTCGTGAAGCCATACTGCCCAGTTCCTTGAAGTTGATATCTTATCATTTTCAAGATTCAGGAATTCGTTTGCAGGAACATTATCAGGCAGAATAAAGCTTCCCTCTGCATTAAGCATAGCAGGAAAAATAATACAGTGAAACACAATATTATCCTTGCCGATAAAGTGAACCAGCTTTGTCTCACTATCCTTCCAGTACTTTTCCCAGTCAGGTGTAAGTTCCTTTGTAGCTGAGATATATCCAATAGGTGCATCAAACCATACATAAAGCACTTTACCCTTTGCATTTTCCACGGGTACAGGTACACCCCAGTCCAGGTCGCGACTTACGGCTCTTGGCTGTAAACCCTGGTCAAGCCACGACTTACATTGTCCATAAACATTCGCTTTCCATTCCTTATGGTCTTCAAGGATCCATTTTTTAAGCCAGGGCTCATATTTGTCGAGAGGGAGATACCAGTGTAGTGTATTGCGCAGGACAGGCTTGCTCCCGCTTATGGTCGAATGTGGATTTTTCAGATCGGATGGACTGAGTGAAGTTCCGCACTTTTCACACTGGTCGCCATAGGCACCCTCATTCCCGCAGTGAGGACATGTCCCCATAATATACCGATCGGCAAGAAAACAACCGGCTTCTTCATCATAATATTGTTCTGATGTCTTTTCGGTAAATTCTCCTTTATTATAGAGTTTAAGAAAAAAGTCTGAAGCAGTCTCGTAATGAATTTTATTTGAGGTGCGTGAATAGATATCAAATGCAATTCCAAAATCTTCGAAAGCTTTCTTGTTTAATGCGTGATACCTGTCAACAATCTCCTGTGGTGATACCCCCTCATTTCTTGCCTTAAGCGTGATCGGAACACCATGCTCATCTGATCCGCAAATCGATATAACATCCTCGCCTTTCATCCTAAGAAATCTTGTATAAATATCTGATGGTACATAAACACCGGCAAGATGACCGATATGCAGGGGCCCGTTGGCATATGGCAGCGCGGAAGTAATCAGGTATCTCTTAAACTTTTTCATGACATTGATAATGAGCAGATAACAATTTTTAAAACGAACAAAGATAATAAAAACGGTACAACGGCACAACGGTATAATGGCGTAACGGTACAGCGGCATAAGAGAGGAGGGACACAAAGGAATAATGGCAGGCAAAGGGAATACATTTGTAGAACGAAACAATATCAGTTACTTTTACGTATAATATATTTAGATGTCTTTGAAAAAAATCCAGCCGCCATTTCTGAATTCAGGTGATGAGGTAGCAATTATCTCACCGGCCTTTTCTATTGATGAGGCAAAAGTGGAAGAGGCTGTTAAATTCCTGGAAAACTGGGGATTGAGAGTTCATATAGGGAGAAATGCCCTTAAAAAGGAGGGACCCTTTGCCGGAACTGATAAAGAGCGATTATCGGATTTTCAAAAGATGACTGGCAATAAAAAGATCAAAGCAATTTTTTGTTCAAGAGGTGGTTACGGGATTCTGAAAATAATCGACAGGATTGATTTCTCCTCACTGCAAAGGTATCCTAAATGGTACATAGGATTCAGTGATGTAACAGTATTGCATCTGTGGCTAAGTGAAAAATGCAATATGGTTTCAATACATGGTGAAATGCCTTTGAATTATTCAAGAACTGATAAATCCCCTGAAACTTTTAACTCGCTGCATGATGCATTGTTCGGAGGCTTGCAACCGGTCAGGTGGCACGGGAAATTTTACAATCCCGGGAAGATTTCAGGTGAAATAACCGGCGGGAATCTTTCACTCATATTTAGCATGATCGGAATCCCTGCCGAGCCGAAAACAAAAGGGAAAATATTATTTATCGAAGAAGTGGGGGAATACTTATATCATCTTGACAGGATGCTTGTTTCGCTAAAGCTTGCCGGCAAATTTGAAGGTCTGACAGCGCTGCTTGCAGGCGGTTTCAGCAAAATGGAAGAGACAAAAACACCCTGGGGGAAAAGTCCTGAAACAATAGTTTCGGATGTTGTCGGGCAATATGGTTTTCCGGTATTATTTAATTTTCCCGCAGGACATATTCCTGACAACCGGGCATTTTATATTGGTAAAAAAGCAAGAATTGAATTAAAGGAAGATCAGGCTGTACTTGATTATATCTGATTGTCAGAATGCTGAAAGAAGCAGATCAAGATCCTTGGAAAGCACACCGAATTTCTGTCCCAGAGTCTCATTCGTAAGAATGCCATTATAGAGGTAGGCACCGTTACGGACACCAGGATCATTTTTAAGAAGATGGGTAATGCCTCCGGAATCTGCCATATTCTGAAGTAATGGGGCAAAAATATTACTTAGTGCTATTGAGGCTGTCCTGGCAACACGTGAAGGAAGATTCCATGCTGAAAAGTGAATAACTCCGTGTTTCTCATAAACCGGATCTCTCAGGGCACGGCATTCAGTTGTTTCTATACATCCGCCACGGTCAATGCTGAGATCAATAATGACTGATCCTTTCTTCATTGTCCTGACCATGTCTTCAGTAACATAATACCAAGGTCTGAGATCTTCAAGTTCAATTGCTCCGATGAGTACATCGGCCGATTTCAGGGCTTTTTTCAGAACCTGGGGATGGAATACTGATGTCTGAAGTCTTTGTCCTATAATAATCTCAAATTTTTTCAGCCGCTGAAGTGAGCTGTCAAAAATTTTAACCTGTGAACCGAGGCCAAGAGCTGCCCTTGCGGCATATTCTCCTGCAGTATTTGCACCTAAGATGATGACCTCTGTTGGAGTCACTCCTGTGATTCCTCCCAGCATTACACCTTTTCCGCCATGATGATTACTGAGATAATCGGAAGCTAAAAGAATTGAAGTGACGCCACTGATTTCGCTCATCGATTCAATAACCGGCATTACGCCATTGATGTCCCTTATCTTTTCAAAAGCAATAGCCGTCACTTTCTTCCTGATAAGCTTTGCAAGAGTTTCCTCACTAAGCTTAAGGACATTAAGGTACGACATAACAACCTGATTACCTTTAAGATAATCAGTATCCTTGGAAACAAATGGAGCTACCTTTATAACAACATCAGAACCATAAACCCTGGCTGGGGAGTCAGTAATTATTGCTCCGTTTTCACTGTAATCTTTGTCGGTATAATTGGCACCAATTCCTGATCCTTTCTGAACAATAACTTCAATATCGTTTTCTACAAGCAGATTAACTGCCTCCGGAGTAAGTGCAACTCTCTTTTCATCGTCTTTTGTGTCGCCCGGGATGCCGATTGAAATTCTTCTGAATCTGACAGCGGTTTCAAGATGTTCTTCTTTTGGCATTAAATCGCTGTTGCCAAAATTCACTTTCCCGCTCTTACCTTTGTCGTTCATTTTACAAATGGAGTTATTTTATCAAAGGTATAAAATTTGACTTGAGGAGCAAAACAAGATTGATCAGAGTATTTCAAGATGACGCTCTTCATTTTTTCCGACAGTTATTCTGACTTTGACTGTTTCATCAGGGAGGATATCTTCGACAAGCTCCGGCCATTCCATGAAACAGTATGAACCGGCTGAAAGATATTCTTCAATACCGAAATCAAATACTTCATCCAGCTTCTTAATCCTGTAAAAATCAATGTGATAAATTGATTCTCCGTCTGAAGTCCTGTACTCGTTTACTATCGTAAAGGATGGACTGCTGACAAGATCGGTTGCTCCAAGTGATTCACAGATAGCTTTGATGATTGTTGTTTTTCCGGCACCCAATGATCCATAAAAAGCAAATAACCGGTTTTCACCATAGTGTTTTAACAGCTTCCTTACAGCAGCTGGTAAATCTTTCTTATGTTTGACAGAAATTTTCATTTAAGGGAGCACCTTTTATTTGACAGGTTCCAGACAAGCAATTGGGAGCAGCATTTCCTGCATTGAAATCCCTCCATGCTGTAAGGTATTTTTGTAATACCCTGCATAATAATTGAAATTATTCTGATAGATAAGAAAATCCCTGTTTTTAGCAAAGATATATTTCGAACTGATATTTGTCTTGGGAAGAAAAGCCTTTGCCGGTTCGCCGATCTCAAAAACCTCTGCAGGATTATAATCAAGGTTCCTGCCCATTTTGTACCGGAGGTTGGGAGAAGTTTGTTTATCCCCAATAATTTTTACCGGATTCTGAACCCTTATAGTGCCGTGGTCAGTACTGAAGATTACTTTTACATCATGAGATGCAAGTGTTTTGAGCAATTCAAAGAGAGGAGAATGAATAAACCATGAACGGATAAGGCTTCTGTATGCAGGTTCATTATCTGAAAGGTCCCTTATAAGACCTATTTCAGTTCGTGCATGTGAAAGGATATCGACGAAGTTGAAAACAAGAATGTTAATGTCATTTTCAAGCAGTTGCCTGGTTTTGTCGTTTATTTTTTTCCCTTCAGATCCGCTGCTTATCTTATTATATGACCATTTGAATTTCAGCCCCTTACGCGAAAGCTGATTCCTGAACAGTTCCTCCTCAAAATCATTTTTCCCGACTTCTTCATCATCGTTGATCCAGTACTGGGGCATTAATTCAGCGATTTGTGACGGCATAAGTCCTGCGAAAATTGCATTACGGCTAAACTGGGTAGCTGTTGGTAAAATGCTGAAATATAAATCTTCTTCAATAATCCTGTAAAGCCCTGCCATCTCTGCAGAAATTGTCCTCCACTGATCATACCTCATGTTATCAATCAATATAAAAAAGAGAGGTCTTTGATTGTCGATATGGGGATAAATCTTCTTGAAAAAAAGTGAAGGAGAGAGCAGGGGATTTCCGGTACTTTTCTGATCAAGCCACGAGATATAATTTCTAGTTACAAATTTTGAGAAGGAATTGTTTGCTTCATTCTCCTGGGTTCTTAGTATTTCAGCCATTCCGGGATCGGTTGACTTTTCAAGTTCCGCTTCCCAGAAAATTATTTTACGGTACAGCTCGATCCAGTCATTACAGTTCGAAGCAGACGCAATCATATCTCCGATACGGTTGAATTCCTGTCTGTAGTCGGTAGTGGTTTTTTCTGTAACAAGTCTTTTCTGATCAACTATTTTCTTTATTGCAAGAAGGATCTGGTTGGGTTTGACCGGCTTAATAAGATAATCCGTTATTTCTGATCCGATGGCTGCTTCCATAATCTCTTCCTCTTCGCTTTTCGTAATCATTACGACAGGTATGTCAGTCCTGACTTCCCTTATCAGCCTGAGGGTCTCTATTCCGCTCAATCCCGGCATATTTTCATCAAGAAAAATAATGTCATAAGTATTTTGCCTGACCAGGTCCACTGTATCATTACCATTTGAGCAGGTGTCAATTTCATACCCTTTCTCCTCAAGGAAAAAAATATGAGGTTTTAACGCCTCAATCTCATCATCAGTCCAGAGTATTTTTATTTTTCTCATAATCTTTTTTCCAATTATGCAAATGGATAAAAGCTTTCAATTAAGCTTTCCTTCGTGGAGATAGTTTTCTTTAAAGAAAATAAGGTACCGGTCAGGATTTTTATCTTTATTAAGCACATTGAGATTATCCGAACTTATTAAAAAAGTAAACATTTTTGTTCCCGATGTATTTCTGATGTATTTATCAATACTGAATGCATTGTAATAATCCAGAGCCTGCTTGTAATTTGAAAAACCTGAAACATTAATCATTATATAGTTATTGTCATCGGACATTCTTTCGGTACGATAATTTTTATTTGTATAATTATCAATATTATAGCTGATTACATCAAAAGTAGCCTGGTTTATATTAAATTTAGGATCAGCAATGATAAGAGAAAAGACATGAACCAATGATGTGTCGGCCACGAATAATTCTTTTGCAATTTCTTTCTCTTCCTCTATTTTAAGCTCCGGGAGTTTCAGGTTAAGATATGCAATAATCTCTCCGGCTTTCTTGCTTTCTTCACTTTCCGGCCATGATTTAATAAGCTTGTTAAGTTCATCCTTAAAGTCACGTTCATCACTTATCCTTGCAACGGAATAAGCACGAAGAAGCTGGAACTTCGGCGCCAGAATATCCTGACTGTATTTTTTGATTGCTTCATCGCAGAGAGCAATAGCAGAGGTGAAGTTTTCTTCGGAATATATTTTATACACATCCTCATAAGTCTTTTCAGCCATTTTTATATCAGCCAGCTTTTTTTCATAATAACCAGGATCAGATAAAATCTTTGCATATTCGGTAGCGGGGTATTTTTCAAGAAGTCTCTGCCGATAAGTTTCGGATTTAGAACTGTTTATATCCTTGTTTGTTCTATATAAATTATAAAGTGCTTCAGGAACAAGTTCGTGGGAAGAATACCGGGTAATTAGTTTTTCAAAAGATTCGGAAGCTCTTGGAATGTCATTAATCTTCTCAGCAAATGCTTTACCGGCATTAAGATATGCATTCGCTATCTTTTCGTCAGAAATAGCCAGCAGGGAATCGGTTAACGGAAGATTTTTGAGGTAGAACTCTGGTTTTTTATAATCCAGGAGTGCTTTTGTTGTGTCGGTTTTGTTCTGTGATTCATCAGTATTTGCTGTACCCTCTGCCGAGGCATTTCTGGCCTTGTTGAATCTGCGCCAGTTATCTTCCAGCGGTCTGTCCCCGTAACGTCTTCTGAACTCAGTCCTGCCAAATGTAAGCGCAGACTGATTATAAAAGTACCACTTACCTTCCTGTTCAATATTTCCCTGGAAACGCATCTCGTTTTCATAATATTGACCCAGGTTGAACCTGTCGGCATACTGTGATTTTTTCCCTTCATTTTCCGCTTTTACAATGTCATTTATAATCGATGCGATAAATGCAGTTCTTTCACTGTCGGACATTGCGGCTACTTTTTGAAGGCTATCTTCAGTCTGTATCACAGTTAATTGTGAAACCACAGCATTCAGGTTTTGTGATTTAGCTTTTAAGAACTGATAATCAGGATGTTTCTTATCCAGAAAGAATACAGTACTGTCATAATATTTTCCAGCTTTAATGAAATCAGGTTTTTTGTAATAATAGTCGGCCAGTGCCATATATGATCTGCCTTTCTGATTCTTATTGGTAGAAGGAGATGATGCTGATTTTCTGAAGTATTCCAGGGCTTCAGTTTCGTTTACCTGTTTCATGGACAGATTAGCGAGCGCAAAATAGATCTGATCAAGAAAATCCTTATTTTTTGAATCTTTAAGCATTTTCTCCAGTTCTCTTCGGATCTCTTTCGGATTTCCGGTATTAACATCAAACACTCCGGCAATATTTATTCTTGCATTAAATTCAACATCATATGGGGGGTTCATTTTGACAACATCCCGAAACAGAGATATTGCTTTTGATGAGTTTCCTGCAAGCTCATTCAGCTGTGCCAGGAGATAAGTAAGCCTGTATTTTGTTCTTTTGCCCGAAACGAAATCAATTGCCGTGCTGAGAGGTTCAACAGCATCGGAATATTTCTTCTGCTTGATATAAAGATCAGCCAGTGTTGTATAGTACATTGCCCTCAGCGGCTTGAATGATTTCCCGGTAATTTCCATCTCGGTAAGGATACGATATGCTTCGCTGAAGTTGCCTGTCTCATTATAAATTCTTGCAAGCCAGATAGAAGCTTCTTTTTTCAAAAGAGGATCGTTAGCTTCAGTAATACAATAAGTGAAGACAGCCGCGGCATTATTATACTCATGTTTGTAGAAACGCGATTTTCCGATCAGAAGATAACTGTCATCCACCCACTGATTATATTCTTTCCTGTTGAGCAAATTGGTCTCTGATTCAGATGGTTTATCTTTCTCATTAGTTTCAGGTCTGGCAGTTATTGATTTCAATGAAATTAGTTTTGAGGCTTTTTGGATTGCAGTCTCCATATCAGAACTGCAGAAAGATACTGTAGCAGGATCACTGTATTCAAACACTCTGAGCAGTTCGGCATAATCATCAGTATACCGGCTTGCAATCTTGAGAATACCTGCCTTAAAACTCTCATTCCCATTAAAATAGATATTATAATGTGCTGTCAGACCGTGATACAATCTGGTTGCGCCTGTGTTTCTTTCGACAGAACAGTTCACCGGTAACAGGAACAAACTCAGGAACGCCAAAAATTTATATGAAGCTTTTAGTGAAGACAATAAGCAACTTTTAATACTATTAACTGACTAAATTTGAGTATAGTATTTCAAAGGTAAATAAAATTGGGCAGTGTCTCTTTATCAGGTTGAAATAACTCTTTTAATTTCCGGAACCTCCTTCATTATCACCTGTTCAACACCTGCTTTAAGGGTCTGCATGCTATAGGGACATCCGTGGCATGCACCCGTAAGCTTTACCTTAACCGAAAAGTCATCAGTTACTTCAAGAAGTTCAATGTCTCCTCCATCTGACTGTAGATAAGGCCTTACTTTATCCAGTGCATTTATTACACGTTCTTTAATGCTTTTTATTTCTGACATTTTTTTAGGTTTATTTATTGATTTGAACTTTAATAGTTGGTCTCAGGTCTCTGTTTCTTTGATCTACTTTTTCAACAACTTTTTCTGCTAATAGCATAAACGCCTTCCCCGCTATAGAATCCTCCAGTGCCACAGGAAAGCCTTTATCACTGTTTTCGCAGATACTCTGAATAAGCGGTATCTGGCCGAGAAGTGATACTCCTGTTTTTTCAGCCAGATTTCTTCCGCCATCTCTTCCAAAAATATAATACCTGTTCTGAGGAAGTTCTGCAGGTGTAAACCATGACATGTTTTCTACAAGACCAAGTACAGGTACATTAATCTTTTCACTCCTGAACATGGAAATACCTTTCATAGCATCAGCAAGAGCAACCTCCTGTGGAGTACTTACTATTATTGCCCCTGTAACTGCAACTTCCTGAACCAGCGTTAAATGAATATCGCTTGTGCCGGGAGGAAGATCTATAAGCAGAAAATCAAGTGATCCCCAGTCTCCCTGGGCTATAAGCTGCTTAAGAAAATTTGAAGCCATCGGACCTCTCCATACTACAGCATCAGATACATTGACAAAGAATCCGGTAGAAAGAATTTTAACACCATATTTTGTAAGAGGGACAATTATTTCAGTATTGTTTACTCTTTTTATTTCCGGTTTGTAGTTTTCGGCATCGAACATGATTGGCACAGAAGGACCAAATACATCTGCATCGAGCAGTCCGACACTGTATTTATTGCGTGCGAGAGCAATGGCCAGATTAACAGCTACTGTAGTTTTCCCGACACCACCTTTTCCTGATGAAACAGCAATAATATTTTTTATCCCCGGTAACAGATTTTCAGACTTCTCCTGCTGGTTTGCGATATTCATCTTTGGTCTGATTTCTATATTAGCAATTACTGTATCAGGGCCGAAAGCTTCTTTTAATAATTTTACAATTGTGCTTCTGACTGAAGATATGAAAGGATCATTTGATTTTTCCGGTTCAATAATAAGAGAGATGCCGTTTTCTTCTGCCTCGATCTCTGAAACCATTCCGAGAGTTACGATATCTTTGCCCTTTTCAGGATGGATGATCTTTTTAAGTACGCTTAATATCTGATCTTTAGTAGTTTCCATTTAGAGAGAGAGGAGTTTCCTCTCCATTAAAATTCGTTATTTTTATTTAATTTAATTATAAACAATATGCAATATTAGCACTTTTTTTAATAACATAAAATATTCAAATAAGTTCTGCTGAAGGATCCCAGAATTTTTCCCTGAAATTCATTATCTGATCGTTCTCGATAATAATACCCTCATTTTCAAGAAGCTGTTGCATGGTTGAAGAGTTGCCGAAATGAAATTTCCCGGTGAGAAATCCTTTATGATTCACAACTCTGTGAGCCGGGATGAAATCCGGTCTGGAATGACAGACATTGAGTGCCCAGCCTACCATGCGGGCTGATCTGCCCGATCCCAGGAACCTTGCAATTGCACCATAAGATGTGACTCTTCCATAGGGTATAAGCCTGGTAACATCATAAACCCTGCTGAAAAAATCATTATTTTCATTTTGTTTTTGAAAAGGTCTCATCAATGATCCTGTTTTTTTCTAATCTGAAAGCGAGATAATTAATTTTCATATTCTTTTTCAGGAACATATTTTCATAATATGTTCTTATAGAAAAACTGTCAGAAAAAGTTCTTTCAGAATACAAATCCGTTGTAGCAGTAATTATCTTCAAATGGTTTCTTTCGGCAAGAGATTTAGTATAATTAAAAAGTTCTGTATTGTCAGTTTTAAGGTGGATAATTCCGTTGTTTTTAAGAAATTGCCTGTATTTATTAATGAACCAGGGACAGGTAAGTCTTTTATTTGAATTTCGTTTCCCCGGATGCGGGTCAGGAAATGTCAACCATATTTCATCGACCTCATCTTCTGCAAAGAATGCATTTATGAACTCAATCCTTGTTCTCAGAAAAGCTGCATTGTGTACCTTTCCTTCATTAACCGTTTTTGCACCGCGCCACAGCCTTGCTCCTTTAATGTCTATACCTATATAATTATTATGCGGATATTTTGCAGAAAGACCGGTTGTATATTCTCCTTTTCCGCAGCCAAGTTCGAGAATGATCGGATTTTCGTTATGGAATATTTCTTTTTTCCAATTGCCTTTTACAGGATGGTCTTTACCAAATCTGTTACCGATATCAGGCTGAATGACATTATTGAAAGTGCCTAGTTCAGCCCATCTTGCCACCTTATTTTTCCCCACAGCAAAAGATTTAACTGCTGTACTTTACGATTCTTAAACCGAAATCATATACTCCTTCAAGATCACCGACCCGCATGCCGTGCTGAATTTTGAAATGGTATGTACCTTTCACAGGGAAAAAAACATTGGATTTATAGGGTAAGTTTAGTTCATGAATATCTCCGAATCCTTTCCCGTACCAATTCCCTTTTTCATCGGCAAGGTCATACTGCAGAGTATCTGTGATGGATTTGCCGTCTGGTGATGTTGCATTTACAAAAATATAGATATTACGGAAAGGAAAGTCTGAACCCGTTCGAATGGTGAAAATGACATCCATATAATTAATAGTATCTCTGACCGGTACGGCAAAATCCGGAATATTGGAGAGACTCCATATTTTATCAGGCATTGCTACAGAATCAGTGAACAGGATATCCCTGTTGCATGCAATGTTTGCCATAATTAATAATGCAAAAAGTACAGAGCGAACCTTATTCAGTTCTTTTACCATGGTTTCTCCTGTTTTTCTTCCTGCGGGAATGCCGGTGGGGTTGATTCTTTAGTGCAGCGGCAGGGTCGAACCTTGTTAGGCTGTTATCTTTCAGCAAGTCCTCAGATAAAGGTTCGGTTTCCCATGTCGGCAGAGTTTCAAGAAGCCTGTCAGCTTTTATTCCTTTTTTGTTCATTGCCTGTATTTCCCTGACTCTTTGAACCGGAACAGGGATGAGATTTGTTGCAGAATGAGGATCAGTTGTATACCAGTATATTTTTTTGTGTACTTCCATTTTCTGGAAATATGCTATACTGTCAGTTGTTTCCAGAGGGATCTCTTTAGGAGGGAAACATCGCTGTGCATCAACATAACAGTCGACCTCATAATTCAGGCAGCATTTTAGTTTACTGCATTGTCCTGCAAGCTTCTGAGGATTAAGTGACAGCTCCTGGTATTTTGCGTGAGTGGTTGTGACTGAAATAAAATTAGTGATATATGTTGCACAACAGAGCTCTCTCCCGCAGGATCCAATTCCGCCGATTCTTCCTGCTTCCTGGCGAGCACCTATCTGCCGCATCTCTATTCTCACTTTAAACTCATCAGCCAGGACTTTTATCAGCTGTCTGAAATCGACCCTTTCATCGGCGATGTAATAAAATATTGCTTTAGTCTTGTCTCCCTGATATTCAACATCTCCGATCTTCATATTAAGTTTAAGTTCTTCAGAGATTTTTCTTGAACGCAGCATTGTGGGAGTCTCAAGCTTTTTTGCTTCCTCCCACTTTTGTACATCTGCTGCCTTAGCCTTGCGATATACTTTCTTCATATCATCAGGAGAAGGAAGAACCTTGCATTCCCGAAGCTGCTGTCTGACAAGACGACCCACCATTGAAACCCTTCCTATATCATGTCCCGGTGAAGCTTCAACAGCAACGATATCACCAATTTCCAGCCGGAGATTATTAATATTCCTGTAAAATCCTTTGCGGGTATTCTTGAACCGGATCTCAACTATCTCATTTCCGTCCGGACAATCGGGTATGTCTTTCAGCCAGTTAAAGGAATCAAGTTTATTATTACCGGGTTTATATTTTTTATCCGGCATCCGGATCTCTTCACCCGTCTGCCCCTGCAATTGATCATTCTCCGTCATAATTATCAAACTCTACGCAATTAATCCAGCAAAAATAGTGAATAAATGCATCAATATCAATTATGGATTTGATGTTCAGCGGATCAACCTGGTCACCATCAGGGCAAGATCAAGGAAAATGATTTTTGCATTACCATTTGCCTCAATGTGCGAAAATGCAAGGTTAAATTCATCGGTGAGAGGATATACGTTGGTTTGAGTTATAAAAGGATGGAAGTTATCTGAGAAAGAAGCTTCATCACCAGTGAGAAAAACCAGTCCGTTATTCAGCTGACCGAGTGAAAGCATCAGGTTCTCCCTGAGGATCCGTAATGAATTTGAAATAAAACTTTTCTGTGCCTCCCTGCCAGTAGCTGCAATTTCCTCCGACCAGCTGAGTATTGAAATAATATCACGTTTCCAGGCGAACCGCATCAGACGTTTGAAATAATCAAGATTACGAAGGGACGATTCTTCATTTACGAACAATGCCACAGCTTTAATAATATTGCCATTAGCCACCCTTGCTATTTCAGCTGCTTTATTTTTATCATTATTAAATTGTCTGACAAGATAATCCCTGATTTCATTTTCCCTGAATCCCGGAATCTTTATCATCTGGCATCTTGAAAGAATTGTCGGGATCACTTTATCAGGCTCATCAGAGACAAGGAGAAAAAGTGTTTTATCAGGTGGTTCCTCGATCATTTTTAAAAGCTTATTGGATGTTGCCTGATGCATTTTTTCGGGAAGCCAGATGATCATTATTTTAAAATCAGATTCAAAAGTCTTAAGGTTCAGCTTTTTAATAATTTCGGCTGCTTCAGATGCAAATATTAGTCCCTGGGCATTACCCACTTCTATTGAATCAAGCCAGTTATGAATAGTAAAAAATGGTGATTTTCTGACAAACTCTCTCCACTCCTCAATATATGAGTCACTTACTGGTTCAATATCTTTTTTGTTTTTAATAACCGGGAATACGAAGTGAAGATCAGGATGGATCATTTTTTCGTATTTCACGCATGATTTACAGGTTCCGCACGAATCAGTATCTGTCCGGTTTTCGCAGCTGATATATTTGGCGTATGCGAGGGCCAGAGCAAGAGAACCACACCCTTCCGGACCTGAAAATATCTGGGCATGACTTACCCGTTCCTCTTTGACTGATCTGATGAGCCTGGCAATAGTCTCTTTTTGTCCTGGTATCTGGGAGAAATTCATGGTAGCTGTAAATTCGGGAATGGATTTGCTAGCTGATCCTTTGATTACTCATAATGCTTCTAATGCTTTATCATAATCAGGCTCCTGACCTATTTCAGGTACAAGCTGGGTATGAATAATTTTCCCGGCTTCATCGATAACAACCACGCTTCTGGCGTATAAGCCTTGCATAGGTCCGTCGACGATGTCAATTCCATAAGCTTTCCCGAAGGAAGTATCACGGAATCCTGACAGGGTCACGACATTCGTTATACCCTCCGTTGAACAGAAGCGACCATGTGCAAATGGCAGATCTTTTGATATAGCAAGAACCGTTACATTGGATTTTCCTGCGGCAAGCTGATTGAATTTTCGTACCGAAGTTGCGCAGGTAGAAGTATCGAGACTGACAAATATATTAAGGATAAGCCTTTTACCCTTAAGTTCCTTTAATGAAAGAATTCCCAGATCTGATTTGACAAGTGAAAATTCAGGAGCGATGCTTCCCTTTACAGGAAGTGTTCCCGATGTATTTATTGGATTACCTTTTAATGTGATTTTTGCCATAGCTTTTTTTCAAAATTAGTTAAACTTTTAACATTAAGAAAACATCTTACGGCATACATTTGTTGTGTTCTTATATGTGCCCCTCAGTGCCTTCTTTTTGTAATCCTGTGAAACACAAAGGAGTACTCAAGAACTGGCACAGAGGAAATCCGGAGAATTCGCTGAGAAGCGCAGAGTTTTATTTGTTTTATTTATGATTT
>Ga0113563_10000333_pt1 | contig 21719 bp, 21 predicted proteins | sample Mud3Dept3metaG_FD_80117 | JGI IMG/M metagenome (GOLD analysis project Ga0113563, IMG submission 80117) | Freshwater wetland microbial communities from Ohio, USA, analyzing the effect of biotic and abiotic controls - Mud 3 Core 4 Depth 3... | ecosystem: Environmental > Aquatic > Freshwater >... | reverse complement strand
CTGATGATCGCCGCTCCGAGGGCAGCAACCGTTCCCGGTTCGGGGCTATTGAGCGTGAACTTGAACGAGCCGTACGCCGGAACCACCGACGAGAGGGAAACGCTGGTCGAGATGAAGATCGGCGTCACCAGCTCGACGACGTTCATGTAGGTGGCGCCCATCGTCGTCTGCGTCTGGGCGGCGAAGTTGCCCGTGGCCATCACCGTGCCAGCATCCGGCGTGGTGAGCGTCACAGCGCCTTGGGTCCAGGGAGCACCTTTCACGGTGATCAGGATGGGGGCGTTGGGGTTCCCGCCCGTCCCCGTCCCAACGAACTTCGTGGCGTCCGGCGGAACACCCGCGCCACCCACGATGCTGAGCGGCACGGTGATGTTCAGTGCTGCATTGGGACAGTCTCCGAACGCGCACACCCGGGTGTTGCCTATGAGGGGCATCACCCCGTGGAACTTACCGCCGAGGCGAGTGAAGTTGCCTGGAGCGTTCTTCGCAGTCATCTGGAGCCCGCCAACTGTGGGAGCGGTTCCACTCACCACGACCGTCAGGCCCGTGGTCCGGAAGGCCGACGCCGGAAAGCCGACCTTGGTGAGCTGACCCGATCCGTCGCGCCGCGCCCGCGTCGGAGCCACAGGTGCACCCAGCGGAAGCCCGATTGGAGGAAGCGGAGGAACGACGGTGATCACGATCCCGAGATTGGCCGGAAAGATCGTGCTCGAGAGGAGCTCCGCGGGACTCGCAGTCACGACTCCGAACACCATGGCCAGCGCGCCGAGCGCGCTCCACAACCACCCCCGAGCGGGTGAGGGAAGTACGAGACTGCGCATGATTTGATGTCTCCGCCGGTTTTGCGGCCCCGCCCGGAAGCGATCCCCCGCACCTCCTGGGCCACCGAACTTCCGCCACTTTATCCTGATTCCCGCTCGATCGCTTCGATTTTCGGGCGGGAGTGACAGCCGGCCGACATTTTCTGCTGCACCGGCTCCTGACGCCGACTCCGAGCTGCCTCCCAATCAGGCACGTCCGCTGAGCGGAGAGCGGAGAAACTGCCAGCGCGCAAAGCGAAGCCCACAAAGCAAGGGCCCGGCACCTTTCGGCGCCGGGCCTCCCTGGGAAGGGGATGTATTCATGCTGTCTGCTAGTGAAGTGCCGGTTCGAGAGGGGAGGTGTCACGGATTTCTGATTTTTTTTGAGTCCGCGCTGTTTTTTTTCTTGGCCCGGTGGGGCTAGCCGATTGCCTGGCAACCACGGCCTAGTAATCGGGCTGGAGCGTCAGGATGAGCTTGCCGTCCTGGTAGCTGTCCACGCCGATCACGACCTGTTTCCGGTTGGGCACACGCACGTCCGTCTGGAGCGTGCCCGGGATCTCTACCGCGATCAGGACGCCGGTGGTCGTGATCGAAAGCGGACGGAACTCCACGCGCTTGCCGGTGGGCAGATCGATGCCTCCAAGCTCCTGCATCCGCAGCTGCACGTGGCGCTGCTCGATCACGCGCAGACTCTCATACCGGAACAGATGGCGGAGCTGGCGGTGGATCTCGGCGGCGCCCGGATCGATCGGCCCGGGCTTCGGCGACGCGTGACTCACCGTGAGCGAGAGCCCGACGCTGTCGGCGACCTGTGCGAGAACGCCGGCGGGAGCCAAGGCAGCCCCGCATCCCAATGCAACGGCGAGCACCAGCGGTCTAGATCCCAACACTCTCGCTCACCTCGGGCGACTGTTCGCCCAGCTCGTCCATCAACCAGATGATGGTGGAGTCGTTACTGCTCTCTGCCTCGAGCACCATCACCGGACGCCTGTTTGCGTAGATCGAACGGACTACGCCGCTCGCGCCGCCGAGCGAGGCGAGACGGCCCGAGTCGGACGTCGTGACGAGGAACGCCGCCACGACCGCGGCGGCCGCGGCGGTGGCCGTGAGCCCCGGCAGTACGTGACGCCGCGAAGGAACGCGGCGCGCGCGCAACCGCTCCGGCACAAGACGACGCGTCGGCGGCAACCGCCGCGCGATCGCGTCCCACAAATCGGGTTCCGGCGCATCGCCGCCGACGGCCGCGCGCAGCCAGCCGCCGAAGTGCGCGAGCGAGGCGAGTTCGTCGCGGCATGCGCCGCAGCCCGCGAGATGTCGTCGTACGCGCCAGCGCTGGACGAGACCGAGCTCTCCGTCGTGATACCCGTCCAACAAGGCACCAAATCCCTGGCATCTACTCATCGCTGGCCTCTGCCCGGAGCGGGATCGTCATCGTCCGGCTCGAGATCCGGATCCCCGCCGCGCGGCTCTGTTTCGAACTCCTCGGCCATGCCCGCTTCGCGCAGGAGCTCCTGCGCGCGGCGCCTGGCATAGTGAAGTCGGCTCATCACGGTCCCTTTCGGAATGTCGAGCGCCTCCGCAATCTCGGCGTAGCTCAGTCCTTCGACTTCGCGCAGGATCAGCGTCTCGCGCGCGGCGTCGGGGAGCGCCGCGATCGCGCGGGCGACGGCGCCGCGCAACTCGGTGCGTTCGAGTGCGTCGTCGGGCGCCTCCTGATGGCCGCGAAAGTGCCGCTCGCTCGCGGGCATCGACTCGGCGGTCGCGACGCGCTCCAGATCGGACAGCTCGGGCGTGTCGACGAAGTGCGCGGAACGGTCGCGGCGCTTGGCATCGAGACAGACGTTCATCACGAGTCGATAGAGCCAGGTGTAGAAGCTCGACCGATTCTCGAAGCGGGCCAGGTTGGCATGGACCTTCACGAAGGCGTCCTGAACGGCGTCGCGCGCCTGCTCTTCGTCGCGAAGCACGCGGAGCGCGAGCCCGTGGGCTCGTCCCTGGTAGCGCTCGACCAGCACGCGAAATGCCTCCTGATCTCCCTCGCGGGCCCGGGCCACCGCGTCGCGGTCACTGATTGCCCGCATGCCCTCGTCCGGGACCTTGGTGGCGATCGCGTGGTTCCCTTCGCCGCGGCCACCCGGTCCGGGCCTCTGACTCTCGCCCGTCGGCCGCTATTCGCGAGTTTGCCGGTCAATGCGCCTCGCGCCAGTTGCGACCCGTGCCGATCTCGACGAGCAGCGGGACGTCGAGCGGCCACACCGCCTCCATGCGCTCGCGCACGAGACGGCCCGTCGCGTCGATCTCGCCAGCCGGCACTTCGAAGACCAGTTCGTCGTGGACCTGCAAGATCATCGCAGCGCCGAACCGGGCCTCGCGCAGCGCCGCGTCGACTTCGACCATCGCCTTCTTGATGAGATCCGCGGCGGTGCCCTGGATCACCGTGTTCACCGCCATCCGCTCGGCCGCGTTGCGCAGCACGCGATTGCGAGACGCGAGATCCGGCAGATAGCGGCGCCGTCCGAGCAACGTGGTGACGTAGCCCTGCGCGCGCGCCCCCTCGATCGTTTCGTCGAGGAAGCGGCGAACGCCCCGATAGCGCGCGAAATAGGCGTCGATGGTGGCCTGCGCATCGGCCGACGCGATGCCGAGCTGGTTCGCGATGCCGAACGCGGTCGAGCCGTAGATGATCCCGAAGTTGATCGCCTTGGCGCGCGCGCGCTGCTCGGCGCTCACGACCTCGGGCGCGATGCCGAGCACGCCCGCTGCCGTGCGGCGATGGACGTCCTCCCCCGCGCGGAACGCCTCGAGCAGGTTCTCGTCGCGCGAGAAGTGCGCGAGGATGCGCAGCTCCACCTGCGAGTAATCGGCCGAGAGCAACAGCGCTCCCTCGCGCGCGACGAACGCCTCGCGGATCCGCACGCCTTCCTCGCTGCGGATGGGGATGTTCTGCACGTTCGGATTCGACGCCGAGAGTCGTCCCGTCGCAGCGCCGGTCTGGTGGAACGTGGGATGGATGCGACCGCTCTTCGCGTCGACCAGCGGCGGCAAGGCGTCGACATAGGTGCTCTTCAGCTTGGCGAGCCGCCGGTAGGCCAGGATGCGCGCCGGCAGCGGGTGCTGCGACGCCAGCTGCTCGAGCACGGATTCGTCGGTCGAGAAGCCGGTCTTGGTCTTGCGCACCGCCGGCAGCTTCAGCTTCTCGAAGAGCACGGCCTGGAGTTGCTTCGGGGACGCGATCTGGAACGGCCCTCCGGCCAGTTCATGGATCTCCGTCTCGAGCCGCAGCAGTTCGCGCTCGTATTCGCGCGAGAGCGCGCGCAGCGCCGCCTCGTCGATGCGCACGCCGGCGCGCTCCATGCGCGCGAGGACGGCGGTGAGCGGCATCTCGACGTCGCGGAACAGCGCGTCGATGCCGTCGCGCGCGAGGCGCTCGAGCAGCAGCGGTGCCAGTTCGGCGACGGCAGTGGCCATTTCGCCAGCCCAGACGGCCGTCGTCTCGATCGGCAGATCCGTCACGGGCACGGCCTTCGCGCCACGCCCGGCGAACTCCTCCCAGGAGCGGACGCGGCGACCGAGATGCTGCGCGGCGAGCGCGACAATTCCGCGTGTCCCCGCCGGATCGAGCAGGAATCCGGCGATCTCGGCGTCCCAGATCGGGGGAGCCGGCTCGCGGCCGCAGTCGCCCAGCAGCGCGAGCACCGCCTTGGTCTCGGTGCCACCCCACCGGCCCACACCGAGCAGCGGCGCGACGCACGCGATCACCGCCTCCCGCGCGAGTTGGGGATGCGACGCGAGGCCTGCGTGTCCGAACGGCACATAGGCTGCGCGACCCGCTTCGAGTGCGAAGGCGAAGCCCACGGGCGCTTCGTGCAGCGCGTTCTCACCCGCGCCGACCGGCACCACGACCACGCCGTCGCGCTTCGCGATTTCGCCCGCGAGTCGCGTCAGCGCGGCGGCATCGCGCATCACCTCGGTCGCGATCGCTGCGACCGTCTCGGCCGCGGGCTCGGCGCTGCCGCCGGCCGCGTCGCGCGACTCGAGTTCGGCGAGCAGTCGCGTGAATCCCAGGCGCCGGAAGAGCTGGCGCAGCCGCTCGCGGTCGGGAGCGCGGCGCGCGAGATCCGCGAGCGTGAGCGGCAGCGCGACGTCGTCTTGCAGCGCAGCGAGTCGCTTCGAGAGCCGCGCCGCATCGGCCTGCTCCTGCAGCGCGCTGCGGGTTCGCCCCGCCGGGATCTCGCCGGCGTGGGCGAGCAGGTTCTCGAGCGTTCCGTACTCGGCGATCAGCTTCGCGGCGCCCTTTTCGCCGATCCCCTTCACACCCGGAATGTTGTCGGAGGGATCGCCGATCAGGGCGCGCAGGTCGAGCACGCGCGCGGGCGGAACGCCGAAGCGCTCCTCCACCTCCGCCGGGCCGAAACGGCGTCCCTTCATGGTGTCGATCAGCTCGACGCGTTCCGAAACGAGCTGCATCAGGTCCTTGTCGGTCGACAGGATCGAGACGCGCATGTCGGAGGGCGCGGTCGCGACCAACGTGGCGATCACGTCGTCGGCCTCGCAGCCCGGCACTTCGAGAATGGGAATCTGGTAGGCGCCGACGAGTTCTCGGACGAGCGGCACCTGCAGCGAAAGGTCTTCCGGCTGCGCGTCGCGGTTTGCCTTGTACTCGGCGTAGAGAGCGCGGCGGCCGTCCGCTGCACCGCGCGCGTCGAAGACGACGACGACGTGATCCGGCTGCTCCTCCCGCAACGCCTTCATCAGCATGTTCACGAAGCCGAGCGCCGCGTTGGTCGGCGTCCCGTCGTGGCTGCGCAGTGGAGGAATCGCGAAGAACGCGCGGTAGAGACAGTTGGCTGCGTCCACGACGACGAGTCGGCGCCCGCTGCGCGGATTGTCCTCGTCGTGCCCGGGATCGGCTGCGCACATCGATCGGCCAAGCTAGCAGTCCTGCTAGCGTCCGGGCGATGAGTGATCCGCAGCGCGTTCCGCTCGGCCCGCGTCCCGGCCCGACGTTTCGGCCGGAGTTCACGCTGTTCCTGATCTACTTCTTCGCACTCTTCGTGTTCTTTGCGCTCTTGCTCGCGCTACCCGATCTGCTCGCGGGCATGCGCACGCTGCCAGCGGACGCGAGCGTCGAGGAACAGCGCAGCGCCGGTGCGGAGATCGCGCGGCGCGCGGTCGCGGGCAAGCTTTCGTTCGCATTCATCGCGGCGTTGCTCGCGCTCGGGCTCGGCGCCTACACGCGCGTGCTGCCGGGGATCAGGAAGCGGCCTTAGCGGACTCGGGCGCCAGTCCGCGCAGCACCAGCTCGACGGCGTCCTCGAAGACCTGCTCGAGCGTGTTGCGGCGCAGACTGCGCGGAGCCTGCGCCTGTTCGCGCTGGATCAGGCCATTGGCGAGTGTCCAGAGGATGTTCGCAACCTCCCAGGAATCGTGCGCGACGAAGACGCCCTCGCGGGCGCCGCGCTCGAACACCCCCGCGAGCAGCACCAGGCACTGCTCCCAGAGCGCCGTCACCTGCGCAACGACCGCGCCGGGCAGCTCGCCGATCACCGGTTCGTTCTCGAGCGCCCAGAAGATCTGGAAGTACTCGCGATGCGCCGTCCAGTGCTCGATGTAGAAGCGGCTCATGCGCCGGACCTGTTCGGCGGGCGGGAGCGAGGGTTCGATCGTCTCGCGCATCTTGCGCTCGAAGACGTCGCCGTTGACGGAGAGCACGGCGACGTACAGCTCGGCTTTGTTCTCGAAGTAGCGATACAGCGTGCCCTTCGCGACGCCCGCGCCCGACGCAACCTCGTCGAGATTGGCGGCCATGAAGCCATCGCGGAAGAAGACGCCGCGCGCCGACTCGAGGATGCGCTGGCGCTGGAGTGCGCGCTTCTCGCCACGCCGCGGCCGCGCCGGCACGGCGTCGTCCCCGTCCGCCACGATGCGACTCACGAGCGACTCCGTCGCGCGTAGTGGCGCGAGGTTTCGACGTACTCGAGCGCACGCGCGCGCTGCTGCTGCACTTCTTCGGCGCTGAGCGTACGCGCGACGCGCGCCGGCACGCCGCGCACCAGCGTGCGCGGCGGCACCCGGGTGCCGGGACCCACCAGCGCGCCGGCGGCCACCAGCGCTTCTTCGCCGATGTCGGCGCCGTCGAGCACGATGGCTCCGATCCCGACGAGGGCGCCGTCTCGCACCCTACAGCCGTGCACCACGGCGCCGTGTCCGACCGTCACCTCATCGCCGATCTGCGCGGCATGCAAGCCGCTCGTCACGTGCACCACGCAGTGGTCCTGCAGATTGGTGCGGGCGCCGATGCGGATCGCATGCACGTCTCCGCGCACGATGCTGCCGAACCAGAGACTCGATGCGGCGCCGATCTCGACGTCGCCGATCACCACGACGCCGGGCGCGAGCCAGGCCTCCGCGTGGATGCGGGGCGAGCGGCCGCGATAGGGCAGCAGCAGCGGCCCCGCGTTCGCGCTCGGATCCGGCGCCGGATCAGACGTCGTCGCTCCCCTCGTAACGGAACGGAGCGAAGAGGTCCGTGTTGAGATAACGCTCGCCGAAGCTCGGGATGATCGCGACCGCGAGTTTGCCCTCGTTCTCGGGCCGCTTCGCCCAACGCACGGCTGCACTCACGTTCGCACCCGACGAGATGCCGCACAGGATGCCCTCCTCGGCGGCGAGGCGACGGGCCATCTCGAAGGCTTCATCGTTGGAGACGGTGATCACCTCGTCGACGAGCTTGGTGTCGAGCACCTCGGGCACGAAGCCGGCGCCGATCCCCTGGATCTTGTGCGGACCGGGCGGTCCACCGGAGAGGACCGCGCTCGTGATCGGCTCGACGGCGATCGCTTGAAGCGACGGCTTGCGCGGCTTCAGCGCCTGCGCGACTCCGGTGATCGTACCGCCGGTGCCGACGCCCGCGACGACCGCGTCGACCTTGCCATCGGTGTCGGCCCAGATCTCCTCGGCGGTGGTCTTGCGGTGCGTCTCGGGGTTCGCGGGATTCTGGAACTGTTGCGGCATGAACGAATCGGGAATCTTCGCGAGCAGCTCGTTGGCTTTCTCGATCGCCCCCTTCATGCCCTTCGGCCCCTCCGTCAGCACCAGCTTCGCGCCGAGCGCGCGCAGCACGACGCGCCGTTCGACGCTCATCGTCTCGGGCATGATCAGCACGCACTGGTAGCCGCGCACCGCCGCGACGAGCGCGAGCGCAATGCCAGTGTTGCCGCTGGTCGGCTCGACGATCACGGTCTTGCCCGCCGTGATCTTCCCGGCGCGCTCGGCGGCTTCGATCATCGCGAGACCGATGCGGTCCTTGACGCTGGCTCCCGGGTTCTGGCTCTCAAGCTTGGCGACCACCTGCCCGCCGCAGCCGCGTGTCACACGTTGGAGGCGGACCAGGGGGGTGCGTCCGATCAGTTGGGTGACGTCGTTGGCGATCTTCAAGGCAATTCCTCCAGTGGGGTGCGCACGCAAGGGCGCGGAGCGCCGCGTGGCCGGCTCAGGGTAACCCGGACTCGCCTGCCGCGTCATCGGGCCCCAGCAGTTCTCCGATCAACACCGTCGCGTAGGAGCCGGCTGGCAACACGAAGCGCAGCCGCAGGACGTCGCCGTCGAGATCGGCACGGGCCTCTGTCACGGGGACCCGCAGCGGACGCCGCGCACCCCGCAGGCGCACGCCGCGCGGCGGCGCCGGCCTCACGTCGGGATCGAGACCGCAGGCGGCGAGCGCCTCGCGCTCGCGCTGCGCCGGCGCTCCGGTCGGTTCGAGCACGCGCGTGCCGAAGATCGGACCCGTCGCGCTGATCTCGAAGGCCGCGGCGCGCGGCGCTTCGCGCGCGAGGTCCTCGACGACGAAGAGTCCGCCGCTCGCCTGCACGACTGCCACGTCGCCCGCTTCGACGGCGCCGATCGGGAGCGGCCGGCGCGCGAGCACTTCGTTGAACACGGCGGCTTGCAGCGCCGAGATCAGGAAGCGCGCATGGCGGCGGTCGCGCACGGTTTCGCGACCGGCGAGCAGCGCGGCGGCGCGAACGGCGTTGTCGCCGTCGCGCCCGAAGCGCTGTTCACCGTAGCGGTTCGGCATCCCGCTGCGCGCGATCTCGGCGAGGCGCTGCACGGCGTGCGCCGCCGCCGCCGCAGCGACGTCGTGCACCGCGATCTCGAAGACGTTGCCGCGCAGATGTCCGGTGCGAAGCTTGTGCGGATGGCGCGCGGCCTCGAGCACGCGTGCGCGCGGCAGCGTCAGTTCCAACGCGCGCAGCGGATCGAGGTTGGGTACCGAGAACCACTGTCGCGCGATCGCGACGCGATCCTTCCGCCCTGCGTAACCGATCTCGCTCGGATCGACGTTCGCTGCCGACGCCAGCAGCCGCACGACTTCCTCGGTGTTGCACTCGCGTTTCTCGACCCGTACGAACGTGTGCGTGCCCTCCCCGCTCGGCGCGTAGGCCGGAATCTCGTCGACGACGAAGTCCTCGGGTGCGGCGGGACGCCAGGACATGCAGCCGCTACAGCAACGAGAGCTGGTTGCACGGCGCGAACGACCGCCGGTGAAGCGGCGAGGGGCCGAGCCGGCGCAGGGCGTCGAGATGCTCGGGAGTCGCGTAGCCCATGTGACGCACGAAGCCGTAGCCCGGATGGACGCGCTCGAGGCGCGCCATGATCGCGTCGCGGTGGACCTTGGCGACGATCGACGCCGCCGCGATCGAGCCGTCGCGCGCGTCGCCGTGCACGAGTGGGGTCTGCGGAGTCGCGATGCCGGGAATCGTGCGCGCGTCGACGAGCACGTGGTCCGGCTGCGGCGTGAGCGTGAGCACCGCGCGGCGCATCGCTTCGAGCGCCGCGTGGTAGACGTTCAGCCGATCCAGCTCTGGCGGCCAGACTTCGCCGACGCCGATCGCGACGGCCTGGGCGCGGATCGCGGCGTCGAGCCGTTCGCGCGCCGCTGCCGAGAGCTGTTTCGAGTCGTCGAGCCCCGCCAGCGCTACGCGCGCCGGCAGGATCACCGCGGCGGCCACCACCGGGCCGGCGAGCGGACCGACGCCCACCTCGTCGACACCCGCCACGAGCAGCGCGCCGTCGCGCACCAGGCGGCGGCGCAGCGCAAACAGGTGCGCCACGCGCTGCCGCTCGCGCCGAGCGTTCGCGAGCCGGCGCGCGAGCAGATCGGCGAGTGCGCGCGCGCCGGACCGCGCGTCGCCGCGCAACGCCCGCAGCAGCCCGGCGATCGCGCGCGGGTCGCGGGCATCGCGCGCACGCGCCTGCAGCACGTCGAGCGGGGCGCTCGCTCCGACACGCATCACGCGTCGTCCTCGCTGCGGCGGGATCGCAGCCCGAGCATGCGCTCGACGGCGCGCAGCCGGCGCAGCGCCTCGGGCAAGCGCGCCAACGCAGCCATGCTCTTGTGCCAGGCGCGCTGCTCCATCGCCGGTGCGCCCCAGACGTGGACGCCCGCGGGCACGTCCTTGTGGACGGCGGCGCGACCGCCGAGGAACGCGCGCTCGCCGACGCGGAGATGACCGGTCGTCGCCGTCTGCCCCATCAGGATCGCGCCCTTCTCCACCACCGTGGAGCCTGCCAGACCCGAGAGTCCGACGATGATGACGTCGGCGCCGATTTCGCAGTTGTGCGCGATGATGCAGAGGTCGTCGATCTTGGCGTTCTGGCCGATGCGCGTCACACCGAGCGTGGCGCGGTCGATGGCGGCGAGCGCACCGATCTCGACGTCGTCTTCGATCACCACGCGACCCACCTGCGGGATCTTGGCCGGCCGGCCGGTCTCGTCGAAGGCGTAGCCGAAGCCGTCGGCGCCGATCGAGACGCCCGGGTGCAGGATCACGCGGTCGCCGATCTCGCACTCCTCGCGGATCACGACGCCCGCGTGCAGCTCGCAGTCCGCGCCAATGCGCACGTCCGAGTAGAGCACAGCGTTCGGGTGTACGACACTGCGCGCCCCCACCACACTGCGCGCGCCCACCACGACGAAGGGGCCGATGCTCGCGCTCGCATCGATCTGCGCATCGGGCGCGACGACCGCGCTCGGATGAACGCCGGCGGGCGGCCGCTCGCGCTCGACGAGGAGTGCCACGGCGCGCGCGAAGTCGAGGTCGGGTCGCGGCGAGCGGATCGTGGGACGCCCGCCGGTGTCGACGCTGGGAAGCGTGATCGCGGCGCCGGCGCTGCTCTTCGCGAACGCGTCGGCGTAGCGCGCGCCGCGCACGAACACGAGGTCGCCCGGGCCGGCGTCGTCGAGCGACGCCACGCCGCGCGCGACGAAGCGCGCGTCGCCCTCCACCGCGCGACCGAGTCGGGACGCCAGCTCACCGAGCGGAGTGGCACGAACCTTCGGCACCCCCGGCCGCCTAGCGAGCCAGCAGCACGGCGATCGGCGAGCTGCGCACGACCGCGGCCGAGTTGGAACCGAGGAAATAGTCGTGGATGCGGCTGCGTCCGAAGGCGCCCATCACGATCATCCCGGCGTTCGCCTCGCGCGCGGCATCGACGATCTTCGCGTCGGGCCGCCCGAGCGTGGACGCGGCCTCCCGCACCGGCACGCTCGCGGAGCCGAGCAGCCGGCGCACTTCGTCGAAGCGCGCCGCCGAGCGACCCTTGTCCTTCGAATCGACGAAGACGTGGATCCCAACGCTGAGTCGTCCGGCCAGCTCGACTGCGAGCCGCGCGGCAATCCGCGAACCCGGCGAGCCGTCGAAAGCGAGCAGGATCGGACCCGCGAGTTCGGTTCCGGCCGGCACCACGATCGCGGGCTTGCTGGTCTTGCGCAGGAACCCGTCGACGGTGGAACCGGGCAGCGCCGTGCGGAACGACGCGTGCTCGCCATCGCGACCGAGCACGACCAGGTCTGTCGCTTTCGCGCGATCGACCAGGATGTCGTCCGCGATGCCACGCGTGGTTTCGCAAGAGCACGCCACGCCCTTTTCGCGCGCTCGCCCTTCGAGGCGCCGGCCAGCAGCCTCGGCGCGCGCCGCGAGAAACGCCTCGAGCGGGTCGAGCGGCGGCGGTGTCACCGGCAGTCCGCCGGCGCGCAAGCCTCCGATCGAGCGGTCCTCGACGACGGAGAGACCCACCACGCGCGCCGAGAGACCGGCCGCCAGCGCCACGCCGTAGCGTTCCGCACCTGCGGCGACCTCCGAGCCATCCGTCGCGACCAGCATCGTCTCGATCATGCGCTTCCTCCGCGGTCGCCCGCGTCCCTGCCTCCGCCCGTCACGAGAGCCATCGCCCGAGAGGAGTCCCCCAGATGAATCGCATCGCGCGCCGCAACAGGCGCGCCTTGCGCGCGTCGTACGGGAACCAGTGCAGCTCGGACCTGCCGCCGAAGCGATCGACGACGATCGACTGCACCTGGCAGTATCCGCGCAGGCCGATCTCGCCGTTCACGCGCCCGATCCCACTCGACTTCACGCCGCCGAACGGCGACTCGGGAATGCCGTAGGTGACCATGCAGTCGTTCACCACCGCACAGCCCGAGTCGATCGCGCGGGCGAGTTCGACGCCCTTGCGCTTGTCGCGGGTCCAGACACTGGCGTTGAGACCGTACGCCGAGTCGTTGGCGAGACGCAGCGCCTCGGCCTCGTCACGGACGCGCATGATCGGGAGCAGCGGCCCGAAGCTCTCTTCGCGCATCACGAGCATCTGGTGGTCGACACCGGCCAGCACGGTCGGTTCATAGAAGAGACCGGCATAGGCGGGATTGCGGCGGCCGCCGGTCAGCACCTGTGCTCCGCGCTGCCGCGCGTCGGCGACGTGGTTCTCGATCACGTCGAGCTGCGGCCCCCAGATCATCGGTCCGAGATCCGCTTCTCCGCCGGTGCCCTGGCGCAAGAGACCCGTCTTCTCGACGACGCGGCGAATGAACTCGTCGGCGACCGAATCGACGACGTAGACGCGTTCGGTCGAGACGCAGATCTGTCCGGCGTTCGCGAACGCGCCGAAGACGGCGCCGTTCGCGGCGCGTTCCAGATCGGCGTCGGCGCACACGATCATCGGGTCCTTGCCGCCGAGTTCGAGCGTGCAGGGGATGAGCTGGCGACCACAGGCTTCGGCCACCTTGCGACCGGTCCGCACGCTGCCGGTGAACGCGATCTTGTCGACGCCCGCCTCGACCAGCGCCGCGCCGGTTTCGCCGTCGCCGAGCACGCAGCTGACGAGACCCTCGGGAACGCCCGCGGCGCGAAACAGCTCCTCGACGAGTCGGCCGGAGTACGGCGTCGCTTCGGACGGCTTCAACACGACGGCGTTACCGGCGGCGAGCGCCTGGACCGTGGGGTTGAGCGCAAGGATGAACGGGAAGTTCCAGGGCGTGACGATGCCGACGACGCCGAGCGGCTTGTACACCAACCGCAACTTCTTGTTCTTCATCAGGTGCAGCGGGACGCTGCGCTCGGCGAGCAGGCGCTTGGCGCGCTTGGCGTAGAACTCGAGTGCGTCGCACGCCGACATCAGTTCCGTGAGCAGCACCTCGACCTCGGGCTTGCCCGTCTCGCGCGCGATCGTCGCGGCGTACTCGTCTTCGTTCGCGAGCAGCACGCGCACCGCGCGGCGCAGATGGCGTGCGCGCTCGTCGAAGCTGGCCTCCGCCCAGGCCGGTTGCGCTTTGCGCGCGCGCTCGACGGCGGCGCGCACGTCGTCCGCCGTCGCGACCTCGATCTCGCCGATCGGATCGAGTGTCGCGGAGCTCTTGAGCTGCAACCGCCGACGTCCACCCGGTGAACCGGGCAGCAGCTCGACCAGCGCCATGACACCTCCCGCGGGGTCCACCCCAGAGTCGAGTCGCGAGGGTACGAAACCCCCGGGGAAAAAGTCAATCGAAGAGAAGCCCACTCCGCACAGCCGGCTTCGCCTCCGGGACCTTTGATCGGTTGCGCGCCGCAACGCGACGTGCGAAACGCTGGAGATGCCCTCGCGAACAGCCACGCCGTGCGCACGCCATCCGGAGTCGACGCCTTCGCCGCGTGCCGCTGCCGCTTCGGGCTCTCCGACCGGGCTGGCGCTGTTCCGGCGCTTTCCGAAGCTCGCCGCGCTGCCGCGCACGCCGCTCATCGCAGCACCGACGCCCGTCGAGGCGCTGCACATCGCGGGGGTTCCCGACGGCGCTCTCTTCGTGAAGCGCGACGACCTCAGCAACCCCGTCTACGGCGGTAACAAGGCGCGCAAGCTCGAGTTCACGCTCGCCGCGGCGGCTGCACGCGGCGCGCGGCGGCTCGTCACGACCGGCGGGATCGGCACGCACCACGGGCTCGCGACGGCCATCTTCGGTCGCACGCTCGGCATGAAGACCAGCGTCGTGGTGGTGCCGCAGCCGGTCACCGAGCACGTCCGCGAGCAGCTTCGTGCGCTGCTCGCCTTCGGCGCCGAGTTGCTGCCCGCCAGCGGCGTGCCCGGCGCGGCGCTGCAGGTGGTGCGCGCCTTCGTCGCGGCCACGCTGCGCGGCGAGCGGCCGTCGTGGGTGCCGACCGGGGGTTCGTCGGCGCTCGCAGACGTCGGCTTCGTGTCGGCGGCGTTCGAATTGGTCGAGCAGATCGAAGCCGGTGTCCTGCCCGAGCCCGCAGAGATCTTTCTGCCGATCGGAACCGGGGGAACCTTTGCGGGGCTGGTGCTCGGCGCGAAACTCGCTGGTCTGCGCGCGCGCATCGTCGGCGTGCTGGTGACCGACATCCTGCCGCCCAACCCCGCGCGACTCGCGCGACTCGCCCGCGCTTCGCTTGCCCTGCTGCGGCGCTACGAGCCGTCGCTCCCGACGGTCGAGATCACGCCCGCTGATTTCGAGGTGGCGCGCGCGCAGCTCGGTTCCGGTTACGGCGCCACGACCCCCGCGGCGGAAGCCGCCGTCCTCGCGGGCCGCGGCGCGGGGCTCGCGCTCGAAACCACCTACACGGCCAAGTGCATGGCGGACGTGCTCGCGCGCTTCGCCGACCGACGCGCGCGAACGCCCGCGCTGTTTTGGAACACCTACAACTCGGCCGACGTCTGGAAGACCGCGCCGGAACCCGTGGCGGAGGATCGACTGCCGCGCAGGATCCGGCGTTGGCTGGCCGAGGCGCCGGCGTGACGACCTGGAGCCGCCGCGGCTTTCTCGGACTCGTGGGCAGCGGAACGGCGCTCGCTTCGCTCGCGAGCCTGCGTGCGCTGCCTGCCGGTGCTGCCGTGGGAACACCGGGTGCTGCCGTGGGGACACCGGGTATCGTGCGCTTCTTCGCGCCCACGGAGACCGAGATCCTCACGCAGGTGGTCGAGCGCATGGTCGACACGGGCGAGTCCGCTGCGCCGGCCGTGCGCGAAACCCGCGCGATCGCGACGATCGACGCGCTCTGCGCCTCGCTCGATCCCGCCGCGACCGCGCCGCTGCCCGCGCTGCTGCGACTGATGGAGTGGGGACCCCTGCTCTTCGAGTTCCGCTTCTCCCGTTTCACACAGCTGGACGCCGCCGCGCAGGACGCGGCGCTCGCGGGATGGATGCGCAGCAGCCTCACGCTGCGCCGCATGGGCTTCTACGCGCTGCGCAACCTTGCGTTGCTCGGGTACTGGAGCCAGGACGAAACCTGGCCGCTGGTCGGCTACGCCGGTCCGCTGCTGAGACGCCCGCGAGGCACCACGTGATCGAGAATCTGCTGGGCCGCAGCGACGATCTCGTGACCCAGGCCGACGTGTGCGTGATCGGCTCGGGTGCCGGCGGCGCGGTCGCTGCAGCAGAACTGGCCGGCGCGGGACTCGACGTGGTCGTGCTCGAGCAGGGCCATCACTGGACCTCCAGCGAGTTCACCCAGCGCGAGGACGAGATGCTGCCGCGCCTGTTCGAAGAGGCCGGCATGCGACAGACGGAGGACGGCTCGATCGTCGTCCTGCAGGGTCGCTGCATCGGCGGCTCGACGGTCCACAACCTCTGTTACGCATTCCGCACCCCCGATCCGATCCTGCGCCTGTGGCGCGACGAGCACGGACTCGGCGAACTCACGACCGAGGCGATGGCGGCCCCCTTCGAGCGCGTCGAGCGCAATCTGAAGGTGAAGCAGATCCGCGAGGACGAGGTCAACGCGATGAACCGCGCGATCCGCCGCGGCACCGAGGCGCTGGGCTGGTCGGGCTTCGTCACGAAACACAACCGCGAAGCGTGCGTGCAGGCGGGCTATTGCATCCTCGGCTGCTCGTACGACGCCAAGCAGTCGATGCTGGTCACCTACGTGCCGCGCGCGGCGCAGGCCGGGGCGCGCATCCATGCCAATGCGCGCGCGGATCGCATCGACGTGTCGGGCGGTCGCGTGCGCGGCGTCGTCGGGCGCGTGGTCGACCACGCGGGCATCCCCGGCGCGCGCATCGACGTGCGGGCGAAGGTGGTGGTGCTGGCGGCGGGAGCGGTGGCCTCACCGGACCTGCTGCTGCGCAGTCGCATCGCAAATCGCAGCGGGCAGGTCGGCCGCAACCTGCACCTGCATCCCTCGGTGATGGTCGCGGGCCTCTTCGACGAGGAATTGCACGGCTACCGCGGGATTCCGCAGAGCTACTACATCGACGAGTTCATCGACCTCGAGCACGATCCCTACCGCGGCTACGTCCTGATGCCGATCATCGGCTTCCCGGTCTTGACCGGCGGCAACATGCCGGGCTTCGGCCGCGAGAACTACCGCTGGCTCAAGAACCTCTCGCGCATGGCGGGACTGCTCGTGCTGCTGCACGACCGCAGCGCCGGTTCGGTCGCGCCGGGCGCTTCGCTCTCGCGACCGCGCATCCGCTACACGCTCGAGGAGGCAGACCGCCGCCAGCTCGCCGAAGGACTCGCGCACGCCTGCGAAGTGTTGCTCGCCGCCGGCGCGCGCGAAGTGCTGGTGCCCTATTGGAATGACCCACTCGTGATGCGTCGCGGCGACGATCTCGCGGGGATCCTCGCGCGCGGGGTGCGCCAGGGAGAGATTTCGATCTCCGCGACGCACCCGCAATCCACCTGCCGGATGGGGGGCGACCCGCGGACTTCGGTCGTGAACGCGTGGGGCGAGTCGCATGAAGTCCGCGGCCTCTTCGTCGCGGACATGAGCGTGTTCGCAACGTCGATCGGCGCTCCGCCGCAGATCACCACGGCCGCGCTCGCGGACCGCAGCGCGCATCACATCGTGGCGCGCTGGTCGGAGTTCGCGCGGAGTTAGCAGGCTGCTAGGACGATTCCGGGTCGGGCTTCACGCCCGCCACCCAGCAGAGCACGTCGGACTCGGTGACGAGACCGGTCAGCTCCTCGCCCTCGACGACCGGCAGGCAGCCGATCCGGTTGTCTGCCATCAGTCGGGCCGCGAGTTGCACGGAAGCTTCCGGTCCGATCGTGATCGGCGGGGCCGACATGACCTGGGCGATCTCGATCGCGTGCAAGAAGGCGCGACGCGTCTCGCTGCCGAAGGAACCCAGTTCGGAGAGCGACGCGCGCAGCAGGTCACGATGCGAGAGCACCCCGACCAGTTTGCCCCCATGCACGACCGGCATGTGGCGCACCTGCCCGAGCGTCATGATATCCTCGACCGTCGACATTCTTTCTGTCACGCTGACGGTCACGATCTTCGTCTGCATGATGTCACGGACGCATGCTGTGGCACTCATCGAAACCATCCATCGATCGAAGCGGCCCACCATATCAGCTCGGGCGCCGATCGGGTCATGAAAAGCACTCGAATGGCGGCTCCGCGAGGCAGAAGAAGAACAGCGCGCCGAAGCGGAGGGGAGGATCGGGAGGCGCTCCCGCCCCAGCCGGGCGACGCGTCCGGGCGCGTGCCCGACCTGCTTCGCCGGGCCCTCGGACTCGGCTTCGCGGGCCTCTTCAGCGGTGAGGAGTTGTTGCGCAAGACGCTGGGTGACACCGTGCCACGCGAGTGGGTGGAGTTCGCAGCAGAGCAGGGAGACCGCACGCGCCGTGACTTCGCGGAGCGGCTCGCCAGCGAACTCGGCAGGAGCCTCGCGTCGATCGACCTGCAGCAGCTCGCCGGACGCCTGCTGCAAGGTCACACCGTCGAAGTGAGCGCGCGCATCCGATTCCTGCCGCGTGGGGAAGACGAGGCGGAGGCCGGCCACTCGGTGCGCGTCCGCGTCGCACGCGAGGAGAAGTCGTGAGCGAAAAGAGGCCGCGCCCGGCAACGCTGCGCTTCGTCGTTCCCGGCGTGCTGCTGCTGCTCTCGGCCGCCTACGCGCTGCTGCTTCACCACGGCCTCGGCCCGCGACCCGAAGTGCCCGACAGCGCGCTGCACTGGTGGTCACCGCGCGGTTTCTTGACCCAGGCCCTGGTGGGATCCAGCTGGGAGACGCTGCTCGGCGACCGCGGCAAGGGCATCGCCGTGTTCGGCACGCCATCGCTGCTGCTGCTGATCGCGATCTGGACGGCGACGCGCTCCGCGCTGGCACGCGCTGCAGCGGTCACGACGACCCTCGCGATCGTCTTCTTCCTCTATTACGCGCTCGGCTCGGGGAACGCCCAGCTGGTCTGGAACTTCTTCCACTGGCGCTGGTCGGGCACGATGGTCGCGGTCGCGACGGTGATCGGCTGCGCGATCGCGTCGCCGTGGCTGGCCGCGAGTTGGCTGCGACTCGCCTGGCACGCGCAACTCGTCTGGTTCCTGCCGATCATCGCGCTGGTGCTCGTGATCGAACGGAACATCACCGGCACGGACTCGCTTCTGCCGTTCGCGATCTCACCGTGGCCCGCCGTGCAGGTGTTCGGCTTCGAGGCGATCGGCACGACGCTCGCCGCGGAACTCGGCGGCGTCGCGCTCGCACTGCTCGGTCTCTACTGGCTGCGCCGCGGCCTGCGCGCCCGTGGGATGCCGGTGCTACTAGCCGGTGTCGCGTTGCCTGCCGGCTGGCTGGCGCTCGGCGGCGATGGGCTGCTGCCATTCCGGGTCACGCAGGGGCGACTCCTCGGCGCAGCGGTCGCCTGTGCCATCCTGCTGGCAGTCGCCGCACTCGGCGTGCGCTTCGACCCGGAGCGTCTGCGGCGCCGCGCCGTGAACACCGCCGCGGCCGCCCTGCTGCTCGGCCTGCCGCTCTTCGTCGGCCAGGCCTGGGCGCGCTGGGACTACACGCGCACGCGCGACGTCCAGGCGCAGCGCATCATCGACGCCCTGCGTGTCTACTACGAGAAGGGCACGAGCTACCCCGAGAGTCTCGATCAACTCGTCGAGGCCGGCCTGCTCCCGGCCATCCCGAAGCCGCAGATCGGCTTCCCGTTCCCGGGCAGCGACGACAACGTCTTCACCTATCAGGGCTTCGGGACCAGTTACCTGCTCGAGTTCTCGGCGCCGCGCTGGGTGCAGTGCGCCTACAACCCGCCCTACCTCGACGAAGACGCCGAGGCAGGCGACGGCCACGCGCCGGACGTCGCGCAGGGGGGCGACGCACCGGCCGCAGATGGCGACGGCGACGAACCCGACGGCGGCGCCTGGTCGTGTCCCTCGAAGCCGCCGGAGCTCTGGTAGAACCGTGTCGCTCGCCGCGCCGCTCTTCGCCGCCCAGCAGCGCATCGAGCGCGTGCGACGGATCGGCGTCACGGTGGGTCGCGTCTATCTCGGCCTCAAGACCAACCAGGTGCTGCAGCGCGGAATCCCGCGCGAGCAGATGCGGGGCCGCTGGAGCCGCTTCCACCGCGAGAGCGCGGAGACGGTGTACGACGCCGCCGTCGAACTGGGAGGCCTGATCCTGAAGGGCTGCCAGTACATCGGCGCGCGCGCCGACCTGATGCCGCGGGAGTGGGTCGAAGTGCTCGAGCGCCTGCAGGACCGCGTGCCGCCGCGCGAATTGCCCGTCGTACGGCGCGTCGTCGAAACCGAACTCGGTCGCCCGCTCGAAGCGCTCTTCGCGCGCTTCGAGCCGCGCCCGATCGCGTCGGCGTCGCTTGCGCAGGTCCATGAGGCGGTGTTGCACGACGGGCGGCGCGTCGCGGTGAAGGTGCAGTACCCCGAGATCGCCGCGCTGGTCGAGAGCGACCTCGCCAACCTCCGCGCGCTGTTCCGGGCCATCGACTGGCTCGAAGGCGACTTCGACCTGAGCGCGCTCGTCGACGAGATGGGTCGCTACGTCCCGCGCGAACTCGACTTCCTCTCGGAAGCGAACCACGCCGAGCGCGCCGCACGACTCTTTGCCAAACGCGACGACATCCACGTGCCGCGTGTGGTCCGCGAGTTCACCACACGCCGTGTGTTGGTGATGGAGTTCAGCGACGGTATCAAGATCACCGACCGCGCCGCGCTCGATGCCGCGGGCGTCGACATCGATCGCGTGATGCGCACGCTCGTCGAAGCGTGGTGTGAACAGGTGCTGGTGCACGGCTTCTTCCAGGCGGATCCGCATCCCGGCAACCTGCTCGTCGAGCCCCGCGGACCGCGCCTCGTGCTGCTCGACTGGGGCCTCGCCAAGCAACTGCCCAGCGACTTTCGGGCGCAGATGCTCGCGCTCCTGCTGGCGCTGCTGCGCCGCGACCCCCAGGAGATGGCGATCGTCCTCGAGTCGCTCGGCTTTGCCGCGCGCAACGGCTCCCGCGACGGGCTGGTGGCGCTCTCGAGCGTCGGGCTCGAAATCGCCCGAGAGCTGGCGACGACCGGTTCGCTCGGCCCCGAACGCCTCGAAGCGATCGGCGAAGAACTGCTCGCGACGGTGCGCGCCAACCCGCTCGTGCGCATCCCGAGTCACATGGTCCTGCTCGGCCGCACCCTCGGCCTGCTCTCGGGTCTCGCGCGTCGACTCGACGCGGGCGTCGATCCGATGTTGATCGTGTTCCCCTACATCGTCGGCTCGCAGGCCCGCTGAGCGGGCGCGCAGCGAGCCGAAGCCGAGCGAAATTCAGAATGACGTGCCCGCCAATCTCCATCCCCTGCGCCTCGGTCTCGCGCTCGGCGGACCGCTCGACGCGCGCTCGTGGCGTGCGACCGCGGATCTCGCGGTGTGGGCCGACGCGAACGACTTCGATTCGATCTGGCTGCCCGAAGGGCACCTGCGACCCGGCGCCACCGCCTCGCCGATCGTCGCGCTCGCCGCGCTCGCCGCGCTCACGCGGCGCGTGCGTCTCGGCACCACGTCGCTGCTGATCTCGATCCACGAGCCGCTGCGCGTGGCCGCGGAAGTTGCGACGCTCGACCAGCTCTCGGCCGGCCGCGCCATCCTCGGCGTGGGCAGGGGCTTCGAGTCCGCGATGTTCAAGGCGTTCGGGATCGAGCCGCGCGACAAGCGCGACCGCTTCGACGACGCGCTCGACGCGATCCTCGCGGCCTGGAGCGGGAAGCCGCGCGGCGCGGACGAGTCCTCGTCTGCGCTGCAGCCGGTCCAGCGACCCCACCCACCGATCTGGGTCGCCGCGTTCGGCCCGAAGGGACTCCGCCAGGCTGCGCGGCGCGGATTGCCCTATCTCGCCTCGCCGATCGAGAGCTTCGCGACGCTCGTCGAGAATTTTGCAGCACACGCCGCGCAGTTGCCGTCGGGCGTCGCGCGGAATTCGCTGCCGGTCGCGGTGATGCGGACGGTGCACGCCGCGGCCGACGGCGCGGAAGCCCGCCGCGTGCGCGAGGCGGTGGACGCAGAGTTCGCGGCGATCGCGGCGCGTGCGCACGGGGCGATCGCTGCGCGCGCAGCCGGTGCCGCGTCGGACCGTGTGATCGTGGGCGAGCGCGGCGAGGTCGAGGAACGGATCGCGCAGTACCAGGAGACACTCGGGATGAATCACCTGGTGGTGCGGCCGGCGTCGCGAACCGGGGAACGCGAGCGTCGCGCGTCACTCGAACGGATCCGCGACTTCGCGACCCCCGTCCAGGACGCTGCGCGCTGAGAGCCTGAGAAGAAATCCCCGACCGAGCAGCGCGCAGCGCCGGTGGGCCAGCTGCAAGGCGCGACGACGAGTCATATCGGGATATGGCGAGGAGGAGCAACGCAGCAGATGGCCCGCCGCCG
>Ga0113563_10000330_pt1 | contig 21766 bp, 19 predicted proteins | sample Mud3Dept3metaG_FD_80117 | JGI IMG/M metagenome (GOLD analysis project Ga0113563, IMG submission 80117) | Freshwater wetland microbial communities from Ohio, USA, analyzing the effect of biotic and abiotic controls - Mud 3 Core 4 Depth 3... | ecosystem: Environmental > Aquatic > Freshwater >... | reverse complement strand
TTGAGTTAAAAAAATAGTGCAAAGGGTTCTGCACCACATTTGCACCATATGATTTTTGAACTAACCTGTTGATATAATTGGTGGCGGTGCAGGGATTTGAACCCCGGACACTGCGGATATGAGTTTGAATCCAGAGAATCAGCAAGATGGGAATATTGTTAAATAATATGTCTTATAATCAATAAGTTATAAAATTTTCTCGCTTACTTTTTACTACCTCTTTTTACCTCAAAATACCTCATTTTTTCATCAAGCGTACTGCAATAGTACTGCAGAAAATCCATGTAATTTTTACAGGCAGTGTCCATCACTTTTCTACCAGGTTATAGAGCTAAAAATGCATTCGCCGCACTGGACCGCCTCGTTATTGCTTACATGCACACCCTATTGACACCCTGTTCAAAATTTAATACACTTCCTTGAAGAAATCCCTGGAGGTAGAAAAGATGTTTGCCCAAAGCAAAACGGAGAAAAAAAATGTTCTGAAGGATGAATTAATACAGGCCCTTCTCGATAGCCCCTATGAAGGACTACTGGTTGTTGATCTCAATGGCATTATTAGATATTTCAGCAAATCTAGCGAGCAGGTATTCGGTATCCGTCAGGAAGAAGCAATGGGGAGATACGTCACAGACGTGGTTGGGATATCGAGGCTACATATCGTAGCAAAAACGGGGAAAGCCGAATTTGGAGATGTGGTAAAAGTGGGGGACTTCGAAAGAGTTGTGGCTCGGTTCCCATTGATGAAAGATGGGAAAGTGATCGGTGCTGCTGGGAAAAGTATACTTTACAGTCCTCAAAAATTGGAGAAGCTCTATTTGAAGATAAAAGCATTGGAGCGAAAAGTTGAATCTTATAAGGAAAACTTGAGTGATTTACTTGCGGCCAAATACTCGTTTGAAGATATTATCGGTAATAGCCCACCCATTAAAGAGGCTAAAAAGCTTGCTTTAAAAGCGGCTCAAACATCGTCACCAGTGCTCATTGTTGGGGAGACGGGAACAGGAAAAGAACTATTTGCTCATGCCATTCATAATGCGAGTACTAGAAGGAGTTTACCATTCGTAAAAATAAATTGCGCCGCCATTCCAAAGGAGCTATTTGAATCGGAATTGTTTGGATATGAAGAGGGCGCTTTTACAGGAGCCAAAAGAGGTGGGAAGCTGGGAAAATTTGAATTGGCTCATGGAGGGACGATCTTTTTAGATGAAATTAGTGAATTACCGTTGACCACTCAGGCAAAGCTTTTAAGAGTTCTCCAAGAAAAGGAATTGGATAAGTTGGGGGGGCGAGAACCTGTTCGGGTAGATTTTCGTCTTATCGTCGCCACCAATAAAGAATTGGAGGAGAGCGTTGAGAAAGGCGAATTCAAGAAAGACCTTTTTTATCGGTTGAATGTCGTCAATTTGAGGTTACCCCCCTTTCGAAATATCAAAGAGGATATTCCTTATATCGCCCATTTTTTAATGACGAATTTTTGTAAGCAATTGAGAAGACAGGTGAAGGTCTTCTCGGATGAGACGATTAAAATATTTAAGGAATATCATTGGCCTGGTAATTTTCGAGAGTTAGAAAACGTGATCGAAACATTGGTCAATGTGTGCGAAGAAGATGTAATTTTACCGGGCCATATCCCACTAGAGATGGTAAAGGCCGCCATTCTGAAACAGGATGGGAAAATCAAAATCCCAGGAGTTCTCGAAAGGGTGATGAAAGAAGCGGAGAAAGAAGCCATAGTGAAAGCATTAAGTTATGGCAAGAACAATAAGGTCAAAGCAGCTCGATTACTTGGTATTCACCGAAGCCACCTTTATTACATCATGAAGAAGCATAATGTGAAGTTTGTAAATATTATGTAGAACAATTTAGACATGTCTCAAATCTGAAACACATACCCCTTAACTCTTTATAAGCAAGGGTTAAACCCCGCTACCCCCCTTCATTTTGTCTAAAATATTAGACAGATAATTTTCATTCAAGAATGATTGAACAAATCAGAAATCTTTTCTGATCCTTTCGCAGGAAGAAATTCTATTAATCATTAATTTATTGAAGTTATTAAATCTAATGAAATTAAAGCATCGTGTTCTGAGGTTTTAAAGAAGATTGTTATAGATATGGCATAGATATTGCCTTTTATAATTTAACCCTTCCTAAATTATTTCCATGCCTAAAAAATTTTGGGTAGATATTTCCTGCTAGTGGAAAATATGCTGTTTTCCAAAGAGTGGAGATTCTTATGCACTTAACTGAATATCGAACCTACGAAGAGGCAAAAAAAAGGTTTCATTTTGACCAAGCTTGGGAACTTTTTGATGGAAATAAAGATAGATTAAATATTGGTCATGAGTGCATTGACCGGCATGTGGGGAAGGGGACTGCTGTAAGAATAAAATTTGAGGATGGGCATACAGAAAAATACGAGTTTGACAAAATTTCGAAATTGAGTTCACAATTCGCAAACGCCTTGGAATATTTGGGATTAAATTTCGGCGACCGTGTGGCGATCATGCTGGATCCTTCTCTTGAGTTTTATGTCAGTTTGTTTGGAACGCTAAAAAGAGGCGCTATCGTAGTACCTTGTTTCCCCTTATTTGGTCCAGAAGCTCTTAGGGTTCGCTTGAAAGATTCCGGCGCGAAATTACTTGTAACAACCGAAGACAAAAGAGAATTGGTTGATGATGAGTTAAATGTGAGAATTATTACAATTGGCACTTCATTTCATAAGCTTCTTGAAAATCAAAGTGACCGCTATGTAATAAAAACTTCCCCAAAGGATATTTCTGTTTATCAATACACTAGTGGCACCACTCGAAAGTACCCCGAGGCTATTAAACATTATCATAGAAGCATCGTCACCCTCATGCCCGCAGCCATATTTGGTCGCGGCCTTAGGGAAGGAGATAGGTTTTTTTGCCCTTCCTCCCCTGCATGGGGTCATGGACTTTGGATCGGGACATTCGCTCCATTGGCTTTGGGAATTGCTGTGGGTGCTTACTCCGGCAAATTTGATGTAAAAAGACTTCTTGAGACACTGGAAGAATTTGAAATTAACAATATCAGCGCTGCCCCAACGGTTTTTCGTATGATCAAAAGTTCGGGTCTTCTGGACCGCTACAAATTAAAAATTAAAAAAATTCATTATACCGGAGAACCTTTGGATCTAGAAACTTTCAACTTCTTAAAGGAGACATTCGGAGTATCTCCTATCTCAGGCTATGGGTCCACGGAAGTAGGTCCAATCATCTACAATTATGCTGGATTTGAGAATTATGTCGTGAAACCAGGATCCTTAGGGAAACCCATGCCTGGATTAGAAGTGAATCTGATTGATGAGGCAGGGAAGGAAGTCTCACAAGGGCAGATCGGCGAGATAGCGCTCAAACGGAGGGGGGAATGGTTCAGAGTAAAAGATGCAGCCCTCGTGGATGAGGAAGGTTATTTTTGGCATAAGGGGAGGGTAGACGATATCATCATTTCGGCAGGGTGGACGATCAGTCCAAATGAAGTGGAAGATGTTTTGAGGACCCACCAGGCGGTTAAAGAGGTAGCAGTGGTGGGTATTCCTGACCAAGAACGGGGTCAAATAGTAAAGGCATTCGTTGTGACCGATTTTACACCCAACTTAGAGCTCAAGAAGGAGTTACAGAATTTTGTAAAAGATAAGTTGAGTAAGCATGAATATCCACGAGAGATAGAATTCATGGAGGCGCTTCCCAAAACAGAGGGAGGCAAGGTAAGGCGAAAAGAACTTAAGGAGATGTTTTTAAAAGCATAAAAATATTCATGAATAGATCGAACGCTTAAAATAGATAATGTAAGGGTGAGGGAAATGGCTGAGTTTGGGTTTGATGAATCGCATGAGGATTTACGGCGTGCTGCAAGAGAATTCGCTGAGAAGGGGCTTAAACCGGAGGCGAAAGAGCGGGCAATCTCACATCGCATACCAGATTGGATGATCAAACAGATAAAGGATTTAGGGTATATTGGGATGATCGCCGATGAAAAATATGGCGGTCAAGGTATGGATATGATGTCCGTCGGGATTGTGGTTGAGGAGTTTGGGAAGATAGATATCAGTGCCGCTCATGTAGTTTTAATTCCAACCCAGTTCTGTGCCCTCCTTCAATCGGGGACCGAGGAGCAACGGCAGCAATGGATCCCGAAGTTATGTCAGGGGGAATTAATGCCATCTCTTGCTATCACCGAACCGGGTTGCGGGACGGATGTGGCAGCCATCGAGATGAGAGCGGCGAGGGATGATGAATATTACATCCTGGATGGAGAAAAGGCACCGGTGACCCGGGGAATGCAATCCAGTGCTTTAATCGTATGGGCCAAGACGGATATCAAAGCTGGTGTCAAAGGAGTCACCTGTTTTTTTGTTCCTTCTGATAGCCCCGGAATTTCTCTGGAAGAGATTCCCTATGTAGGTCTAATTCCACTCAATTGTGCAACCGTCTTCTTTGACTCAGTCAAGGTTCCTGTGGGCTATCGTATCGGAGAAGAGGGGAAAGGGTTCTACATGTTGATGGACCGATTCGATGTGGTCCGTGTGTTACTTACCCTGGTGGCATTAGGCCAGGCTCAGACTTCGTTGAATGAAATCATCACTTATACAAAATCAAGGACAGCCTTCGGACGACCCATCGCCAAGTATGAAGGGATCTCTTTTAAGATTGCTGAAGCGGCGACCAAACTTGAGGCAGCCAGGTTGCTTTGTTATCGAGCCCTGTGGATGCGTGATCGGGGTGTCAAACATTCAAAAGAATCCGCCATGTGTAAGTGGTATGCCCCAACCATTGCTTTTGAGGTGATTCATGATTGCATACTCATGATGGGACATTACGGATACAGCACAGAATATCCTTTGACTCAACGGATGCTGGATGTAATGGGCTATCAAATTGCTGACGGAACAGGAGAAGCCCAAAAATTAATCGTTGTTCGAGAATTGTTAGGCCGTAAATTTTTGCCCTATTCTGGATGAATATTTATTGGGAAGGAGTAAAGAAAGAAATGGAGCTTGAGCTAAAGAATAAAGTGGCCATTGTCACTGGAGGTGGTTGGGGAATGGGTAAAGCTACTGCCCTCGGGTTTGCGGAGGAGGGCGTCAAGGTAGTTATCTCCGACCTCGACGAGGAGCGAGGAAACGCAGCATTCAAAGAAGTGAAGGAAAAGGGTGGCGAGGCCCTGTTTGCTAAGGTGGATGTAGCTAACTGGGAAATGGTAAAACAGGCTGTGGCAATCACGCTAGAGAGGTTTGGCCAGATTGACATTCTGGTTAACAATGCTGGAGCATGGCAAACGGAATTCTTCGTCAAGCAGAAAAGGGAGGATTGGTCTTTTCAGGTTGATGTATGTTTCTATGGAACTCTTAACTTTACCAAAGCAATTATTGATCATATGATCTCACGCAAAACAGGCAGCATTATTAATGTCGCCTCCGATGCCGCACGCATTGGAGAACCTAATCAGCCCATTTATTCTGGCGCGAAAGCAGCTGTTGTGGCCTTTTCCAAAGCGTTGGCTAAAGAAGTTGGGCCTCAAGGGATTCGCGTCAATGTCGTCTGTCCTTCGATGACGATCGGAGAACGGCGAACAGAGATGGTTGAAAAAATGAAGCAAGAGAATCCTGAGAAATATGCTGAGTATGAAGATCAGATGAAAAAGGTATTACGTCTCTATCCACTCCGGAAGTTTGGCAGACCTGAGGATGTGGCCAATATGATTGTCTTTTTGGCGTCTGACTTGAGAGCCGGCCATATCACCGGTCAAACAATCAGCATTAATGGGGGTTACTGCATGGTTTAATCAAAGGGGATATTCCATGAAAGAAAGGAGGATGGCGATGAAGAAAAATTTGATTTTCTTTTTAGTAATTTCCTTTTTGGTGGGAGGAATGGTATTAATCCAAAATGTTCAGGCCCAACAGACGAAATCAGTCCAATATAATTTAACCTGGGTACCAACAGGGACGAGTGGAACAACTTATGGCGTAGCCGTGGCAGCGGCCACATTGATTAACAAATATTCTCCCCTTCCGGGTTTTCCAAAACTACAAATCTCTGTGATTCCAGGAAAGGGCACTACAGCCCACACAGGACAGTTGGTCCGAGGCGAAATCGATATTGGGTTGGGCAGCCCAAACATTGCAAGAGATGCTTACTCTGGGAAAGATGAATGGTCCAAGTTTGGAACAAAAGGTAAGGAGCTGAGGGTTCTGCTTCCAACGACTATCATGGCGGCACAAATCTACTCTTTATGGGACGGTCCGGTGAAAACTTTCGGGGACATCAAAGGGAAGAGATTAGGGGAGATGTCCAAGGCAATGAGCATGCAAAAAGTGGATGCAGCCATTTGGAAAGCTGCTGGATGGGACCCTGATAAAGACATGAAGACAACCTATTATTCTACTCTGGAAGCGCAGTTGGAGGCTTTGAGGGATGGACATGCTGATGTGATCATCCAGACGCAAGGTTATCCCTCAACGGGTCCTATGGAGCTTTTTACAGTGAAACATTGTCGGGTTGTTTCTGTACCCATTGAAATAACTAAGAAGGCAGCAGAGGAAGATGTGTCTTGGTATCCATCCACGATGCCTGCCAACACCTATCCGAAGCAGGATTATCCTATCTCTACCGTAGGATTGGTCCTTTTTTGGGGAACTACCACCCGATTACCTGATGAAGTGGCTTATGAAATTTGTAAGATTGTTCACCAGCACTATAAAGAAGGGGTTGAAATGTTTAAGCCCTTCGGCCAATTTTCAGAACTTTTTAAAGATTTTGGGATCCCTTATCATCCAGGGGCAGAGAAATATTGGAGAGAAGTTGGTTGGATCAAATAGGAAAAGGTGAGCATCCCATACGGGGTTGGACAAAGAGGATTGTTTCCCTCCTGCTGATCCTCAGCGGATTTTTTTACCTTTACACGGCAGCTATGGGCCAGTGGGGAATGACTAGGCAGCGTGGTATTTTACTCACACTTTGCCTCATTGCTGTGTTTCTCGTGACCAACCCAACCCAGAAACTTTCTCCCCGTCTCTCATTAATGTGGGATCTTTTTCTTTCGTTATTGACTGTGGCTACTTATATCCCAGCGCTCTTATACGACCTTGCAGGCGAGAGTCGAGCCATCCTTGGTCCTTCTCAGTATGAAGTCATTGGAGGTGGATTACTCATTTTGCTTCTGATTGAGGCATCGAGAAGAGCTATAGGCCTACCATTTATTTTTCTTTGCGCCGGGGGATTGGCTTTCTGCAAATGGGGATATTTAATCTCTAAAGTGATACCTCCTCAAAGTGGTGGATGGCCATCTATCATTGATTACATCACTTACAGTGGATATGGAATTTACGGAAGTCCTCTCTATGTGGCCTCCACAGTGGTTGTAGTTCTTGTCATATTTGGTGGCTTATTAAAAAACGCTGGAGGCCATACCCTTTTTAACGAACTTCCCCAGACACTGTTTGGGACAACCCGCGGAGGACCTGCAAAGGGTGCAGTGGTCGGAAGTAGTATCATGGGGATGTTAAGCGGAAGTCCAGCTGCCAATGTGGCCACTGTGGGAGTATTTACGATCCCCATGATGAAAAATGCAGGTTATTCACCAAAATTTGCAGCAGCGATTGAGACGGCCGCTTCTGTGGGAGGACAGATCATGCCGCCCATTATGGGCGCCGTTGCTTTCGTCATGGCAGACATCTTGCAGATAAGTTATTGGGAGATTGCTCTGGCTGCTTTTATACCTGCTTGCCTTTATTACCTGTGTCTCTTTCTGCAGGTCGATTTTCATGCTGCCAAAATTGGATTGAAAGGGGTTTCTCGTTCCCAACTTCCACCCTTTAAGAAGACGGTCATCAGATCCCTTCCGATGACCATTCCCATTGGAGCATTGATCTTCGGCCTCGGTGTGATGGCGGTCACTCCACAGAAAGCCGGATTGATGGCTATCGCGGGACTTGGCATCGCCTCTCTGCTCTACAAGGAGAGCAGGCTTACTCTAAAGCGGTTTTACTTAGGTGTCTTGGATGGGATGCAAACCATGATTCAGATTGGAATTGCATGTGCTGCGGCAGGGATCGTGCTCGCCTCCATCGACCTTACAGGAGTGGGTGTGACAATCTCTTCCACACTGATTGATCTATCGGGAGGTAATTTGGTCGTACTCACCTTACTCGTAGCCATCACCTCTATCGTTTTGGGGACAGGACTTTCCACAACCCCCTGCTATCTTCTTTTAGCCTTTGTCTGCGCTCCCGCTATGATCAAAATGGGTGTGCCACCCATGAATGCACACCTTTTCATTCTTTATTATGGTTGTCTCTCTCAGCTTAGCCCCCCAGAAGGATTAGCCGGTTATACCGCAGCAGGAATAGCAGGGGCTAACGTATTCACCTCCATGTTTCTATCCTGCCGCATCGCGATTATTGCTTTTATTGTCCCATTCTTCTTTATCTTCCATAACAATCTACTTTTACAAGGATCTTTGATAGACATTGTCATCAGTATATTTTTTGCCGTGGTCGGGGTGATGGCTCTCTCTGTAGCACTTGAGGGCTATGCGTTAACCAGGATGAAAATAATAGATCGAGTGCTTGCCGCGCTATTAGGTTTGGTGATGATCGCTCCCACAAGCCTTCTGGTTAATATTCTCTGCATGATTGCTTTTTTATTCATTGTTTTCTGGAGAAAATTTGAAGCGGTTAAAGCAGGAGAGAAAGAGGTACATTGAATATGGATTAAATTTTAAATAGAACATTTAAACGGTGTTTCTGAGTTTGAATGTGACATTTGTTTCTTATCTAGAATGGGAGGGATAAAGCATGGATTTGGCAAAAGAGAGGCCACGGGAGTGGATGAAGGTTCCCAATTTTGAGGCAACCGAGATTATTTATGAAAAAAAATATTTTGATACAGGAGGCGTTGCTCGAATCAGCATCAATCGTCCTGAAAAATTGAACGCTCTGACGGGGGTTGGTTTCGGAGAAATCTGTGATGCCTTGAGTGAAGCCAGTCATGACCGGACCATAGGGGTAGTGGTCTTCACTTCTGTAGGAGATAAAGCTTTCTGTACCGGTGGGGATGTGAAGTGGGAAAGTTTGGGAGGGCTTAGACGCCAATGGGAGCATCCCATTTCCATCAATCGGGCCATCAGGCTTTGTCGTAAACCTGTCCTCGCTGCAGTGAAAGGGTATGCCATTGGAGGTGGAAGTCATTGGGCCTATTTTTGCGATTTTACCATTGCCGCAGAAAATGCTATCTTCGGCCAGGTGGGTCCAAGAGTTGGAAGTCCTGCGGATGGTTATATTGTGGCTTATCTAGCAAGAGTGATTGGGGCAAAACGAGCTAAAGAAATGTGGATGTTATGCCGGCAATATTCAGCCCAAGAGGCACTCCAAATGGGATTAGTCAACAAGGTAGTGCCACTCGAAAAGCTTGAGGAGGAAGTTGAAAAATGGTGTTTAGAGTTACTCGATGTCAGCGGCACCTGTCTGGCCATCGTGAAGGCGAGCTTCAATGCCGATGTCGATTACATGGTCTATTCCAGTCACTATTTACTTCACAATATGTATCCTGATTATCTTGGAAGCGAAGAATATATGGAAGGCCCCAATGCTTTCAAAGAAAAGCGAAAACCGAATTGGGGCAAATTTCGAGTGTAGAAGGGAAACTGAGTAAAGAAGATAAGGAGAGATTTAAAATGGACATACTCTTTATTTGCCGTGATGCATTGTATGATTCTATGATCAATAACCTTACTTTAGCAATGTCATTCCGGAAGGCAGGGAAGACAGTAGGGGTCATTTTTACAGGAGATGCACTCCATGGCTTATCCAATGAGATCATAAGGTATCCGGCCTCCCTTTCAGGAGTAGAGATGAGAAAGACGATATCAAGCGGAGCCGATCAATTGTGTTTGTCTCTTCATTCTGCTCGGGATCCCAAAGGGATGAATATAAGGCCATTACTGTTGCAAGCGAAAGAGTCAGGTGTTCAGCTCTACGCTTGTCCAATTTGGTCAAGTCTCCTCAAACTGGGCAGTAAACTCCCTCAAGGATTAAGTCCAATAAGCATTGAGAAACTTTTAGATGAAATAAGTTCATCCCCTAAAGTCATTGGTGCGGTATAAAATGAATGAAATTTTGAATGGTATTCGAGTCCTCGATTTTAGTCGACATATATCAGGCCCCTATTGTAGCTCTTTGTTGGCCGATATGGGTGCTGAAGTTATCCGGGTCGAAATGCCTGGAGGAGATGAGGATCGACGTTTTGGTTATCTTTCTCCAACGGGCGATAGTTATGCTTTTTTTAATCGAATGCGAAATAAGAAAGCGATTACACTTAACTTGGACTATCCTGAAGGGAAAGAGATTTTTGGGAATTTGGTGAAAAGCTCTGACATCATCCTCGAAAATTTTGCCATGAGAGATAAAGAAAAATTAGGGCTGAATTTTGAGTCTCTAAAGAAAATCAAACCTTCCATTATATTGGCCTCCATCTCGGCATTCGGATCCAGTGGCCCTAACAATCAGAGGATTGGCTTTGACCCTATTGCCCAAGCCGTCTCAGGGGCAATGAGCTTTAATGGTTTCCCTGGGAACCCACCTACTAGGACAGCGGCGGCATGGGTAGATTATGCTTCCGCCGTTCATACCGCCTTTGGGATCCTTCTGGCCCTGAGATACCGGGACAAAACAGGGAAAGGGCAAGCCGTTGAAGTCGCTTTAGCTGATGTTGCTGCTGGCCTCGTTGCTTTACATGGTATCTATACGGAATACGAGAAGTTGGGAGTGGAACGTCCCCAAATGGGTAACGTGAGCCCCTACGCCTATGCCAATTCTTTTCAGGCAAAGGATGGCTGGATTTTTATTTCTTTGACTCGTGACAAAGTGTGGAGAAGATTTTTAAAGGCCGTAGAAATGGAGAATATTGCTCAGGATCCCAGATTCACTTCTGACTGGGAAAGATCAAAAAACAGAGAAACTCTCGACGAAATCGTCACTCCATGGGTCAGGTCGAGGACCGTTCAAGAGATCATCTCACTTTTGCAAAAGGCAGGGGTGCCTTGCGCTCGAATTAATATGATTCCCCAAGCTTTCTCCGAGCCTCAGTATCAAGAAAGAGAGATTCTTGTCAATGTGGAACATCCTGTGATCGGGTCTCTGTCTACCCTTGGACTCATATTAAAACTTTCCGAAACACCAGGCTATGTTAGAAAAGGTGCACCTTTAGTTGGGCAGGACAATGACCAAATATACAGAGAACTTGGATACACGGAGTTAGAAATTGCCCGATTTAAACAAAAAGGAATCATTTAAGGGAGAAGGAAGATGGAAGAGAAAAAAGAAAAGGAATGTCCTTGGTGCCAAGGGTCATTGATTTTAGAGGAAAGTCATTACCGAGGTCCCCATGGCAAAATGAAGATATTGAGATGTGGGAAGTGCTTTAAACTCATTTCAGCAAGGCTGGAAGGGGAACCTGACGGGATTATCAAAAGAGAGTTATTAGAAGGAGGTTCGCTGTGAGTGGAGAAAAAAGTGTCCTGCCAGAAGCTGAGTTAACGAATGAGTTGCTGGAGGAATACAAGGATCGGGTAGGGTTGGAGCTAAGAGTTAGCAATGTTTTTAATCAAACCGTGAGCTATGAAGCGATCAGAAATTATGTAAATGGAATAGGAGATTCGAACCCTCTTTATCGGGATAGGGAATATGCTCAGAGGAGTTGTTATGGGGAGTTGATTGCGCCTCCAAATTGGTTTTATAGCGTTTATCCCACTTACGTGGTAGAGGGGCTGCCTGGTCTCCACGGATGGCATTCGGGGAACGATTGGGAATTTTTTAAGCCCGTTTATGTGAATGATTACATAAAACCCAAAAGTACCCTTGCCGGTTTCGACTTAGTTCGAACAAAATTTGCCGGGAAGTCCCTCTGGAGATATCAGAAGGGAGAATTCTATAATCAACGAGGCGAACTTGTAGCTCGGTCTTATAGTTGGTCCTTGCGAGGAGAACGAAAGGCAACACGAAAGACTGGCAAATATTCTCAGCTGAAACTTCCTCACCCATGGGCTGAAGAAGAGTTGAAAAAGATAGAAGAGGAAACTCTCGCTGAGAAAATACAGGGAAGTGAAGTCCGTTACTGGGGCGATACCGAAATTGGGGAAGAATTGCCACCCGTCATCAAAGGACCTTTTGGATTGACGGATATGATCGCCTATTGTGTTGGAGCAACTCCTGTGCAATTAGCTGCCCATGGAGCTCAACTCCGTAACTATCGTCTCCATCCAGCTTGGGCTTTCCGTGATCCTGACACCTTTGCTTTAGAACCGATCTATGCTGTGCATTACAATAAAAACGCGGCTGAGGGCGCTGGACTTCCCTTTCCCTACTCTGCAGGAGTTCAAAATCAATCTTGGCTGATTAATTCAATCACGAATTGGATGGGAGATGAAGGTTGGCTGAAACGGAATTATGCAGAGTATAGAAAATTTGTATATTTTTCGGATGTCGTTCGATTTACAGGAAAAGTGGTCAAGAAATATATAGACGAAGAGGGAGAGTATTGTGTCGATGTTCTTTCTCAGGGAATAAATCAGAGAGGAGAGGATGTCATCCCCGGTTTTTCTACGGTCGTTTTACCAAGTAAGGAGAAGGGGACCTGGCCGGTGCGTGAGAGACTTCCTGCCCCTGGATTCAGGGGAACCGGTAAATAGAATCCACTATAATAAGGTCGAGAAAGTTAAAGATGTATATCGAGCAATATTTAGGTACTTTTGAAAATTTTGCAGAGAAGAAGGCATTAACCTGTCTGACAACAGGCAAAACTTTGACCTATTGGGAGTTAGATCACATTACTAATCAGTTAAGCAATCGATTTAGAGCGGATGGATTTAAAAAGGGTGATGTAGTGATGGTTTGCCTTTACAATACCTTCCATTTACCTGTTGCCATGCTTGGAGCCTGGAAAAATTTACAGATTTTTTCTCCAATCAATTTTAGACTTTCACCGGGGGAGATGAGGATTCACCTTGAAGACAGTGAGCCAAAAGTCTTTATTTTTGATTCCGACTTAGATGAGACCATTGAGAAAGCGCTCAAACTCTCCACCTATAAACCCGACATTATTCTTTCGACACAAAAATCATCTATCAAGAGTGCCATCGCATTTGATGATTATATCAAGAAAGCATCTGAGGATGATCCGGATATAATGAATCGTATCAAAGGGACCGATTTCCTTCACGAGGAGATCGAGAGACTTTATACTTCAGGAACGACAGGACTACCTAAAGGAGTAAAATTTTCGAGTCATTCTTTATTAAATATCGCTGTTAAGACTGCATACAACAACAATTATACGAGTAAAGATAGGCTCATGAATCTAACCCCCTGGTTTCACCAAGGAGGCCTTTGTACTGCCGTACAACCTGGTTTTTTAGTGGGAGGGCATGTCTTTGGGTTAAAAAAGTTCGATCCAGATGAAGCACTCGACTATGTGGAAAGGCATCGAATCACCTTCTTAGCAGGTGCGCCTGCAACCTTTAATGCGATGTCTATTGCCCAAAAGGAGAAAAGGCGTGATTTGAGTTCTCTTCGATTGATTCATTCAATGGGGTCACCTGCCAGCCGTCGTGAATTCCTTTTATGGCAAGATATTTTTTCAAAACATGTTGTCAATAGTTACGGCACAACAGAGACAGCAAGCACGCTTTGTTTGAGGAGCGATATTCATCCCATCGAAGAAAAGGCAGGTTCAGCTGGAAGACCTTTTATTTTCGTTCAGGTGAGAGTGATCAAACTTGACGAGGAAAATAGGAAGGCGGAACCCACAGAATTAGTGGAAAAGAACGGCAAGAAAATTGGGCAAATCATCACGAGGACACCAGGTATGTTCAATGGTTATCATAACCGCCCTGAAGAAGAAGCAAAGAAACTTTATAAGGGCTGGTTTTATACAGGAGATACAGCCACCTGGGATGAAGATGGTTTTATCACCATTCAGGGAAGAACGGACGATATGTTTGTCTCTGGTGGGGAAAATATCTTCCCTCAACCAATCGAAGAAGTTTTAGAAAGACATCCCAAAGTGAGAGAAACCATGGTGATTGGACTGTCTGATGAGAAATGGGGGCGGGTCACGGCGGCTTATATTGTTCCGAATCATAACCTCCCGACCATTGAAGAATTGGATCTACACTGCCAAGAGGCCCCCGATTTAGCCAATTACAAAAGGCCACGGTACTATCAATTTGTGGATGAACTTCCATACACATCCACAGGGAAAAAATTGAGGTATAAAATGCGCGAACAAGCAGATCGGGAGAGAGAAAGATTCATACCTATTTCATCGGAGAGGAGGTGAGAAGTGATAAAATCGTATCCGTTGTGAGGAAATAAGTGGTAACCCAATATCATTTCATTGAAGGTGGGAGGAAAAAAATGGAAAAAAAACGATTATTTATAATGGCAGTAAATTTTTGTCTCATTCTTGTACTGATCACATTGACTTTTGTCCTAATCAACCCCGAACAAGCTGCGGCTCAAACACAAAAGCGACCCCCTGTGATCCTGAGAATTGCAGTAGGTCCTGAACAGATTGCAGGTCATATGGTCTCATTGGCCTTGAAAAAATTTGAAAAGTATAGTGATTTTCTGAAATTCGACCTAATGATTACAAAAAGCTGGCTGGATAATCAGAAACTCATGGCAGACCATGTATGCCAGATAGGGTGGGCTTCAGGTTTCCAGATGGCCTATCAGGTGGAAGGGATAAAAGACTTTGAGGGGAAACCCTATAAAGATTTAAGACTTTTATGGGCAACAATTATCGTTCCCTATCACATTGTTGTTCTTGACAAATCACCAATCAAAAAGCTGGAGGATTTGGAAGGTAAAACAACGGTGATGTATGCCCCTGGTTCTTTAGCCCATAATATGAGCCAGATCTTAGATGAGGCAACGGGAATAAAACGGAAATATCGTCATTCTGCAAGCACAGGGGATATGTCTACCGGCCTTATAGATGGCACCTATGATGCCATTACGGTTGGGATAGGTTTTGGAAATCCTTCTTTTGCCGATCTCTTCACAAGTCAGAAATGTCGAATCATTCCTATCTCAGAAAATATCATGCAGAAGTTTGAAAAGAATTACCCTGGTTATTTTGTTCGCAGCACCTTCACTCCAGGTGTTTATCCTGGAGTGGACAAAGAAGTTCCAACCTTCGGTGTAGCAGGTTTCTTTTTAGCGGATAAAAGCGTTCCTGATTATGCAGTTTATGAACTATGTAAGATATGGTGGGAGCATACAGATGAGGCGATTGCCATCCATAAACGAGCTTGTGGAGACGCCTCCAACAAGGCATTTGTTCCTTTGACCGGACCTGTCCCCCGGCATCCTGGAGCCTTAAAATACTTTAAAGAAACAGGCATGCTTAAGTAGAAAATGGGTACTTATTGAGAGGAGAGTGGAGGAAACATTTCACATCCACTCTCCAAGGGCGAATGTGCAGATATAAAAGAGGATTGGATTTAATCGGATGAGATCATAGGTTCCACAAACCATTATATATTCCCTGATCGAAATTTGGAGAGAGAGATTATGGAGGAAGAGACAAAGAGAAGCAAGGGTCAATTTCTAAGTGCTGTTTTATCAGCTTTAGGGGCCGGGACAACGGCTTTTTACCTTTACACTGCCTATTTTGGCCAATTTACTCCGATGGTGCAGCGGGGGGTCATTCTGATGACCTGTCTTGTATTTTGCTATATTAACACACCGATGTTTAAGAAGCGGCCGAGGGGTTGGACGTTTTTCATCGATGTTGTTCTCGCTCTACTTTCAGTAATTACCATATTCTGTTTAATGTGGAGAGAGATGGCATTGCTCAGCACCGTTGTAGGCACCCCTTTCGATTTGGTAGTGGGGACAATTGTTCTCATCCTTGTCCTTGAGGCGACTCGCCGAACTCTTGGTTTGCCTCTGGTCATATTAGCCCTTCTCTTTTTATCCTATGGGGTTCTCGGACCCTACATGCCTGATGTCATTCGTCACGGGGGCGTCGGATGGGATTATGTGCTTAACTGGATTACCTTAACCCCGAGAGGTATTTTCGGAACAGCATTGTACGTTTGTTCTACTACAATCGTTCTATTTATAGCCTTTGCCGGTTTTCTCAGCGTTTCGGGTGCAGTCCAATTCTTCTCTGACTTTCCGTTTGCACTCTTTGGGACGGTGCGTGGAGGGCCAGCGAAGATTTCTGTAGTGAGTAGTGGCCTTTTTGGAATGATCAGTGGTAGCGTTGTGGCGAATGTGACGGTAGATGGTCCATTTACGATCCCACTGATGCAAAGAGCAGGTTTTACCGCAAGGATGGCTGCAGCCATTGAGGCTGTTTCCTCATGCGGTGGACAGATCATGCCTCCGGTTATGGGGACTGCTGCTTTTGTGATGGCTGAAATCCTCGACATTCGATATTGGGATGTCTGTTTGGCTGCCTTTATACCTGCCACCCTTTACTATGTCAGCCTATTTGTAGCAGTAGATTTGACAGCTGTGAAGACAGGCATTGTCGGAATTCCAAGATCACAGTTGCCCAATATCTGGAAGACTCTTAAATCAGGTTGGTACCTGGTGGCCTCCCTTTTTCTATTAATTTATTTATTAGAAGAAAAGTGGTCACCGATGAAGGCTTGCCTTTATGCCATTGGCCTCCTCTTCATCGTCACCCTGTTCAAAAAAGATTATCGGATGGGGCCTCGAAAAATATTTGAAGCATTAGTAAAAATTGCGCGAGAGATGGTTTTGGTGACGATCGCTTGTGCCGCGGCTGGGATTATTATAGGAATGGTGGGACTAACAAGCTTAGGTATCGGCATAGCAACCGTACTTGAGACGCTAGCTGGAGAGCATCTCCTTCTCTTATTAGTATCTTGCATGGTTATCTGCACGATCTTGGCTATGGGTATGACCACCCTTGCCGCCTATCTCGTTTTGGCCTTGCTCGTTGCCCCTGTGATGGTGAAGTTAGGTTTGTCACCAATTGGGGCCCACCTTTTTATTTTTTACTACGCCTGCCTCTCATTGATCACCCCTTTTGTAGGGGTAGGTGTTTTTGCCGCTGCAGGGATTGCAGGGACAGATCCAATAAAAACAGGCTTCATAGCCATGCGGATTACATTGCTCTCCTACATTGTGCCCTACTTTTTTGTCTACCATCCTGCCCTTCTCATGAGGGGTTCCCCAGCCGATATCATCATCGTTTTTTTTACAGCAGCACTGGGCGTTGTGTGCTTCGGCATGATGGTTGAGGGATACCTTTACGGTTTTGGGAAGATAGGGATTCTGGAAAGAATCCCTATCGGCCTTGGAGGACTTGGCCTATTACATCCCAACTATCTTCTCAGTATTTTCGGTGCTACCTTAGTAGGGGCGGTTTACCTTGTAAAATATATAAAGAAGTCCAAGACTCAGCATTCTCTGAAGATTATTTAATAGGAGAGGAGGAAAGAGGGGTGGCCGTTATCCTTATTGAGAAGAGAGATAGAAATGCAATCATCACATTAAATCGACCTGAATCTTTTAATGCCATGAATTACCAAGCCTGGAAGGAGATCACAGAGGTATGGATCGACCTTAAGAATAATCCGGAGGTATGGACAATCATTTTAACGGCCACAGGGGATAAGGCCTTTTGCGCAGGGCAGGATCTGAAGGAGATGGCCCGACTCAAAGCAGAGGCAGAAAAGGAAGGCCGTCCATTTATGTCAGCTTTGCCAGAGGCAACGCCCACCAAGTATCTGGAGATGCCCAAACCCGTGATCGCGGCGATCAATGGTTTTGCCATAGGAGCGGGATTGGAGTTAGCCTTAGCCTGTGATATCAGGATCGTGGCGGATCATGCCCGTTTAGGTTTTCGAGAAGTAGTCCAAGCAATTATCCCTGGTGCGGGTGGAACACAGAGGCTCCCACGCTTTATTCCATTTGGCTTGGCTTTGGAAATACTGATGACAGGAGATCTTATCAGTGCCCAAGAAGCCTTTCGGATCGGTTTGGTAAACCGGGTGGTTCCCTTAGCTGAATTAATGCCAACGGCCCTTTCCTTAGCTAATCGAATCAACGAAAACGGTCCTCTGGCAGTCAGGGCGGTTAAAGAAGCAGCATATAAAGGAATTCAAATGCCCTTAAACGAGGCCCTCCGTTTTGAAACCCTTCTATTAAGTAAGGTAAGGGAGTCTGAAGATGCTTGGGAAGGCCCCAAAGCTTTTGCTGAGAAGAGGAAGCCTATTTATAAAGGAGAATAGCTAAGGGATAAGATAGGCATAAGAAGATGGCTTACCAATATATCAAATACGAAAGAAAGAAGTCCCGAATCGTGCTAATCACATTGAATCGGCCGGAAAAACGCAACCCTCTCACTCCGAAGTTAAGGATGGAATTGATTGAAGCCCTCAAAGAGGCGGAGCGGGATGAACAGATCGATGTGATCATCTTAAACGGTGCAGGCAAATCCTTTTGTGCGGGGGGAGATGTTGAGAAATTTGAAAAACGCATCCAAGAGGAAGATCAATCCCAAAAGAGGCGAACCTCTATTGAACGGTTTGGTGCCTGGGCAGTTGAGATCGCAAAAGTGGATAAACCCATCATCGCCGCCATCAACGGGGTTACAGCAGGAGCAGGGATTTCTATTGCTTTGCTATGTGATCTGAGAATTGCTTCGGATCAGGCCAAATTCATCCTCGCTTTCGTCAGAATGGGCCTCGTTCCGGATGTGGGATTGACCTATCTTCTGCCGAGAACCATTGGAATGGGAAAAGCTCTTGAACTTTTCTATACAGCAGGGAAACTGGATGCCCAAGAGGCTTATGGTGTCGGGTTGGTGAATAAAATCGTTCCCCATGAAAAACTTATGAAAGAAGCGTTTGCTATGGCATCGCGGATCGCCAAGGGCCCCCAAATTGCGCTTCGATTGATCAAGAGATCTGCTTATCGAGAATTGGTTTCATCCCTTCATGAACAAACCGAGATGGAAGGGCTGATGCAGAATATCTGTTTTACAACGGATGACCACCGAGAGGGAGTGAAAGCCTTTTTTGAAAAAAGAGACCCCCATTTTGGAAGATGAGGGAGATTTAAAATGGACGGACCGCTCGAGGGGATCAAGGTTGTTGAATGTGGAATCTGGCAAATGGGACCTTCTGCAGGAGCCTTTTTAGGAGACTTAGGCGCAGAGGTGATCAAGATTGAGGAGCGAACCCAGGGAGATCCTGGGAGGGGGATCAAGTGGATTCGTGGAATCCCTGTCGAGTTGCCGCAAGGAAGGAGTTGGTATTTTGAATACAATAATCGTAATAAAAGAAGCTTGACCCTCGATCTGAAAAAGCCCAAAGGGAGAGAGATCCTTTTTAAATTAATCGAAGAGGCAGATGTCTTCATACAGAATTTTCGGTTGGGTGTCGTTACGGAACTAGGAATAGACTATAGCGTGCTGTCGAAGTACAATCCGAAGTTGATCTATGCCTCGGCCACAGGCTTTGGTTCAAAAGGCCCTGATGCGAAGGATCCAGCTTTCGACTATCTCGGCCAGGCAAGATCCGGAATGATGACGATTGCTGGAGAGCCGGATTCCCCTCCTGTGGTCTATGGCGCTGGCATTGCTGACCAAATCGGGGCGATCATGTTGGCCCTTGGAATCCTCGCTGCCTTAGTTACTCGGGAGAGAAAGGAGATGGGGCAGGAGATCGAAGTTTCTCATTTGGGGAGTGGCATCCATCTTTTAGGTTTGGATGTGTTTGGGACAATTGTCTCGGGTCATGCTCCGCCAAGGGTGAGTCGTAAAAAAGCTTATAACCCTTTATGGAATATCTATCAGTGTGGGGATCAAAAATGGATCGCTTTAGCGATGCTTCAACCCGATCGGTATTGGTCTATCTTTTGCCAAGCTCTTAATTTAAATCATCTCGTTGAAGATCCCCGTTTCAGGGATATGGAGGCGAGAAGAAAAAATAGTGAAGCGCTCATCACCATTTTGGATTCCATCTTTATTACGAAGAGTTCCTCAGAGTGGTTAAAAATTCTTAAGGGTGCTGGGGATATCATTTGCTCACCGGTGAACACCTTGGAAGATCTCATGACAGATTTACAGGTCCTGGAGAACGAATATCTTGCAGATTTTGACCATCCGGCCTTGGGGAAGATCAAAGCGGTGGGTATGCCCATTAAGTTCCATAAGAGCCCGGCAAAACTACGTTTGCCCGCACCTGAATTTGGCCAACACACAGAGGAGATCCTTTTAGAGAAAGGTTATGATTGGGAGGAAATCATTCAACTGAGGGATGAAGGGGTTATTTAAAGGATTTTGGGTGACGAGATATGCCAACGGGTCAAATCATTATTCATGAACAATATTGCAAAGGATGTGGTTACTGTGAAGTCTTTTGTCCTCAAAGTTGCATTGTCTTTACCGGAGAGAAAGTAAGTCCTGAAGGATTTTTGCTACCGGCCTTTAACCGTCAAGAGAATTGTAAGGGGTGTGGAATCTGCAGTCAGATGTGCCCTGAATTTGCAATCGAAGTTTATCAAATCAAAGCAGAGAAAGAAAAAGAAAAGAAGACAAAAACATCCAAACGAGGATAACTCATCTATGGAGAGAATATTTATTCAAGGAAATGAGGCAGTGGGAGAGGCAGCCTTGGCTGCGGGCTGCCATGCCTTCTTCGGTTATCCTATCACTCCTCAAAACGAGACGTTTGAATGGTTTGCGCAAAAATTTCCAAAAATGGGAAGGGCCTTTGTTCAGGCCCAATCTGAAGTGGGTGCGATCAATATGGTTTATGGAGCGGCAGCCACTGGGAAGAGAGTCATTACTTCAACCTCAGGGCCTGGGTGGGGTTTGATGCAGGAAGGGGTTGCCAACCTCTGTGCGGCAGAATTGTCCTGTGTCATTGTCCTGGTGCAAAGAGGAGGAACCCCTGGGGCTCCCAGTGTTCAACATGCTCAGGCTGATTATCTTTCAGCGACAAGAGGAGGGGGTGGAAGCGGTTACCGAAATATCGTCTTGGCCCCAGCCTCGGTCCAGGAGACCTATGATTTCGTCCAGTTGGCTTTCCATTTGGCCGATAAATATCGAAATCCAGTCGTCATCCTCTCCGATGCTCTCATTGGTCATCTCATGGAACCCTTGGAGTTGAGAAAGTTGGAGTTCGATCCTCTGCCTGAGAAGGAATGGGCCGTCCGAGGGAAGGGACAACAGAATGACAAGAAGCGTCGTTATGTTACTTTTGCCGCTGTTGTCCAGGGGAGGGAACCTTATCCCACCATGATGAGTTTTGCCAAACATTGGTATGATAAGGTGGAGAAGATGAAATCCGAAGTGAGAGTCGAGATGACTCAACTGGAAGATTGCAAACTATGGGTGGTGGCTTACGGATATACGGCGAGGGTATCCAAAGAGGCTGTGAATGAGGCGTGCGCTCAGGGGTCAAGGGTGGGGTTCATTCGTCCTCTTACCCTATGGCCTTTCCCGGAGAAGGCTATCTCTGAAGCCGTCGAGAAAGGCGCAGAAAAATTCTTAGTCATTGAAGATAATATAGAAGGACAAATGGTAGAAGATGTGATGAGCGCTGTCCAAGGTAAGGCAGAAGTCCATCATCTTGGATTGTTTGCCCGTCATCTGCCTACTCCTGCAGGGATGATCCTGCCTCATAGGATTTTTGAAGAGATCAACCGATTGTTATAGAAGGAACACGAATGACACAGAAGGTATTA
>Ga0113563_10000329_pt1 | contig 21831 bp, 17 predicted proteins | sample Mud3Dept3metaG_FD_80117 | JGI IMG/M metagenome (GOLD analysis project Ga0113563, IMG submission 80117) | Freshwater wetland microbial communities from Ohio, USA, analyzing the effect of biotic and abiotic controls - Mud 3 Core 4 Depth 3... | ecosystem: Environmental > Aquatic > Freshwater >... | reverse complement strand
GGCGCTCGCGCCGCGCTGCAGCCGCGGATCAGCGCGGCGGTGAGGCCCGCCGCGTCCTGGTGGAGAGGCCGCACGCGCGGGTCGGTCCGGGCGAGCGCGGCGATCGCCTCTGGCGTGGCGTCGGTCGAGCCGTCGTCCACGATGATGAGCTCGAGCCCGACGCCCTCCTGCGCCAGCACGCTCTCCGCGCTGGCGCGGACCTCCGCCTCGCCGTCGCGCACCGCCATCACGACCGAGACCTCGGGCGCGCGCTCGCTCACGCCGCCCTCCAGCGGCGGCGCGCGCCGGCCACGGCGTCGCGCAGCCGCCCTTCCATCCGGACCGGGAGGGGCGGCGGCGCCTGGCGAGCGGCGATCTCCGCCAGGGGCCCGCGCTCGCCCCCCGGCGCCCGGCGCCAGCGCTCGCGATCGTCGAGCAGCCCGTCGAGCGCCCGCCAGAGCCGCCACCAGTTGCGCCGCAGGGGCGGCGTCGCCAGCACCGTCGCGCGGTCGAGCCGGGCGATCCCCTCGAGGCCGACCAGCACCGACTCGATCGCCTTCCAGCCCTCGGCCGCGGCACGCGCGCTGACCGAGGCGGCGCGCCGCCGGTAGCGCACGCCGGCGAGCGGCAGGTGGGTCGCGCTGCGGCCGGTGGCGAGCAGTCGCAGGATGAGGTCGGTGTCGGCGGCGCAGCTCCAGCGCTCGTCCCAGCCGCCCAGCGCCCGCAGGTCGGCGCTGCGCACGAGCAGCGCGTTCGAGTGCCAGAGCTGGCGGTCGTCGAAGCAGAGGCGCAGCCAGGCGAGGCCGGGCAGGCGATGCTCGCGCGCCGGGTCGAGCCCCGCGCTGCGCAGCGCCGCCTCCCCCGCCCACTCCGCCACCGGCCTCAGCTCCTCGTCGCAGTCGAGCGTGCGGCAGAAGGCCGCGATCGGGGCCGGGGGGCGCTCGAGCTCTGGCACGAGCGTGGCGAGGAACTCCGGCGCGAAGGCGTCGTCGGCGTCGAGCTTGGCGACCAGCTCGCCGCGCGCCGCGGCGAGCGCGCGGTTCCAGTTCGCCGTCATGCCCAGGTTGCGCTGGTTGCCGAGCGCGCGGAAGCGCAGGTCGCGGCGGGCCCACGCCTCGGCGATCGCCGCCGAGCCGTCGCTCGAGGCGTCGTCCGCGATCACCGCCTCGAGATCGGCGAAGTCCTGGGCCGCGATCGAGGCGAGCGCCGGGTCGAGCGTGCGCGCGTCGTCGTGGCACGGCACCAGGACCGAGACGCGCGGCGCGCGGGCTTCAGCGGGCATCGCCGCTCCGTTCCCCGCCCGGCTCCTCGATCTCGACCCCGAACGCCGCGAGCACGCGCAGCGCGAGGCGGCGGGACTGCTCGCCGACCGGGCGCGCGACCGCCGGCGGCGGACCGTCCTCGAGCCAGTCGGCGACCGGCAGCTGGAAGCCCGACTTGGGCCGCGCGTAGAGCTCGGCCGGCAGCTCGGGCGCCAGCTGGCGCACCAGGGCGCGCTTGCCCTGCGAGCGCGCGGGCTCGAAGGCGACCGCCTCGAGCGCGGCGCGCAGGCGGGCATCCACCAGCGGCACGCGGATCTCGACGCCGTGCGCCATGCCCGCCCAGTCGGCGTCGCGCAGCAGCTGGTTCTTGAGGTAAAGCGTCGATTCGAGCCGGTGCACCGCCCGCCAGGGGTCGGCGAGGATCCCGTCCGCGGCACCGAGCAGTCCCTCGCCCAACCGCTCCCAGGCGTCGAGGACCGGATCGTAGAAGCGGGCGAGCGGCTGCGCGCCGGCGCCGTCGTCCCCGGTGCCCGCCAGCTCGAGCTCGCCGGGCAGGAAGAGCGCGCGCCGCAGGACGTAGGCGCCCGCCAGCGAGCGCCCGAGCTCGAGCAGGCGGGCGAGCTTGCGCCGCCGCGCCAGCGGCAGCCGTGGCAGGGCCAGCCGCGCCAGCAGCGGCCAGTCGCCGGCGAGGCCGGGGACGCGCCCGAGGCGGCGCGCCCAGCGCTGCCAGCGCGGCACCTGGGCGAAGGAGGGGTAACCGCCGAACAGCTCGTCGCCGCCCAGGCCGCTGAGCGCGACCTTGAAGCCCTGCTCGCGCGCCAGCCGGGCGACGAGCCAGGTGTTGACGCCGTCGATCGAGGGCTGGTCCATGGCCGCGAGGAGCGCGGGCCAGGCGGCGCGCACCTCGTCGGCCGAGACCTCGCGCACGACGTGCTCGAGGCCGAGCGCGCGGGCGGTGGCGCGCGCCAGCGGCTCCTCGTCGCGCACCGTGCCGCGCGCCTCCGCCCAGGTCAGGGTGAGCGCGACCGGCGGCGCGGCCGCGGCGGCGAGCGCCGCGCGCCGGGCGAGCGCCGCGACCAGCGCCGAGTCGAGCCCGGCGGACAGGAAGACCGCCACCGGCACGTCGGACACCAGGTGGTCGGCGACCGACTCCGTCACCGCCAGGCCCGGGTCGTGCTGGAGCCCGGGCGGCGGCACGAAGGGCGCGGGCTCGAGGCGCACCCCGTCCGCCTGCGAGGCGCGCAGCAGGTGGCCGGCGGGCAGCGCGCGAATGGCGCGCCGCAGCGTCCACGGCTCCGGCACCGCGCCCCAGGCCAGGAAGCCGGCGACGCCGGCGGGCTCGAGGTCGGACGGCAGGCCCCCGCCGGCTACGAGCGCGCGCACCTGCGAGGCGAAGCGCAGCAGTCCGCCGTCGAGCGCGTAGTAGAGCGGCTTGATGCCGTAGGGGTCGCGCGCGAGCAGCAGCTCGCCGCGCTCGCCGTCCCAGAGCGCGAAGGCGTACATGCCGCGCAGCCGCGAGAGCACGGCCGGTCCCTCGCGCGCGACGAGCTCGAGCAGCAGCTCGGCGTCGCCGCTCGTGCGCAGGGCGACGCCCGCCGCCGCGAGGGCGCGCGCCGCGGCGCGGAAGTCGTAGATCTCGCCGTTGAAGACGAGCGTGAAGCGGCCGTCCGCCGAGCGCATCGGCTGCGCCGACGCCGGCGAGAGGTCGAGCACCGCGAGGCGCCGGTGGGCGAGCGCCAGGCGCCCGCACGGCGAGCGCCACTCGCCCGCGCCGTCGGGGCCCCGGCCGGCGAGCGCGGCCGAGACGCGCGCCAGCTCGTCGGCGTCGAGCGGCGGGGCGCCGGCGCCGAGGCGCAGCTGGCCCGCGATGCCGCACACGGTCAGCTCCCCCCGCCCGCCGCGACGAGCGCGTCGAGCACCGGCTCCAGGCGGCGCTCGAAGGCGGCGAAGGTGAACTCGGCCTCGAAGCGCGCGCGCGCGGCCGCGCCCCAGCGGCGCGCGAGGGCCGGATCGGAGAGCACCTCCGCGAGCGCCGCGCGGAGCGCCGCCCGGTCGCCGGCCGCGACCAGCCGGCCGGTGACGCCGTCGGCGACGATCTCGGCCGGCGCGCCGCCGGCGAGCGCCAGGCACGGCCGCGCCGCGGCCATGGCCTCCAGGTAGACGAGCCCGAAGCCCTCGTCGCGGGAGGGCAGGACGAAGACCGCCGCGCGCCGGTAGAGCGCTGCGACCGTGGCCGCCGAGACCCAGCCGGTGAAGCGCACCGCGGGCGCGATGCCGAGCTCGCGCGCGCGCGCCTCGAGCCGGGGCCGGTCGTCGCCGTCGCCGGCCACGACCAGGCGCGCGTCCGGCAGGTCCGCGGCGAGCGCCGGCCAGGCCTCGAGCAGCTCGTCGTGGCCCTTGTAGCGCTCGCGTGCCGACATCCTGCCGACCGCGAGCGCGAAGCCCTGCCCCAGCTCGTCGAGCAGGGGGCGCCTGGGCGCGCCGCCCGGCGCCGGCTCCTCGAGCCCGGGGTGGACGACCTCGACGCGCGCGCCCGCGGGCAGGAACGGAGCCGCGCGCTCGCGGGTATGGCCGGAGATGGCGAACAGGCGCGTGGCGCCGGCGAGCGCGCGGCGGCGGTCGCCCGCGAGCGGCCGCCAGGCGTCGACGCCCAGCAGCGCGACCGCGTAGGTCGAGCGCGCCGGGGCCGGGAGCCAGCCCTGGACGCGCGCCGGGCCGGGATGATCGAAGACCAGCGCGCGGCGGCGCGCGCCGCCCAGCTCGAGGCCGGCCACCGCCGCCGCCAGGCGCGCGCGGCTTCCCCCCGAGCCGGCATAGCCGTCGTGCGCGGCGTGACCGTCCGAGCGCGCGAGATGGAGGCCGCGGAAGCCGAGGCCGCGCCGCGAGGCGTAGCGGCGCAGGGCGCGCCCGAGGCCGCGCGCGAACGCCGCCGCGCCGCCGCCGTCCTCGCGCAGGCCGGCCGAGACGTGGACCAGCTCGTCGATCACACCCGCCTCCCGGTAGGCTGGGCGCCGTGCTCCGGCCCCCGCCCCGACCCGCCGGCACCGCGCTCGACTGGACGCTCGCCGCCGCCTTCGCCGGCGGGGCGGCGCCTCGTCCGGCGCTCGCAGCCGCCGACGCCGGGGCCGCCGCCGAGCTCGCCGGCCGCCTCGGCCTGGGCCCGCGCATCGCCGACCGGCTGGGCCGCGAACGGCTCGCGGCCGAGCTCGGCGACGCGGCCGCCGCGCGGCTGACCGGCGCGCGCACGCAGGCCGCCGCGCGCGGCCTGGCTGTGCTCGAGTGCGCGCGCGTCGTGGCGCGCCTGGCGCACGGCGTGGACGTGCCGGTGGCCTGGCTGAAGTTCGCGGGACTGGCGGGCGCCGGCGTCGACGTGGTCGGGCGACGCGGCGCCGCCGACCTCGACCTGCTCGTCCCCGAGACCTCGGCGCGGCGCCTGGCGGAGGCGCTCGGCGAGTGCGGCTTCACGCGCTCGCGGATGCCCCAGCCGGAGCACCAGATCGCGACCTGCGTCCACCCCACGCTCGGCGCGCTCGAGCTCCACCGCTACCTGCCGGGCGTGCCGGGCCGGGCGCGCCGCCGGGCGCGCCCCGCGCGCTTCGAGCAGCTCCGGGCCGCGGGCCTGCTCGCGCCCGCCGACGCCGTCGCGGCCGGGACCTTCGCCCCGGTGCCCGCGCTGCTCGCGGCGCACGCGCTCGTCCACGGTCTGGAGCAGCACGGCGAGAGCGCCGACTACCCGCACTTCCGGGCGCTTGCCGACCTCGCCGACCTCGGCCTGCCGGAGCGCCTCGCCGCGGCCGAGGTCGCCGCTCTGCTGCCACCGGGGGCCGCGGCGCCGCTCGCCGCCGCCGCGGCGCTGCTCGACGCGCTCGCGGCCGGGCGGCTCCCCCGCGCGGAGCCGGCCGGCGACGCGGCGGCCGCCGCGCTGCTCGACCACCTCCTCGCGCTCGCGCTCGACGCCGACTACGGCGCAGCGCTCAAGCTCGGCGCGGTCTGGCGCAGCACCGCCGCGGGCGGCGCGGCGGCCGGCGCGCTCGGGAGGCTGCGCCGACTGTTCGTGATCTCGGCCGCCGAGGTCGAGGCGATCTACGGCCCCCAGCCGGGGCGCGGCGCGGTGCTGGTGCGCCAGCTGCTGCGCCCGTTCGACCTCGTCCGGCGCGCGCTGGCCAGCCTCCGCTCGCGGCGGAGGCTCCGCCGCACGCCGCGCGCGCGGTGACGGGGAGTCGGGGCTCAGGGGCGCGAGGGGGAGGTTTCCGCGGGCGGGTCTTCGTCGACGACCACGATCGCGCCGACGGCGCCCAGGCCGGCCGCGGTCGGCCACCAGGCGAAGACCACCGGCACGCAGAGGCCGGCGCCGCGCTCCTCGCCCCGCCAGTCCACGCGCGTCTCGATGTGCTCGCATTCCCAGTGGAAGATCCATTCGTCCTTCTGCCAGGCCGAGGTCTCGCCCACCGTGAGCGCGTCGGCCAGGTCCTGCTGCTCGTCGGTGAGCGGCGCGCTGCAGTCCTCGCGGACCTCGGCGACTTTCATCGGCGTCGCGGCGGTGATCCGGCCCGAGCCGTCCACCACCGCGACGAACCACTCCGCGGGCTCGAACTGCTGGGCCGAGAGGAAAGCCTCCAGACCTGCATCGTCGCGCCCCGCCATCCAGGCGCGCTTCTCGCCCTTGCCGAGCGCGGCGCGCGCGTCGATCACCGCCTGGTCGAGGTCGCCGTTGGGATTGCGGTCGAGCGATGCCTCCTTGGCCCGCCACCAGGCGGCCCAGGCGTCGTCGCGGCGGGTGCGCAGCGCCTGGCGCGGCAGCTTGGTGTCCTCGGGCAGCGGCAGCACGCCCCAGAAGTTGCCGGGCTCCCCGGGCACCATGGGCGTCCAGTAGAAGTCCTCGACCTCGAGCGAGAGGCGGCGGAAGTAGGTGCGCACCGTCTGCCCCTCGCCCGGCGGCGGGTCGACGCGCGCGGTCACCGCCGCCTGGGTGCCGAGCGGCAGGCAGGGCAGCTCGCCGGTGACCAGGGTCTCGGCCGCCAATGGCGCCGCCAGGAGGACGAGCGCGGGCACGAGCGAATGGGCTTTCATGGCCGGTCCGGAGGTCTGGAGAACCGCGGCCATGCTACTACGGAGGAGCCCCCCACTCAGGGCGCCCGCGCCGGCAGGCGCCCGAGCCGACGCCGGACCTCGCGCTCGTCGCGCACCTCGGGCGACAACCGCTCGCTGAGCCGCCAGGCCTCCTCGTCCAGGCCGAGCTCGGCCAGGCAGCCGAGCGCCGGCGCCGCGAAGCGCGCCTCGAGCTCCGGATGGCAGGCGGCAAAGTCGGCCTGCGCGGCGTCGCAGCGCCCCATTCGGGCGTGGGCCTCGCCGCGCAGGCAGCCGGCCCGCCCGTCCTCGACCTCGATCGGCACACCCTCGAGCCGGGCGAGGGCCTCCGCCGGCTCGCCCCGCGCGAGCGCGGCCTCGGCGGCGGCGAGCGCGCCGCGCGACGAGGCCGCCGCGAAGGCGGGACGGCCGGCGAGCAGGGCCGGCTCGAGCCAGGCCCCGAGCCGTTGCTCGAACTCCTCGCGCTCCGCGCGCTCGAGCGGCGCGGCCCGATAGGCACGAAAGCGCTCTTCGACGCCGTCGAGCCGGTCGAAGGTGGCGAGGAAGCCCGCGCGGTCCTCGCCGCGCGCCTGGGCCACCGCCAGTCGCACCAGGCAGGCCGCGAGGCGCTCGGGCCGATCGAGCATGCCGAAGCAGGCGATGCGCAGCTTGCGCGCAGCGGCGGGCGCGTCGCCGTGCGCGAGCGCGAGCTGGCCCGAGCGCTCGAGGTCGAGGTAGAACGGATCCGGCTCCTGGGCCGGCGCCGGCGCGGCCGCGAGCAGGGCGAGCGCGGCGAGCGCGGCGAGCGCGTTCACCGCACGCCCTCCGCGACCGCGACGGGCAGGGGCCGGTCCTCGAGCACGGCTCTGGGGTGGAGCTCGGTGAGCGCCTCGGCGCGCGCCCGGCCGAAGCGGCGCTCGACTTCGTCGCGCGCGGCGGCGAGCCCGGTCGGCCGCCAGTCCGCGCGGTGCGCGTCGCTCGCCAGGAAGTGAGCGTGGCCCGCGTCGAGCAGGGCGAAGGCGCGCTCGCGCGCGGCACGTCCGAACTCGCCGGTGACGCTCATGGCGGTGATCTGGAACAACGCGCCGGCGGCGGCCAGGCGCGCGATCGACCCCGGCTCGCGCACCAGGCAGGGCGTCAGCTCGGGGTGGGCGACGATCGGCCGCCATCCGGCGCGCGCCAGCTCGGCCACCAGCGCCGCCGGGTCGGGGCCGAAGCCGCGGGGCTCGAGCTCGAGCAACACGTAATGGGAGCCGGCGAGCGTCAGCGCGCCGCCGCGATCGGCGCGCGCGAGATCGCGCGCCAGGTCGGAGTCGGCGCGGATCTCCGCGCCGAGCAGCAGGCGTGGCCGCCCGCCGGCCGCGCTCCCGACTTCGGCCAGGCGCCTCGCGAGATCCGCCTCGGGCAGGTCGGGCCACTCGTCACGGCGCCGGTGGGGCGTCGCCACCAGCGTCGTACAGCCGTCGAGGTCGGCCAACCGGCAGAGCTCGATCGCTTCGTCGAGGCTCGCCGCGCCGTCATCGAGGCCGGGGATCAGGTGGACGTGGAGGTCGATCACGAAGCCGCCGCGCGCTCGTCCGCTCCGGGACCGCCGTACCCCTCGCCGGTGCCGTAGTCGCCGTAGCCCGCGCCGTAGCCGCGCCGGTAGCCGCCCGCGGCCGGCCGCGTGCGATTGAGCACGGCGCCCAGCACGCGCACCTCGGACTGCCGGAGCCGCTCGCGACAGGCACGCGCGTCGCGGCGCAGGACGTAGCCGGCGCGCAGGCAGAGTACGGTGCCGTCGCTGCGGCGCCCGACCAGGATGGCGTCGGTGACCGCGAGCGTGGGCGCGGTGTCGACCACCACCATGTCGAAGCTGCGGCGCGCCCAGGCCAGGAACTCGCCGAGCCGGTCCGAGGCGAGCAGCTCCGAGGGATTGGGCGGCAGCGGCCCGCACGGCGTCACCCACAGGTTGGGCACGTCGGTGGTGGCGACCACGCTCTCGAGCGTGGCGGCGTGGGTGAGGTAGGTGACCAGCCCCGGCCGCGCGCCGAGGCCGAACAGGGCGTGGAGGCGCGGCTTGCGCAGGTCGCCGTCGACCAGCAGCACGCGCCGGCCGAGCTGTGCCAGCACGATCGCCAGGTTGACCGCGGTCGAGGTCTTGCCCTCGCCGGGCACCGCCGAGCTGACCGCCACCACGCGCAGCTCGTCGGCGGTCGAGAGCAGGAGCGCCGTGCGCAGCGAGCGGTAGGCCTCCGACACGGCCAGGCGCGGCCGGTGGTGCGGCAGCTTCTCGATCTGCACCGCCTCGACCGGCAGCTTCTCCACCCCCGGCGGGCGCCGCCGGCGCCGCTCGCCGGCGGCGCCGTAGCCGTAGCCGTACCCGTGGCCGCCGAACAGGCCGCGCCGTCCCTCGCCGGAGACGTCGGGCACCACGGTCAGCACCGGCAGCTCGAGCAGGCGCTCGAGCTCGTCCTGGGTCTTGAGCGTGCGGTCCATGTAGGCGAGCAGGAAGACGAGCGCGACGCCGGCGACGAGGCCGCCGCCGGCGCCCAGCGTCAGGTTGCGCGACAGGGACGGGCGGAACGGACCGCCCGGCACCAGCGCCTTGTCCACCACCCGCACGTTGGACTCGCGCGTCGCCTGCAGGCGCGAGGTGACGTCGGTCTCGGACTGCTTGCGCAGCAGCTCGTCGAGCAGCTGGCGCTTGGTGCCGATCTCGATCTGGAGGTTGTTGTACTCGACCGCCGCCGAGTTGAGCTGGCGGTTCTCGGCCTTGGCGGAGTCGAGCTCGGCGGCGAGCGACTGCTCCTGGCGCAGCGCGGTCTGATAGTCGGCGCGCGCGCTCGAGCGGGCGCGCTCGAGCGCCTGCCGGGACGAGCTCTCCAGGTTCAGGCGCGCCTGCTCGATGCGCGTCTCGAGCTCCACCATCGCCGGCCACTCGGGCTTGTAGACGTTGAGCTTGGTGGCGTAGTCGCGCTCCATCGAGAGCAGCTCGGAGCGCTGCTGCTCGACCAGGGTGCCCTCGAGCACCTCGCTGGCGCGCTCGAACGGCGCCGCTTCGAGCTCGCGCAGCCGCGCCTCCAGGCTGATGCGCGCGGAGACCGCCTTGATGTAGTCCTGGTTGAGCGCCTCGAGGCGCTTGAGGGTGACGTTGGAGGCGGGATCGAGCGAGACGATGTCCGTGCGCCGGCTGTAGGCCTGGAGCTGGGTCTCCTTGTCGGCGATCTCCTGCTTGAGCGCCTCGATCTGCTGGCCGAAGAAGGTCGAGGCCTTGCCCGCCATGCTGGCGCGCGTCTCGATGCCCCAGTCGATGTAGGCGTCGACCACGCCGTTGGCAATTCGCGCCGCGAGCCCGGGCGAGCGGCTGCGGAAGGAGACCTCGACCAGCTGCGTGTTGCGCAGCGGCACGATCTCGAGCCCGCCCAGCAGGCGCCCGGCGAGCGCCCCGACCGCGGCCTCGTCGTCGGCCGCGGTGGCCGGGCCGGCGCCGGCCGGCGCGCCGCCCGGATGGAACTCCGCGTCCTGGTCGAGGCGCAGGTTGAGCACCACGCGCTCGGCCAGGCCGCGGCTGGTCAGCAGCCGGTACTGGGTCGGGTAGTACTCGACGTTCCACCAGTTCTCGAGCCAGGTGTCCTCGATCCCGCGCAGCGGCATCGCCATGCGGCGCTCGATCTGGATCAGCGACGTGGCGCGGTACTCCCGGGGCGTGACCAGGTACTGCGCGACCGCGAAGGCGACCGCCAGGCCGGTGACCAGCGCCACCAGGCGCCAGCGCGAGGTGACCAGGCGCAGCGTGTCGCCGAGGTGGAGCTCGGCCTCCGCGCCCTGCTCGGGCGCGAACGGATCGGGCGCCGGGGGACGGGGCTCGCTCAGAAGAAGGACTCCTTGACCACCACGACGTCACCCTCCTCGAGCTCGAGATCGGGCTCCTTGCCGGCCAGCACGCGCCGGTAGTCGACCACGACCTCGCGCCCGAGCGAGTCGCCCGCGCGCTTCTTGACCTGTACCTTCTTCGAGGCGCGCTCGGTGAACCCGCCGGCGCGCGCGAGCACGGCGAGCAGCGTGATGCGGTCGGTCGAGCGGAAGACGATCGCGCCCGGGCTGCGCACCTCGCCCAGGCAGTAGACCGAGACGTCGACGCGCGCCGGCACGTTGATCAGGTCGTTGGCGTGGATCGGCACGTTGGCTTCCGGGTCGCCGCGGACCATGAGGTCGTCGAGCCCGATCTCGATCTGGTCGGTCAGGCCGTTCTCGGCCCGGCGCAGCACGTAGACGAGGTCGCCGTGGCTGTCGAGCAGGCCGCCCGCGGCGGCGAGCGCGTCGAGCAGGGTCCAGCGCCCCGGGAAGGCGAGGTTGCCCGGCGCCTTGACCGCGCCGATCACGGTGATCGGCCGCGAGCGGAACTCGAGGATCTCGACCGAGACCGAGGCGCGGTTGACGTAGCGCGCCTCGAGCAGCCGCTTCAGGCGCGCCTCGAACTCGCTCTCGGTGAGGCCCGCCGCGGGCACGTCGCCGATCAGCGGCAGGCTGACGCCGCCGGTCTCCGAGACGCGGCTCTCGACGTTGAGCTCGGGCACCTCGAAGACGCGGATGCGCAACAGGTCCTTGGGCCCCAGCCGGTAGCCGGCCGCCGGCGCCGGAGTCGGGACCGCCGGCGACGCGCCCTGGGCGACGAGCGGGACGGCCCCGGCGGCGAGCGCGAGACAGGCGAGCAGGAGCGAGCGACGGCGGCGGCGCAAGGGCGGGACCGGAGGACGGAGATTATAGGCCGGGCGCCTCAGAAGCCGCCCCGGCCGCCGCGCCCGAACGCGATCCCGGCGCGGACCTCCGTGAGCTCGCGGTCGAGGCCGAGCGCGGCGTTCTCGGTGCGCGTGCGGCGGGCGCGCGCGGTCAGGGAGAGGCCGCGGCCGAGCTCGAACGAGCCGCCCAGGCCGAGGCTGTCGACGTCGTCGGTGCGCGGCGGGGCGGCGGCGTCGTCGTAGCGCTGCTCGCCGAGCTCGACGAACAGGTAGAGCGACGTGCGCCAGCCCGGGTGGAGCTCGAGCTGGGCCCCCCAGCGCCGATCCACGTAGCCCGTTCGCCCCGGCTCGATCGACCAGGCGAGCGCCCGGAGGGCGTAGACGCCGAGGCCGAAGGTCTCCCGCGGCCGCCAGTGGACGCGCGCCGAGCCGAAGGTGTCGTCGACGCCCGGGAAGGTCGAGCCGTCGGCCTCGAGCTCGGTCGCGAACAGCTCGGCGGAGACGTCCAGCTTCGGCCGCCGCCAGGCGACCTCGCCGTAGGTGGTGGTGCCGCGATGGGAGCGCAGCGCGTCGGCCTCGTCGAACTCGGCGCGCGAAGCGCCGGCGCCGGCGGCGAGCGTCAGGTCGGGGGTGATCGACCAGCGCAGGCCGCCGATCCACCAGCGGTCGTCGCGGTCGAGCAGGGCGAGCTCCGGCACCTCGTCGTGGTCGCCGGTGTCGTAGCGGCCGAGCTCGCCGCGGGCGAACAGCGCGAGCGCGCGGGTGAAGGGCACCTCGACGCGCGCCTCCAGCCGGTCGTCCTGGACCGGGACCCGGCGCGGCAGCTCGGGCGTGGCGACGGTGTCGGAGTCGGTGGAGCGGGCGAGGATCTCGAGCGCGAGGTGGTTGCCGTAGACGAAGGCGCCGGCGCCGTAGCGCCCGGCCAGGCGGCTCTCGTCCTCGCGCTCGCGCCACCAGATGTACTCGGGCAGAACCTGGGCGGCCAGGGTGGTGTGGGAGCCGAGGGGCAGGTAGGCGGCGAGGCCCGCGCCCACGGAGACGGTCAGGTCGCCGCTCGTCCGGCCGTCGGCGTCCGCCTGCTCGACCCACGCCACCTCGCGCAGCGAGAGCCAGGGCTCGACGCGCACCGGGCCGGCCTGCCAGCGCGCCTCCTCGACCGCCGTGCGCAGCGCCTCGCGGCGGTCGAGCGGGGCGGTGCCGAGGGACCCGGGGTCCACGTACTGGGTAGACTGCGCGGCCAGCGGCGAAGCCAGGACCGCGGCGACGACGACCATGCGGGCACGGATGCGAATCAGGGGCGGCCTCCTCGGCGGCTTCGGTGACAGAGCGCGGAGGCGCCCGGGGGGCGGCTCGTCGGCTTCGAGGCGCGCGGCGCGGCCATGATACCTCCGCTCGCCGCGGTGGTCCCCCTGCTCGTGCTTCTGCTCTGGGCGCCGCTGCCGTTCGGCAGCGTGACGCCGGGCTTCGCGGCCGGGCTCCAGGTCGCGGCCTTCGCCGTGCTCGCCGCCTCGCCCTGGCTGGCCGGGCCGCGCCGGCTGCCGCGCGCCGCCCTGCTGACCGCGGCCGCGCTCGCCGGCGTCGCGGCGCTCGGCCTCCTGCAGTCGGTCGGCTGGCCGGCCGCGCTCGTGCGCGCGCTCTCGCCCGAGCACGCGCGGCTCGCCGTCGAGTCCGCCGAGCTGGCGGAGGCGGCCGCGCCCGCGCGCATCGCGCTCTCCCTGGCGCCGGCGTCGAGCCGCTCGGCAGCGCTCGATTGGCTGCTGCCGGCCGCCGGCCTGCTCGCCGCCGCGCGCCTGGGCGCCTCGCGCCGGGCGCGCCGCGCGCTCGCCGCCGCCGTGGTCGGCGCGGCGCTCTTCCAGGTCGTCTACGGCGCGCAGAGCTGGCTGGCGAGGTCGAACGCGATCTGGGGCGTCGAGACCGCGCTCGACTCGCGCCGGCTGCGCGGCACCTTCGTCAATCCGAACCACCTGGCGCTCGCGCTCGAGCTGGCGCTGGCGGTCGCTTTCGCCGCGCTCTGGTGGAGCGCCCGGCGCGCCGCCGGGGAGAGCAGCCCGGAGGCCCGCCTGCTGCGGCTCGGCCCGGCCGCGCTCGGGGCCGGCCTGCTGTTCGCAGCGCTCGCCTTCACCGGCTCGCGGTCGGGGATGCTCGCGGCCCTGGTCGCGCTCGCTCTCCAGCTCGCGCTCCAGGCCACCTCGCGACGGCGGCGGCGCTGGGCGCTGGCCGGCGGCGGCGCCGCGCTCGCCCTGGGCGCGGCCGCCATCGCCCTGGCCGACCGCGGCGGCGCCTTCGCGCGCCTGCTCGAGACCTCGGGCGCCGACGCCAGCCTCCACTCGCGCCTCGCCGCGTCGGCGCGCGCCCTCGAGCTCTGGCGACTCTTCCCGGCCACGGGCTCCGGCCTGGGCAGCTTCCTCGCCGCCTTTCCGCTCGTCCAGGGACCCGACCTGACCGGCGTCTGGCGTCACGCCCACGACGACTGGGTCGAGCTCGCCGCCACCACGGGCGCGGTGGGAGTGGCACTGGCCGCGCTCGCGCTCGCCGCCCTCACGCGCGGTCTCGCGCTCGCCTGGCGCCGCGCCGAGCGCAGCGAGGACCGGGCCGCAGTCGCCGCCGCCGTGGCCGCCCTGGTGAGCGCGGCGCTCCACGCCGGCACGGACTTCGGCCTCACGTTGCCGGCCAACGCGTGGACGCTCTCCGTGATGCTGGGTGCTGCGCTGGCGGTGGGGGTGCGGCCGGAGGGCCGCGCGACCGGGTCCGAGACGGGGGTGGGTCAGCCGCCGGTGGCGACCGAGGACCAGCCTGCCGAGGTACCCGCCTCGAAGCCGTCGACGAAGAGTGGCTGAGTCCCCGCTGCGGGGGTCGCGGCGGCTGCCGGCGCGCCGGGGCCGGATTCGGTGCCGGTCCGGGGCGGCGCCAGCAGCACGGCCGCGAGGAGAGCGGCGGCCGCGGCGGCCGCCCAGCCGAGCCGGTGGCGGAACTCGGGCCGCCGGAAGGGCAGGATCCGGGCCGCCTCCGCGGGGCGCTCGCCGGGCTCGAGACTCGTCCTGAACGCGGCGAGGTCCGCCACCATCAGGGCGAGCGAAGGATCCCGGGCCAGGCGCTCCTCGAACAGCAGGCGGCCCCCCTCGTCCGCGGTCCCATCCACGTAAGCCACGATTTCTTCGTCACTTACGGGCTCGAGACGGACCTCCTCGGCGGCCAGTTGGCGGCCGAGCGCGGCGAGCAGGCCCGCCGGATCGGCGGGGGGCGTCGCCTGCGGACGGTCGAAGGGTACGGTCATCGCGGTCAACTCTCCACCCCTCAAGAGTGAAAAACCGGGGTCATCCTCCCATCGCGGGCAACAGACCTCGCATCCGGCGGGCGAGCCGGAGCCGGGCGCTCTTGCGCAGGTTGATGACCTGCTGGCGGGAAAGGCCGAGGCGTTGGCCGATGCGCAGGTCGTCCCAGGGCAGCTCGGGCGCCACCGCCTGGAGCTCCGCCTCGGGCATCCCGACCGCGCCGGCGACCTCCCCCACCGTCGCGGCGCCCGAGCCGATCAGCGCCGCCAGCAGGTCGCCACCCCCCTCGTCGCGCAGGTTGAGCAGGAGCGCGGCGCGCTGGTTGGGCACCAGCTCGCGGATCTCGGCCCACAGCCGGGCGAGCGCCTCGCGCAGCTCGAGGCCGGCGAGCGCCGTGGCGCGCCCGTCGGATGGCTCGCCCCCCCGGTGCGCCGACGGACGCTCGGCGCCGTCGCCGGGCAACGCCGCCAGCGGCTCGTCGCGCACGTCGAGCGCCAGGGCGAGCGCGTCCACCAGGCGCTCGACCCGGCACGGCACGCCCAGCGCCTCGACCACTCCCGCGACGAGTGCCGCGAAGCGCGCCGGCTCGCGCCCGGTCGTCACCACGACCTCGAGCGCGGCCTCGTCGAGCCGGCCCTCGTCGTCGCCCCGGCTGCGGCCGCTCCAGGCCGCGAGACCGCACAGGAGCTCGTGCCCCGCGCCCGGCCAGGTGGCGAGCCGCGCTTCCTTGCGCAGCACGTAGCGCACGCGGTGGCGCAGGCGCGTGCGCTCGGGCTCGCGCGCCATGAGGAAGGCCGAGCAGGCGTTGTAGGCGGCGACCGCGACGTAGTCCGCGAAGCTCGACATCGGCGGGTTGTCGCCGGCGCGCACACCGAGGAGATGGAGCTGGAGGCGCAGCAGCGTGGCGCCGTGGAGGTCCTCGAGGTCGGCCTCGGGGATGTTGCCGCCGCGACCGCCCAGCTGGCGGCGCACGATGCGCCAGACCAGCGGCGCCGCGACGCCGCCCAGCAGGTCGCCCAGGCGCGCGCTCGCCTCGCCCTCGTCGACGGCGTTCAGGTAGGGAGCGAGAGCCGGATCCGCCGGCGCAGTCTCGTCGCGCGCGCTCATTCGGTGCTTCCCGGCGTGATCTTACGGCGCGTGCGGCCCGAGGACGCTCGAAGCGACACGGGTCGAGCGCGCCGCGGCGAGCCGCGGACACGCCGCCGCGCTCAGGCCGACAGGCGCTCGAGGCCGGGGTCGTCGTCGAAGCCGCGATCGAAGGTGAGGATGCGGCGATCGCGGTGGGCCTCCATCGTGGCGACGTGGCGGGCCTCCCGCGACGAGAGGCGCGGATCGCCGAGCAGGACGTCCTTGGCGCGCAGGACGGCGGCGCGGCCGGTTCAGGGGAGGCGGCGGGCGGAGAGGATCGCGACCGGCGGCGTCAGCGACTGCCCCTCGGCAGGGGCCTGCTGGATCCGGCGCACGACGTCGAGGCCGGCCACGACGCGGCCGAAGACGGCGAACCCCTGGCCGTCGGGATTGCGCGCGCCGCCGTGGTCGAGCGCGGGCTGGTCGCCGAGGCAGATGAAGAAGTCGGAGGTGGCGCTGTCCGGCGTGTCGCGCGCCATGGAGATCGCGCCGTCGAGGTGCCGGAGGCCGGTCGCCGCCGTGCGCTCGAGCGCGATCGGAGGGAGGTCCTCGGCCTCCCGGCCGGGCGCCACCCCCGCCTGCACGACCTCGATCGGCACGTCCTTGCGCACCTCGGTGTCGGGCCGCACGGTGCGGTGGAAGCGCCCGCCGTCGTAACGGCCGGCGTCGACGTAGCGCAGGAAGTTGGCGGCGGTCACCGGCGCGCGCGCGAGGTCGAGCTCGAGGTCGATCTCGCCGAGCCCGGTGACCAGCCGCACCCTCACCGGCTCCGCCGCGGCCTCCGGGGCCGCCGCGCCGGGCGCAGCCGTCAGCAGTGCAGCGAGGGTCGCGACGAGAGGTACGGCGGAGCGAAGGGTCCGGGCGCGCACCGCGGTGCGCCGCGGCCGGCCGGCGCGCGCCCCGGAGATCAGGAGCCGCCCGCCTCCGCGAGCCGGGCGCGCAGGCGCTGGATCTCGGGCGAGGTGGGGTTGGCCGCGCCCAGCTCGGCGGCCGCGGCGCGCGCCTCCTCGAGCGCGCCCACCTCGGCATAGAGCACCGCGGCGACCAGACGGGAGCCGGCGCCCGCCACGAGCTCGCGCTCGACCCAGGCCAGCTCCTCGGGCGCGAGCACCGAGAAGCGGACGACCGCCGAGCGCTCCGGCTCGGCGCCGCGCGCGCGCGGGCGGCTCTCCACCCACCAGGCGAGCGTCCTGCGGCGGGGCAGCGCCCGCGGTGGCCGCCACTCCTCCGCACGCAGGGCCGGGCTCTCCGCGAGCGGCTGGCCGGAGGCGTCGACGACCGTGACCAGGTAGGCGGCGGGCTCGGCGGCCGGCCGCCAGCGGAAGAGCGGACGCTCGTCCACGACCCGGGTGCCGACCGGAGAGGTCGCGACGGGCGCGGTGGCGGTCCCCGGCTCGACGCCGGAAGAGCCGAGGCCGGAGAGATCCTCCGGCAGCGCCAGCTCGCCCGCCACCAACGCGCGCGCCAGCCGGCGCTGCACCGCCGGGTCCACGCCCTCGAGGCCGTGCACGCGCTCCCGGTTCGTCACCGCGAGCTCGCCCCGCCGGTCGCGCAGCTTCACCAGCACGAGCTCCTCCGCGAGCGCGGGAACGGCGGCGCCGGGCGCGGGCGCGACCGGAGCGGCGGCGACGGCGCGCGAAGCGGGCGGCGCGGCGGCCTCCGTTCCGGGCGCACCTCCTCGGCCCCCGAGCAGGGCGATGAGGCCGAGCACCGCCGCGATGGCGACTGCCAGCACGACCAGAAAGGGCAGCGGCGAGGTCCGCCGGGCCTGAGCGCGGCCCTCGCCCACCGCCGCTCCCGCGTGCGCCGGCGCGCCGGGCGCAGCGCGGTCGGCAGGCGGCGGCGGAAACGGCGGCTCGGGCGGCGCGGGAGCCGGCGGGACGGGCGCGGCGGGGGACTTCGCGACGGCCATCGCAGGGGGCACGGCGGGCGGCCTCGCGGTGGGTGCCGCGGGAGCCGGCGCGACCGGCGGCGCCACGGCGGCCGGCTCGGGCGCGGGTGGAGGCGCCGGTGCCGGCGCGGGCAACCCCAGCGAAGGCGCGGGCAGCTCGGGCGGCGGCGTGAACATCGGCGGCAGCGCGGGGAGCAGGGCCGTGCGCTCCGGAACGGAAAGCGCGACCGTCTTGTCAGGAACCGGCATCGTGGCGGTCGGCTCCGGCACCGCCGGCATCGTGGCCGTCGGCTCCGGCACCGGCAGCGCGACCGTCGGGCTCTCGGGGGACGGCGCGGCGGTCGGGTCGGGAGCGGGAGCCGGCGAGGGCTCGGGCAGCGCGACGCGCTGGGTCAAGTCCGGATCGCGGGGCGGCTCGCTCATGCGTTCACGCCTTGGTTTCGAGCCGAGCGTAGCAGCGAACCGCCGCAGCGCAAACGGAGGGCTCCACCGCCGCCCCGGGGGCGCCGGTCTCAGCCGAGCATGTTGACCACGCGGCCGTCCACCCAGTCCATCTTCTCGGCCTGCGGTACGAGCGGCAGGCCGGGCATGCGGATGATCTCGCCCAGCAGGGGCACCACGAATCCGGCGCCCGCGGCGAGCACCACCGAGCGCACCGTGACGTCGAAGCCCTCGGGCCGGCCGACCAGCTGCGCGTCGTCGGAGAGCGAGTACTGGGTCTTCGCCATGCACACCGGCAGGCCGCCGTAGCCGAGCTTCTCGACCAGCGCCAGATCGCGCGTCGCGGCCTTGGCGTAGGAAACCGAGCGCGCGCCGTAGATCCTGGTCGCGATCGTCTCGATCTTCTCCTTGAGCGGCCGGTCGAGCTCGTAGAGCGGCCGGTACGGCGCCGTCTTCTTCGGCGCCTGCTCGATCAGCGTCGCGGCGAGCTCGCGCCCGCCCTCGCCGCCGGCTGCGAAGATGTCGGCCACCGCGCAGGGCGCGCCCATTTCGGCGCACGCGCGGCGCACGACCTCGATCTCCTCGGCGCTGTCGGTGGCGAAGCGGTTGATGGCCACCACCGGCACGAGGCCGAACAGCGCGGCGTTCTCCACGTGCTTGCGCAGGTTCGGCAGGCCGCGCTCGACCGCCGCCGGATCCGGCACGCCGTACTTCTCCTTCTCGCGCACGCCGCCGTGGAGCTTGAGCGCGCGCACCGTCGCCACCAGCACCATCGCGGCCGGATCGAGACCACCGACGCGGCACTTGATGTCGAGGAACTTCTCGGCGCCGAGGTCGGCGCCGAAGCCCGCCTCGGTGACCACCCAGTCGGCGTGGGCGAGCGCCATCGTGGTGGCGGCCAGCGAGTTGCAGCCGTGCGCGATGTTGGCGAACGGCCCGCCGTGGACGAACGCCGGCACGCCCTCGACGGTCTGCACCAGGTTGGGATGGAGGGCGTCCTTGAGCAGGACCATGAGCGCGCCCACCGCCTTGAGGTCGGCGGCGGTGGTCGGCTTGCCGTCGCGGTCGAGCGCCACGATCAGCCGGGCGAGCCGGCGCCGCAGGTCGTCGTAGTCCTCGGACAGGCAGAGCGCCGCCAGCACCTCGGAGGCCGGGGTGATGTCGAAGCCGGTCTCGCGCGGCACGCCCTCGAGCGCGCCGCCCAGGCCGATCACGACGTGGCGCAGCGCGCGGTCGTTGAGGTCCAGGACCCTCCGCCAGAGCACGCGGCGCACGTCGATGCCGAGCGCGTTGCCCTGCTGGAGGTGGTTGTCGAGCATCGCGGCGAGCAGGTTGTTGGCCGAAGTGATGGCGTGGAAGTCGCCGGTGAAGTGGAGGTTGATGTCCTCGGCCGGCACCAGCACGGACTTGCCGCCGCCGGTGGCGCCGCCCTTCATGCCGAAGGTGGGTCCGAGCGACGGCTCGCGCAGCGCGAGGCACGCGCGCTCGCCGAGCTTGGCCAGGCCCTGGGCGAGCCCGATCGAGACCGTGGTCTTGCCCTCGCCGGCGGTGGTCGGCGTGATGGCGGTGACCAGCACCAGGCGGCCCGGCGGCCGCCGCGAAGCGGCGCGCGCCTCGAGCCGGACCTTGGCCTTGTCGGTGCCGTAGGGAATCAGATGCTCGGCGGCGATGCCGAGATCGCGGGCGACTTCGGAGATCGGGCGGGTCTTCCCCGTCTGGGCCATGCGGTGACTCCTTCCGGCGCGCATGCTATCCGGCCCGCGGCGCCGCCCCTCCGACCCGCCCGGGCGGGCGCGGCGGCGCGGTTAGACTGGGAGCGCGCCCGGCGGCCAGCGTCCGCGGGCGCAGAGAAGAAGGGAGCCGCCATGAAGCGCGCCGCCTGGATGCTCGGCCTCCTCGCCCTCGTCGCCCCGCCGTGCCCGGCGGGCTCGGAGAACGCCGCCCGCGCCGCCGCGCGCGCCGAGCGGGTCGCCGGACCCACCCCGGATCGCCCGGCCGCGCTCGGGGCCATTCCGCCGGGTTCCGCCCTGTTCACCGCGAGCGCAACCAACCACGTCGACATCGTGCGGCCGATTCCGGACGTCACGGGCGACGGCCTCGACGAGGTCCTGTTCGGGCTGCGGGAGTCGAATGTCCCGAATGTCTTCCTGCTCGACGGAGCCAGCGCCGGAACCGCCACGGTGGTGTGGAGCTTCATGACCACGGGTGGCGCCTCGAACGGCTACCTCTACGGCGACCAGTGCCTGGTCCCGTCTTCCGACACGGACGGCAACGGCGCCGCCAACTTCCTGATGGGCACCGCCGGCGGAGGTCGGGTCGCCTACGCGATCGACGCGCTCGCTCACGCCGAGCTCTGGCGCTTCGACACCTATCTGAATCCGCCCGCCAGCGGCTGGGTCTACTCCCTGGCGGAGATGTCGGACACCACCGGCGACGGCGTCCCGGAGGCCGCGTTCGGCGCCGGCTCCGACGCGGATTCCCTCTGGATGGTCGACGGGGCCGGCAGCGGACCCGCGACCGTGCTGTGGCGATGGGCGGCGCCGGATGCCGTGGTGTCGGTACGGAACCTGGGTGACGCCGACGGGGACGGCGACGACGACGTCGTGGCTGCCGTCGGCGACACCGGGCACCAGATCGTGGCTCTCGATGGCTCGCCTCCGACCTCGGCCGGGGCGATCCTGTGGACGCACCCGACCGGCTCGGCGAGCGTGTGGTCGCTCAACGGCATCCCCGACCCGGATGGCGACGGCATCTCCGACGTTCTCGCGGCGACCTGGATCACGGACGGCAGCGCCGTGCGCCGCGTGGACGGGGCCACCGGCGCCACGCAATGGACGAGCACGACCGTCCCCGAGTACGCCATGGCGGTGGAGCCGATCGTGGACGTCACCGGCGACACCGGATGGGACGTCCTCGTCGGCTCCTGGGAGAACGCGGTCCAGGTGCTCGACGGAGCGACCGGCGGGCGAGTGTGGAAGCGAACCGTGGGAACCCTCAACGGTGGCGACGTCTGGACCGTCCGACAGGCTGGCGACCTGAATCTGGACGGCCATCCCGACGTGGTGGCGGGCTCCTTCGACGGCTACGTCTATGCGCTGTCCGGCCTGAACGGGTACCCGCTCTGGGCCTATTCGACGGGCAAGCGGCTCTACAACGTCCACGGCCTCGGCGACCTCAACGACGACGGCGTGCCCGAAGTGGCCGGCAGCACGCAGAATCTCTCCGGCGCGTCGGTTCCGGTCGTGTACGTGCTCGACGGCGACGCCGGGCTGCTGCTGCCCTTCTTCGCCGACGACTTCGAGAACGGTGCGCCGGTGGGCTGGTCGTCGCTGGTCACCGACCGGAGCGGAAGCGGCCTCCCGTAGGCGGGCCGCGATGCGCCGACGCCCGCTCTCCGCGGCGCTGGTCGCGACCGCCGCGCTCGCCCTCGCGCTCGGAACGGTCCTCATCCGGAGCCCGCGCGCGGAGCACGAGGCGGACGCGGGCGCGGCGAGGCTCACCGCCACCGAGCGGGCGCGGGTGCTCGAGGACCAGCGCGCTGCCGGGGCGGCCGGCGACGCGCCGCGGCTGGCGGCGGCGCGCGGCCGGCTCGGGCGCGACGCCCTGGCGCGCGCGCGCGGCATCCTCGACGCCTGGCTCGCGCGCCGGGACCCGGCGACCGGGCTGCTCCCGCACGGCACCCCGCCGCCGCGCTGGACCGCGGGTGACGTGGGCGCCGACCTCTGGTCTCACCTCCTGGTCGCCGCCCACGAGCTCGAGCCCACGGCGCTGCCGGCGCTGCTCGTCGCGCTCGACAGCGAGCGCCGGATCTGCGGCCCGCTGCCGTGCACGATCCGCCTCGCGCCCGCCCGGCGTGCCCCGCTCGAGCCGCGCGCGCGGATCGCCGGCGCCGTCGAGTTCGCCGCCGACGGCCTGCTGCCCGCCGCGGAGCGCTTCGGCGCCGGACCCTGGCTCGACCGCCTCGCCGAGGTCCTGGACGCCGTCGTCGCACGCGCCGCGGTGGTCACGCCGGCCGGCGCGATCCCGGCCGCCGACGCCGAGTCGTGCGGCAACTTCCTGCAGGCCGCAGC
>Ga0113563_10000328_pt1 | contig 21841 bp, 14 predicted proteins | sample Mud3Dept3metaG_FD_80117 | JGI IMG/M metagenome (GOLD analysis project Ga0113563, IMG submission 80117) | Freshwater wetland microbial communities from Ohio, USA, analyzing the effect of biotic and abiotic controls - Mud 3 Core 4 Depth 3... | ecosystem: Environmental > Aquatic > Freshwater >... | reverse complement strand
GATTCCATCCGGCTCACGGCCCTCGATGTGGAGGGCGCAGTACCCCAGGCAGGCGGCGGTATCGCGCCCCACCGGCTCGATGATGAAGTTCCGCTCCGGAATCTGCGGCAGCTGCGTCGCCGCGATCTGGAGGTGGGCTTCCCCGATCGAAATGAGAATCCGTTCCGGGGGAATCAGCGGCAGAAGGCGCTCAACCGTCCGCTGGATCAGCGATTTCGGCCCGAGGAGCGGTATGAAAGGCTTGGGGATAAGCTCTGTGCTCAATGGCCAGAACCGTTCTCCCCGGCCGCCTGCCATGATGACTGCGTACGCATTCGACATAGGAACCCTGCCCGGCATCGCCCTGAAGCCCTATTGTAAAGGACGCAACGGGGCTTTGGCCATGTCAATCGTCGCGTCCGGCTGCGTGCGCGGGAAGCACCGGGTTGCCCTCGAGGGGCTGTTGGTGCCGGACGGGGAAGGCCGGAACGGCCGCAAAGCCTCGTGTTCGGGATCTGTGATGTCTTCTTGGTTTGATGAGGGGTGCGCGACGAATTTGCTGGAGATTTCTGCCCGTGGTGTCGCAAACTAGCACCTGTCGCAAAGCATCGCCGTCCGAGCGGCGGTGTGTCATCCATTGTTGGGGGGAACAAGAAGATGAAAGTAGCGCCTGTCAGCTGGGGCAGAGTCGGGCTTGTCCTGGGAATCTGCCTTCTGATCGGATCCATGCCGGCTCTGCCGGCGCAGCAGGTTCCGGTCACATTCAACGACTATCATGGCTATTCCGGGACAGTCGACTACATCAAAAAAGTCGCTGCGGCCTACCCGAATATCGCCGAACTCCTGGAAATAGGGAAAAGCAACAAGGATCGTCCGATCTATGTTCTGGTAATCTCCAATTTCAAGACAGGAGCGACCATCGATGCGCATGTGGCACTGCGCAACATGCGGAACGAGCCGAACACGCAGACGGTGGTCCCCATGAAGCGGTACCAGGGGAAGCCCGGGATCTGGATCGACGGGGGCACCCACGGCAACGAGTTCACCGGTACGGAGGTATGTCTTTACGTCATCGACAAGCTCGTGTCCGGTTACGGCGCGGATGCGGGAATCACCAAGCTGGTGGATGAAAACACATTCTATCTTTGTCCTGTTGTGAATCCGGACGGGGTGTACAACAGCACGGAAGCGGGCATCTCGCAGCGCCAGAACTCCCCCGCTCCCGATGCCGCAGGCGGTGCTCAGCCCAACATCCCCAGGGACCTGAACGGCGACGGCGTCATCTCGCAGTTCCGGTTTAAGGACGCCAACGGCAGGTTCGTCCTCTATGAGGCTGATCCGCGCGTTCTCGTGCAGATCGCAGCCAATGAAACAACGACACGCGATCGCTATACTGTGATTGTGGAAGGCCAGGGCCGGCCTTCGTCAGGGGGCCGTGGCGGAAGCACGCCTCCTCCGGCTATGCCGCCTTCGGCCCGCGGGATAGATGTCAACCGCAACTTCCCAGAAGGCTGGTTCCGGGACGACGGCTTTCAGGGAGGTAGCGGATATTATCCGTCATCTGCTCCCGAATCCAGGGCAGTGCTCGAGTTCTTCACGAACCACACCAACATTCTGATGGTGCAGTCATTCCACACATCCGGAGGGTTTACGTACCGCCCCTATGCGCGCTGGCCCGAATCGCGCATGGATCCGAAGGATCTGGCCGTCTTTGACCGTGTCATGGGGATGAAGTACCTGGAACTGCTCGGCGAGGAAATCCCCGCGGCGTGGAAAGCGTCCGGGACGGAAACCAGCCGCCCGCAAGCTGGAGCGGCACAGCAGCGCGCGGCCGTCCCTGCTCAGGCAGCGAGGGGCAGGGGAGCCGGTGGCGCCCAGGCAGCCGCTCCGCCTGCCGGGCGAGGCGGAGGCGGCGGCAGTGCGGCACAGGGACCGCAGGGCTGGAGACATCCATACAACGAGGAGCAGAGGACCCCATACGGATACGGGGTTTTCCTCGATTGGGCTTACGGCCAGTTCGGCGCCTATGCTTTGAGCACGGAACTCTGGAGTTGGCAGAGGGATTCCAAGGGCCTGCCAGGATATGCGGGCGAAAACGATCGAGGCCTTTGGGAAAGCGCGTATGTCAAGTACCAGGAGTCCCAGTTGGGGGGAAAGGCGTTTCTGCCCTGGAAGGCCTTCGATTATCCCGGCATCGGTCCCGGTGAGATCGGCGGCTGGATCTCCAGATACAGCAGCAGCAACGCGATTCCCGGAGCGCCGCTCACGGCCCTTTGCGATCTGCACTGGCAGTTCGAGCGATTCCGCGCCACCCTCCTGCCGCGCCTGGAGATCAGCGACGCGCAGGCAAAACTCCTGTACTCCAGTGATACCGCTGCCGGCGCCAGTGTGGAACAGCAGGGCGACACCTTTACCGTGACGAAGGGGAAACCTGTCGGGAAATACAAGGTCGTCCAGGTGACCGCCACCGTAAAAAACCTCGGTGAACTCCCGACCCAGGTCGCCCGCGGCGCCCAGCTCGCCGGAAACCGTGAAGACGCGATCTGGCTGATCGGCGACCGGGACAAGGTGCAGTACCTGAATGGCACACCCTGGACGAGTCTGGGTGTGCTGGAGGGCGTCATGAGGATTCCCGGCTATGTCCCTTCCGCACCCTCGGCAGCCCCGGCAGCCGGCCGCGGGCGCGGGGGCGGAGCCCCGGGACCGGGAATTCCCGGCCAGGCGCGACGCCAGGCTCCGGAGGCCCAACAGGTAACGGGGACCGGCAATACACGGGAAATCACATGGCTGATCGCCATAGAAGGCGACTCACCGCTCAAACTTGTGCTCACGTCGCAGAAGGGCGGGACCGCAGTCCGGGAACTTAAAATCAACTAGATCGGGGGCCAATCATGCATACGAGAATAAATCACGTTTCACTGCCGGTGCTAATCCTGATCGCCCTCATTGCAGTCCTGGGTTTTTCTCCGGCTGTCGCTCAGAAGAAACTGCAGACCAGTCCCGGCGGCTACCACGGCGAGCTGGATTTCCCCATCAGCTGGAAGCAGTACTACTCTTACGCCCAGTGGACGAAGATCATGCATGACCTGCAGAAGCAGTACCCCCAGCTCGCCGACATCAGCAGCATCGGAAAGAGCCGGATGGGCAGGGATCAATATCTGCTGACGATCACCGCGAAATCCACGGGCAAGCCGGAAGAAAAAACCGCCATGTGGGTGGATGGCGCCATCCACGGGAACGAGATCAACGGTGTGACCTGCTCTCTGTACACGGCGTGGTACCTGTTGACTCGCTACGACTACGATCCCTACGTGTACGGGCTCGTCAACACTTACACCTTCTACATCCTCCCCGGCCTGAATGTGGATGCGAATGATTCCTACGCTTCCTACCCGAACACCGCGAATAATCCGCGAGAGCCCTACCGGCCGGAAGACAACGACGGCGACGGGCTGTACGACGAGGACCAGACCGAAGATGTGGACAAGGACGGCGAAATATCGGCGATGTGGATCGAAGATCCTGCCGGCGATTACAAGCTTTCGCCCGACAGCCGGCGCTTTGTCCGGATCACGGACCCAGGCGACGCAGCGAAGCGTTTCCGGCGCATCGGCGAAGAGGGCTTCGACAACGACGGAGACGGTCGCATCAACGAAGACGACATCGGCGGCCCGGACCCCAATCGGAATTATATCTTCGGCTGGGACCTGGGGTCCGGATGGCCGTATCCGCTGTCTGAGATCGAGAATCGCAACGTCTACGAATTCCAGAGGAAACACAGCAACATCTTCGCCAGTTTCCATTTCCACAACACGGGCCGTCTGATCATGTTCGCCGCGCCTCCGGATTCTCGCGGCGCCATGACGGCCGAGCAGCGGCAGCAGGCCGAAGCCCGCATCACACAGCAGCTGCAGGAGATGCGCAAGACCAACAAGTATGCGCAGCTCTTCAACAGGACGGTGGCGCCCGAGTACCAGGCGGACATGGAAGCCCAGCTGGCAATCGTGACGCAGGGGGCGCGCATCCTCAAGGACTACAATCCCACCATCAGCGGTCTTTCCGGGCAGGCGCAGGCAAATTCCTATTATATGCTGGGAGCCTTCGCTTACCTGATCGAACTGTGGGGGAGCCCGGTTTCGGAGGCCGATCAGAATGGGGATGGCAGGGTCGACGAAGAGGAGCGCATGATGTGGATTGACACGGAGCTGACCGGCGAGGGTTGGATCAACCCGCGCAAGTTTCAGCATCCGGACCTGGGGGAGATCTGGATCGGCGGGACTACCAGGAAGCATGTGGACAGAACCCCGCCGGCCCGGTATATGGAAGGAGAGGCGTTCAAGCAGGCGCAGTTCGTACTGTATTGCGCCAGTCAATTCCCCAGGGTGGAAGTGGGAGAGGTATCGGTGGCGCCGGCCACCGGCGACCTTTACTGGGTGGACGTCACGGTCAAAAACGAACGCGTCTACCCGACTTCGTCGGATCGATCGGTTCTGCTGAGGACCGCCGTCAACGATAAGTTGACCGTCGCGACCTCAGGCAACATCGCCGTGGTTCAGATCCCGCCGGGAGCTCCCAGACTGGACGCGCTGAATGTGACGGAACCGGCGGCCGCCATGAACACAAACGAGGCCGAGTTCCGCCTGCGCGGCAAGGACTCCAGGCGTTTCCGGTTCCTGGTGAAAATGACCGGGAATGAAGGATGGGTCGAATTCAACACGGCATCCCGGCACGGCGGGAAGGACACCAAGCGCATCGTAATCAAGACCGCGGGGCACTGAGGCCGGAGCACGCAGGCAGATTCCGGCCTTTGCCCCACCGCCTGCAGAGCAGAATGCAAATTGGCTGAAAGCAACATGTTCTCGCATGCAATACTCAACCCAATTCAAGGAGGCAGTTCATGAAAGGCAACAAGAAGGTGCTGGAATCGCTCAATGAAGCGTTGAGCGAGGAGTTGACGGCCATCAATCAGTATATAGTGCATTCGGAGATATGCGAAAACTGGGGATATGACAAGCTTGCCACCTTCATCAAAAAGGAATCCATCGATGAAATGAAGCATGCCGAAGCATTGATCGAGCGGATTCTCTTTCTCGAGGGAACTCCCAACCTGAGCAAGTACCATAAGCTCAACATCGGGCAGAAGGTTCCGGATATGGTCAGCAACGACCTGGCGCTCGAATACGCGGCGGTGACCATGTACAACGGCATGATCGAGGCCGCGGTGGCAGCCAAGGACAACGGCACGGCAGAACTGCTGAAGAAACTCCTGAAGGACGAGGAAGCCCACGTGGACGGGTTGGAGGAACAGCAGGACCAAATCAGAGATCTGGGGCTTGCGAACTACCTCGTTGTGCAGACGACGAGGTAGAGCGGATCCATCCGCATCCCTGTAATACCGGCGACCCGCGTATGATGGGCGAATGCGGGGCACGGCGCGCCGTGTCCCGCGATGCGCCGGGTATTCTCTCGCGCCACCCAAGGGGGAAATATGCGAAACCTGATCATTGTCGGCTCCGGCCCGGCCGGCTACACGGCTGCAATTTATGCGGCCCGCGCCGGCCTGTCTCCGCTTCTCATTGCATCGGAACCGAAGGGGCTGCAGCTGCCCGGCGGACAACTCATGTTCACCAGCGAGATCGAAAACTTTCCGGGCTTTCCTTCGGCGATCACCGGTCCGGAACTTATGGATCGGATACGCCTGCAGGCCGAGCGGTTCGGTACCGAGATCGTGGAAGTGGATGTTGAAGAAGTGGACTTCGTGCAGCGCGGCCCCTTCCGGCTCCGCACCGGGGGCGAATGGCGCAGTGCGCGCGCGGTCATCATAGCCACCGGAGCCAGCGCCACCTGGCTTGGCCTTCCGAACGAGATGAAGCTGCGCAACCGCGGCCTGTCCGCGTGTGCCGTCTGCGACGGCCTGTTCTTCCGGGGCAAGGATGTCATGGTGGTCGGAGGGGGAGACACGGCCATGGAAGAAGCCCTCACACTCGCACACCATGCCGCGAAAGTGATTGTCGTGCATCGCCGGGACAAGTTGCGGGCCAGCCGGATTATGGAGGATCGTGCGCGCAGCAATCCCAAAATCACGTTCCTCTGGAACACGATTCTGACGGGATATATCGGGGAACATGTCCTGGAAGGGGTGGGTACCCGCAACCTCGTAACGGGCGAGGAGAAGATCGAGCGCATCGACGGCGTGTTCATGGCCATCGGCCACAAGCCGAGCACCGAGTTTCTGGGCGGAGTGCTGGAGCTGAACCCCGGCGGCTACATCAAGACCCGCAATCACGTCGAAACCAGTGTGGAAGGCGTCTTTGCGGCCGGCGATGTGCACGATGCCGAATACCGGCAGGCCGCCACGGCAACGGGATTCGGCTGCATGGCGGCGCTGCGGGCGCAGCGCTGGCTGGAATCACGGCCCGCTCCGCCCTGAGGCGGGACACGTGCTCCGCGGGCCCCAAAAGGTGGAACTGCGAAAGCCTCCGGGGCCTTCGGGGCTTTTCCATGCGGTCTTCGTTGCTTTGGCAGCGCGGCAGGTCATTCGCCGATAATCTTGACGAGCACCCGCTTGGCGCGCCTGCCGTCAAACTCGGCGTAAAAGATCTGCTCCCAGGGTCCGAAATCCAGAGCGCCCTGCGTGACGGCGACAACAACTTCACGCCCCATGATCTGCCTCTTGTGGTGCGCGTCCCCGTTGACTTCGCCGGTGCGATTGTGATGATACCGTTCGGTGCCGGAGTCAAACGGGGCGAGCTGCTCCAGCCACCGGGAATAGTCTTCGAGCAGGCCCTGCTCGTCGTCGTTGATAAAGACGCTTGCCGTTATGTGCATGGCATTGACCAGGCACAGGCCTTCGCGGATGCCGCTCTCCCGGAGTGCAGCCTGCACCTGCGCGGTGATGTTGACGAAGCCCATGCGGGACGGGACGCGGAATTCGAGTGTTTTTCGATAGCTGTTCATGATGTGGTTTTCTCCGGAAATCCCGGGAGCCCCCATGATACGGGATTGAACTCGCGCAGGTCTTTCAGGACCTGGCTCGCCCCCTGCAGGCTCTCCGACGGCAGCCTGGGATCCGGGACTGCGATCACCGGCATTCCCGCGGCAAGAGCCGCCTGAACGCCTACCGGCGAATCCTCGAAAACCAGGCACCGGGCCGGCGCGACTCCCAGCCTTGCCGCCGCCAGCAGGAAGGTATCGGGAGCCGGTTTCCCGCGTCTGATTTCCGGATCATCGCCGATCACCACGCAGCGGAACAGCCGGAACCAATCCTTGTGGCGGCTGATCTTGAGATCAAAGTGCCTCCGGTCGGAACTTGTCGCGACAGCCTGAGGCACGCCGCTGCGGTAGAGGTGTTCGGTCAGGCGCACCGCGCCGGGCATCGGTTCCGCCTGCGGAAACAGATGCTCCAGCACCACTGCGCGAGCCTCGAGATACTCCTCCGGGCTCAGAGGCAAGCCGAGAGCCTCCGTAAAAATACGGGCGGAGTCCGGGGCGCGCTTGCCGATCATGCGGGATTTCAGCGACCAGTCATACGATTTTCCATAGCGCGCCGCTATGCTTTGCGACGCCTCGGTATAGAAATGTTCGGTATCGAGCAGAAGTCCGTCCAGGTCATAGATGACAGCTTCAACGGGTTGACACTTCAGCATGTGAGATCCCCGAGAGATTGCAGGAAAGGCTGCGACAGGTCGCCACCTGGAAAGCGGCCGCCACCGGAACGAGCCGGAGAAGTGACGGCATGAGATGCGGGATCAAGCCCACAAGATCAGGCCCACCTTTCGGGGATCGATGAGATCGGGATTTTTGGGGAGCAGCCGTACCGTGTAGCCGTGCCGCCCGCTGGTGGACGGCTCCATCGTGCCAACAAACTCCATGCCGTCCTTTGTGGCGGTGCCGCTCGGCGTCATGCGGACGATATTGGGCTGCACGAAATCGCCGCGGGCATCCAGCAGTCCATGATAGAGTTCGACGGCAATATCGTCCGGAGTCAGTTGTCCCAGCCGCACGGCCGCGCGCACGGTTACAGGATCGCCGACCTTGAGGTCATCGCGAAATTCGCCTCTGACCTCCAGGATTTTCAATCCCGCCCAATGATTCCGCAGGCGTTCCTTCCACGAAGCGAGCCCCCTGGATCGCCGGAATCCGTCGGCGGCGAGTAACATGTAGCGCTCTTGCGAGGGGAGGTAGACCTCTTCAGTGTATTCGCGCACCATGCGCTTGGCGTTGAACTGCGGTCCAAGAATGCGCATGGAGGCCTTCATCTTGTCGACCCAGGCGCGAGGGAGCCCGTTGGCCGCCCGATTGAAAAACAAAGGTACAACTTCCTTCTCGATGAGGTCGTACAGGGCATTGGATTCCACCTCATCCTGATGCGCTTCGTTTCCATACTCCTCGCCGCACCCGATGGCCCACCCCGCTTCCGGAGTATATGCTTCGTCCCACCAGCCATCCAGAATGCTGATGTTCAAGACGCCGTTCAACGCCGCCTTCATACCGCTCGTGCCGCTGGCTTCCAGGGGCCTGCGCGGCGTGTTGAGCCAGACGTCGACTCCCTGCACCAGGTAGCGCCCCACAGTGATGTCATAATCCTCGAGGAACACCATTCGATGGCGCACCTCGTCGCGGCGCGCGAAGTGGATAATCTGGCGGATGAACTCCTTACCGGCGGTGTCGTGCGGGTGCGCCTTCCCGGCAAAGATGAGCTGTACCGGACGGTTCGGGTTATTCAGGATGCGAAGCAACCGCTCGGGATTGCGCAGCAACAGCGTTGCCCGCTTGTATGTGGCGAAGCGGCGCGCGAAGCCGATCGTCAGGGCTTCCGGATCGAGAATCTCATCCGATTGAGCTACCTGGGCCGGAGTGGCGCCCACCGATTCCAGCTGCGAACGCAGGCGATGCCGCGCAAAGGCGACCAGGCGCTCGCGGCGTCGTTCGTGCGTGCGCCAGAGTTCTTCATCCGGGATTTGGTTAATGCGGCGCGACAGTTCCTGGTCGGCGGGATCCTCGCGCCAGCGCGGCCCCAGATAACGGGTGAGGAGCCCCGACATGTCCCTGCTCACCCATGTCGGTGCGTGTACGCCGTTGGTGATCGAAGTGATCGGGACCTCGTCGAGGGAGATTCCAGGCCAGACAGCCTGCCACATGCGCCGCGATATTAACCCATGAAGTTTGCTGACACCGTTGCTGTGTCCCGCCATGCGCAGCGCCAGGATCGTCATGCAGAACTCCTCCGTCTGATCGTCCGGGTTCTGGCGTCCCAGGGCCAGGAAGTCGCGGAATGGAAGGCCCAGCTGGTGCGCGAATCTGTTGAAAAACTTCTCCATCAGCGCCGGAGCGAAATAATCGTTTCCTGACGGCACCGGGGTGTGCGTCGTGAAAACCGTGCCCGCCATTGTGGCTTCGCGGGCCTCGGCGAAGGAGAGGCCCTGCTCGGATATGAGCCGGCGACAGCGCTCCAGGGCCAGGAATGCGGAATGGCCTTCGTTCATGTGGCAGACAACCGGCTCCAGCCCGAGGGCATGCAGTGCACGGCAGCCGCCGATCCCCAGAAGGATCTCCTGCATAATGCGGACCTCCCTGTCCCCGCCGTAGAGTTGATCCGTGATGTTTTGGTCCGCAGGGGTATTGCCGGGAATATTGGTGTCGAGCAGGTAGAGTGGGACTCTTCCGACCTGAACCAGCCATACTTGTGCGAAAACGGACCGGCCCGGAAAATCCACCGCCACTGTCACCGGTTTGCCCTCCGTGGTGCGCATCAGCTGCAACGGCAGGGTGTAGAAGTCGTTCTCGGGATAGCGTTCCTGCTGCCAGCCGTCCAGGTTGAGATATTGCCGGAAATAGCCCTCCTGGTACAAAAGCCCGATTCCGATCAGGGGAACGCCCAGGTCGCTGGCAGACCGGAGGTGGTCTCCTGCCAGCAAGCCCAGGCCTCCAGAGTAGATTGCCATGCACTCCGTCAATCCGAATTCCGCGGAGAAATAGGCGATCGAATGCCGCTTTGTTCCGTCGTGCGCCTTCTGGAACCAGGTCGAGGGATTCTTCATGTATTCCCGGGTCCGCCCGAGCGCCCTGTCCAGATGTGCGAGGAACGCATCATCGCGCGCCGCAGCATTGAGCGCTTCCTGGCGGATCCTCCCGATCATCAGCAACGGATTGTGGTCCGTCGCCTCCCAGAGCTCAGGATCGAGCCGCATGAACAGTTCGACGATCTCATGGTCCCAGGTCCATGACAGGTTATAGGAAAGCTCCCGCAGTGTTTCAATCTCCTTGGGAAGGCGGGGAGCGACGGAATAGGTGGAGAGGGGGCGTGTCATGGCTTCCTCGTTTCGTCAGGGTTGCTTCCGATCCGAATGTACTTCGGGAGCGCTCGTCCCGAAAACCTGCCGGGTGAGATGTCACGCGAGGTGCGTGTGCTCCCGCGGCCTGCGGGCCGGCTGTTTTCCCGGCGGCTGCTTGCCGGAGATTGTGGTACCGGCCACATCGAGCATACATCCAACTCGCCAAAGTGCCAACAATTCTGTACTGACGGCATCCCGCAGCCGGTCGCACCGTCAGAGCAAGAGCCCGACAAGCATGTCGTAGAATGCGTGCGCGGCCGCCGTAACCCCAAACCCGCGCGTGACGAACAGTGCAGAAAAATAGAGGCCTCCGGCGGTGCGCTGCAGGAAGGAAGGCCATGTAAAACGGTCCGCAGCCGGGCCCACATAGTGAAACAGCGAGAACAAGAGCGCTGCGACCAGAGCCGAGCAGACCGCGGCTCGGGTGGGTTTCATGTCGAGGATCCTGGTGGCTGCCAGCATCAGCAGGCCGAGCAGAAATCCGCGGAACACCAGCTCTTCATAGATGCCGGCTCCGCAATACAGGACGAGTCTCTCGATCGCGCCCGGAGCTTGCAAACCGCCTGCCGCCATGCGGAAATACACCGGCAGGTATGCGAAGATCAGGAACAGCAGCAACGCGAAAAAAAGGCTCTCGCCAAACAGCGCCGCCAGCTTCCCGGAGTCGATTTTCCAGCTTGCCCGCGTCCGCAACTGCCACACCACAAAGCAAGCGAGCAGGACCAGCGCGGAAGCAAACATGGAGTGAACAGTCAGTGCGCTCAGCAGACGGATAATTAGAGCATCGGCCCCGTTGATGTACGTGGATCGGAACAGGATCGTCCCGGTGTGGTAGATGATAAAAAAGGGAACCACCAGCGCTGCGGAATAGATCGGGCGCCTCGTCTGGCTGAAATATCTCCTCAATGAGGAACCGCTGCCGCCGGCCATGGAATTCATCTCCGCGCGGGGATTATGCCAAAGTGACGTCCTAAGGACAAACTTTCCGTGCTGCGGGAGTGCAATCGGAAGTGAGACTCAATTCTCGCAAAATTCAGCCCGCGCAACGATCAACGACAAAAGAATGTATCAATGGTCATTTGTCATCTGGCCGCTGCAAACCTTCGGCCTGTGCGGTCCTGATCGCGTTCGGAGCGGGTGAAGTACCCGAACGCAGGGCCAACCTGCCGAGCCCCCAAATGACAATTGACAAATGACAATTGACAGATACTTTTTTGTTGAGTCTCAGCTCCGATTGCACGCGTGCTGCGGTCCTCCGATCCTTGATATGCTGGCAGTCCGGCAACGAGGCCTCCGTCTGCGCCGGGGTCGGAATCGGCATCACAATCGCCATCCCTCCGTGCCAGGATGTCAGAAGAATACCCTCTGCAGGCGGTAACGCTTCCGAACCCATTTCCGATACTGAACTCCGCGCCGGACTCCGCCGATTGCGTGATGCCGCCGACAGCTGCCTGTTTCCCCCGGCAGTGGCTGTGATATTATGAACTGCTGGCCCGTACGGCAGCGGATGAGCAGCGGAAAGGTGGATAGGGATTCATGCTGGTGGATGTTTTGCAGCGACGGGTTAAGGACCTCCGGATTTCAGTGACCGACCGCTGCAATCTCCGCTGTACCTATTGTATGCCCCTGGAGATCTACACGTGGATCAATAGGGAGGAGATCCTTTCCTACGAGGAGATCACGCGGCTTGCACGGCTCTTCGTCCGTCTCGGTGTCGAAAAGATCAGGATTACGGGGGGAGAAGCGCTGGTCCGGCGCGATCTTCATCAGCTGGTGGCGGGAATCTCTGCGCTTGCGGGCCTTCGGGATCTCTGCCTGACTACAAATGGCGTCCTTCTCGCACAGCAGGCTCCATTGCTTGCAGCTGCAGGTCTGAAGAGGATCAACGTCAGCGTGGACACGCTGGATCCGGCAACGTTTCGCCGCATGACCGGTCGCGACAACCTCTCACAGGTGCTTGACGGATTGCTCGCCGCCAGGCGCTGCGGGTTGCTGCCGATCAAGATCAATGCCGTAATCATCCGTGGCGTCAACGACAAGGAAATTCTTCCCATGGTCGATTTCGCCCGGCATCATGGATTCGCAATTCGCTTCATCGAATTCATGGATGTGGGAAATGTGAACCAGTGGCATTCCGATAAGCTGGTGAGCAAGCGGGAGATCCTTCAGATCATCCACGCGCGTTATCCGTTGCGCGAAATCGGTCGGGAGGAACATGGCGCCCCTGCGATCGGCTACGGTTTCGAAGACGGGCGGGGAGAAGTCGGCGTGATCGCTTCGGTTACAGAACCGTTCTGCGCAGGTTGTACCCGACTGCGCCTCACGGCGGATGGAAAACTCGTAACCTGCCTGTTCTCCGCCAGCGGGCATGACGTGAAATCCCTACTGCGCGGAGGAGCTTCGGATGAAGAGATTCTTGCATTCATCCGTTCTGTCTGGCAGGCGCGCGCCGACCGCTATTCGGAGGAGCGGCACGCGGCCCTCAGCTCGGGGAAAGACTACCGATCGGCGGATCGCACAAAGATCGAGATGATCCGCCTCGGCGGGTAGTGAGCGCGGGCTTTAGCCCGCGCGCTTTAAAACTAATAATGTTCATAACGGGGGAAGGTAAGGAGTTTCGAAGCGCACGGGCTTTACCCCGCGCTCACGAAAGGACCGAGCCCACAATGGATGCCAGTGTTGCCGCCAGGCAGGCGAGAGCCCACACCATGTGATCCGTCTTCTCAGGCTGAAGGGGATCCAGCCACTTTGCCATGGCATAGCCGCCGAGAAAACCGCCCAGGTGGGCGTAGTTGTCGATGTTCGGCATAATAAAACCGAACACGAAGAGCACGACCGCCAGTGAAGTCGCCTGCCCGGAAATGTGTCGGCTTCCGCCCCTGCGCCCATAATAGACGAGGGCTCCCAGGAGTCCGAATATCGCTGCCGAGGCGCCTATCGTGATTCCTGCGCCGCGCAGGAAAAAAATCGGCATCCCGCCGAAGAAGAGCCCGGCGAAGCTGCTCAGAGTAAATCCTGCGATTCCCGCCGCAGTATAAATGATGACGGTGCGCGGCGCCCCGTACAACTCCACGACATCCGGCGCAAGCTGGCGCACCCAGAGCATGTTGAAGAAGATGTGCAGGATGCTGCCGTGCAGCCAGGATGCGCTGAAGATCGTCCACCAGCGCGCATAGCCGAACACCGGGATGGCGCCGCTCGCCCCGAAACGAAAGAGGCTGCCCGTGCTGGGGGACAGGAATGAGAAGAGTCCGCCGCCGCGGATGCCCGCCGGATCAGTGACTAACGTGGCGGCGTAAAGGAATGCACATGCGCCGATGACCAGCGAGGTGAATCCGAAGTCGCGGCCCAGTCCCCTCAGGACCGAACCGAATCCCCACAGCCCTGGATTCCGCCGCCCACAGTTTAAGCACACCGGGTCCCGGACTCCCACCAGCTTGCCGCAAGAGCTGCAGAGCACCGAACCCGATCTTTGACGCCTGAACATCATCTCCCCCGCATCGTCCTATGCAGTCAACATGGAGCACAATACCACATTGTATGGGAAAACTGTCCTCACGCCAGCACTTGATCCGCATCAGCGAGTAATGATTTCGGCCATGTGAGCGCGGGCTTCGGCCCGCGCGCTTCGGAACGAATATGCGCTCGCGAGGAGGTAAGGTAATTAGTTCTAAAGCGCGCGGGCTAAAGCTCCCACTCACTTCGGGCTGAAGCGCGTGCTCACGTCAGGCTGATTCCCGTTGACTTCGTGCTCAATGCCGAATAACCTGTTACATTCATAATTGCAGGCATTTGCATCTGAGAAGATCGCATGAGACGAGGTCGAAAGGGGTGGGGATCGGGGCCAAGGACACAGCTTGTCGCGCTTTCCCGCTTCCTGTTGAGCCTTGCCCTGATGCACGGTCTGGTGTCTTCCCCTCTTCTCGTGGAGTGCATCCGTGCGGACGGGATCGTGATCATGGAGCTGCTTGGCAATGACCCGTGCCGACAGGCTGCAACGGAGCCGGCATCGGACGCAGGCCCGGCAGCAGCAGCGACGTATCGGGAGCTCGCGGATCATTCGCAACCTTGTGTCGACATGATTTCCGAAAATGCCGCCGTCGCGCACACGGACATGGGTTTGCAGCAGGCTTCGGCGCCGGCTGCCGGCGCCCGTGCCGGCACGGCAGCTTCGCTCTCCGCTCATTATGACCTCCGGCTGCAGAGGGCCCTTTTCAAGCTTCCCAGGGAACCGGTCTGTATCCGGATTCTGAATCCCGAATCGATCTCCTGCCTTCGCATTTAGATCCTCAATCCTGTCGGCGCGGCTCCATGCCGCTGTCCCCATCATTACCGTTGCACAGAACGATCATCTGCCGGACGTTTTTCTCCAGGCATTCCAAAACAGCCGCAGAATGAACCGGAGAGGATATGAGATCCCGATTGCTTTCCACCTTACTGCTTCTCACAGGTTTGACCGGATCGATGCTCCCGGCCGCCGGTCGTGTCACACCGGCAGCGTCTCAGGGCGCCTCGGAGAGGCCCGCGCTTCTGACCCTGGAGCAGGCCCTGGCACGCATCTTCGAGCGTAATCCGGAGCTGGGTGTCTCCGAACTGGAGATCCAGGCTGCCTCGGCGCGCATTGAGCAGGCCGGACGCAAGCCGAACCCTGAAATCACCGCGGAGGCGGAGAATCTTTCAACTCTTGGGGTTGGTCCCGGGGTATTCCGGTACAGTGAAAATTCTCTTCTGTTCAGTCAGAAGCTGGAACTGGGCGGCAAGCGCGAATTGCGCGTGCTTGCTGCCGAGAAGGATTTTGCTGTTGCGTCGATTCAGCTCGAGGTCAAAAAGCGGGGAATGATTTTCGAGGCATCCAGGGCATTCACCGATGTGCTCGCGGAGCAGGAGAGGTTTGCCAACCAGCAGGCGCTGACGCGGCTCGCCCAGCAGTTCCACGCGACCGTCAGCGAGCGGGTAGCGGCGGGAAAAGTATCCCCCGTGGAGCAGACGCGTGCCGCTGTTGCGCGGGCTGCCGCACAACTCGAAGCAGACAAGCGCCTGCGTGCGCTGCTTGCCGCCAAGGAGCAGCTCGCGGCTTTGTGGGGCGGCACGTACCAGGATATTGAAGCAGCGCGGGGAACCTTCGCGATCCCGGAAGCCGGGAGCGGAAGTGCTGATCTGTGCATGGAAAACAACCCCGAGCTGAAGCTGGCAGCGGCGGACGCGAATTCGCGCGATGCGGCGCTGGCGCTCGAGCTGGGATTGCGAAAACCGGATCTCACGGTGAGTGCCGGATTCCGGTATTTGAATCCCGAGAGGGCTCCGGTCTGGGTCGCCGGCATATCGATTCCGCTGCCGATCCATGACAAGCGCCAGGGCGCGATCGCCGAGGCGCGCATCCGGCTCGACCAGTCGCGTCTCGCGGAGCAGGCTCTGGCGCGTAGGTTGCGCGCCGGCCTCGCGCAGGCGCGGCAGGATCGGGAAATCGCTCTGCTGGAGGTAAAAAGCCTGACGGAAAGCACATTGCCGGGGGCGAAGGAAGCGGCAGCGGCGGTTGAGGAAGGCTACCGGCTGGGCAAGTTTGACTACCTGAACGTGCTGGATGCACAGCGAACCTATGCGGAACTCCAGGGGAGGTTCATCGAGGCGGTGGTCTCGGGATTGCGCGCAACCCTGGAGATCGAGCGCCTTGCCCGGTGTGATATACCGGAGGCCGGGCCGGACCGGAAAAAGTAAAGGAGACGATCCATGAGAAGCAGGCACGTGGTGTTGATCGCAGCACTCCTGGGGATTGCTTTGATTGTCGCAGGGGCGATGGTGCTGCGCGGAGTCCTCCCCGGGAGCATGTTTACCGGCGCTTCAGAGATCTCCGGCCAGCAGGCGGAAGAGAGCCGGGTGCCGGGCGAGACGGAGGGGATCGTGCGGCTGAGCGAAAACCAGATCAGGCAGTTCGGGATCGAGTCCTCGAAATCCGGTCCGGGCCGTTTGCGCATGGAGGTTGTGCTTCCCGGAGAAGTGACGCTGAATGCCGACAGGATCGCCCACGTCGTGCCGCGCGTTTCGGGAGTCGTGCACGAAGTGCGCAAGAACCTGGGGGATTCGGTTCGGGGCGGCGAGATCATGGCTGTACTGGAAAGCCGCGATCTGGCCGACAGCACCGCGGCCCTGCTGGCTGCCAGGGAAAGAGTCAGCCTGGCCCAGAGCAACCTTGCCCGCGAAGAGCAGTTATGGCAAAAACGGATTTCCCCGGAGCAGGATTACATCCAGGCGAAAAACGCGCTGGCGGCAGCGGGCATTGAGCTGCGCAACGCCGAGCAGAAGCTGCGCGCTCTGGGCTTTTCCGAAGGGTTCATTGCGGCACTTGCCGACCGCCCCGGGGCATCAGGCATCCTGTATGAGATGACGGCCCCCTTCGGCGGAACCATCATCCAAAAACACATCAGCCTCGGAGAAGTCGTGAAGGACGATTCTCCTGCGTTTGTGATTGCAGACTTGAGCACAGTCTGGGTGAACCTGGACGTGCACCAGAAAGATCTTCCACTGATCCGGATCGGCCAGACTGCCAGCATTGGCGCCGGCAGCGCCCCCCAGTCCGTGCAAGGCAGGATCTCGTTTATCGAGCCGATTGCCGAGGAAACCAATCGCACGGTGCATGCGCGCGTCGTGATCCCCAACAGCAGCGGCAGCTGGCGTCCGGGACTCTTCGTCACCGGCCGGATCCTGGTGGAGGATGTCCAGGTGCCGGTTCTGGTTCCCAACGACGCGCTTATTATGGTGGGAGGAAAGATCTGCCTCTTCCTCAAAGAGGGGGATGTGTTCCGGCTCCAGCCCGTTGCCGCCGGGCGAACCAACGGTGCGCTTACGGAGATCACCGGGGGGCTCGAAGCCGGGCGCTCCTATGTCATCAAAGGGGCATTCACGCTGAAATCCGAACTCGGGAAACCGGAAGCGGAGAAGTGAGATGATCGAAAGACTGATGGGGGGAGCGCTGCAAAACCGGGTACTCGTCCTCCTGCTGATAGCGCTTATCCTGGGCCTGGGAATTCTGTCGATCCGCAGCACTGCCGTGGATGCTTTCCCCGACGTGACCAACATCCAGGTGGAGGTTTTGTGCGGTGCGCCGGGCCTCTCTCCTCTCGAGATCGAGAGGTTCGTCACATATCCCGTGGAAATCGCGATGCGCGGATTGCCCGGCCTGGCGACCATGCGGTCCGTGACCAAATACGGCCTGGCGGTCGTCACTCTTGTCTTTGGCGACGACACCGACATCTACTTTGCACGCCAGCTTGTCCATGAAAGGCTGGCCGCCATCGAGGCGAGCCTCCCGGCGGGAGTGGAGACCGAGATGGGGCCGATCGCCACTGCAATGGGGGAAATTTACCAGTACACAATCGAAGGAAACACGCCGGAAGATCCGGCGGAGCGGGTGCAATATCTGACCGATTTGAGAACCCTGCAGGATTGGGTGGTGGCGCCGCTGTTGAAGAGCGAGCCGGGCGTGAACGAAGTCAATTCCTTTGGAGGATACCTTAAGGAATACCAGGTGATCGTGGAGCCGGAAAAGCTGCTGAAGTACAAGCTGTCGATCGGCGAGGTGTTTGAGGCGATCCGGAACAACAATGAAAATGTAGGCGGCAGTTTCATCGATTACTCGTCGGAGCAGTACATCATTCGCGGAGTTGGGTTGATCCGTTCGCTTTCCGACATCGGCAAGATCATCGTAAGGTCGGTTGGCGGGATTCCGATCTACGTGAGCGATGTCGCCCGGATCAACTCCGGCTATGCACCCAGGCAGGGTGCCGCACTTAAAAACGGACAGGGGGAAGTGGTGGGCGGTATCGTGATGATGCTCAAGGGGGAGAACAGCCTGGAGGTGGTGCGCCGGGTCGAAGATCGCGTGCGGCAGATCAACGACAGCAACCTGCTTCCTCCCGGCCTCCGCCTGCAGCCATACTACAATCGATCCGAGATCGTTGTCGAGAGCATCCGGACGATCCTGCAAACCCTGGCGGAGGGATCGCTGCTCGTCATTGTCGTCCTCTACCTGCTGCTGCGAAATCTCCGCGGCGCCTTCGTCGTCGTTATGGCGCTTCCCCTGGCGGTCCTGCTGACGTTTGTCGTGATGAAACAGGCCGGCCTGGGAGCCAACCTGATGTCGCTGGGGGGGCTTGCAATTTCCATCGGCATGATCATCGACGCGACGATTATCCAGGTGGAAAACGTACAGCGCCATCTGGGTTCACTCACGGACCCCTCCCGGAAATTCCGGACCGTGCTCCGGGCCGTGATGGAAGTGCGCCGTCCCAGCATCTTCGGCGAGCTGATCATTGCCCTGACATTCCTGCCGATCATTACCCTCGAAGGCATGGAAGGGAAGATGTTTTCGCCCCTCGCGATCACCGTCTCCATTGCATTGTTCGCCTCCCTCTTTCTCTCCGTATTCGTCACACCGGTCCTCTGTGCCTACCTGCTGAAGCCGGGGCCTGAAAGGCACAACGCGCCGCTTGAGCTGCTCAGGCGCCTGTATCTCTGGGCCCTGGACCTGCGCCTGCGGGTGCCCCGGCTGATCCTTCTGGAATCCGCGGTGCTGATTCTCGCCGCCGCGCTGCTGATCCCGCGGCTGGGAACGGAGTTCATTCCCATGATGGACGAGGGTGCCTTCGACATGGATTTCCAGCTGATTCCCGGCGTGTCCCTGGACAAGGCATTGGAGATCACGCAGCTGGTCGAGCAACGACTCATGAAGTTTCCCGAGATGGAAACGTTGGTATCGCGCACGGGCCAGACCGGCGTGCCCCTGGAGGCGCGCGGGGTCGACAAGACCGGTTTCGTCGGCATGCTCCGGCCCAAGGAGGAATGGCAGAGCGCAAAAACGCGTGAGGAACTTGCGGAGAAGATGCGGGAGTCGATCGCCGACATCCCGGGGCTGACCGTCAGCTTCAGCCAGCCGATCCAGTGCCGCATCGACGAGCTGGTGGCCGGCACCAGGGCCCAGTTGATCCTGAAGCTGATCGGGGATGACATGGACATGCTGAAGGAGAAGAGCGCGGATATCGCTCATATCCTTAGCGAAATTCCCGGATGTGCGGACATTGTAGTGGAGAAGGTCTCCGGCCAGCCCTACATCGGGATTCAGGTGGACCGGGACAAGATCGCGCGTTACGGGGTGAACGTCAAAGATGTCCTGGCAGTCATCGAGATCGCCATCGGCGGCAAGGCGGCCACCCAGGTCTACGAAGGGAACCGGACATTCGACCTCACGGTCCGTTTCCCCGAAGAGGAGCGCAATTCTGTCGAGAAGCTCTCGAACGCGCTTGTCAGCACGGATGACGGAATCGGGATCCCGTTGAGCCAGCTTGCGGACATTTCGCTTCAAGAGGGGCCGGTGCAAATCAGCCGCGACAACGGCATGCGTTACATGGGAATCGAGCTCAATATCGTGGGCAGGGATATCGGTTCCTTTGTCGCCGAGGCGCAGAGGCGCATCCGGAAGGATGTTGCTCTACCGGTCGGGTATTCCATTGCCTGGGGAGGACAATTCGAGAACCAGCAGCGCGCGATGAGGCGTCTGATGATCATCACGCCGCTCGTCGTCCTTCTGGTCCTGGTGTTGCTGTTCCTGACGTTCCGTTCCGCCCGGCTCTCCTTCCTTGTGTTTCTGAATCTGCCCTTTGCGCTCATGGGCGGTGTATTCTCGCTATTGTTGTCCGGCATGTACCTGTCGGTGCCGGCTTCGGTGGGATTCATCACGCTGCTGGGGGTGGCGGTTCTCAACGGGCTTGTTCTTGTCTCCTGCATTCTCCAATTGCGGGGAGAAGGCAACAGCGTGGGTGTGGCGGTGCGTAGTGCCTGCTCCCTCAGGCTTCGGCCGATCCTGATGACGGCTTCCATCACGGTTTTCAGCCTTGTTCCGCTGATGTTCGCGACCGGGCCCGGCTCGGAGGTGCAGCGCCCCCTGGCCGTTGTTGTCGTGGGGGGATTGTTCACCTCGACCCTCGCCACACTGCTGGTGCTGCCCACGCTCTACGGCTGGTTCGACCGCGGAGGCGAACCACCCGAAGGCGTCTCTGCATTGTCATAGCGCGGCTGACTGGCCGCAATCAAGCATGCAGCCGCTCCTGTAAGGCGTGGCTTGGGCATGCCGCGCACGGCGGGCGAATGCCCGGCACAATCGGTATCCGTACGGGTAACGCGATCGGGATCGATTTCGGCGTCATCGCGCCACCGGCATCAACACAGAGGCGTACGATCATGCACTGTTTTCGATCGCGATTGCGACTGCGATCCCGATACCGGCCGTTGTTCCGTGGTGCTGAAAACCCCTTTCCTTTTTGGCGAGGATTTTCAGGTGAGTAGTACAGGGCTGGTTCCGTGCGTATTTCCTCGACAGGCGGCAGACTTCGCTGCACCGGAGCCGATAGCCCGCCGGTCACCTGTACAGGGAGAGGCAGGGGGCATGCGCGGCGACCTTGCGGTGGAACCTGCTGTTCGGCTCTGCGCAGGTTTCTTATTGCCCCGCACGGGGATGGGTGAAAACCCTCGCCTTCATGGTGGAGAGCTTACTTCCGCCTGGGCTTATGCTGCCTTTCTTACTTCATAACCGTCGCCGTAGCTGTCGCGGATCGGGCCGGATCGCCCTCGGATACCGCCTTGAGAGTCACCTTTGCCAACGGGGCGCTCCCGGCTTCCGCCGAGACGTAAACCGTTATCTGGCGCGCGCCGCCGAACTCGACCGCAGCCAGGCCGTTGAGGAGTTGTGCTTTCCATCCCTTGCCGTCCACGGATACCGACAGCCTGTAGATGTCGGATTTCAGGAAGGCGTTTGCGTCGGCCGGATGGATTGCCGGATCCGTATTCGCGGCAGTGCCCGTGTTCCTCAGGGTAAAGGTGACCGGCGCAGTGGGCTGCGCGGCCTTCTGGCCGGCCCTGGCGTCCAGCGCAGCACCCCTTTGCTGCGGCCCCGCTCCGTCCAGGGAGCGGACGCCGAGCGCATAGGAAAGGATCCCGTCCTTGCTCTTTCTGAGATCTATGACGTAGAAATGAAGCCGGTTCGGCGTATCCTCCCACTCGCAAAAACTTCCCGAGTCGAGACCGGCGTGGAACAGGGCGTCGTTCAGTTGGCGGTAGTCGGCGATCGTTCTCATCACCTTCTGTCCGTTAGGCCTGACGTAATCCACGACGTTGATGTCCTCGGGATGAGCGTCGATGACCCAGATGTAGCTGTTGAACGAGTTGGGGCCGCCGTTACGACCTCGCAGGCTGTCCTTATTCTTGGCGATCAGGACGCCGTTATCCGAAGTGAAGGAGTCGTAGCCGATCCGTTGGACAACTTCCATGGTGTAGGAATCGTAGTCGGGGGTTCCTGGAGAAAGCGGATTGGCGGCCGGATCATCCGGCGGTGTCCGATCCGCGGGCTCAGGGCCATCGAGCCTGACGACGATGCCTGCGAAGGTACCCGGGAGGGGATCCACCGCCCGGGCAGTAACCTCGGCAACCGCCAGCCCTGATTTCGCCAGGCCGTCCCTGTTCAATCGGAGCACCTGGGTTTC
>Ga0113563_10000327_pt1 | contig 21846 bp, 11 predicted proteins | sample Mud3Dept3metaG_FD_80117 | JGI IMG/M metagenome (GOLD analysis project Ga0113563, IMG submission 80117) | Freshwater wetland microbial communities from Ohio, USA, analyzing the effect of biotic and abiotic controls - Mud 3 Core 4 Depth 3... | ecosystem: Environmental > Aquatic > Freshwater >... | reverse complement strand
TTTAACCGCATATGATTTTGCTGTAAAATCAAATAACTCAGAAGCGGCTAAATATCTTAAAATGAGATATGAAAGAAACCTTCCTGAATTTCATGACGGTCCGTATTTTTCATGGATCGATAGAAATACAATCAGGGCATTTTATCTTTATCATGATTCCATTAAAAATACTACTAAAAAAATAACCAAAACTTTTAAAACAGAATCTGATCCTTTTTTAATCAACGGATTTTTCAGGGATGATAACGATTATATGGTATATAAAAGGAATTCCAACCCATCATCTGAATTTAATAATATTGATAAGATACTGATAATAGGAGATATCCATGGAGGTTATGACAGTATTGTTAAATTCCTGGAAAACAATAATATCATTGATTCCCAAAAGAATTGGACCTGGAATAATGGTCATATTGTATTCCTTGGAGATGTTTTTGACAGGGGAGATAAAGTTACTGAAACGCTATGGCTTATCTATAACCTGGAATATCAGGCAATGAAAAAAGGAGGTTTTATTCATTTATTACTGGGCAATCATGAAGTATTAGTTTTACTGAAAAATCAGAACTACATTGCTGACAAATATTATTATTTGTGTAAAAAATTAAGACTTTCATATGGATCCTTTTACAATAAAAACACAGTATTAGGTACCTGGCTTAGATCAAAAAATACGGTTGTTAAAATTGATGATAAATTATTTGTCCATGCAGGTATATCACCTGAAATTGTTGCATCAGGTTTAAGCATTGATGAAATCAATGAAATGGTTCGTTTTTTTGTTAATTATCCCGAGCGTAACAGGAAATATGGATTTCAGACAAAAGAACTTATAATGAATGAAAAGGGTCCATTCTGGTATCGGAGTTATCTTGAAGGGGATTATAGAAGTAAACGAACAACCATGCAGGAGATTGATCAAATTCTGAATTTTTACGGCGTTTCAAAAATATTTGTGGGACATTCCACTGTTGAAAAAATAACCCGTTTATTCAATGATAAAGTATTTATGATGGATATTCCATTTTATTCTAATACCAGCAATATTAAAGCTCTTTTAATTGAAGATGAAACCCTGTATCTTCTTGATTCAGGTGGAACAAAAACCCAATTTGAATGAAAAACCAACCTACTATTAATGAACTATTAAACAGATTGCAGCAACTGGAAGAACAGATTTCTATTTTACAACATACCAGCGATTCTCATGGGTATTTACAGGCTTTATTCCGTGAACTTAAAAAAAACGTCCTTGCTCCTGAAACCATGTTGCAACTTGTATTGGATCATATACCGCAGAGAATTTTCTGGAAAGACACTAACTTTAAATACCTGGGATGTAACAAACCATTTGCAATAGATGCTGGTTTAAATGAACCTTCTGAAATTATCGGGATGGATGATTTTGAGCTTTCCTGGAAAAAAACAGCTCATCTGTACCGCGCTGACGATACATTTGTAATGCAAACCAAACAATCTAAATTAAAATACCCGGAATCCATTAATTCGCCAGATGGAGGTGTGATGTGGCTGGAAACCAATAAATTACCATTACTTGATAAAAATGGAGATGTCATTGGCCTTCTTGGAACTTATGAAGATATATCAGACCGGAAAATATCTGACCAAAAAATCAGAAAGCAATCTGAAGAAATTCAACTGAAAAACCGTGAACTCAGAAAACACATTACTGAACTAAAAAAAGCTACATCCTTAATTATTCAGAGCCAGAAAAAGCTTAATAAAGCTCAGGAAATTTCAAATTCAGGTAGTTGGTCCTGGGATTTTGAAACCAACATGATTGAATTATCTGAAAATGGACGGCGACTATTAGGTCTTAATCAGGATCATTTTGCATTGGAACCAGCAAAACTTAAACCATTTGTGCATCCTGATGATCTTAATGAATTTATTTCACGGATCAATAAATCCATGAAAGATGATATTCCATTTGATTTAGAATTCCGAATTATAAGACCGGATAAAAGTCAATGGTATGCGCATGCAGTAGGAAGTCTGATGAAAAATATCAAGGGTCATCTTAAAACATTTGAAGGTCAGTTCAGTGATATTACACTACGAAAACAATCGGAAATGGAATTGATTCAGGCAAAAGAGAAGGCTGAAGAATCCGATCGCCTGAAATCAGCTTTTCTGGCAAATATGTCTCATGAGATCAGAACACCAATGAATGCTATAATCGGATTTACTCAACTTTTATCTGATCCTAATATTGCAGCCGACAGAAAAGAGGAATTTATCAAAATTATCACTCATAACGGTCAGACACTTATGAGATTAATTGACGATATTATTGATATCGCAAGGATAGAAGCTGGTCAGCTGATAATTAACATAGCAGAATGTCACCTTGATATTTTATTACCTGAACTTCAGAAACAGTTTCTTGAGATTGTGCAAATCCTGGGTAAGAAAAATCTGGATATTGTTCTCGATATACCAGCGGAAAAAATTGTATGTCAGACAGATTCGTTCAGGCTCCGGCAGGTTCTTTCAAACCTGATTGATAATGCCATCAAATTTACTCAGGATGGATATGTTGAAATAGGATTAAGAAAGACGGATGATAATAAATTACTTTTTTATGTACGGGATACAGGAATTGGAATACCTGAAGATAAACTTTCATTGATCTTCAGTCGGTTCAGGCAACTTGAAGAAGCTGATACCAGGACATATGGCGGGACTGGTCTTGGATTGACCATATCACAAAACCTGGTTCGGATGTTGAACGGTGAAATCCAGGTCGATTCCAAACCAGGTGAAGGATCAACTTTCTATTTCACACTTCCGCTTCCAGTTATTGAAACATCTAAAACTATTGAATCAACTCAAACAGAAAACCTTATTAATTATAAAAATATTTGGAAAGACAAAGTTTTTCTCATTGCTGAAGATGATAAATATAATTTCAGGATTATTGAAGAATTACTTAGAATTACGAACGTGAGGATTATTCATGCCTGGAATGGTAAAGAAGTTTTAGAGAAAATCAAAACAACAACGAAATTAGATCTGATACTCATGGATATCAGAATGCCTGTCATGAATGGATTAATTGCTACAAAAGAAATCAGGAAATCTTTACCTGATATCAAAATAATTGCCCAGACAGCCTATGCGAATGAAGAGGATAAAAAACTATGTATTATAGCTGGATGTAATGATTATATTTCGAAACCTATTGATAAAAACCAGCTTTTAAAAACAATCCGTAAATATCTTATTGATTGATATATGAGAGCAGTAATTCAAAGAGTAACACAAGCATCTGTCAAAATAAATAATAAAAGAACCGAGCAAATTGGTAAAGGGCTCCTGATATTTTTAGGCATTGAAGAGCCTGATGGAAATGATGATATTGAATGGCTTAGTGGAAAGATAACAAGACTTAGAATTTTTAATGACAATTCAGGGATTATGAATTTATCCGTCCTTGAAACGGGTGGACAAATCATGGTTATAAGTCAGTTCACACTTCATGCAAGTACCCGTAAAGGTAACAGACCATCTTATATCCGTGCAGCAAAACCTGAAATCGCTATCCCCTTATATGATAAATTTATTTCACAATTATCATCAGATTCAGGTGGTACAATTTATACTGGTGAATTCGGTGCAGATATGAAGGTTTCTTTAATTAATGATGGCCCGGTAACCATTATTATTGACACCAGAAACAAAGAATAACAATTTTCAGAATCCTTCGGTTATAAATCAACCTTAATTCAGGAACACTTTTTAACTTCCTGTATAAATCCTGAACCATACCGCCATTTCACCTGGTCCTCTATGTGCCCAGGCATAATATGGTACAGCTATGAAATCAACTGTTTTTTTAAAATGAATGTCAGAATTCACCGGAAGAAATGATATTCCTTTTATAACAGTAATCCCGTTTAACAGATCAGGCATTCGTTCCACTGACCATTGAATGGTATCAGAAAGATAGAGTTTTCTGACACCATCGGCATTATCTATACTTTCCGCACAATATACCAGGGGGCCTCTCTCCAGGGCCATTTTCGCAGAATCATCTTTTACATTCATATTGGCAATCACTTGCTTTACAGGCATTTCAATATCTAAATTAATTTTATCTCCCCTCTCCCATTTCCGATTCAGTATCAAAAAACCAGAATTGATTTCTACCAAATTATCCTCATCGTTTATTTTTAATCCAATCTGACTTTCTGCACCTCGTTTATATGCATAGAGATCTCCAGGAACTGGTTTATTTCTTGCCCATCCGGGAATTCTGATTTTTAAAACAAATGCAATTGAATGATCTGGTTCAATATTTATCTCAATATTCCCATCCCATGGATAGGCGGTTTTTTGTACAATTTTTACTTCTTCACTTTTAATATTCATGATTGTTTCACTCCCAATAAATAGATTCAGGAAAACCGTGTCTTCCCTTTTTGCATAAATGTAGCCAGGTATGGAAGGAATAAACCGGGTGATGTTGGATGGACAACAGGAACACGAAAACCATGGATTTCGTTGAGTTCCTGTAGATTCCAGAACATTGGGATAAAAAAAACTATTACCTTCAAGTGAAACTCCTGAAATGGATCCATTATAAAGTATCCTTTCAAGCACATCCATGTATTTGCTGCTTCCTGTCAGCAGAAACATCCGGTGATTCCAAAACACGTTAGCAATAGCTGCACATGTTTCAGCATATGCTTCAGAATTAGGTAATTCATAATTCTCTCCAAAAGCTTCACCTGCTGCACTTGATCCAATGCCTCCGGTGAGGTACATTTTCTTTGAAACCATGTTTTCCCATAGATTATTCAGTGCCTTTTTATATGCAATCTCATTATATAAAGCAGAAATATCAGTCATTGCAGAATACAAATATCCTGCCCTTACTGCATGTCCGACTGCCTCATTTTGTTCCGTAACCGGAAGATGGTTCTGCCAGTATGCTCCTGTTTCCCAGAGATCTTTCCCATCAGGATTGTATTTTCCATGTCCTCTCCTGTCAATAAATAACCTTGCCATTTCAAGATATTTTGAAACTCCTGTTACACGATAAAGTTTAACCAATCCGATTTCAATTTCTTCATGTCCGGGTACGGAATCTCTTTTACCAGGCCCAAATACATCCCATATCAGGTCTGCATTTTTCAAGGCAACATCAAGTAATGTGCTTTTACCGGTAGCCTGATAATAAGCCACCGCCGCTTCATAGAGATGCCCCATATTATATAATTCATGTCCGTCTGAAATATCAGACCAGCGTTCTTTACCACCCGACCAGCTGGTGGGCGGTGATGATGGATCAATTTGCCTCCATGTCATAAGATAACCATCCTCTTCCTGGGTCATCTTAATGATGCTAATTATACTGTCACAGTAACTTTCAAGCTGTGCGTCTGGATATGAATGCAGTGAATATGCTGCTCCTTCAATGATTTTATATACATCAGAGTCATCAAAAGGGAAAACTGAACAAAATTTTCCTGATTTCACACCAGAAGCGATTAAAAAATTGTCTATCCTCCCTGTCTCTTCACACATCCGGAAACTATAAGGAATTGTAATTTCCCTGTTGGTATTTATCCTTGGCAACCAGAAATTATCATTTACTTTAACTTCTGTAAAAGGAACAGGTTGAACCGGATAGTCATCAGGAATATTTTCCCTGCAACTGGTAAAAAGAACTAAAACACTAATCAAAAAGAAACTTATTTTCATGATTTTATTTTTTAGTTCCGTTTAAATAAATATCTTCCATGAAATTAAATATTTCCAACGTTATTCATTCGTTTTGGATTTCTATCTTTGCAGATTAATTTAAGAATAATTAATCCCTCAGTGTTTTTTAATACCAGAACCATTCAGCCTGAGTTGAGCATACAGGATACAATTGTCCTCAACAGGGATACACTTCCGGATCAAAATTTAAATATTGACAGCCCGGAAATATCCCTTGATACAATCATCCCGGAAGTACCTTTATATGATTCTTCTCAGATTCAAACCACAATTTCCCCGATAAATGATAATTTATCTTCCCGGAATGAGATCCCGGCAGGTATTAATAATGCATCTCCCCTTGAAGCGAAGCTTTCAGATGAAAATATTCCATATTATATTCCAGATACATTGAATTTATATCAACAAAATCAATCTCTCCGGAATTTCAATAATAGTTATTTCGTCATTCAGGAAACTTCTCATTTGATTTTCAAGAAAGAAGTAAAACCATCAGATTCCCTGATCCATATTGAATCCACTCAATATCTGAATAAAAATAATACAATAAGCCGGGATTTTAATCCCGACTGGCTCATTGGTATTATTATTGGATCGTTAATTGTGCTTGCATCGTTAAAATTGTTTTTCAACAAGTTCTTTGATCAGGTACTTGTTGCTATGTGGAATTTTCAACTGGGTTCAAAATTTCTGCGGGATCAGGGTATATTTTCCCGAAGAGTAGGTTTTGTTCTGAACATTAATTTCATTTTAATCTTTGGACTGTTTACTTTTCTCGTTTTAAATCATTTTAATATTTCCTTATTTTCAATAAAACCTGTTCCGGCTTATCTTGTATACACTTCGGTAATTACAATCATATTGTTGATCAGGTACATCCTTACTATGTTAACGGGTATTATTTTCAAACAACAACCGCTATTCCGGGAATATTTATATCATATCCTGATTATTTATAAGAATCTCGGGATAATTTTTATTCCGATTGTTTTTTGTATTGCCTATATACAGGAAAATCTACGTAATTATGTGATAATCTTTTCATTAATTTTAATTGCCCTGGCATATATTTTCCGTTTTATTAAGGGTTTTCAAATAATAATTAAAAAAGATGTTTTAATATTTTATTTGATTTTGTACCTTTGTACCCTCGAAATTTTACCAGTTCTTTTTTATTACAAGTTTTTTTCTGGTTTGTTTTAACGAGGTCGCAACTTAAAGGTGTTGATACATGAGGATAAAGAAAATACTTGTTTCGCAACCCAGGCCTGATAATGGAAAATCACCGTATTTTGAATTAGCTGAAAAAAATAATATTCATATTGATTTCAAGCCATTCATTCAAATTGAGGGTATTCCTGCCAAAGAATTCAGGCAAACCAGGATAGATATCCTGAATCATTCAGCCATAATCTTTAACAGTAAAACGGCCATAGATCATTTTTTCAGGATCTGTGAAGAAATGAGAATTACTGTTCCTGATACTATGAAATACTTTTGTATTTCTGAGTCCACTGCTTTTTATCTCCAGAAATATATTGTATACAGAAAGAGAAAGATCTTTTATGGTAATGGCAAGATCGATGATTTAATGGATCTGATCATTAAATATAATGATGGTATTTTCCTGGTACCTCTGTCAGATATACATGCAGATGAACTCCCCAGGGCTCTGGATAAATGTAAAATCAAATACAATATAGCCATCCTTTACAAAACAGTCTGTTGTGATTTAACTGATTTTTCTGCTCAGGATTATGATATTCTGGTTTTTTTCAGTCCTTCAGGCATTAAGTCACTCATTAAGAATTATCCAAACTTCAAGCAAAATAATATCAAAATTGCTTCATTTGGGGAATCAACTGCAAAAGCAGTCAGAGATGCCGGATTCCGTCTGGATATAGAAGCACCAACTCCTAATTCTCCGTCGATGACAATGGCCCTGGATTCTTTCATCAGAGATTATAATAAAAATAATAAATAGGATCGGAATAAGGTGTGGTGCGAAATACATTAAAAAGATCAGAGAAACTTAAAAGTTCCAGGATCATTGGTGAATTATTTAGATCCGGCAACATAATTACTGTTTTACCTGTTAAATTATTCTGGCAATTTTATTATGATACTGATCATGCGATTCCGATACGAATGGCGGTAACGGTTCCTTCTAAAAATTTTAAAAAAGCAGTTGACAGAAACCTCATTAAACGAAGAATCAGGGAAGCTTACAGACTTAATAAGCATACATTATTTAATTCACTTAGTGAGAAAAAAATCAGTTTAAATTTTATCTTTTTGTATTTACCTAAAAATATTCATTCATATCAGGAAATAGCGCAGGGGGTCATCAGGACGTTGACCATCTTGGCTGATCAATTAAAATCTGTTTCAGTTCAAAATGAAATACATATTTAGTCTTATATTATACCTTACATGCATTGGTTATCTTGAAGGTCAGACCCTTACAGATACAATGTATTTTAATAATTCATGGGAACAATCAACCAGGGAAGAAGCCCGTTATTATCGGATCATTAATATGGATCCCTCCGGAGATTTTATGTTTCATGTAACAGATTATTATCTTACCGGACAGGTCCAAATGACTGGTACTTACAGATCAATACGGCCGGATCACAGGGAAGGCACATTTACCTGGTTTACTCCTGATGGACAGAAACAACAGGAATGTAATTATAAAAACAATCAATTACATGGATCGTATCAGGAATGGTTTGACAATGGTCAGAATAAAACAAGACAAAATTTTAATGAGGGTTTTCTGGACGGACCTTATAAAAGCTGGCGGCAGGATGGTACTATGCAACTGGATGCACAGTACAGTAAAGGAGAATTGCATGGATTTTTTATTTCATATTATTCAAATGGCCAGCTGGCTAGAAAAGAATTGTACGATCAGGGACAGTTTATAGAAGGTCAGTGTTTCACTGCCGAAGGACTACCCACAGAATATTTCCCCTATATCATCTTACCTTCCTTTATCGGTGGAAATCCTGAACTTCATAAATTCATAAAGGAAGAACTGAATTACCCCAAAAAAGCTGAAAAAGAAGGAAGGGAGGCTACAATACTTGTTCTTTTTACTGTTGATGAGAATGGCCGTATACAAAACCCACGCATCATCCACGGCGATGCTGCAGATTTCAATGAAGAAGCACTTCGCATTGTAAATTCTTTTCCTGATTGGATACCAGGTAAAATGGATGGAATTCCGGCCTCCCTTCAGGCGACCGTTCAAATTGATTTCACTTTGGAATAAATGGTTGTTAGTGTTGCATTCATTTTTTATAACTTTGAGATATGTCTAACCTAATAACCTTCCAGCCATGTCAACTTATTATTCTACCACTGCACGTATAATTGTATTTTTTCTTTTAATATCAATCCTTTCCTGTTGTAATAAGAAAGCCGAAAAAGTCCAGGAAATAAATCCGGAGTTTACTTCATATATTTCAGCTTTTACGACCGGATATATTTCTAATGAATCAACTATCCGGATACAACTTGCAGAAGATTTCCATGGTGAAATTAATCTGAATCAGAATATTGAGGACGATCTGTTTAAATTTCAGCCTGCAATAAAGGGTTCAGCTTACTGGTCGGATCAAAGAACCATTGAATTTAAACCAGATGAACGACTTCAATCAGGAACAACATATAAAGTATCATTTGATCTGTACAAAATAAAAGATGTTCCAAATAATTTAAAAACATTCAAATTTCAGATCCAAACGATTAAACAAACATTTTCAGTTGAAATCGAAGGTATCAAAACCTATTCTTCTCAGGAACTCAGGTGGTGGAAGTTAAATGGAAGAATACGGACTTCCGATGTCATTGAAAATGAAGAAATTGAGAAAGTAATATCCATTAATCAAAAAGGAAAATCTCTTAAAATTATCTGGGATCATGATACAGACGGGAAAATTCATCAGTTTACTGCTGATAGTATTGAACGAAAAGAAAATGAAGAAAAAATTGATGTTTCATGGGATGGTCATAAAATTAATGCGGATGTTTCTGGAAATGAACAAATTATAATTCCGGCACTGGGTGATTTTAAAATGATGAATATAAAGGTCATTCAACAACCCGACCAATATTTTATCATACGTTTTTCTGATCCTTTGAAACCAGATCAGTTTCTTCAGGGTTTGATTTCACTCGAAAATGGTACTGATCTTCAGTTTATTGTTGAGAATAATGAAATTAAGGTATATCCTTCCGCCAGACAAACGGGAATACTTAAATTATATATTGAACCGGGTATCAAAAATATCAATGGTCATAAACTAGCATCCAGGGCAGAATATGATATTAGTTTTGAAGAACTTAAACCAGCAATTCGCCTTCTGGGTAACGGGGTTATTCTACCTCATTCAGATGGACTTATTTTTCCTTTTGAAGCAGTTAATCTGAAAGCGGTTGAGGTTAAAATAATCAGGATTTATGAAAATAATATCGGACAATTCCTCCAGGATAATTATCTGGATGGGAATTACCAGCTAAAAAGAGTCGGAAGATTAATATTGAAAAAAACAGTTGACCTGATATCTGATAATCCTGTTGATTATGGAAAATGGAACACATTTTCAATCGATCTTGCAGATCTTATTGAAAGCGAGCCCGGAGCAATTTATCGTGTAGAACTTGGATTCAGTAAAAAATATTCTCTCTTTCCTTGTGAAGGCAATGATTCTAATGAACCGGAAGTCTCCAACCAAATTGAAGATCAGGATATATCCTTCGAGGAAGAACTATCTTACTGGGATTCATATGAATCATATTATGAGTACGACAATGAATATTACTATTGGGATTATGACTGGAATGAAAGGGAAGATCCCTGTTCCAATTCATATTATGGTAATTACAGGAATGTTGCCAGGAATATCCTTTCTTCAGATCTTGGTATCATTGCAAAACTTGGTTCAGAAAGGTCAATGACATTCGCAGTAACTGATCTGCTTACAACCTCAGCTGTTCCCAACGTAACTATTGAAATTTATAATTATCAGCAACAACTTATCGGAACTACGCAAACTGGAACTGACGGCCTTGCTGAAATCCATCTTGATAGTCAGCCTTTTTACCTGATCGCGAAGAATGGTAATCAGCGTGGTTATTTAAAATTAGATGATGGCTCTTCTCTTTCATTAAGCAGATTTGATGTTTCCGGCAATGTAATTCAGAAAGGAATTAAGGGATTTATTTATGGTGAAAGGGGTGTCTGGAGACCCGGTGATTCGCTGTTTCTGACTTTTATGCTTGAAGATAAAAACGGCACTCTCCCACAAAATCATCCCGTGACTTTCGAATTGATCAATCCCCATGGCCAGATCGTTCGTAAGCTTGTCAGAACCACAGGTATAAATGGTTTTTATAGTTTTAAAACATCCACTGAACCAGATGCTCCAACAGGAAACTGGTCGGCCCGTATTAATGTGGGTGGAACCATATTTACACAATGGCTCCGAATAGAAACTGTTAAACCCAATCGTATTAAAATAAATCTCGATTTTGGCGCTGATAAACTATCAGTGACAAAACCTGATATCAGGGGATCAATCTCAGCAAACTGGCTTCATGGAGCTCCGGCCAGAAATCTTCGCACAGAAATCAATGCTACTCTCACACAATTACAGACTTCTTTCTTAAAATACCCTGATTACCAGTTTGATGACCCGGCAAGGTCATTTTCATCAGAAGAGCTGACCATATTTAATAATTACCTTGACCAGGAAGGTAAGGCTTCATTTTCAACAGATATTTCAGTTGGTACAGCTTCACCGGGTATGCTCAGGGCTCATTTCATTACACGTGTTTTTGAAGAAAGCGGTGAATTCAGTATTGACCGGTTTTCAATTCCTTATTCACCCTATAAAGGTTATGTCGGCATAAAAACACCAAAAGGGGATCAGGCAAGAGGTATGTTGCTTACTGATACAACACATATTGTAAATATTGTAACCATTGATCCGGATGGGAATCCTGTTTCACGTAATAATCTGGATGCAAGCATATATAAAATTGACTGGCAGTGGTGGTGGGATGCCTCATATGAAAGTCTTGCCTCCTATATTGGTAGTTCTGAACATGTTCCGATTCTGAATGAAAAAATATCTACCAGAAATGGTGTAGGACAATTTAAATTCAGGATTGATTATCCTGAATGGGGCCAGTATTTGATAAGAGTTGTGGATCCAGTTACCAATCATGCCACGGGAAAAGTTGTATATATTGACTGGCCGGGTTGGGCAGGAAGATCCCAGAGAGAAGATCCCGGAGGAGCAACGATGTTATCATTTAGTTCTGATAAACAGAATTACACTGTTGGTGAAACCGCCGTTATTTCCATACCTTCTCCCGGACAGGGAAAAGCACTTATAAGTATTGAGAATGGCACACAAATAATTGAAACACATTGGATTGATGCAACTGCTCCGGAAACTATTTTTTCTTTTGCAATTTCAGAAAAAATGTCTCCCAATGTGTATGTAAATGTTTCACTGATTCAGCCTCATTCTCAAACCAGAAATGATCTTCCCATAAGGCTATACGGCGTCATACCCATTTTCGTGGAGGACCCGGCGACACGACTTCAACCTGTTATATCAATGCCAGATGTATTGAAACCTGAAGAAAAAATCAATGTACGTATCAGTGAAGCAAATAAGTCAGAATGTTCATATACACTGGCAATTGTAGATGAAGGACTTCTTGACCTGACCAGATTTCATACTCCTGATCCATGGTCAGCTATATATGCAAGAGAAGCGTTAGGAGTAAAAACCTGGGATGTATATGACCTGGTTTTGGGTGCATATGGTGGAAAAATTGAAAAAATCTTAAGCATTGGAGGTGGAATGGAAGGCCAGGAAGAAATTGAGTCTTCCAAAAGCCGTGCGGATCGTTTTCCACCCGTAGTTAAATTTTTAGGTCCTTTTACTCTTAAAAAAGGACAAACAAATACTCATACTATACTTATTCCGAGATATGTGGGTTCAGTCAAGACCATGGTCATAGCAGGTAATCAGAAAGCTTATGGATCAACTGAAAAAGTGACCCCTGTCAGAAATCCTCTTATGGTTCTTGCCACCATGCCTCGTGTCCTTGGGCCAGGGGAAGAAGTTAAAATGCCGGTGACCGTTTTTGCAATGGAAAAAAACCTTAAAAAAGTTGAGGTTGAGATAGAGATAAATGATCTGCTTGAGTTTACCGGACCAGATAAACAATCTATGACTTTTCTGGAAACCGGCGATCAGGTTATTAATTTTAATCTGAAGGCAAAATCACGTGTTGGAATTGCGAAAGTGGCCATTACTTGCAAGAGCGGGGCCGAAGTAGCAAAATATGATATAGAACTGGATATTCGTAATCCTAATCCTCCTGTAACAAATTTCATTGATACTATAGTTAATTCAGGCCAGACATGGAATTGTTCTTTTGAACTTCCTGGTATTCCAGGTACCAATAAAGCAAAGCTGGAAGTCTCCAATATGCCTTCAATTGACTTTGGAAGACGACTGAACTGGTTGATGCAATATCCCCATGGCTGCATTGAACAAATTACTTCAGGGGCATTTCCACAGCTTTATCTGAATGATGTAATGGAAATGAATGAGAAATCAATGCAAATGACAGAAGAAAATATTAAGGCAGCCATCCGGAAATTAAATTCTTTTATATTACCAAGCGGAGGTCTGGGATACTGGCCCAATGAAAGCAACGAAAATGACTGGGGAACTTCCTATGCAGGACATTTTATGCTTGAAGCAGAGAAAAAAGGGTATAGTCTGCCTGTTAACTTTAGAAAAAACTGGTTGAATTACCAAAAAAAGGCTGCTAAAAGCTGGAAAAAAAGAAACGATAAATACCTGCAGGATGATTTTCTTCAGGCTTACCGTCTTTACACACTCGCCCTTGCTAATTCACCGGATCTGGGTTCAATGAATAAACTCAGGGAACAACCCGGATTATCAATACAATCTCAATGGCGTCTTGCTGCAGCATATGCTCTTGCAGGACAACCAGAGATAGCCCAGTCAATGTCCGGCAATATATCAATGAATGTGGATCCTTATAACGGATTTTATTACAGTTACGGTTCAATGGAGAGAGACTGGGCAATGATTCTTGAAACCCTGGTATTACTTAATCAGCATTCACGTGGAATTGATCTTGTCAAAAAAATATCCTCTGTATTAAGTGGTGAATACTGGTTAAGCACACAAACTACTGCTTATTGTCTGCTGGCGTTATCAAGATACATGAGTACGCTTGGAACATCCAGTGAATTAAAATTTGATTATTCACTGGATAAAAATGCAAAATCAACTCATGTCGTTACAAAACTCCCTGTAGCACAATTTGATTTTGAAGTGAAGGATAAATCCAATGCATTTATGACCATTCATAATGTCGGAGAAGGAGTTGTTTTTGTGAGAATTACCATGGAGGGTACACCTGAAATCGGTGATCAATCTGAAAAACAAAACAACCTCACCTTGAACATTGAATACACTGATATGGCAGGTCGTCCATTAGATATCTCCAACCTGATACAGGGAACTGATTTCTTAGCCAGGACTAAAATATCGAATCCATCAGGTATTGAAAATTACCGTGATATGGCATTGACACAAATATTTCCTTCCGGTTGGGAAATTCATAATATTCGAATGGATGATTTTGCTTCTGTTCATCAGTCATCTGTTCCAAATTACCAGGATATCAGGGATGACAGGGTTTATACTTATTTCCATCTTCCAAGATATGAATCAAAAACTTTTGTGATTCATTTATGTGCCGTATACCTCGGAAAATTATATCTGCCATCAGTGTATTGTGAAGCAATGTATGATGAACGTATAAATGCCAGAAAACCTGGCAGATGGATTGAGATCAGGCAGTAATTACGAGGTGTGTGGATTGTTATGATTACAAACAGTAAAATATTAAAAGTATCCTCTTCTCTTATAATTGTGATTTCCATATTATTGGTCTTTTGGTTTTCACTTCCGGATCCTCTGTTTGATCTTCCAACCTGTACGGTAATTGAAGACCGTGAAGGAGAGTTACTGGGTGCGAAAATTGCGGATGATGGTCAGTGGAGGTTTCCTTATAATCCAAATGTCCCTGATAAGTTTAAAATTTCAGTAATTGCTTTTGAAGACCGATTATTTTATTATCATCCTGGATTCAATCCATATTCGTTGATCAGGTCACTTAAATCAAATATTAAGGCTGGAAAGATTGTCAATGGCGGTAGTACCATTACTATGCAGGTAATCAGACTTTCACGAAAAGCAAGAAACAGGACAATTCCTGAAAAAATGATTGAAATTATTCTTGCCTTACGACTGGAGATGAGCTATTCAAAAGATGAAATACTTGCGTTATATTCATCCAATGCTCCATTTGGCGGAAATGTAGTAGGACTTGATGCAGCCTCCTGGAGATATTTTGGTTGTTCCCCATCTGATTTATCGTGGTCAGAATGTGCGACCCTTGCGGTTCTTCCAAACTCACCCTCATTGATTCATCCGGGAAAGAATAGAAGTTTATTACTGGAAAAAAGAAACCGATTATTAAACAGATTATATTCATATGGAAAGATGGATTCTTCGACTTATTATCTTTCAAAGCTTGAGCCACTTCCGGAAGCCCCTAATCCCCTGCCCTCTTTAGCTCCTCATTTGCTCGGGAAATTGTACATAACCCATCGGGGAGAGAGAATACGGACAACTCTTGTAAAAGAAATCCAGGAAAGAGCGGTAAATATTGTCGAGAGTCATCACAGGATATTAAAATACAATGAAATTCATAATGCAGCCTGCCTCGTTCTTGAAGTTGAAACCGGTGATGTTCTTGCTTATGTTGGTAATACTCAGAATCCGGATCACCCGGAGCATGGCAGTGATGTTGATATAATAATATCTCCCCGAAGCACAGGCAGCATTCTAAAGCCTTTGTTATTTTGTCTGATGCTTAATCAGGGATTAATATTACCGGGAACCCTGATCCCGGATATTCCAACCAACTATGCTGGTTATACACCCAAGAATTTCTCGTTCACTTACGATGGAGCCGTACCAGCAAAAAGAGCTCTTTCAAAATCGCTTAATATACCTGCAGTAAGGATGTTGCAGCAGTTTGGACTGGAACGGTTTCATTATTGTCTGAAGAAATCTGGTATGACTACCATTGATCATCCCGCAGACTATTATGGTTTATCATTAATCCTGGGTGGCGCGGAAGGTAATTTATGGGAAATTACAGGTATTTTTTGCAGTCTTGCTCGTATTTTAAAACATTATAATCGTTCCAATGGTTATTATTTTGAATCAGATCTCAGAAATCCGAATTATTTACAGGATTTATCATCTGAATTAAAATTTAGCGAATCTGAAGACACTATAGCAGGAAATAGTCTTGTAAATGCCGGTTCTATCTGGCTTACTTTTCAATCACTGATAGAAGTTAACCGGCCGGAAACTGAAACTGGCTGGAAACATTTTAACTCCACCGACTATGTCGCCTGGAAAACAGGTACTAGTTTCGGTTTCCGCGATGGATGGGCAATTGGGACAACATCGAATTACACTGTTGGAGTATGGGTTGGCAATGCGGATGGAGAAGGTCGACCTAATCTTACAGGAATTCAGACCGCAGCACCCATTTTATTTGATATTTTTGATTTTCTGCCTGCTGGTTCCTGGTTTGATGTGCCCCTGGACGAATTACGATATGTTCCGGTCTGTCGTCAGAGCGGCCACAGAGCTGGCATTTTCTGCCCTGAAACTGATAGTATCCTTATTCCTGAACAGGGATTGAATACAAGCCCATGTCCATATCACGTTATTGTTCACCTTACAAATGACCAACAATACAGGCTGAATAGCGAATGTGCAACAACAGCCGATATGATCCACCTGGCGTGGTTCGTTCTTCCCCCCGTTCAGGAATGGTATTACCAGTCAAAAAATCCCGAATATAAACCTCTTCCACCACTCCATCCGGATTGTTATTCCAATGAAAATATGGCTGAAATGGATCTTATATATCCAAAGGATAATTCCAGAATATATATACCTTATGAATTGGATGGGACGAAGGGACAGGTAGTTTTTGAAGCAGCTCACCGAATTCCTGATGCATCTATTTTCTGGCATATCGATCAGGAATACATTGGTACCACTAAATATCTCCATCAGATCGGAGTTTGCCCTGAACAGGGCGAACATATTCTGACCCTGGTAGATGAATCCGGGAACATGATCCAGAAAAAAATTGAAGTACTGGCGAGAAAATGAAATTCAACTGAAGTTAACTTTCATTGAAATAATAAAAAAGTTAAATCGTTGTGAATGGTATGAACTTTGTCAAAGAATTTATTTGTAAAGATTAACTTTGCAGGTCTTTCATAAACAGAAACCCGATCATGAAGAAAATGAATATCAGACGAAGTATTGTTATTGCTTCCGTAATTGTTATTATGATTTTAGGATCATTATTATTACCATCTTTTAAAAATGATGATTTTAAGCTGGTCAAAAATCTTGAGATTTATTATACCCTGTTTCGTGAGCTGAATATGTTCTATGTGGATGAAACTGACCCTGAAAAACTGGTAGAATCAAGTATTGAAGGCATGCTGGAAGAACTCGATCCATACACAACATTTATTCCCGAATCGGAGGAAGAGAATTTCAACTTTATGACTACCGGAGAGTATGGAGGTATAGGAGCACTGATACGCAGAAATGGGGATTATGCTATTATTGCGGAACCTTACCAGGGTTTTCCTGCCCAGAAAAATGATATAAGAGCGGGTGATACAATTCTTGATATTAATGGTGGATCAATGAAGGGAAAGGAAATCAGTTATATCAGCGAACAATTAAAAGGAACTCCGGGAACAACAGTTAAAATAACCCTCAAAAGAATAAATGTTGATGAAGAATTTGTAAAAATTCTTGAACGTGAAAAAATCAATATCAGTAATGTTCCATATTATGGTATGATTGACTCCGAAATTGGCTATATAAGACTGTCAAATTTCACGACCGATGCGGCTAAAGAAGTTAAAAAGGCATTCAGCGAATTGAAAAAAGAACACATGCTTTCAGGAATTGTTATAGATGTCAGGGGAAATCCAGGAGGTTTATTGATTGAAGCTGTTGATATTGCAGGTTTATTTGTAGAATACGGACAGGAAATTGTAAGTACGAAGGGGCGTGTTAATCAATGGGATTATATTTACAAAACCAGAAATTCTCCAGTTGATACAAAAATGCCTCTAGTGGTCCTGGTGAACAGATCTTCGGCTTCAGCATCAGAAATTCTTGCTGGATCCATGCAGGATCTCGATCGTGGTGTCATCATCGGGCAAAGAACATATGGAAAAGGTCTTGTTCAGACTACAAGGAATCTTGCGTACAACAGTAAATTAAAGGTTACTACAGCGAAATATTACATCCCCAGTGGGAGATGCATACAGGCTCTTGATTTTACCAACCGGAACGAAGATGGCAGTGTTGGGGTAATTCCTGATTCACTGATTTCTGAATTTACTACATTAAATGGCCGTAAAGTTTATGACGGAGGAGGAATCATGCCTGATATTGAAACTAAAGCCGCAAGTCTAAGCCAGTTTTCGATATCCTTATATACACAGAATATGATCTTTGATTACGCTACTCTTTTCGTCTCTCTTAATGATTCTATTCCCCCTGTGGCAGATTTCTACATAACAGATGAAATCTATAAGGATTTTGAAAATTATGTCTTAAAAAGGAATTTTAATTATTCTACAAGAAGTGAAGAATCACTAAAAAAATTAATTGAAACAGCTAAACAGGAGAAATATTTTGATCTGGCCAGTTCAGAATTTTCTGCTTTGGAAGATAAACTGACCCATGATAACATTAAAGATTTGTCGCATTTTAAGGATGAAATTTCTTATTTACTTAAACAGGAAATTGTATCACGTTACTATTATCAGCGGGGAAGCATGGAAGCAGCGATAGAAAATGATGTGGAAGTGGCAAAAGCAATTGAAGTGCTTAAAGATCCAAAATCATATTTTTCAATACTTGCTGTTGAACACCAGGTTGTTCAAGCAACGACAAATGAGTAATATCAGTGAGCTTCAAGCCAGTTAGAACCGGTTCCTGAATCGACAACCAATGGGACATCCAGCGGATAAGCATTTTCCATTTCCCGGGTAACCATTTCTTTAACTTGCTCTAATTCCGGTTTATATACATCAAAAACCAATTCATCGTGTACCTGAAGAATCATTCTGGTCTGCAGATGAGAATCATGAATTTTCCTGTGAATATTAATCATGGCAATCTTGATAATATCTGCAGCCGTTCCCTGTATTGGAGCGTTGATGGCATTTCTTTCAGCAAAACCTCTTACGAATGAATTCCGGGAATGGATATCATTTAAATATCTTCTTCTTCCAAGAAGAGTTTCAACATATCCTTTTTCTCTTGCAATTCTTATACTTTCATCCATATAGTTTTTTACACCCGGATAAGATCGAAAATATCCATCTATCAATTCTTTGGCTTCAGTTCTTGAAATCCGCAAGCGTTGCGAAAGACCAAAGGAAGAGATCCCATAAATGATTCCGAAATTTGCAGTTTTTGCTTTACCTCTCATTTCCCTTGTAACGCCCTGAATTGGTACATTAAAAATCTTTGAAGCGGTTGATAAATGAATATCTTCATTGTTCCTGAATGCATTCATTATATTCTCATCCTTGCTCATATGGGCCATTATCCTCAATTCAATCTGACTGTAATCTGCCGATAAAAGAATATATTCTGGACCGCTGGAAACGAATGCTTTCCTTATCTCTCTTCCTTTTTCATCTCTTACAGGAATATTCTGCAGATTTGGATTATTTGAACTTAACCTGCCAGTTGCTACGATTGCCTGATTGAATGAAGCGTGGATTTTACCAGTGTCCGGATTAACCATCCGGGGTAAAGCCTCAACATATGTAGATAATAATTTTGTAAGGGATCTGAATTCTAAAATTTTTGATATAATTGGATGTTTATCAACCAGGTTTGTAAGTACATCTTCACTGGTTGAATAATTTTTTGATTTAGTTTTTTTTGTATCTGAACTTAATTTGAGTTTAATAAACAAAATTTCACCTAATTGTTTTGGAGATGAAATATTGAATTCCAATCCTGCTAAACTAAATATCTCTTTTTGTAACTGATTAATTTCTTCATTTAACTGAACCGAATACTTTTTTAATGAACCACTATCCAGTTTTACACCTGCAATTTCCATATCAGAAATTACCTTAATTAATGGAAATTCAATTGATATCGCCAGATTTTGTAATCCTTCCGGTTCAAGCTTCTTTTTTAAAAACTGATACAGCTGCCAGGTTAGGTCAGCATCTTCACTGGCATAATCAGCGATAATATTCAACGGCACATCCCTCATGTTACCCTGTTCAGACCCCTTTTTACCTATTAATTCTTCAATGCTTACAGGTTTATATTTAAGATAGCTTTCCGACAAATAATTGAGATTATGTCTCAATTCCGGCTGTAGCAGATAATGAGCAATCATGGTATCAAACATCTCACCCTGAACAGTAATATTATAATTATTTAATACCTGAAGGTCATATTTAATATTCTGGCCAACTTTTAGTATGGTTTTATTATTAAAAAGTGGTATAAAGTATTGTAAAAGATTCTCAGTTTGTTCTCTATCCGGGGGAAAAGGAACATAATAGGCCTCAAAGGGTTGAAAAGAAAAAGCAATTCCTACCAGTTCTGCATTAAGTGGATTAATGTTTGTGGTTTCGGTATCAAAACAAATTGCGCTCTGTTGGGATAATTTTATTATTAATTCATTGATTTTACTTGTTGTATCACAAATAAAATATTTGTGTTCAGTATTTTTAATTGTATTTAAATCCGATATATACGTCTCATTTTTAACATTCTGTACATCACCAAATAAGGAGCCCTGTGTATCAATAGTATCTTTTTTATCCGATGTGTCTATATGAATCGGTGAATTTTTCCTGGCTGGTTCAGATCGTTTCTGTTCTGTATCAGATACTTCTTTTTTGTCCCCTGCCTTAAAAGAACTTAATATCCTCTCTGCAACAGTCCTGAACTCAAGATCCTCAAATATTTTTCTTAATTTTTCCCTGTTGAGTTCTTTTATAATAAAGTCCTCTTCCTTAAATGAAATCGGCACATCAGTATCAATTGTTACCAGCTTTTTTGATAATTTAATCTGCTCCCTGAAATTCATAATACTTTCTTTCTGTTTGCCCTTAAGTTTATCAGAATTCATAAATATATTTTCAAGGCTTCCAAATTCAGAAATAAGTTTTTTTGCCGTTTTTTCTCCAATGCCCGGTGCTCCCGGAACATTATCAGAACTGTCACCCCAGAGAGCCATTACATCAATGACCTGTAAAGGATTTTTAACCTGGAATAATTGGTTTATTTCTTTCACACCAAGGATTTCAGGTTTTTCGCCTGATTTTTTAGGCTTAAACATAAATATATTGTCGCTCACCAGCTGTGCATAATCTTTATCGGGAGTGATCATAAAAACACGGAATCCCTGATTCTCTGCTTTTTTTGCCAGTGTTCCTATGACATCATCTGCTTCAAAGCCTTCTACTTCAATTACTGATATATTAAATCCATTTAGCAGATTTTTAATAATTGGAACTGAATTTTTTATTTCTTCGGGAGTTTCTTCTCTGTTTGCTTTATATTCGGTGTACATAATATTCCTGAAAGTTGGAGAGGGCGGATCAAAAACTACTGCAATATGGGTGGGATTATAATTTTTTAGAATTTCTTCCAGGGTTACTGTAAAGCCAAATATAGCAGAAGTATTCATCCCTTTCGAATTATACATCTGCCTGTTGATGAATGCATAATATGCCCTGAAAATCAATGCATAAGCATCCAGAAGGAAAAGTCTTTTTTCAGTGTCCATTTTTCACTGATTATCAGAAGAATACCATTCGGCGTATGAGGTTGCTGTTTCACAGAGTTTAAG